>Ga0233425_10000604_pt1 | contig 91239 bp, 95 predicted proteins | sample Watercolumn_Towu_2_FD_181712 | JGI IMG/M metagenome (GOLD analysis project Ga0233425, IMG submission 181712) | Freshwater microbial communities from Lake Towuti, South Sulawesi, Indonesia - Watercolumn_Towuti2014_140_MG | ecosystem: Environmental > Aquatic > Freshwater > Lake | place... | reverse complement strand
CCACGCTGGTCTCGGCTCCAAAGCAGCGCAACACGGAAGAGGAAAAGCAGGCGATCAAGGAGGGACGCATTCCCGACGTGTGGAAGGCGAGGCCCGCGAAGCTGCGGCAGAAGGATCGGGACGCGCGCTGGACGGTGAAGTTTTCCAAGGCGAAGACGAAAGAGGACGGCTCAAAGCCGCCTTGCGACATCGCCATTCCGATCTTTGGCTACCAGAACCATATCGCGATCGACCGCGGCTTCGGCTTCATTCGTAAATGGCAGGCGACGGACGCCGCGGCTTACGAAGGCGCGCGACTGCGCGAGGGGCTGCTCGACAAGAGCAATACGGCCTCAAACGTTTGGGCCGATACGGCCTATCGTTCGGCGACGAACGAGACGTTCATGGAGAAGAATGGCTTCGTCAGCCGCGTTCATCGCAAAAAGCCCAAGGGCAAGCCGATGCCGGACGCCGTGCGTCGCGCCAATGCTGAAAAATCAAAAGTCCGCGCGCGCGTCGAGCATGTCTTCGCCGAGCAGAAGGACCGGATGGGACTGTTCATCAGAACCATTGGCGCCGCCCGAGCCAAAGTGAAAATTGGCATGGCGAACCTCGTCTATAACTTCAAGCGGCTGGTCTTCCTGCGCCGAATGGCTGTCGTCTGAGGCCGTGCAGGAGCGCAAAGCGCGCTCCGTCAACGCGGCGACACCCGACAGAATGCGTTCCGCGCGCCACAGCCCTTCTCAACATCGCGAAATCATCAAAAAACCGCCTTGATAGAAGTGTCCACCTTCTTGCAGCCGTACTCGAACCCTTCATCGCGCAGGCCGAGGAGAGCGCTCTGGCGCGGCTCGACGACATCACGCTGGACGAATTGCACGCGCGCGCGGTGGCGCAGGGCTTCGGCGAGAAGCAGGAGGCGAGCGGCGATTTTGATATTTGAAGCTGCGTACAAAACTTACTAAAGAAAAATATGGTCACGGTTTCCCCCGTCTATGGCGTGAAGGTCGGTATGAAAATCAACTCTGTACCAAACAGGCCCGACGGGTAGGTATTGCCATTGTTTGTTTGAGTCCACGAACTTTGTCCGGCTAGTCTAGAGCCATCGACGGCGCGATAAAGTTGGACGATTCCTCTAATTAAAAAACTTGTCCCACCAAGAGTTATCGTAAACCTGATTGAGCCGCCAACAATGCAACTGCCGCTGACCGAAAAACTTCCCGCAGGAGGACTGGCCAAGGTTATATTAGGCGCGGTAGTGCAGCTTGAGGGAACTGTAGTAACCGCCCCGGTTGTCGCTATCCTGAGTTTGCAGGCGAACGGACTAGTAAAACTAACTGTGTGGGGCGGGACCCAAAGCCAGTCTCCCGCAATCATGTTTGGCGTGCAGAGAGAAGACGACTGCGCAAATGCGGAGGAGGAACACAGAAACGAGACCGCGAAAGCTTGGGTCAATCGGCTTGGCCGCATAGAGGTGATGCGCATTATGTCAACTCCCGAATCCATAAGTGCATGCGGAAACTACGGCGCGTTCTTCCACGAAACAAGATTGTTGTACACGGCCTGTGTTATTCTCGTTCCGTGATTATTTGTACTGTACGGTGGGCTACCATACACGCCATATGCATGGACAGCCATGACGCAGGGCGAGCAACTGGCGGAACGGGAGTACCAAACCGGGGAGCCGCTCATGCCTCCCTGAGTGTCATTTTGGTAAAATACCCGGGTGTCTTGACTAACTGTGGCTCGGCCGGGCGCACGCCATTGAGTTAAAGGCTTATCTCCCGGGTAGCCACCAATAAGAGTTGGTAGATTCAGCAGGCTCGACGAAGTCCAAAAAAAGCCATACCAACCGACCGTATTGCCGATATTGCAGTTCAGTTTGATCGCGCCATAATCTTGATCGTCTAATCTCGAATTAGCCCAGCCCGCAGAGGTAAAGAGACGTCTGGCCGTGCAGGATCCATATGGGGAGAGGTCACCATTGCGACCGGCAAATACGCGATAGCTATTGACGTTATAATAGCCTGCCGATCCACCGCCGCCACGATGCACGCAATGACCGGCGGTCGCAACCGTGTTTGACCCGATGAGCCACCCGGTGCAGCGGCTATTGCTCGTTCCCGTATTGAATGAGATCAGCACAGTCGCGCGATAAGGATAGGTCGTCGTTGGATTGATGCGCACACGGTCGTCAGTGTTTCCAATTATTGATTCAATTCCTACAAGAGCCCTTGCCGTTGGCGCCATTAATAACTTATTGAGGTCTTTGGCGGTTTCGCTGCTCGCAGGAATATTCGCGTTCGAATCGTCTACTTCCAGAAATCCAAGAGCCCTGCCCGTCCCAGTAAAACTTGAACTTTCTGTAGATAACGGCGCCGCCTTTGCCACCCCTGAGCCGTCGCTAAAGATCGAAGCTTCTTCCTCCGCCGCCAACAGCGGCTGCAAAACTAACGAATATACTAGGGCAATCGCCAATCCAATCGCTTTTTGGCCTATTATATAAATCTTAGCATTATTCATAACTGACTTCCAGCTATTCTTAAACCGGGATTCGCCGGATAGCCCCCGGTTCGGATGCGACCCTCTACCTATTTCGAGCCTCTGACAAGGCCCTGGGCTCATGGAGACCGCCACCGGAACACAAGGTTGCGGACGAATGGCCGGAGCCGTGCCTCCGGCATGGGAAATCGCAAAATTTCCTGTCATCAAGACGCACTTCTCCTGTCGTTTGGCTCAAACTCCTGACACGGAAACGCTTTACGCCGTCGACAAGACTGGCGGCGGCCGAAGCTCCGCGATCATCCGCAGGATGTCGACGAACAGGCATTGTGGAATGGCGACCTCCGCCATCTGGAACGCGACATAGCGGGCGTGAGTGACGACCTTCGCGCCAATCTCGATCAGCTTTTCCTTGAGCGTTGTGAGCGACCAGTCTTTTATCGGCTCTGGCGTCGCCAGCGTGCGCAGGAAGTTGCCAAGGTTGTAGGCGAGGGCGTGAAGCTGAAGGCGTGCGGCGTTGGCGGCGAACGACCGGCAAGAGAGCCGCGTCCAGTTGATCGCGCCCTTGCCCTCCTTGATCCATTGTTCGCAAGTGCCGCGCTTGTTGTAGAAGGCGACGACATTTTCGGCGACGCGCGCCATGTTGGTGACGATGAAGCCGACGCGCGGAACAAGCTCGCCCACATGCCACTCGACTTTGGCGACGACCCGGCGCGGTTTAGTCCAGCTTCCGGCCTGATAGGTGATGCTCGCATAGGAGCGCCGGACCGCATTTGGCGGCCGTCCGACCGGACGCGTCAGCAGATGTGCGATCTTCTCATGGAGGACGTGGTTCGTCGGCAGGCGGATCGCGTATTTGACGCCCTCAGCTTCCAGGTAGTCGTATATTTCGGGGTTGGCGAAGCCGGCGTCGCCGCGGAAGTAGATGCGTGAGACGCGGCCTTTGTAGCGAGCCAGGAACGGCTTTAGCGCGTCCTTCCAGCCGTCGGCGCTGTGGACGTTGCCCGGACGCAACGCGCAGCGCTCCAAGTCGCCGAACTGGTTAAACAAAAACAACGGATGATAGCATGTGCATTCGTAATGACCGTTCCAGCAGCTCTTTTCCTGTTCGCCGGGTTGGGCCGACGCTCGAATCCATGTCGAGCAAAATGCCCCTGGGCGGACGCCGGCCGTGTACACGGTCGATCCACTGGCTGGACAAATCAGCGAGCGCCGACAGGTTCTTCGCCATCGTCCGCCACTTCGTCTCGAAGCGGCCCATCTGGCTCGGCGAGGCCGCGCGCCCGTGGCCCGCCTTGCCGCCGACAATCCAGCGCATCGCCGGATCATGGCGCAACCGTTCGGCGTCATTCACGTCCTCATAGCCGGCGAGACGTCCAAAGACGGACTGCCGGAACAATCCGGCCAAGGCGTGCCGTGCGTTCTTGCCGGTGCGGGTGTCGGCCAAGACCTCGGCCGCCATGTCCGACAGCCCGAGCGCGTCGTCGAGTTCTCGGTAGGCGAGCAACCCCGCGTCGGAGGTGACGACTGAGCCGCGAAATTGCAGCTTCAAGCGGCGGTCGAAATCGAGCCTCAAAGCCTCACCATTCGATTCACCCGTCGGGTTCGTCATCGCCGCCTCGCTCAAACGAGCCTAACCTTATGAAAATTACGCCATAAATGACGAAACTGTACAGCAAAATCGGAGTTCATCCGGCGAATGCGGGTTAAGACGCGCCGGGAATAGGACACGCGAATTGACGTTTGTCCAGAGACCGAGCGCGTCGCATTAGATGAGCAGGGCGTTGGGATTGGTGAAAGATGCTTGCCGGCCGCGGTCTTCAATGATTATGGCTGAGGGCCAGTTCGTTTGCCTTGGGCCATTCGAACGCCCACAGGAGCGGATAGACTAAGCAAAATGTTGGGCCGGACTGTCGGAATTGCGGCCGTTGACATTCGCCGGAGCGCGCGGATGCGAATTGAGGGCGAAATAATCCCCGAGGTCGCGCGATGACCGGACCCCGGCTCATCTTCGTCAATCGATTTTTCTTTCCAGATCATTCCGCTACAAGCCAAATTCTGTCCGATCTCGCCTTTCATCTCGCGCGCGACGGAACGCCGGTCAGCGTCATCGCCAGTCGCGGCCTCTATGATGACGCGAGAGCCGACCTGCCGGCGTTCGAAGGCAAAGACGGCGTTGCCATCCATCGGGTCTATAGGCCGCGGTTTGGACGGAGTTCGCTCGCCGGGAGGGCGATCGACTATCTCGCGATGTATGCAAGCTTCGCGACCGCCGTCCGGCGGCTTGCGGCGCCAGGAGATTGCTTGATCGTCAAGACCGATCCGCCGCTGCTGTCGGTCGCCCTTGCGCCAGTGGCGCGAATAAAAAAGCTGGCGCTGATCAACTGGTTGCAAGACCTTTATCCGGAATTGGCGCTCGATCTCGGAATGCGTGCGCTGGCGCCCGTGGCCCCGCTGATGCGCGCCGCCCGAAACGCGAGCCTCAAAGCGGCGCATCGCAATGTGGTTGTTGGCGAGCGCATGCGGCGGCGTCTCGAAGCTGCCGGCGTCGCCGCCGCGCAAATCGAGACGATCGCCAATTGGTGCGACGATGAATCGATCAAGCCGACTCTTCCGGCGGACAATCCGCTCCGCTCAACCTGGGGATTGGATGACAAATTCGTCATCGGCTATTCCGGCAATCTCGGAAGAGCGCATGAATATGCGACCGTGCTCGATGCGGCGGACGATCTGCGCTCGGAGCGCGACATCGTCTTCTTGTTTATCGGCGGGGGGCATTTGACCCAATCGCTGCGCGCCGAGGTCGAGCGCAAAGGGCTTACGGCAATGTTTCAGTTTCGCCCCTATCAGCCGGAGAGCGGTTTGGCGCAGTCGTTGAGCGTGCCGGATGCGCATTGGATCTCGCTCCTGCCGTCGATGGAAGGGCTGATCGTGCCTAGCAAATTTTATGGCGTCGCGGCGGCCGGACGCCCGATCATCGCGGTGACCGACCCAGAGGGAGAAATCGCCGAACTTGTCGGGGATAGTCAATGCGGCGCGGTCGTCGCGCCGGGCGATGGCCGCTCGCTCGCCCGGGTGATCCGCGAGCTCAAGCACGACCGCGTCCGACTTGAAGAGATGGGACACAAAGCGCGCGCGTTGCTCGATCAATCGTTCCGCAGGCAAATTGCGTTCGAACGCTGGGATTCGCTCTTGCGGAGCGTTGCACGCAAGTCGAAAGAAACAAATGTCCGAGCAAGGGCATAGCGGCGGGAGTCGATGTCGATGGGTGAAGAACGCATCTGGGTCGCCGGCCATCGCGGCATGGTTGGGTCGGCGATTGCGCGCCTGCTGGAATCGCAGGGTCGCAACGTGCTCACCGTCGATCGCGCCACTCTCGACTTAAGGCGCCAGCGCGACCTCGAAATCTGGCTGCTTGCAAATCAGCCTACGGCGATCATTTTTGCGGCCGCCAAGGTTGGCGGCATTCTCGCCAACAGCTCCTATCCAGCCGACTTCATTTACGACAATCTGACGATTCAGACCAATGTCATCCATGGCGCCCATAAGTCCGGCGTCGACCGCCTGGTTTTTCTAGGCTCCTCTTGCATCTACCCGAAATTCGCGGCGCAGCCGATCGTCGAATCGGCGCTGATGACCGGTCCGTTGGAGCCAACGAACGAATGGTATGCGATCGCGAAAATCGCCGGCGTCATGACCTGCCAAGCTTACCGCCGCCAACATGGCCGGCGCTATATTTCAGTAATGCCATGCAATCTCTATGGGCCGAACGACAATTTCGATCTGCACACCGGCCATGTCCTGCCGGCGCTGATTCGCAAATTTCACGAAGCGAAGCTCAGCGACGCGCCAGAAGTCATCGTGTGGGGCACGGGGGCGCCGTTGCGTGAATTCATGCATGTCGACGACCTCGCCAGAGGCGTCGTTTGTTGCCTCGACCGTTACGACGAATATGAACATATAAATTGCGGCGCGGGCTTGGACCATACGATCCGCGACATCGCCGAAACCATCGCCCGCGTCGTCGACTATAAGGGAAGCCTCGTCTTCGATACGAGCAAGCCCGACGGGACGCCCCGCAAGATCATGGACTCAAGGCGGATCCGAGCGCTGGGATGGAAGCCGAAAATTGCGCTCGAAGAAGGTCTTGCGTCGACCTACCAATGGTATCTTCGGCGCGTTGCGGACAAGGCGAACGCGGAGACGCAAGGCAATTGAGCAGAGCGGCGTCGCGGCTGGCGCTTCGGCTGCCTATTTATGGCTGAGAACGGCGCGTGATATGATCCATAGGACGCGCGTCCGACCTTCCGGAAATAGAGCCCATGGCGATTGATCTGTCGACTCTTGTGAAGCAGTCTCCCGCGCAAGTTTCGACCGCGCTCGACGAAGAGATCGTCATTCTGAACCTCGAGAATTCGCTCTACTTCGGTCTGGAGGGCGTCGCGGCTTGCATCTGGAACGCGATCAAGGAGCCAACGAACGCCGCCGAGATTTGCCGAGAGGTCATGGACCGGTTCGAGGTCGGCGAAGAACAATGCCGTACGGAGGTTCTTGAATTTCTTGAGCAGCTTGCGACTGCGGGCCTCATCGAAACGACTTCGCCGACATCCGATCAATGAGCGTCAAGGCGCGTGCGATCGACGGAGCGGCGGCATATCCTTCGCATGATCGACGCCTTTCGCAACGCGCGCGTATCGGGAGGTTCCTTGCCCGAATATAAAGTAATCGGCTTGATGTATACGCGCGCCTGCCCGCTCGCATGCGCACATTGCCTCACCGAATCGTCGCCTCAGGTCAAAGAGCGAATGCCTCTCGAACGCGCCAGAACCTTTTTGCCCGCCATGGCTCGATTTGGCCGAGGGCTGTGCATCACCGGAGGCGAACCTTTTCTCCATTACAAAGAAATTGCCGCGTTGATCGCTGAGGCGAAAACTTTCGGACTAAGAACATCGATCGTTACCGGCGCGGGCTGGGCGCGCGGCGAAAGCCCCGCGCGGGCGCGCATCGCGGCGATGGTCGAAGCCGGCCTCGACGATCTGTGTATTTCCTGGGACCAATATCACGAAGTGTTTTCGCTTCGCGCGCGCGCCGTGATGTTAGCGCGAATCGCGATAAGGGCGGGGCTCAACGTAAAGTTCCGCGGCGTCAACTCGGCGAATCGATCAAGCGAGGAAGATCACGAGATTTTCGCGGGCCTGCCTGTTGAATTCCAGACAAATCAGATCATTCCTTCGGGACGCGCCGCGTCGCTCCCGGAGTCGCATTTCATCTTCGCCGACGAGCCTCCCAGAGGCTCCTGCGGCGTTGTCTATTCTCCGATTGTCGAACCCGACGGCAAAGTTTATGCGTGCAGCGGCCCATCCCCTTACTGTCAAAAACCGTCGCCGCTGTTTCTCGGCGACGCCTCCAGCGAGCGGCTCGCCGACATTTTGGCGCGAGGACTGAGCGATCCCATTCTCGAAATCATTTACAATTTGGGGCCCTATGGGCTCTATCACGTGCTGATGAATCATCCGATGGGCCGCGAGCTTTTCAAGAAGCGCTCGAACTATGCGGGGATATGCGACTTATGTCTCGACATCAACGGCGATCCTGAACTGGTTAGAATTTTGCGCGAGACGTTCGACGGAAAGGACGCCAAAAGACTGCTTCTCGCCTCCGCGTTGTGGAGAAAGGGCAGGTTCGAGGACAGAACCACATCGCTTGCCTCCCTATCTGCGCGAGACTGAGACAAGCGACTTGTCCCTTCGGATTCGAAACGTCTTTGAGATCGTGAAGCTCGGCGGACAAACGCCCTTAGGCGCTTTATTTACAGTGTATTATCCCTCATCGCGCTCATCCCAACAGGTCGAGAACCGAGGTTCTGTTTGGGAAGCTTCCGCCGTCACGTCTTCCGGAGAAGCCAACGCGCTGCGTTATATCCTTAATATCTCCGTACTCTTCTATTATCGGACGACGGTAGGGCTGCTTTACAGCTCGTTTCTCAGCCGGCCCATGAATGGCGCGGTCCTTTGGTCGCCTGCCTGTCTTGCTCATTTCCGGTCGCCCCCTTTTGAACGCGCCTTCATGCCGAACTGGCATTGATCTTGATGGAAACATGCGCTCTGCTTGCGTCGACGGAGAATTGCCCGTAACAGGCGTTTCAGTGGACGCGCCAAGACCGCCCTCCCTCAAACGACTAGAGGAGCCGGCGCCTGTCCGCTCCTTAATGAGCGAGAGGCCGCAGCGGATCGCTCGATCGCCAGCGTGGAACATGACCCGCGACTCTCCTTTTGTCTACCATGTCTATGGCTTGACCTTGATGAGCGACATCCGATTGACTCTGCCGGAAGCCCCTGCCGGGCGCTGTGGCGACGGCGACGTCGTGCGCATCAAGAGCGTCGGGACCGAAGCCATGCCCTCGGTATCAGACGAGGACTTTGATCCTGATCCCTGGTTTCACCAAAGAGCGCTCAATGGCGGCGCGCTCTATTTGTGCTGGAGGAACTGGTTCGATCTTATCGTCTCGGCGGACGGCGCAATGGTTCTGTGTCGCAATCTCAGCGATCGCCCCCTCGAATTTTTCGACGCCTATCTGACCAATTTCTCCGTCAGCGCCGTGCTCATACAGAGAGGCGAAGAATCGCTTCACGCGACCGCGATCGACTTCGGCGGACGCGCGATCGGCCTCCTCGGCGCATGCGGCGCGGGCAAATCCACATTGGCCTCATTTCTGAGAAGCAAAGGTGGAGATATCGTCACCGATGACGTGCTTCGCTTGACGATCGATGGCGACGCAATTCTGGCGCATCCCGGCCCCCATCGGCTCAAGCTGTTTGAGGAGGCGGCGAAACGGTTTCTTCCGCAGGCGACAATCTCGGGACGATGGAGCCCGATCGGGGACAAATTCATTTATGATCTCGATGACGCAATGAACACGCGTTCGACAAGTCGTCTAGCGGCTCTCTATTATCTGCAGGCGCCCGATCGGCAGGAGGATGAAGCCGTCCTGCTGGAGAGGTTAAGCGGTCTAGATCTGTTTCGCACGATATGCGCTTCGACGATGATCAATGCCTTGGAAAAGCCGGGACGGGCCGAACATCATTTTCGTTTCGTCAAGCGGTTCGCGAATCGGGTTCCTGTGTATCGGCTGACTTATCCACGAAGCTTCGACGTTTTCGACGAAGTCGCGGAGAAAATCCTTGCCTCGGCCCCGCCGTGAAGATGCTTGCGACGGTTCAACGGTTGACGCTTCAGGACTGGCGGCTGTTTTTTCAGGCGCTGGCGACGCTCGTGGGCTGCCGGGCGCGGTTGCGCTATCAGGATTTCACGAAGGTGCGCGCCTGGGCGTCACGCAATGGGCGCGGCGCCGCGCCGATCAATAGGCTCACCTGGTCGATAGAGGCCGCGGCCAAAAGGATGAAGGGGACGACCTGTCTGACGAAGGCGCTCGCGCTTCAACGTCTGCTCGCGCAAAACGGCCATGACTGGGAATTGCGCATCGGCGTCGATAAGTCCGAAGGGTTCCTTACTGCGCACGCCTGGCTTGTCTGTCGCGGCCATGTTCTCGTCGGCGGCGCCGAAATCGGCGCGCACAGGCTTCTCGCGGCCTGGGCGTCGCGCGAGACGCCGGCGGAAGACGGATAAATGAGCTTTCTTGCCGTGTTCAACGCGGACGGCGCTCCGATCGATGGCAAAATGATCGGCGCGACGGACGAAGGAGAGAGCATTTTGAGTCCGTCTCGTCAGATGGCGTTGAGATGGCGAGCGCCCGACTCTGATCTGGAATGGAGAGACGCGCGTCACGCCGTCGAATTCGACGGGCGGTTCTGGCTGCTCGGCCGCATCAGGCTCGACAGGCGTGGCGAGCTTTGCTCGCTCCTTGGCGCGCCGGCGACGAGTTCGGACGCGCTTCTTTGTCTCAAGGCCTATGCCGATTGGGGCGAAAATTGCGTCGAGCGACTTTGCGGCGATTTTTGTTTCGTCATTTGGGACGAAAGGCGGCGGCGGCTATTTTGTGCGCGCGACCAGCTCGGCGTCAGGCCGCTATTTCATGCGCGCGTTGGAGCGACCTGGTTCGTCGGCGATTCGCTCGACGCCGTCGCGCGCCAGTCGGGGTTGACCGATGATCTCGACGATTTCTGGGTCGCTGATTTTCTGACCGGGCCCTACTGCCTCGACATCGACAGAACCGTTTACAAACACGTCAAGAGATTGGCGCCAGCGCATACGCTCGTCGTCGCTCAAGATGGCGGCGTCCTGAATAGATACTGGAAGCTTGATCTCAAGGAGCCGATTTACTACCGCCGACCGAGCCAATATATCGATCGCTTCCACCATGTCCTCGCGCGCGCGATCAAGGATCGGCTTCCGGCTGTTGGCGCTGTCGGCGTCTCGATGAGCGGCGGGTTGGATTCGACGACGCTCGCGGCGAAGGCTGTCGAAGTCGCCTGCGACGCCTCCCGAGTCGTCGCATTCACCCACGTCTTTGAACATCTCATTCCCGATGAGGAGGCGCATTTTAGCGTTTTGGTCGCCAAGCGCCTCGGGATTGCGCACAAGATTTTCGCCGTCGACAATCACATTGAGGTTCAATCGAGCAACTATTTCGCTCCTGCACATGAGCCAGGCGGACCGTCGGTTCGTCGCGGTGACGGCGGCGCCGCCGACTCCGAAATGGCGCGTCACGCGAAGGTTTGGTTTTATGGCGAGGGGCCCGACAATGCGCTCACGTTCGAATGGTGCGCGCATCTGCGCTGGCTCGCGAGACGTCGCGACTGGCCGCGTCTAATATCGACCGTCGGCCAATATATTCGCGGGAAGGAGATGCGCGAATGGCGGATGACGATGCAAAATCTGGTTTCGACTCCGCCGCGAATGAATGCGCTCCCTTGGAAGCACATTCCCGAGTGGCTCGACAGGGACCTGATCAAAAATCTGGGGCTTGCGGCGCGGGCCGAGAATGCGCTCGGACTCCCGACGGTCGACAATTGCTGGCGGCCGGGCGCGATGGCGTCCTTCGCCAGCCCGATCTGGCAGGCTTATTTTGAATTTTTCGACCCCGCGCTCTCGGGGTCTTCCCTGGACGCGCGTCACCCTTACGCCGATCTGGAGGTTCTGACCTTCATGCTGCGCACGCCGCCGATTCCATGGGGCCGACGCAAGCGTCTGATGCGGGAGGCCATGAAAGGCGTTCTTCCCGGCGACGTGCTCGCAAGAGACAAAGCGCCGCTTGCCGCCGATCCGCGCACGAAAATAGCGCGCAAAAGCGAGCCTTCGCCGATTTCGATCGATTCGACGCTGCGCAAATTCATCGATCCGGCGAAGCTGCCCGATAAGACGGTCGAGGCCGGCGCGCTTGATAAAATCTACGCCTTGGACGCTTGGCTGAAGGGTCGATAGATGGAACCCGCGTTAGAGCCGGAATTCATTTTCCTGTGCGCGCTGGTTCGTCCGCATCCAGACCATCGTCGAGCATTGGAACTCGCCGGCGACGGCTTGAACTTTGCGCATGTCGAGCGTCTCGCGGCGGCGCACGGCGTTCGTCCTCACCTGCTCAGCGCATTAAACGCTTGCGCCGGCGCTGAAGAATTCGACGAACTGCTAAAAAGCCTGCAATGCTTTTGGCGCGCCCATGCGGCGCGAAATCTTTATGCCGCCGGCGAAATCGGCCGGATCGCGAATTGCTTCGATCGGAGCGGCATCGGTTTTGCGACCTTCAAGGGCGTCGCTCTGGCTGCGACGCTTTACGGCGATATTTCGCGACGGGAGTTCAACGATATCGACATCATCGTGCGCCCGAGCGATCTCGACGCCGCCGAGTCGGCGCTCGAATCCTGCGGCTATCGCGCGGCGCAGGGAAACGGCCGGGCGTGGCGCGAAGCGTTCCTTGGCTATCAGCGCCAATATGTGTTCGTGCGAAGGGATTCGACTTTGGCGGTCGATCTTCACTGGGATTTCTTCCCTCATGACTTCCTATTTCCGCTCGACGCATCGGAGATTTGGCGCAGATTGGATCAAGTCTCGATCGCCGGGCGAACGGCGACGACCCTCGATCCCGAAACGCTCGCTCTCTATCTCATCGGCCATGGCGCCAAGGAAGGGTGGAAAAGTTTGGGCTGGGTTTGCGATATCGCCGATCTTTACGTGCGGCGTCCCGAAGTTGACTGGGCGGGCCTTTTTCGTCGATCGGATCGCGGCGGCCGCGCGCGCCTGCAGGTCGGGCTTTTGCTTGCGGCAAAGCTCTTGGGCGTCGGCGTACGGGAAGAATTGCTGGACGACGCGCGGGGAAACGCGACGATCGAATCGCAGTTCGACTTCGCCTTGCGCCGACTGGCCGAGGCGGCGGAGCTAAGAGATCAGCGGGCCGAATTCGCGCTCGCCGGCGCCGGCATCTACCGCAGCCTGAGCGAAAAAGCTCGGTCTTTATGGCTCCTCGCCGTCACGAGGACGGCGAGCGATTATGACGCAATTCCGCTGCCGCGGCCGCTGTGGAGACTCTATCATGTGCTCAGACCTTTCCGACTTGCGCTCAAGATAGCGATGCTCCGAATCGCGGCTCAGGAGCCGAAGGAACCGTCGCAAAGCGCGGCGCTTGGCGGCGCGACGCCTGTTCGGCGCATCGACGCGGTTCGAGACGAGATAGGCAGGGGGTAGCGCCGTGGCGCGTCATCATTTGCCAACTTCAAAATCGCGTTTTCGAGCAAGATTGGCCGCCACGGATCTTTTTTGGGCGGCGGCGGCGCCGGTGATCGCACTCGCCTTGCGCGATCCGAGTCTCCTCGATCCGGGCGATTTCCCGCAAAAAATTCCGGCGACATATCTTTACGTGCTGGTCGCGATTCTTTGCGCCGTTCCGGCTTTGCTCATCTTTCGAGTCAGCGATGGGTTGAACCATCTGGTTTCCGTTCATGACGCGCTCGCCGTCTGCGGCGCCGTGGCGCTCACTGTCGCGTCGAGCAGTTTCATTCTTTTCGTATTCACGCGCCTCGACGGCGTCCCTCGATCGACGCCGCTCATTTACGGGCTGGCGTTTGGCGGCGGGCTGATGCTCGACCGCGCCGTCGCGACGTTGCTTCATCAGAAGGCGTGGAGGGAAGAGCGACTCTCGGCCCAGTCTGACGCTGCGCCATTTAACCCGCGCCGACTCATTATCATTGGAGCGGATCGCTTCGCGTCGCTGACAATCAGACTGCTCCACCATCAGCGGCCACGAAGCTTCCAGGTCGTCGCAGCCGTCGATACGCGTCCGGCCTCCGTCGGACGAAGCATCTGCGGCGTCAAGATCGTCGGGCTCCTTAAAGATCTGGAGGGCGTTCTCGAAGAATACGCCGTTCATGGCGTCGACATCGACGAAATCTGGCTTTCGGACGATGCGAACGGCGTTCCGGGAGATATCGCGGAGGAAGTCACCGAATATTGTGATCGTCGCGGCGTGAAGTTTTCTCGAATTTCCCAGGCGCTCAATTTGTCGCCATTGGTTGGCGGTCGATCGCAACGATCGAATGATGGCGCGCTCCCTTCCATCGAGATTGGCGACTATTTCAAGTTCAAGCGCGCGGTCGATATTTTCGCGTCGATCATCCTGCTCATCCTGCTCCTGCCGCTGACGCTGGCGGCGGCCTATTTGGCGTTGCTCGACGTTGGCGCGCCAGTGATCTTCTGGCAGCAGAGGGTTGGACGAAACGGCCGCAAATTTCTCCTTTATAAAATTCGCACCTATCCGGCGCCATTCGACAAGAACGGCGAGAGGATTGCTGACAGCCAACGGCTCTCGAAAATCGGCCGCATGATGCGCGCGGCGCGTCTCGATGAAATTCCGCAACTGCTCAATGTTCTGGTCGGCGATATGTCGCTGATCGGGCCACGGCCGTTGCTGCCGCAGGATCAACCTTGCGATCCGCGCATTCGCCTGCTGGTGCGACCAGGAATCACCGGCTGGGCGCAGCTGAACGGCGGTAGGACCGTCAGCGCCAAGGAGAAGGACGCGCTGGATGTCTGGTATATCCGCCACGCGTCCTATTGGCTCGATTTAAAAATCGCGGCGCGTACGCTGCTGATCGCCTTTACCGGAGAAAGGATGAATGCGTCAGCCATCGCGCAAGCGCTGCGCTGGCGGGAGGAAAATCTCGCGTCCGACCTCGCCGTTGTCGGCTGTGAGGAGGCTGACTCGGCGGGAGCGGCCGGGGCCACGACGCGAGCGCCCTATCGAGGCGCTGGCGTTGTGCGCGTCGGAGTCAGAGCGCCCGATGGAGAAGGTCGGCTCCCCAGTTGAAGTGATAGTTGACGCCGGCGCGGACGACGACGCCGTCGAACACGACCTTCGTCACCGGATTATTGGCCCAGAGGACGCCGCCCGGCGCGATGCGGTTGGCGCTCGACGCGCCGCGTGCGCAGGCGCGGCCAGAGGTGTTCGACGCCTGGCTCGAACATGTGGTCACAAGCGGCGACGACATGAGATCGACGCTGCCGAGATTGTAATAGAGTCCTTCCGCCTTGGCGCTCCAATTATCGGCGAACATCCATTCGACGCCGCCGCCGGCCGCCCAGCCGGCCATGAAACCGGAATAGGCGGCGCCGCCGAACGCGGCGGGGTTGGCGTAGTTCCACGCCGTGACGCCTACGTCGTCTTGGCGCTGGATGCTCGACGTATTGAAATGCGCGGCGGACGCATAGACGTCGCCATAGGCGAGACCGCCCGTGCCATAGGCCAGCAGCGTGTCGGCGATCGCATAGCCGAGCCTGCCGCGCAACGTGCCCATCCAGCGGGTTCCCGCGGAGACTGCGCCGCCGCCGATGGTTTGGCGGGTGAGCACAAGGGATTCCAGGCCGCCATTCTCCTGCTTGTCGATATAGCCCGCATTTTCGACCAGGGCGCCGCTATAGGAGCCCCTGCCGCGGAAGAGCGTCCCCTGAATGTCCGTCTCGAGGCCGAGCACGACATTTGATTCGTCCTGATAGTTCCAGCCGATCTGGCCGCCGCCGATGAAGCCGTTGCGGCTGACATTGGCGTATCCGGCGTTCGCGCCCGCAGCCGCGCCGGGCAGGAACAGGTTCCACCAGGTCGCATTGCCTTCCGGCGGCTCCTCGGCGATGATTTTCTCGTTCCAGAGCCCCGCGAATCGATCGGCGAAGCCGTTGGGCCCGACCCGCGCGCCGGTCTTGCCGCCCCAGCCGTAGCCGGCGTTGAGGCCGGCGTAGAGGCCGGCCCATCTGCGCGGGGCCGGCGTATCGGCGCTTGGCCGCGCCGCTTCGTCGGACGCGAGAGCCAGCCAGCCGGTCGGCTCGCCGCCGAAATTCCATTTCATGCCGCCGTAGAACGCCGTGGGCGGTCCGACCGAGACCATCTTGGGATTATAGAAATTCGCAAAGTTGATGGCGTTGGTTTCGAAAAACGTGCCAAAGTTGCGCGAACGCGTATTGGTCACATTCTCGATCAGCGCATAGAGCTGGAGATAGGGTGTCAGGTCGTAGGAGGTGCGCAGGTTCAGCACGCCATAGGGCGACAGCGTGCCGAACTGATTGGCCCAGTCGCCGGCGAGATAGGGACCGGTGGCGTAGACGAAGTCGCCGCCGACCTTCCACTTCGGCGTCATCGCATAGTCGACGCCCGTCTTGAAACGATGGCGCGCGATCGACGGCAGCGTGGCGCCTGGATTGACCAGAACGCCCATCGATCGGACCGCAAGGACCGCGGGGTTGTTCCGCGAGCCGAGAATGTTTTGCGAATTGAAATAGGCGTCGGTCAGCGTGTAGTTCACATAGGCCGACAGGCGCTCGTCCGAGTAGCGCATCGAGAATTCCGCGCCCTGACGCACCGTATTGCCGGCGTTGGTGAAATAGCCGCGGCCGACGATCTGGCTCGGAATGCTTAAGATGTCGTCGAAGACATTGGTGCGGAAGATTCCCGCCGACCATTGCAACGCGCCGGGGAAGCGGCCGAACATGTCGGGCAGGGCTTCGGCGGGCCTGAAGCCGCCGCGCAGGCCCATGTCGATGGTATTCGACGTCACTTGCTTCAGCGGCGGATCGGACACCAGGAACGCGTCGATCACGCAGGGTCGGTTGGGGTCAGAGCAGCCGAGCTCTAGCGGCGTCGGCGCGCGGTTCGCGACCGAATAGCTGGCGAAGGCGGCGATCTGCGGCGTGATCTTGTAGGTCAGGCCGCCCATCGGATTGATGTGATTGAAGACATGGGTGGCGTTCAGCGCCGTGCCGACATTGTCGTACATCTGGACGCTGGCGCGGTTGTAGCGCATGCCGCCGGTGACGGTGAGCTGTTCGGTCAGATCGAGCGCGTCCAGCGCATAGGCGCCGAGGTAATAGTTCGAGACATTGAGGCTGACCGGCGAGATGCCGGCGGCGGGCTCGTTGGTGAAGTAGTTGAAGCCGGTGACCGTGAAATCACGGTTGATGATTCCGAGTTCCTGATTCGCCTTGAAACCGGTGTAACCGTGTTCGAGGTTGACGCCGAGGGTGAATCTGTTCGGGAAGCCGAGGATACTGTCGGTGTTGTTGAGCTGCCCGGTGAACCCCAGCGTGTTGATCTTCGTCCAGGTGCGGTCGATCGCCCCGAGCGCCGGACCCAGGATCAGCTCGTTTCCGGTGTTGAAAAAATTCGGGACGTTCGTGGGCTGGCCGTCTTCCGTCGTGCAGAAAGCCTGTCCGCCCTCGCATTCGAACTCGGTCGTATTGCCGTCGACTCGCGCCTGATTGTAGCCGCGATAATGAATGTCGCCGAGCAGTTTTGTCGTCGGGCTGACGTCGACCACGCCGTTGAGGTCGAACATCATCACCTGATTCTTGTATGTCTGCGGCGTCGTATAGGTCGCGCTCTTGTCGCCCGCGACCAACTCCACCGGCGCCGGCCCCGAGGCGCCGAAACGATTCGAGCCGAGCGTCGCATTGGCGTGAATCTCGACGCTTTCGGCGCGATAGCCGATGTCGCCGTAGAAGCGCTTGATCTGCGAGCCGGAAAAATAGCGATAGCCGGAGTCGCCCGACGCTTCGCCGGCCGCGTAGAGGGCGAAATCAGCGATCTTTCGTCCATATTGGAACACGCCCTGACGGCGATTGAACGAACCGCCGCGGATATCGAGTTCCGATCCCTGCCAGGTGAAGCCGTTCTTCATATCGAGAACGATGGCGCCGCCAACGGCGTTCAGGCCATAGAGTGGGTTGCCCGTCTCGATGGCGACGCGGTCGATGGCGACGCTCGGGATCAAATCCCAATTGACCGTGTCGCCCCACATCTCATTGATGCGGACGCCATTTTGGAACACGGCGAGGCCCTGCGGCACGCCGGCGTAGGGCGACGCGACGAAGCCGCGATAATCCACTTCGGGGAACGAAGGATTGCCGCCGACATCGTTGATCAGCACGCCGGGCGCGGTGCGCTGCAGCGCGCCGCCGAGGTCGAACTGGCGGGTGTTGGCGATTTCCTTGCTGTCGACGACGTGAACCGAGGCCGGCACCTGATAGGTGACGAGCGGCGAGACGTAAGGCGCGGGCGCGGGCGGCGCGGCGGTCGTCACGCGCGCCGGGCCGGACGTGCGTTGAGGCGCGGGCGCGGCGGCGACCCTTGGCGCAGGACGAGAAGTAGAGCGTAGAGGCGTGGCGCCGACCTCGATCGTTGGGAGCGCCTGCTGGGCGGTCGCCGCTCCAGAGGCGAGCGCGGCGGCGAGCGCGATAAGCGAAACCTGCTTTTTGGAACCGGTCATTGCTGCCCCAAGACGTTAACTTGGGCGTTATAGCGCTGGCACCGACTTTTCGTCCCTCGTCGGCTTGGCTGCAGAGCGAATATTTCCAAGGTGTGACATGCTGTCTACACTTCTGAAAAATAACGGTTTTTGCGGGTCATAATCCCGCAATTATCGGGAATTTTTCCCGAGCTAAGACAGGTGATTTGAAGTCTTCAAACATCGTGCTGATCGGGCGGTGGGTCAGTTCGAATTTCAGGTTGTGGCCGACTCGGTCATTCCTAAAGGCGCAATCCTGGATGAAATTCCGCTCAACTTTCGCAACAAACTTTGCACGCGCCATAGCTCGGATTTTCAAGGCGTCGGCGGTTGTTGTCATAGTCTTGACTATCCGACTCGTTCGGTTATTGCATCTCGCATTTCACGAATTGCTAATATTAAACATTCATCCGAAATAGATTTACGTCCTGCGTACTTAGAGTCAATATCTCTTGCCTTTGCAGAGATCAATTCGAAAGCCTCAAATCTTTCTTTACTCGTCACTGCCTCACTAACCTTCTCAAATTGTTCACTTAATTCACATGGTCTCCAGCTTTCTTCCAGAAAATCTTTTATCATTATGCATGATGAAGGAAGCTTACAAATATTACTTTCCCAGACAACGCGTCGAAGTGCAAAATCTGAAACGACCGCACAGAGATATTTTTCTGAGTAACCTATTTCTGTAAGTATTCTACTTCTCCTGTCACCTTGGAATAGATCACATCGGATCTTAACAGAGTTACGCACTTGTTCCATTTTTAATTGGATGTCGCTAAGTTCATCCATGCGTGCTGCAAAAAAATCTGCGTCAATCCAGGCCTCATCACCAAGACTTCTTCCCTCTGGAATACCCTTGAGACGGGAGCGGATGGTTCTTTTGATTTGCTTAGTTGAACGATATAAATCATCTAACTCACTGACTAACTCGCGCATTGCGGAAATCGATGCATCGTCTCTGGAAAGTTCATCACGACGCCTCGATAACCAAAATGTAAATAGACTACCTACGACGGTTATTAAAATAAAATTTGGCAGTGCGTCGGCTATTTTTTCGAAAAAACGAACTAACATTAGCTGCCCTTATCACCATCTATCCAAGACGACCAAAAAAGAACGCTTTTTGAGACTGCATCCCAAGAGCCCTTGGCTACGACGCTGTATACCTCTTATCGCGTCTCAAAACTTGTCTTGAAGCTGGCGTCTCATTCTGCCAGCCTCATGACGAGAATTGAGACTAATCCATGCGCATCGGCGACGCTAGAGTATCGACCCTCGACCAAAACCCCAAATTCCAGCTTGAAAAGCTGCGCGAGGCGGGATGTGAAAAGGTCGTGGTCGGGAAGGCCTCCGGGGCTCGCGCCGATGGCGGGACATGCTGCGAGAAGGGGGCACGCTCGTCATCCAAAAGCTCGATAGGCTCGCGGGGTCTCTCAAACAGACCATCGAAACCGCCGAGCACCTGAAGGGCAGTGGCGTAGGCCTCGTCTCTGTGACGCTCTCGACACCTCATCGCCTGGGGGAATGCTGGTCTTTCACATGCTCGGCGCAATCGCCGAATTTGAACGCGCGCTCATTCGCGAGAGAACGGCTGCTGGCCCTCGCGGAAGCGCGACGGAAGGGAAAGACAGGCGGGCGGCCACGTCGCCTTACAGAAAAGGACACAGCGGGGGCAAAAGCCATGCTCGCGGACGGGGCGCTGACCTCGAAGGAAATCGCCGTCCGTTTCGGCGTTTCGAAGGCGATGCTGTATGCCATCTTGGCTGAATTCGACGCGGCGAAAAGTGGTCAAAAACCGACATAGGCTCCGCTCGCGTCACTTCTGCGAGCCAGTCTTGTGTAAAATGTCGGCAGCCTCAATGAGCCAGATGAACGACTGCGATGGCTGATTCTCCTCCAAGCAAGGCTGCCGACTCTCGCAAACAGTCAAACGCTTCCAGCAGAAGAGTCGCCCGCTTGAAAGCTGCGGCGGGTGCTGTGGGTATCGCCGTTCTCGGTGCGATAGCTGCCGCGCTGATTACTCCTGACACGCTCCCCCGATGGTGGCACTGGGGGGTAGGGCTCCTAGACGAGGCTCAATTCGAAACGCGCCGCCGCATCGCAAGTCTCATTTTCCCTCAGGCGACCAGGCAGACTCCTGCAGTTGATGAGAAGCAGGCCCTCGCGTCCATGGAAACTTACAAGACAGCAAGAGAACAATTCGACAAAACTTCGGCAGAGAATTTGTTTCTGGCGCACGCTGCTGGTACAGCTGTGACATGGGTTGGGTTCGTCAGCGACGTTGGCAGCGAACGAAATAATGCTCTTATTATTTCGGCGCGTCCCCACACTGAAGAGCTCGATCTAGTGGGCGAGAAAGGGGAGCATGTGATCTGTCGAATGGGTAAAGATGAATGGACAAGCGCGCGGTCTATGTTGGGCGAACGCCCGATGCGCGTCAAAGTCGAGTTTGCTGGCACGCTGTCTGTGTCGACCAGTTACGACCTAGCAGAGTTGGAGCGCTGCTCTGTGAAACGTGTGCTCGCGCATTGAGCAGAGATTACGACCTCACTTGTGCAAAAATCTTGATTTATACACGCGAAGCCGAAATAGAGCGAGGCTGGCGCTACTGATCTTCCGCAGGCAGTTTAGACGCGAGCACCTTGTCCACGCGGCGGCCGTCGAGGTCGACGACTTCGAAGCGCCATCCGAGCTTGTCGACCGATTCGCCAAGCGTCGGGAAGCGGATCAGCCCGTCGAGCACCAGGCCGGCGACGGTCTCAAAGCTCCTGTTCTCGGGCAGCGTCACGCGCAGCAGCTCGGCCATTTCATCGACCGGCATCCAGCCGGCGAGCAGCCAGCTGCCGTCGTCGCGCTGAACCGCCTCCGGCTCCTCATCGCCCTCGTTCGACCTGAAGGCGCCGGCGATCGCGTCGAGAATGTCGGCCGGCGTCACCACGCCTTCGAAATGGCCGTATTCATCGTGAACCAGCGCCATCGGCGTCTCGGCCTCGCGCAGAACGTTGAGCGCGTCGAGCGCGTCGATCGAATCGGGCACGACCGGCGCCGCCCGCACATGAGCTTCGATATTGAGCGGCTCGCCCCGCAGCGCCGGCCCCAGAAGTTCGCGAATGAGCAGCACGCCGATCATGTCGTCCATGTCGCCGCGGCTCACGGGCAGGCGCGCATGGGTCGTCTCGACCAGCTTTTCGCGGAGGACATTTTCCGGCGCGCTGAGATCGAGCCAATCGACCTCGGCGCGCGGCGTCATCAGGGCGCGCGCGGCGCGGTCGCCGAGCCGCAGCACGCCCGAGATCATCTGCTGTTCGTCGGCCTCGATCGAGCCGGCCGAATGCGCCTCGGCGACAAGGGTCTTGATTTCCTCGTCGGTGACGGCGGCCTGAAGTTCGCTTGTCTGGCCGATCAGCAGCAGCACGAGCTTCGTCGAGGCGTCGAGCAGCCAAACCACCGGCGCGCCGAGCGTTGAAAGAAAGGCCATCGGCGCGGCCATCCGGCAGGCGATGGCTTCCGCATGGCGTAGCGCAACGCTCTTTGGCAGCAATTCGCCGATCACCACCGAGAGATAGGTGATGAAGCCGATGACGCCGCCATAGCCGACCCAATCGGCGGCGGAGTCGGAGAGGCCAAGCGCGCGCAGTTCCTGGGCGAAGCGCTGGCCGAGCGCCGCGCCGGAGAAAGCGCCGGCGAGAACGCCGACGAGCGTGATCCCGATCTGCACCGTGGAGAGGAACCGCCCCGGATTTTCCGCGAGCGCCAGGGCCGCGGCGGCGCCGCGGCGGCCTTCCGCGGCCAGGGTTTTCAAGCGAATCTTGCGCGACGAAACGATCGCGAGTTCGGACAACGAGAAAATCCCGTTGATGACGATCAATACAAGCGCGACGGCAAGTTCGAACATGGGTCCTGAAATTCTTAAGTCGTTCAGTCGCGCGCCGCGATGTCGATCTTCTTGATCACCCGCTCGGGTTCGGGCCGCGCCAGATCGATGGAGAGCAGACCGTTGACGAGATCGGCGCCGAGCACCTGCATGCCTTCGGCGAGAAGAAAGGCGCGCTGGAACTGCCGCGCGGCGATGCCGCGATGCAGGAAATGCCGCTCCCGCTCCTCGGTCTGGCGTCCGCGGATGACAAGCTGGTTTTCTTCGAGCGAGACGTCGAGCTGGTCGCGGGTGAAGCCGGCGACGGCGAGCGTGATCCGAAGCCGCTCCGGCGCGTTCTCGCTGCGCGGCAGGCGCTCGATATTATAGGGCGGGTAGCCGTCGGAGGCGGTGCGGGAGACGCGGTCGAGCGCCCGTTCGATCTCATCGAAGCCGAGCAGGAACGGCGAATTGAGCGGCGGACGCGACATCTTGCTGAAGCCCTGTTGGCGCCTCTTTCGCCAGAGCCCGCAAAAGCGCTCCGGCTACAGCTATATGGCCGAGCATGTGGCGGCGTTCAAGCGCGGGCCATGAGATCCCGGTTGACGCAGGGACTAGGAGCGCCCATCTGCGAGCGAGTTTCTTAAAAAGAGCGGCGATCCATGAGGCAATTGCGGCGTCTGTTTCTGGCCATCATCCTTGCCGGGAGTCTTGGACCCTTGGCCGCCGCCGAGACGCCGCCGCCGATCGTCGCGCCGGAAGGCGACCGCTTCGCGCTCACCCCGGCGGAGGGCGGCTATGTCCGGCTGAACAAGGAGACCGGCGCGGTCTCATACTGTTCGGTGAAGGAGGGCGTCGCCGCCTGTCGGCTCGGCGCCGAAGAGCGCGCCGGACTCGAAGCGGAGATCGAGCGGCTGCGCAAGGAGAACGCCGCGCTCAAGGCGCGCGCCGACGCCGCGCCGGCGCCTCCGGGCGCAAGGCCGAACGCGACGCCGAGCGAGGAGGAATTCGAGCGCGCGCTCTCCTTTACCGAGCGCTTTCTGCGCCGCATAATGCGCCTCTTCCGCGATGAGACGTCGCCCGGAGGCGCGACGTGAGGCTCAGCATGATGAGGGTCATGAGGATGCGCCCGGCGTGAGCGATCAGGGACCCTTCGCCAATTGGCCGCATCTCGACAGGCCGCGTCCGCCGGAGCGGCCAGCGGTCGAGCATGACGCGCCGCTTCTGTCGAGCCCCGAGACATCATCACAGGAAACCAGAGAGATGGCGTCGAACAATACGCTTGAACATTTCCTCGGCGGCTCGCCGCTCAACACTTTCGTGCGCCTGTTCGTCATCTCGCTCGTCGTCGGCGCGCTGCTGATGTGGCTCGAACTGCGGCCGATCGACATTTTCCGCGGCGTCCAAGCCTTCTTCGACCGCATCTATCAGCTCGGCTTCGGCGCGGTGAGGGAGCTTGTCAGCTATGTGCTCGCCGGGGCCGTCTTCGTCGTGCCGGCGTGGCTTATTCTGCGGCTGGTGAATATGGGCGCGAGCAAGCGGTGAGGCGGCGATGAAACTAACTGTCGAAACCGAACAGGAAGAGGACGGCCGCTGGATCGCGGAAATCCTGGAAATTCCAGGCGCGCTAAAATATGCGCCGACCCGCGAGGCGGCGATCGCTCAGGCTGAGGCGCTCGCCCCATGCGTGATCGCCGACCGCATTGAACGGGACTGAAACCGGACGACCTATAGTCTCCGCCGCCGACCGATGCTCGAGGTCCGGTCCGGATCGTCGAGAAACTGGCTGATCCCGTCGCGGCGCGGCGGCAGCGGCGGAGACGGCGGCGGCGCATAGGCCTCGGGTCCGGCGAGCGGTCCAAGTCCGTCGCGCGCGCCGACTCCCGGCCCCTCGAAGGCGGCGAGCGGCGGCTTGCCGGTCGTGTCATTGTCGGTCTCTTCCTCGGCGGCGGGCGGCGGCGCGCGCTGCTGCGCGATGAGCGGCGAGAAATCGGGCGGCGGCAGAGTCTCCTGCGGCTCCGGCTTGCAGATGCTGCGCCCGGAGCGGCCGTGCATCGCCAGATCGACATGGATATGATTGTAGTGGAAGGCGTTGGAGCCCGGCGACAACACCGTCGAGAAATGGCCGCATGAGCCGCGATGCACGTCCATCAGGAAGGCGCGGGTCTGAGGGTCGCCGCGCCCCCAGTCGCGGACCAGCGTGATCTCGCGGCCGTCGGCGAGCGTGAAGCCGCCGATATCGAGCGCATTGCCGAAGGCGTGTTCCGAGAGCTGCGCCCCCCGCATATTGTTCATGCCGCGGCAGGCATAGGAACCCATTGAATTGATCTGGGCGACCTGCTGGCCGAAACGCGCCTGGGCGGCGGGCTGCACCGTGTCGGCGAGCCAGGCGTCGAGTTCGGCGACCATCGAGCAGTCGAGCGTCGCGGTGGCGTTGAAGGCGACGGCGCCGTCTTGCAGCGCCGCCACCTTGAACGGGCGGGTGAGGCCGCAGATGCCGGGTCCGTCGACCTCCGGCGCGAGCGCGATATAGTCGGACGGGCTGACGCGTCGATCGGCTAGACAGGCGTTTTCCGCCTGGGTGCGCCAAGCCGGCCGCTGCGGCTTCTGGCCGATCGAGCAGCCGGACAGCGTCGCCGCGGCGAGCGCCGGCACAAGCAGCGATGGATGGGCGCGGCGGACCATGCCGCGAGAATTGCCGCCGGCGCGTTAAAGCGGGGTCGAGAAGATTAGTTAACGGCGAGATATTCGCGAGACGTGGCGCGGACGTGACAGCTGGTCTTGAGAAGATCTCAGTCCATGTCGCGAAAGCGCCGCCGAGCAAGGCGGGCAAGGCGGCAAGACGCGGAGCAGCCTGCGCCGCCGTTCGGCGTCATGGCCATCGCGATCAACGCGCGAATTTACCCAGCCGCCGCTTCCATCTTTCTCCAGCCTTGAGCGTCGTCTTCAAAACCCATTTTTCCCGAATGGCGCGTCCCGTCCGGGCGGATGAATCGAGAGCCATCTCCGGTTCGCTTGCTCTCGCCGGCTGCGCGGCGGGCGTCGGCGCAGTCGATTGCGCCTGGCGCTTCGGCCTTTTGGGCTTTGTTTGAACCGGCGCTTTGGCCTTCGCGGGCGGGCGCCCGGGGCGCGACTTCTTCGATGGCGCGCGCGCTGGACGGGAGTTTACGATCTCCTCTTGCAGCAAGTTCGGGAGCACGCGCCCCGTCGGAAGGCGATTTGGTTGAGGAGACGCAGGAGGAGGCTTATCCGCTTCGCGTCCGAAAACGGCGTCCGCCGCTTTCAATGCGGCCAAATAGGCGGCGTCAGGTTCGACCTCAACAGCCGTCAAAGCGCTCAAGTCGTTGAGCGATGTTTCCGCCTTAGCGGTTTCGTCCTCCTTGATCTTCCATGAATCGGACGCCCGAGACTTGGTGGAGCGATTTTTATATGCCGTGATGAATGGACGAGTGGGTTGGCGCATTGACGCTCTTGACCTTTGGTTGACGCGAGGAAGGCCGCCGGAAAAACACGCCGCAACACAAACGTCCTGCGTCAGGCGAACACGCCTTGGCGTGACGCTCGGGCAAAGACTAGGAGACGAAACGTCTTCGCTATCTATAGCCGATAAGTTGCAACCCGTCACTGAAGTCTGTCTCGCGCCTCGGCCAATTGTTTGAGCGCGACATTCATCGCCTCGAATCCCATGCGCGTCGCAGGCAGGACGCCGCTCAGTGGGCCAACGAGGAGCCCCGAAAAATATTCGCCCTGAACGAAGCGAGTCGCGCGCTCATTACGCGGCTCCAGCAGGAAGTAGCGCTCGCCGTCGAAAAGCTTCTTCACGAAGAGGCGGCCCTGCCAACGTAATTCCCGGTTAGGCCGAACTGAAAGCACGATCGGGGTGAAACGCATCGCGCGCTTGCCCGGCGGCGACACGAGGATCGACGGCCGCGCGCCGTTCGTCGCTTCGCGGGAAACCGACCTGATGAAAGGGTTCCAGGAAGGCATATGGGCAAAGTCAGTTAAAATCGCCCAGACGCGCCGCGGGAGCTTCAATGTCGATTTCGGTTTCGATCCGCCGTAAAGCCATTGGCGACTGGCCCTCCGCCAATCAGATTTGAGGCGCGCAATTTCCTCGTTCTTCATGACGATTTCAATGCTTCGCCGACATGCGCCGACGCCTCGTCGCGCAACGGAACGCTTGTCGTTCGGATGCCGGGCGCATTCGCCAAAGAAAGGCCTTTTCCGCATTCGCGCGAGACGCGCCGCCGCCTTGGGGCGGCGCGACGAATCAGCACAGAAGCGCTGCCTTGGCCGGAGACGCGGGAGCCGCGGCAGCGGCCAAAGCTCAAGGATAAAATTTACGTAATCCGTCTCGAAAAGCCTTAGCTCTATCCCAATTAAGGACAGTCAAGCGCAGCGGTTTGCTTTCTTCTCGACTGGACAACGATGAACGGGTTGGAACGCCTGCGAGAGAACGTCGAAATGGAAGAGCAGCAACTCTTCCCGCTCGCTTGATCTGCGTCGCAACGCAGGAACACAGAATATGTTGTCGTAAATGTAGGAGAATTCGTCATGCGAAAGATGTTCGCTGCAGCGACGGTTGGTCTTGTCGCCTTTCTTGTCCTCAATATCGCTCACGCGACCCCCGCCCAAAGTCCCGCCGAGCTCCGCTCCGGACCGGGAATGTCGTGGAAAAAAATCGGCCAGATACCGGCCGGCGCCGATGTAGAGGTGTTGAGCTGCAACGAGGGGTGGACTCACAGCTGGTGCCAGGTCCGCTATGGGTCGAAGACCGGATGGGTGAACGCGCCGGCGCTGGGGACCTCCCGATCAGATGTCGTCATTGCGCCGGTCGTGACGACCAATGCGGCAAGTCTGAAAAAGCGGGCGAGCATGTTTTCATCGGTCATCGAGACCATTCCCGGCGGCGAAAAGGTCGACGTCCTTGGCTGCCCCCATGGCGTCGGCAGCGGCTGGTGCCATGTCTCCTATAATGGCAAGACCGGATATGTCAGAGGCGGCCTGCTGACGCGGAAAGGGTCCGTCATTCCCCGGTAAATCGCGCGCGAGGCGACTCCCATGCCGGGAACGCCTCGCTCGCCGCCACGGCGAAGGGCGCTATTCGCGCGGACGGGTTTCGACCTATGGAAAGGCGCAAATCGGACATGCCGATTTGCGCCAGTTGTTCGCTATAAGGGCGAAGCGCCCTGACCGGCGTTACGCGCCCTTACCCTCGCCGTTCTTGCGGCCGCGCATGAAGGATTCGAACTCCTCCCGGTCGCGGGCGCGGCGCAGCTGGTCGATATGCTCGGCGAAATCGCGCTCGGCTTCGGCGAGCTTGCGGCGCTCTTCCTCGAGACGGGCGAGTTCGCCCTCGCGCCATTCGTCGAAGGCGACATTGCCGGTCGTGCGCATGAAGGACGGGCCGCCCCAGCCGGCCGAGCTTTCCCGGGCGACGCCGCTGACGGCTTCCTTCACCCGAGCCCCCTGCTCCTGAGCGAAGGCGAAGAAATCGCCTTCATAGCCATAGCTCTTCTGCCACAGCTTCCAGAACAGGATCGCGAGGCCGAGCGGCCAGAAGATGAAGAAGCCGAGGATCATCGCCGCGATCTCATAGGGCCTCCAGGACATGCGCCCGCAATGGCCCCAGGGCGATCCGCCCGCTCCGGACGACGACATGCGAGAATAACGGTGGCAGCTCATGATGGGCTCCAGTTTGGTCAACGGCCGCCCGCCGCAAAGCGGGGCCGACAGCAATGTAATATGCATTAACATTGGCGCAAGGGCAAGGGCAATCGCGAGAGGGCTTTTCGCCACGATTGGAAACCTGCCCTTATTTTGCTAAGGCGAAACCAGGAGTGGATCGGCGTCCATAGATCGGTCGGGCGCGAATAGCGAACCAGAAATCATTCCATATTAAAGGCAGCCAATAATATGGGTATAATTATTCTTCGATATTAATGTGAGGCGACGATAAGCGGGAGGGGATATTTTGCGCGCATCTCCCGCTCAGCTCAGAACGCCGGCGCCAGCGACTTGGTCGTTGATTGAAGAGGCAGGCGGCGGCTTCTCAGGCCGCCTTGCCGCTCAGATCGTCTTCCAACACGCTTTCGTCCGCGAAGCCCGCATCCGGTTCCAGCGTCGCCTCCGATTCGATCTCGATGTCGATTTCGAGCAGCGACATGTCTTCCTTGCGATGCATCTTCACCATCACCTTGTCGGGGTCGACCGTGATGTGCTTGGAGATCGCGGCGAGGACTTCCTTGTGCAGGATGGAGATAAGATTGGACGCGCGCGCGGATTTGCGTTCATGCGCGAGAAGAATTTGCAGTCGCTCGCGCGCGACCGGCGCGGTGGCGCTGCGGCGCCCGAACAGTCCGAAAATATTCATGCCGCCCTCCGACCGAAGAGACGAACAAACAAACCCTTCTTCTCGGAGGGAATGGTGACCGGCGTCCTCTCGCCACATAGCCGTTTCGCCGCTTCCGAATAGGCGCACGCCGCGGCGCTCATCGCATTGTGCAGGATGATCGGCGCGCCGACGTTCGACGCGCGCAAAACCTCTTCGCTCTCGGGCACGATGCCGATGAGCGGAATGGAGAGAATTTCCAGCACGTCCTCGACGCTCAGCATCTCGCCGCGCGCGGCGCGGCCCGGATCGTAACGGGTGAGCAGCAGGAATTTGTCGACCTTCTCGCCCTTTTCGGCGCGTTCGGTCTTGGCGTCGAGCAGTCCGATGATGCGGTCGGAGTCGCGCACCGAGGAGACTTCGGGGTTGGCGATGACGACGGCGACATCGGCGAAGCGCATGGCCAGCGTGGCGCCGCGCTCGATTCCCGCCGGACTGTCGCAGACGATCCAGTCGAATTTCTCGCGCAATTCGCCGATGACCTTTTGCACGCCTTCTTCGGTCAGCGCGTCCTTGTCGCGGGTTTGCGAAGCGGGCAGCAGATAGAGGTTTTCGAGCCTCTTGTCGCGAATCAGCGCCTGATGGAGCTTGGCGTCGCCCTGGGCGACATTGATGAGGTCGTAAACCACACGCCGCTCGGCGCCCATGACGAGGTCGAGATTGCGCAGGCCGACGTCGAAATCGACGACCGCGACCTTATGGCCCTGCTGCGCCAGAGCGGCGCCAAGCGCCGCGGTCGAAGTTGTCTTGCCGACGCCTCCTTTGCCGGAGGTGACCACCAATGTTTTGGACATCGTCCCGTCCTCTTTCAGTCGAGCCTTGCGATTTTGACCGTCTCGTTTTCGAGCCAGGCCTGAATGGATTGGCGCTGCATATTCGCCGAGATTTCCTCGGCGGTGAGATAGACGCCGCAGACCGAGAGCAATTCAGCTTCGAGCCTGCGACAGAAGATTCGCGCGCGCTTTTCGCCATAGGCGCCGGCCATGGCGCGACCCCGCAGCGTTCCGTAGATATGCACGGAGCCGCCCGCCATGATTTCAGCGCCCGAAGCGACCGAACCAATGACGGTCACGTCGCCGTCGGGGTGATAGATCGACTGGCCCGAGCGCACCGGCTCGACCAGGATCAGCGGCGCGGCCGGCGTCGCCGGCGTCGCCGATGCGACTCCGGCCGCCCCGTCCGAACCGAGAGACTTCGCAATGTCCTTGAAGGCCGATTCTTCGCTTGGGGTCAGCGTTCCGGAGCTTGCGTCCTTGGCGAGCGTCGCGCCGGCTTCCGTCGGCGGCTGAGGGGTGGCGCGGCCGCCGGCCAGAATCGGCGGCAGCTCGTCGGTCGCCCATGACGGGTCGACGCCGGAAAGGCCCATCACGCGTATGCCGCGTCGGTCGACGTTCTTGAGAAGTTCGCCGAGTTGCGACTGCTCCAGCGTCAATTTCGCTACGTCGATGACGATCGACTTCTTGGCGAAGAAGGCGGGAGACTGTTCCAGCAATGCGTCCAATTGCTCGAACCAGCCTTCGAGCGGCTGTTCCGGTTCGAGAGTCAGAACCGGGAAGGATCGACCCCTGAAGCGAATATGTTTTGACGACGCCTGCGGCACGGCAGCCTCACGCAATTAAGATTTGCTTCATTTGAGGGCGTTAACGTTAATGAATGATTAAGCCACAGGCGGAATTTGGCGGTGAATTCGGTTTATTAAGAGATTATGCCGGCGCGGCTTTGGCGCGCGCCGCGGCGCGCTCCATCACCCCTTGCGCCGCGCTATCGAGCAAAAGCGCGGGATCAGCGCTCTTGACCGGATCGAAATGACCGGAGATGGTGAGCATCGCGACGCCATGCGCGAGCGACCAGATTTGCAGCGCCGCGTAACGCGCGCCCTGGGCCGGCGCGCCCGCCTGCTGCAGCCAGGCGACGACCGCGCGCCAAAGGATTTCGAGGGCGTGATCGGCGGCGCCGCCGGCGCCCGGATCGGCGAGCGTTTGCGCCTGTCCGAACATCGCGGCGTAGAGTCCAGGCTCGTCCCGCGCGAATTTGAGATAAGCGGCGCACATGGCGCGCATCGCGCTTTTGGCGTCGGGCCGGCCTTCGTCCCAAGCCGTTTCAATTCGTGCGCCAAAGGTCTCGAAGCCGCGGCGCGCCAGTTCGCTGATGAGCGCGTCGCGCCCGGAGAAATGACGGTAGGGCGCGGCGGGCGAAACGCCGGCGCGGCGCGCCGCCTCGGTGAGCGTCAGCGCCGCCGGCCCGCCCTCGGCGAGAATCTTCAAAGCGGCGTCGATCAGCGCCTGCTTCAGCGACCCGTGGTGATAGCCGCGCTTGTTGTGCATCTCTCACCGCCGCGGGGGGACCGGCGTCGCCGCTCCTGCCGCATAGCTAGCCCGCGAGCTTGGCGACGAGCGCGTCCGAGACCTCGAAATTGGCGTAGACGTTCTGGACGTCGTCATTGTCCTCGAGCAGGCCGACGAGCTTCAGGATTTTCTCGCCCGACTCATCGTCGACCTTGATCGTGTTCTGCGGACGCCAGACGAGGTTCGCCTTGCGCGGCTCCCCGAATTTCTCTTCGAGCGCCTTGGCGACGTCGCGCAGCGATTCGACGGAGGTGATCACTTCGTGAGTCTCGTCGGTCGTCGAGACGTCGTCGGCGCCCGCGTCGATCGCCGCCTCCATCATCGCATCTTCGGTCGCCGCCTTCTTGTCGAATTCGACGAGGCCGACGCGGTCGAACATGAAGGCCACCGCGCCGGTCTCGGCGAGCGCGCCGCCGGCCTTGGTGAAATAGGAGCGGACTTCGCCGGCGGTGCGGTTGCGATTGTCGGTCAAGGCTTCGACGATCACCGCGACGCCGCCGGGCGCATAGCCCTCGTAGCGCACTTCGTCATAATTCTCGGCGTCGGCGCCCGAGGCCTTCTTGATCGCCCGCTCGATGTTGTCCTTTGGCATATTCTCGGCTCGGGCGGCGAGAACGGCGGCGCGCAGGCGCGCATTCATATTCGGGTCGGGCAGGCCCATCTTGGCGGCGACGGTGATTTCGCGGGCGAGCTTGGAAAAAAGCTTGGAGCGGATCGCGTCCTGCTTGCCCTTCTTGTGCATGATATTCTTGAATTGACTATGCCCGGCCATGCGCTATCGCCCTGCTCACTGACAAACTTCGCCCTCCGGCGTCCGGCGGGTCATATACGCCGCGGCGAAACGGAAATAAAGAAACGCGCCGGGGAGCGGATGCAAGGAGAGAATGATTGACCGCGAGCGACGACGAGCGAAATCCTCGGCGCGATCCCGACGGGCGGGCTCCGACCGGAGTCCCAGCGCCCCACATCCCGGATCTGGCCGCGGCCAAGCGACTGCAGGCGATCCTCTCCAGTCCCTCCTATCGCAAGGCGGACGAGGATATTGATTTTCTCGCCTCGGCCAACGCGCGCGGCCCGCGCCTGGAGCTCGAATATCTCAAGGCCGAACTGCTGCTGCGTCGCCATGGCGTCAACGACACGATCGTGGTTTTCGGCTCGACCCGCATCGTCGAACCCGATTTGGCGGAACGCCGGCGCGCCGAAGCGCAGGCGCTGGCAAGCGCCGATCCCAATGACGCGGCCCTCGCCAGCAAGCTCGCGGCGGCGAAACGGGCCTGCGAAAATTCGCGCTATTATGAAATCGCGCGCGAATTCGGCGCGCTCGTCGGCGCGGCCCGCGCGAGCGGAGATCAGCCGCGCCTCGCCATCGTCACCGGCGGCGGACCGGGCATCATGGAGGCGGCCAATCGCGGCGCCTTCGAAGCCGGCGCCGAGACGGTCGGGCTCAACATCACCCTGCCGCATGAACAGCTGCCCAACACCTATGTCACGCCCTCGCTTTGCTTGCGGTTCCGCTATTTCGCGCTGCGCAAGATGCATTTCATGCTGCGGGCGCGGGCGCTCGTCGCCTTTCCGGGCGGCTTCGGCACATTCGATGAATTATTCGAGACGCTCACCCTCGTGCAGACCGGCAAGGTCAAGCCGATACCGATCGTTCTCGTCGGCGAAAGCTATTGGCGACGCGCCTTCGACGTCGATTTTCTGCTCGACGAGGGCGTGATCGACCCGCAAGACCGCCATCTCTTTCGCTATGCCGAAACCGCTCCGGACATCTGGAACGAAATCCGCCGCTGGGCCCATCGAAACGATGATTTGCTATTTGAATGAAGTCGTTAGCCCAAGCCGGCGATCGCCCGACATTGTAAAGCCCGCCCCCCGCCTTATCTGACCTAGCGCGGCGCGACGCGCACGACTTTGTTACAAGGGAGATGAGCATGAGTTGGCTAAAAGCGATCGCTGGCGGCGTGATCGGCGCTGAAGCCCTTAGCCTCGTTAAGGAATATGTGGAAAAGCAAGGCGGTCTCGACGGCGTCGTGAAGAATTTCGAAAATTCCGGGCTTGGCAAGCAGGTCCACTCGTGGATCGGCCTCGGCCCCAATGAAAAGATCAGCGAGGTGGACATCAGCAAGGTGATCAACGCCGACAAGCTAAAGGAAATCGCCAAGAACGCCGGCATCGACCTCGACAAGGCGAATGCGATTCTCGCCCAATATTTGCCCGAGGTCATCGACAAGGCGACGCCGGAAGGCAAATTGCCGCCGCCTGACAAAGAAGCGTAACCTGCGATGCCAAGGCTTTCCGGGCCGCCGGCGGCGCCCTGGCGCTGGCGCGTGCGCCTTGCCGTGCTCTTGCTTAAGGCGCCCTGATTCTGTAATTGCGTCGCGCGCGCCCTCTTGCTGCCGCCCGCGGCTTGGGCGAGAACCGCCCTCAGCCGCAGCGCCGCGAAGCGTCGTCTCGTTGCGGCCAGCCGGGCAATTTGAACAGGATCATGGATGACCAAGCGCGCGCTGGTGACCGGCGTTACAGGACAGGACGGCGCCTATCTCTCGCAATTCTTGCTCGAAAAAGGCTATGAGGTGCATGGCGTGGTGCGGCGCTCGTCGCATCGGGGCGTCGAGGACCATCGCCTGCGCTGGCTGGGCATCAGCGGCAAATTGAGTCTGCACGACGCCGATCTCGCCGATCTCTCAAGCCTGCTGCGCACCGTGCAGGCTGTCCAGCCCGACGAAATCTACAATCTTGCGGCGCAGTCCTACGTCGCCTCCTCCTGGCGCCAGCCGGTGCTCACCGCCAATGTCACCGGCGTGGGCGTGACCAATGTGCTCGAAGCGATGCGGCTCGGGGCGTCGAAAGCGCGCTTCTATCAGGCGTCGTCCTCGGAAATGTACGGGCTCATTCAGGAGCCCATGCAAAGCGAGAAGACGCCTTTCTATCCGCGCAGCCCTTACGCCGTGGCGAAGCTTTACGGCCATTGGATTACGGTGAATTACCGCGAGAGCTTCGGCCTTCACGCCTCTTCCGGGATTCTGTTCAATCATGAGAGCCCGCTGCGCGGCGTCGAATTCGTCACCCGCAAGGTGACGCGCGGCGTCGCAGCGATTAAACTCGGCCTCGCCAAGGAATTGCGTCTGGGCAACATCGACGCCAAGCGGGATTGGGGGCACGCCAAGGATTACGTGCGCGCCATGTGGCTGATGCTGCAGCAGGAGACGCCGGACGACTATGTTGTCGCGACAGGCGTCACCACCACGGTGCGGGACATGTGCCGCATCGCATTCGATCACGCGGGCCTCGACATGGAAAAATTCGTCATCATCGACCCCGAGTTCTATCGTCCAGCCGAGGTCGACGTCCTGCTCGGCGATTCCAGCAAGGCGCAGCGGGTTCTCGGGTGGAAGCCGCAGATCGATCTTCGCGAGATGATCTGCGAGATGGTTGACGCCGATCTTGAGCGGCTGCGGCGCGAGCCGGCCTAACCTTAAAACAAAGGGCGCGCGATGGCCGCCTTCGAGCGCATTTTGGTGACGGGCGGCGCCGGCTTCGTCGGCGGCCACCTCTGCGCCGCCTTGGTCGAGGCCTATCCGCGGGCGACGCGGGCGATGTTGCTCCGTCCCGGCGAGTCTGGCGGCCATGAGGGTTTCGCGGCGGCCGTCGCCGATCTTGTCGACGAAGCCGCGATCGACGCGCTGATCGCCCGACTGCGTCCCGATCTCGTCATCCATCTCGCGGGTCAAGCATCGATCGGTCAGGCGCTGCACGCGGCTGAATTGACCTGGCGGGTGAATTTTCACGGCTCCTTCGCGCTCGGCGCGGCGGTCGCCCGGCACTGTCCCACGGCGACGTTTCTCTTCGCCTCGACGGCGGCCGCCTATGGCGTGAGTTTTCGCGATGGCGTCTTGAACGAGGATGCGCCGCTGCGGCCGGTTGACGTCTATAGCCGCTCGAAGGCTTGCGCGGAGAGCGCCCTTGCGGATCTGCTCGCGTCTAACGGGCGGCTCATTGTTGCGCGGCCGGTCAATCATTCTGGGCCCGGCCAGCGCAACCGCAATTTCGCGCTCGCCTCCTTCGCCGCGCAGATCGCCGCGATCGAGGCGGGCCGCGCCGCGCCGCTGCTCAAAGTCGGCGATCTGTCGAAGGCCCGTGATTTTCTCGACGTGCGCGACGTGATCGACGCCTATCTGCGGCTGATCGGAAAGGCGGACGACCTGCCCGAGCCGGTGTCGATCTTCAACGTCGCGTCCGGGATGGCCTATCGCCTGGAAGCGCTGCTCGAGCGGCTTCGCGGACAGTCCATGGCGCAAGTTGACATCGAGGTCGATCCGGCGCTGCTGCGGCCCGGAGCCAGCGATCTCGCCAGCGTCGCCTGCGACGCGACGAAACTGATCGAAGCGACCGGCTGGCGACCGCGCCACTCTATCGACGACATGCTGCAGGCGCTTCTCGATGACGCCCGCGTCGCCGAGGCGCAAGCCGCAAAGGCTTCGTCATGAGCCGGGGATCATGAGCGAGCGGCAGAACCGTGAGCGCGATCAGGATCGCGAACGCATTCGCCTGCTTGAATTTCAGCTCGACTATCTGCGCGCCGAACTCCTGCATCTCACTCATGAGCGCTATCGGCTGATCTATTCGGTTTCCGGCCACATCTACCGTTTTCTGCGGCCGATCGAAGCTTCCATCGCCGACGCCGCGAACGCGGTCGCCGCGCGCTTTCGCCGGCGGTCTCCCGAGACGATCCAGACAGCGCCCGCGCCAAGCGCGCCGCCCGCCGTGCTCGCGCCGCTGCCGGCGCGCCGGTTGCTCGTCGACGTGACGGGAACGATAAAGCGCGACGCCGGCACCGGCATTCAGCGCGTCGTCAAGGAAGTGACGCGCGGCCTTTACGGCGGCGAGAGATTCGACATTCCGGCCGTCGCCGTTCGCTGCGCCGACGGGCGCCTGCTGACCGCCAACGGCCTCGTCGCCGAGCTTATCGGCGGCGACGCTTCGCCCGACTCGGAAATCGCCATCGAAGCCGGCGACCGCTTCTTGATGCTTTCCGACAGCTGGAACGCATTCGACGCGCTCGCGCCGATTTTCGAAAAGATACGCGGCGAGGGCGGCGAAGTCGTCACCTGCATCTTCGATCTCATTCCCGAACTCTATCCGCACGCCTGCCATGAAGTGACCGTGCCGCGTTATCGCGACTGGCTGCGCAAGGCGCTGCTCGAAAGCGATGGCTTTTTGGCGATTTCGCGCACCGTGGCCGACGAACTCGCCGAATATGTCGCCGTGCAGGGGCTCTCGCACCGCGCCGGGCTCAAGATCGGCTGGTTCCACTGCGGCTCCGATTTGGCGCTGCGCGCCGACGCCGCGCCGAATGAGAAGATCAGAGCGGCGGTCGTGGGCGGCGCCCCGGTCTTTCTCACTGTCGGCACGATCGAGCCGCGCAAGGGCCAGCGGGTCGCGCTACGCGCATTCGAAGAGCTTTGGGCGAATGGGCGCGACATTCGATTGATCGTCGTCGGGCGGCGCGGCTGGTTTGAAGAAGCGACGGCCAACGAGATTCTCGCGCATGCGGAATTCGGCCGTCGGCTCTTCTGGTTCGAAGACGTCGACGACGACGCGCTGTCCTTTCTCTACGACCACGCGGCGGCGCTGATTTTCCCGTCCTATGCGGAAGGATTCGGCCTACCGATCGTCGAGGCGGCGCGTCGCGGCCGACCGGCGATCTGCAGCGATATTCCGGTATTTCGCGAGGTCGGCGGGTCAGGCGCGCTCTATTTTCGCGTCAATGACGCAAAGGCGCTGGCGCAGACGATCGCCGATTTTCTCGACGGCCGGCGCGCCGGCGACCCGGAGCAGGTGCTGCGCGTCGCCTGGCGCGATGCGGCGCGGCGCATCGTCGAGGTCATCGCCCGCGAGGAATGGAGCCGACGCCTGCCGTAGGAACGGCTTCGCGCTGCAACATCGGGATCGCCAATTTCGCGCTCCGATAAAGCGTGCTAGAGAGGCGCCAATTGGTCGTGCGGTCCGGCCAGCGCCTTTTCGGCGCGCTGGGTCGCACGGCTTTTCGCTTCAATGCGGGCAGGGCTTTCGCCTTCCCAGCGATAAGGGAAACGCTCTCCATGCCGATCAATATTCCGCTACTCAAGGAGCAGACGCCGCAGACCGTGCTCAAGATGATCAATCTTGAAGCGTCGCAACTGTCGTTGCCGGATTCGCGCGAATTGATGTTGGGCGCCTTCGGCGCCTATGGGGTGCTGCAGATGATCGCGCAGGCGTTCAATCATTCGCTGCTCGGCAGCCTGATCTATGGAATATTGAGCGCGGGCCTTCTGTATGGCGCGACCTATGGCCTGCTGCGCGTTCTCAAGGAGGACGCGAAGTTTCAGCGCACGGCGACGGCCGTCGCGATCATGGGCGCGATTGGGGCGCTTGCCTATACGATCCTGCACCTCATCTTCGCCATCGCCCTGCCAGAACCGCTGCCGACCGAAAAGCTGCTGCGCTTTCTGCTGTTTCCAATCATCGTCTGGCTGGCGTTCATGTACGCCTTCCTGTTCCGCCATGTGTCGCTGCGCCCGGTGCCGGCTTTCGTGACCGCGGCGCTGTTCGTCCTTGTCATCGAAGTGATCCTGTCGCCGATCTGCCGATAGGCCGCGCGTCTTCCCGACGCCGCGCGGCTGATCGACCGGGCGGCGGCGCGGCGCCAAACACCACGCCCGCGGCGCGCAGGCGCCCGATTATCTTCCCTCACCGGATCATCGCCTCTCATGACCTCATCATTTGACGTGCTGGGAATCGGCAACGCCATCGTCGACACGATCGCGCGCGCCGCCGACGACGAACTGTTAAAGGCGGGACTGCGTAAAGGCTCGATGATGCTCGTCGACGAAGCGCGCGCCGCCGAGCTTTACGCGAGCATGGGCCCGACGACGGTTATTTCCGGCGGCTCCGCCGCGAATACCATGGCGGGACTCGCCAGCCTCGGGCGCGTCGCCGGATTCGTCGGCAAGGTCAAGGAAGACGCCGCCGGGCGCGAATTCGCGCATGACATCCGCAAGGCGGGCGTCGCTTTCGACACGCCCTTCGCGGCCGACGGCGCCGCGACCGCGCGCTGCCTGATTTTCGTGACTCCGGACGGTCAGCGCACGATGAATACTTTTCTCGGCGCCTGTCAGGCGCTCGCGCCAAACGACATCGACGAGGAGACGGTCGCGCGCGCGAAAGTTCTCTATATGGAGGGCTATCTCTGGGACCCGCCAGGCGCGAAGGAAGCGTTTCTCAAGGCGGCGAAAATCTCGCGCGCCAACGGGCGCAAAGTGGCGCTGACCCTTTCCGACAGTTTCTGCGTCGATCGCTATCGCGGCGAATTTCTTTCGCTCATTCGCGACCGGGTGGTCGACATCGTCTTCGCCAATGAGAGCGAATTGCACGCGCTCTATGAAACCGGCGATTTCGAAACGGCGCTCGCGGCGCTGCGCGGCGAAGAGGGGCTGCTCGGCGTCGTCACCCGGTCGGAAAAGGGCTGCGTGGTCGCCAATGGCGCGAGCGCCGTCGCGGCGCCGGCCTTTCCTGTCGAAGAGGTGGTCGACACCACCGGCGCCGGCGATCTCTTCGCCGCCGGCTTTCTTGCCGGCTATACGCATGACCTGCCGCATGAGCGCAGCGCCATGCTTGGCGCGCTCGCCGCGGCGGAGATCATTGCGCATGTCGGCGCGCGGCCGCAGAAGGATTTGCTGCAGCTCGCCCGCGACAATGGCGTGTTGAATTAGCGCAGCCTTCCTCGACCCAAGAGGAACGGGCAGAGACTTGAAAGTGGAGGAACGAGAGATGCGCCTTGTCTTCAAAACAATTTTGGCCGCCTTTGCCGCAGTCGCGAGCATCGCGCTCATAGTCGACGTCCGCGCTGAAGAGCAGATGACCAAAAGCCTGACCGGCCTTCAATACAAAGACGCCAAGGTCGGAACCGGCGCGACCGCCAAGGTCGGTCAAACCGCAGCCGTCCATTACACCGGCTGGCTCTACAACAATGGCGAGAAGGGCAAGAAATTCGATTCATCGCGCGACCGCGGCCAGCCGTTCGAATTCCCGCTCGGCCAGGGTCAGGTGATCAAGGGCTGGGACGAGGGCGTCGAAGGCATGAAGGTCGGCGGCAAGCGCACGCTGGTGATTCCGCCGGAGCTCGGCTATGGCGCGCGCGGCGCCGGCGGCGTCATTCCGCCCAACGCCTGGTTGATCTTCGATGTGGAGTTGGTCGGGGTGAAGTGAGCCGCGACTCTGGCCTCATTTCAACAGCCAAATCGCGACCAGTGATAAGACGCCAAAGGCCAGCAGAAACCACCGGTCGGACCGTCGGCGGGCGTCGGCCAGCGCCTCGATCGAGCGCGGCGAGAGATCGACGCCGCGCTCTGACATTTCGCTCACGCGCTGGATCGCCGTTTCGGCTTCCTGCAGCGTTTGCGGCAAGCGCGTTGCGAGCTTCGCCAGTTCCGCGAGGCTCCTGCCCGCGTCCTCGACCTTCGCCTTGACGCCGAGATTTTCCTCGATCCAGGAACGCACCACGGGGTCGCAGGTCTTCCAGATGTCGAGCTTGGGATCGTAGGCGCGGGCGACGCCCTCGGCGACGACCATGGTCTTTTGCAACAGCACCAGCTCGGTGCGGGTGCGCATGTCAAACAGCGCCGTCACTTCGAAAAGCAGCGTCAAGAGACGCGCCATCGAAATATCGGCGGCGGTGATCGTATGCATCGGTTCGCCGATGGCGCGCAGCGCCTGCGCGAATTCCTGAATGGAATGGGCAGCGGGGACATAGCCCGCCTCGAAATGAACCTCGGCGACGCGTATATAGTCGCGAATGATGAAGCCATAGAGAATCTCGGCGAGGAAGCGGCGCTCCTTCAACCCCAGCCGCCCCATGATGCCGAAGTCGATGGCGACCAGCCGTCCCGTCTTGTCGACAAAGAGATTGCCCTGATGCATGTCGGCGTGAAAGAAGCCGTCGCGCATCGCATGGCGCAGGAAGGACTGCAGCACGTTGCGGCCGATCGCCTTCAGGTCATGGCCCTCGGCCGCGACCCGTTCCATGTCGGACAAGGGAATGCCCTCGATCCATTCGAGCGTCAGCACTTCGCGGTCGGTGCGGCTCCAGTCGACATGTGGCACATGAATTTCCGGATCGCCGGCGACATTGTCGGCGAATTCCGAGGCCGCCGCTGCTTCAAGACGGAAGTCGATTTCGAGCTTTACGGTGCGCGCCAGCGTGTCGACGACCTCGATCATCCGCAGGCGCCGCGCCTCGGAGGAATAGCGCTCGGCGAGACGCGCGATCCGATACATGTCGCGCAAATCGACGGCGAACTGGCTCTCGATACCCGGCCGCAGCACTTTCACCGCAACCTTGCGCACGCCATCCTTGTAGCGCGCCTCGGCGACATGCACCTGCGCGACGGAAGCGGCGGCGACAGGTTCGCCGAAAGAGACGAAGAGTTCGTCGATGTTTCTGCCCAGCGCCTTTTCGACGATCGCGACGGCTCTGTCGCGGCCGAACGGCTCCATCCGGTCCTGCAGCGCGGTGAGCGCGTCGGCGATTTCGCCGCCGACAATGTCCGGGCGGGTCGCCAGAAACTGCCCGAGCTTCACGTAAGACGGGCCGATCTGCGCCAAAGCGCGCACCAGCGCGTTGCCGGCGCCGTCGCGCTTGCCGCCGGCGAAAAGATTGGCGAAACGCACCAGCGGCGCCGCCGCCGGCGGCAGAAGCGCGGGATCGAGCAGCGCGAAGACGCCTTCGCGCGCCATGATGTAGCCGGCGCGCGCCAAACGATAGAAATGACTGACGCCAGGTATCACGAATGCCGCCGCTCTTTAAGGATCAGCTCTTCCACCCGGAATGGATCGCCACGACGCCGCTGGTCAGCCGCTCGTAGCCGGTGCGGCGGAAGCCCGCCTTGCGGATCATGCGCTCGAACTCTTCCGTGCTCGGAAATTTGCGGATCGATTCGACAAGATAGCGGTAGGGTTCTGAGTCTCCGGCGACGAATTTGCCGATCGTCGGAATGACATTGAACGAATAGGCTTCATAAAGCTTGTCGAGTCCCGGCACGGAGACATGCGAAAACTCAAGGCAGAGGAATCGGCCGCCGGGTTTCAGCACGCGATGGGCTTCGCTGAGCGCAACGTCGATGCGCGGCACGTTGCGGATGCCGAAAGCGATCGTGTAGCTGTCGAAATGCGCGTCGGGAAAGGGCAGCGATTCGGCGTTGGCCTGCACGAATTCGACGCCGGAAAGGCCGCGCTCCTTCGCCCGGTCCTTGCCGACTTCGAGCATCTCGCCATTGATGTCGAGCACGATGATTTCGGCGTCATGCCCCGCCGCGGCGGCGATGCGAAAGGCGATGTCGCCGGTGCCGCCGGCCACGTCGAGGTGACGAAATTCCCTGCGCCCGCGCGCATTGACCTTGCCGACGAAACTGTCCTTCCACAGCCGGTGCATGCCGCCCGACATCAGATCATTCATGATGTCGTAGCGTCGCGCCACCTTGTGAAAAACGTCGTCGACGAGGCCCTGTTTCTCGCTCAAGGGGACTTCGGAATAGCCGAAATGGGTCGAGCCCTCTCGCTCGGAACTACGATCAATCATCAGGCGCTCGGGTGACGAGGAAGGAAGGGGACGGTATAGCCTGTCGCCGGGCCGGTGGCTACGCCCGCGCCGCCCCGGCGCGCTGGCCCTTTCGACGGGATCAACCCTATCCATGCCCGAACTGCCCGAGGTCGAAACCGTGCGGCGGGGATTGGCCCCGGCGCTGGTCGGCGCGACGATCGCGCTGGTCGAACTCCGCCGCCATGATCTGCGCCTTCCCTTTCCAGAGCGCTTTGCCGCGCGGCTTCAGGGCAGGCGGATCCTGGAGCTGCGCCGCCGCGCCAAATATCTCATCGCCGATCTCGACGACGCGCAGTCGCTGATCATGCATCTTGGCATGAGCGGGTCTTTCCGCATCGATGATGAAACGCCGGGGGCTTTTCGCCGCGAGAACGGCAAGAAGAGCGCCGCGCATGACCATGTCGTCTTCCATATCGATCACGGAAAGCGCATCGTCTACAATGATCCGCGCCGTTTCGGCTGCATGCTGCTTGTCGCGACGGACGAGATCGGCGCGGACAAGCGCTTTCGCGATCTCGGCGTCGAGCCCTTGAGCGACGCGCTCGACGTCCCCTTCCTGGCCGGCGCCTTTCAGGGACGCGCGGCGCCGGTCAAGGCGCTTCTCCTCGACCAGCGTCTGATCGCCGGGCTCGGCAATATCTATGTCTGCGAGGCGCTGCATCGCGCCCATATTTCGCCGCTGCGCGCCGCCGGCTCCCTCGTCACGGCGGGCGGCCGGCCGAAGGCGCCGCTGGCGCGGCTGCCGCAGGCGATCAAGGATGTCTTAAGCGACGCGCTGAGGGCAGGGGGCTCGTCGCTGCGCGACCATCGCCAGATCGACGGCTCGCTCGGCTATTTCCAGCACAGTTTCCGCGTCTATGGCCGCGAAGGCGCCGCCTGCCCGACGCCGGGCTGCAAGGGAACGATCGCGCGCGTCGTTCAGTCCGGCCGCTCGACATTCTATTGTCCTGCCTGTCAGCGGTGACGCCCTTGCGAGGCCGGTCGCGGCGGGCTTAATAACACCCATGCTGCAAACCGCGCTCGCCTCGGGGCCGACGCTCGCCGTCGCCGGCCTGTCGAAAAATTACGACAATCGCAGAGTCGTCGGGCCGCTCGATTTCTCGCTTGAGGCCGGCTCGGTCACCGGCCTCCTCGGCGGCAATGGCGCCGGCAAGACCACGACGATCGGCATGGTGATGGGACTGATCGAGCCGACCGAAGGCTCGATACATGTCTTCGGCTGCGACATGGCGCGCAACCGCTACGGCGCGCTCGGCCGGATGAATTTCGAAAGCCCCTATGTCGACATGCCGCATCGCCTCACCGTGCGGCAGAATCTGCGCGTCTTCGGCATGCTCTATGATGTCGACGAGCTCGACGCGAAGATCGAGCGGCTTGCCGAAGATCTCGCGCTTGGCGATTTTCTCGACCGGCAGACCGGGCGCCTTTCCGCCGGCCAGAAGACCCGCGTCTCCATCGCCAAGTCGCTGATCAACGATCCGCAGCTCTTATTGCTCGACGAACCGACCGCCTCGCTCGACCCGGACACGGCGGATTGGGTGCGGGCGCGGCTCGAGGCGCATCGCAAGACGCATAATTGCGCGATCCTGCTCGCCTCGCACAATATGAACGAGGTCGAGCGCCTGTGCGACCGCGTGCTGATGCTGAAGGACGGAATCCTCGTCGACGACGATTCGCCGGTAAATCTCCTGGCGCGCTACGGCCGCGACACGCTCGAAGAAGTGTTTCTCGATGTCGCCCGCGGCCGCGTCGAGGGAGACGCGGCATGATTTTCTCGTTCAAGCGCGTCGGCGCGATGGTGCTGCGTTACGCCTATCTTCTGCGCGCCTCGCGCACGCGCGTGCTCGATTTGGTGTATTGGCCGACCGTTCAGCTCCTCACTTGGGGATTTTTGCAGACCTATCTGGTGCGCGCCGGCGCGCTCGCGGCGCCTGGCGGCCCGGCGCAGGCCGCCGGCACGCTCATCGGCGCGATTCTTTTATGGGACATCCTGCTCCGTGGCCAGCAGGGCTTCTGCTTCTCCTTCATCGAGGAAATGTGGTCGCGCAATCTGCCCAATATTTTGATGAGCCCGCTGCGGCCGGCGGAATTTGTCAGCGCGCTGGTCGCGATGAGCCTCATTCGACTGACCGTCGGCGTGCTTCCCGTCACGATCTTTGCGATCCTGTTCTTCGGCTTCAATCTCTGGGCGCTCGGGATCGCCTTCGCGGCCTTCTTCATCGTGCTGATGTTCTTCGCCTGGAGCATCGGGCTCTTCGTCTCGGGCATTCTGCTGCGCTTTGGACTGGGCGCTGAAAGTCTCGTCTGGTCGCTGATGTTCCTCGTGCAGCCGCTCGCCGCCGTCTACTATCCGGTGACCACGCTGCCGACATGGCTGCAGCCGTTCTCCTGGATGCTGCCGCCGACCTATGTGTTCGAAGGTCTGCGCGGCGTGTTGATCGATCATCTGATCCGGAGGGAATTGCTGGCGCAGGGATTGGCCATCGACGTGGTTCTGTTCGCGGCGGCGTCGGCGGGGTTTGGAATGCTGTTGCAGAGCGCGCGGCGCGCCGGCACGCTGCTGCAGACGGGAGAATGACGATGGGCGCGAGCCGCGCCGATACGGCGCTTCATGCGCGCGGGATTTTCGAGAGCCGCGCCAAGGCGCGCGAGGCGATCGAAGCCGGCCTTGTCAGCGTCGACGGCCGCATCGTCAAAAAGCCGTCCGAGCCGATTGCGTCAGACGCCAATGTCGTCGCGCGCGCGCCTTATCCTTGGGTCTCGCGCGGCGGCGTGAAGCTTGCGCATGGGCTCGATCAATTCGGCGTCGATCCGAAGGGATGTTTCTGTCTCGACATCGGCGCCTCGACCGGCGGCTTCGCCGACGTTCTGCTGACGCGCGGCGCGCGCCATGTCGCCGCCGTCGACGTCGGTCACGGACAATTGCATGAAAGGCTGCGCGCCGATCCGCGCGTAACGTCGCTCGAAGGACAGGACGCGCGCGCGCTGAGCGCGGCGCACCTTGCCGAGGCGCCGAGCCTGATCGTCATCGACGCGAGCTTCATTTCGCTTGCAGCGCTGCTGCCGCAGGCGCTTTCGCTCGCGGCGCCGCGCGCCGACCTTGTCGCGCTGATCAAGCCGCAGTTCGAGGCCGGTCGCGCGGCGTCGAAGAAGGGCGTCGTGCGCGACGAGAAAATTCACGCGCAGGTTTGCGCCAGCATAGAGAAAGAAATCGAAGCGCTCGGCTGGCAAGTTCACGGCGTCATTCCCTCGCCGATCGAAGGCGGCGACGGCAATCGCGAGTTTCTGATTCATGCGACGCGACGATGAGGTCTGAGTCTATCGTCATCGAGCGCCTCGGCCATCGCGGGGAGGGCGTCGCGATGTTGCATGAGAAGCGCGTCTTCGTTCCTTACGCGCTGCCCGGCGAAACCGTGACCGCGGAAGTGGATGGCGAGCACGCGCGTCTCGTCGACATCGTCGAAGCATCGCCGCAGCGCATCGCGCCGATCTGTCCGCACTTCACGGATTGCGGCGGCTGCGCCGTGCAGACGCTGCGCGCCGACGCCTATGCGGCGTGGAAACGCGGCCTCGTCGAATCGGCGCTGTCGAACGCAGGACTCTCATGCGAGGTCGGGCCGCTTATCGACGCGCATGGCGCCGGCCGGCGCCGCGTGACTTTTCACGCACGATTCGATTCCGGAGCGGCGCAAGTCGGCTTCATGGCGGCGCGCTCGCATCGGATCGTCGAGATCGACGCCTGCCCCCTGCTCGCGCCCGAGCTTGACGGCGCGCTGGGCGCGGCGCGCGCGCTTGCCGAAATTCTTGCGCCGCGCGGCAAGCCGCTCGACATCGCCGTCACGGCGACGCTCGGCGGTCTCGATATGGAGCTGCGCGGCGCCGGTCCGCTCTCTGACGCGGAAATCGATGCGCTGATCGCCACGGCCGATGCGCAGGATCTCGCGCGTCTGACCAATCACGGAAGGCTCGTCGCGCTGCGCCGCCCGCCGCAGATCAATATCGGCGGGGCGACGCTGACGCTTCCCGCCGGCGCTTTCCTGCAGGCGACGCAGCGCGGTGAAGAAGAGATCGCGGCGCGGGTCTCAAGGGCGACAGCGAAGGCGCGAATCGTCGCCGATCTTTTCTGCGGCGTCGGCGCCTTCGCGCTTCGCCTCGCGCAGCGCGCCAAGGCCAACGCCTATGATTCGGACGGAGCCGCGGTCGCGGCGATGCGCGCCGCCGCACAGGCGGCGCACGGCCTGCGCGCCCTCGATGGCGTCGAGCGCGATCTCTTCGTCCGGCCGCTGAGCGCCAGTGAACTCAATGGCTTCGAAGCCATCATTTTCGATCCGCCGCGCGCCGGGGCCGCCGCCCAGGCGGCTGAAATCGCGCGCTCAGCAGTCCCGATCGTCGTCGCCGTCTCGTGCCATGCTCAAAGTTTCGCCCGCGACGCCGCAATTTTGCTCAAAGGCGGGTACGCCATTCGTGAAATCGCGCCGCTCGACCAGTTCCGTTATGCGGCGCATGCCGAGATCGTGTCGGTTTTCGAGAAGGAGAGCAGGCGCAAATCGACAAAACGGCGTCTGTTGGGCTGATTTTGGCGCCGCCCGCGTCATGCGCCTGTGCCGAGAATGTCACAGGAAGGTCAAGAAGCGACATTGGGACGCAGCCGCCTTGCTCTGCGGCATTGCCGGGCGGCCAAATCAGGCATAGGATTTGCGAGGTAGTCCAGCGTAGCCGGAAGTTGAATGATTTCCGTGATCTGGAAGGAGAACGTCATGATGAATGCGCTTATCGCCGCAACATTGTGCAGTGTCGTCCTCGCGAGCGCGCCAGTCGCCATGCGCGCTTATGTCTACGCCCGCTGCAAAGATAATCGCCGCCGTCGTTATCGCTAAGGACAGCGCGACAAAAAGGGCGCATCCTACTGACTGTGACAGCCAATCGGTCTGAAGCGCCTTTTCTGATCACTCGTCTCGCGGCCATTGTCGGCGAGGCGGCCGTCGTAACGGATGCGACGGCGATGTCGCCCTATCTCGATGAGCCCCGCGACCTCTATCATGGCCGCGCGCTCTGTGTGTTAAAGCCGCGAACCGCGCGGGAAGTCGGCGACATTCTTGCGCTGTGCAATGAAGCCGGCGCGCCTGTCGTCCCTCAAGGCGGCAATACAGGACTCGTCGGCGGCCAGACCCCCGACGCTAGCGGCGCCGCCGTCGTGCTTTCGCTTGAAAGGCTGAACCGGATTCGCGCCGTCGACGCCATTGCCGACGCGATGACCGTCGAAGCCGGCGTGACGCTGGCGCAGGCCCAGGAGGCGGCGGAGAGCGCCGACCGCTTCTTCCCGCTGTCGCTGGCGTCGGAAGGAAGCTGCACCATCGGCGGCAATCTTTCGACCAACGCCGGCGGCGTGCATGTCATCGCCTATGGGTCGATGCGCGATCTCGCGCTCGGGGTCGAGGTCGCGCTCGCCGACGGAAGGCTGCTCTCGACCCTCGGCGCGCTGCGCAAGGACAATACTGGCTACGATCTGACCCGGCTCTTCATCGGCTCCGAAGGCACCCTCGGCGTCATCACCGCCGCGACGCTGAAGCTCTTTCCCCGCCCGCGCTCGCGCGCCGTCGCTTTTCTTGGACTTCGCGACCCGGCCCAGGCGCTGCAACTCTTAAACTTCGTCAAGGGCCGCGGCGGCCCGATGCTCCACGCCTTCGAAATCGCATCGCGACAGGGATTGGAGCTCGTCCTGCGCCATATTCCCGGAACGCGCGATCCTCTCGCGCGGCCGCACCGCTGGTACGCGCTCGTCGAACTTGCGGCGTATGCGGAGGGCGAAGCCGAGCGCGTCGCGGCGCAGATATTCGCCGCCGCGCTTGACGCTCATCTGGCGCAGGATGCGACGCTCGCCCAATCGCTCGAACAGGCAAGCGCGCTATGGAAGCTGCGCGAAAACATGTCGGAAGCGCAAAAGCGCGAAGGCGGCTCGATCAAGCATGACGTCGCCGTGCCGGTAAATGAGATTCCGCATTTCATCGAGGAGGCGGGGCGAAGGCTGCGCGCGGCTTTCCCTGAGGCGCGGTCCATTCCCTTTGGCCATATGGGCGACGGCAACATCCACTACAACGTCTCGCAGCCCGTCGGCGCCGACAAGGCCGAGTTTCTCGCGCTTTGGCCCGAGATCAACGCCATCGTGCATGGCGTGGTGCGCGAACTCGGCGGCTCGATTTCCGCCGAGCACGGCATTGGACGGCTGAAGCGCGATCTGTTGCGCCAGACGAAAGACCCTGCCGCGCTCGACGCCATGCGCGCCATCAAGACGGCGCTCGATCCGAACGGCATCCTCAATCCGGGGGTGCTGATTTAGAGCGTGTCATCAATTGAGCCAGATGGCGGCTGCGGCGAGGTGGATGGCGGCGAGGAAATTTCTCGCAAGGATCGTTCGCGATCAACTTATTCACATGATCCGCGACCCGTTGCGCGGTTGCGTTGAAGCGCTCCACCTTGCGCCGAACGTTTTCCTTGCTTCCGCGATAATGTCTAAAACGCGGGACAATCGGCGCCAGCGACATTGCTATCCGGCGAGCGCCAAATGGCGCGACGGCGGCGGAACGGCGTGGCCAAGATCGCGCGCCGCTTCGATCCATTGAAGAATCGCGTCGCGAGCGTTGACGACGGCCTCTTCGGGCGTCTCGCCGTCCGACATGCAGCCGGGCAGGTCCGGCGCGCGCGCGACGAAGCCGCCGCCATCCTCTTCGGACAGGGGCTCGACGATGAGCGGATAGGCCGTGGCGTTAATCGTCATGGCGCGGTCCTCACCTTGTCGACGAAGGCGACCAGATTGCGGATATATATCGCCTTGACCGGCCGCTTGGAAGGAATCGTCAGCTTTTCTGCAAGGCGCGGGTGGCCGATCCGGTAATGGGAGCCCCCGCCGCGTGGCGGCTCGCAGAGAATGCCGAACTCCCGGCAAACCGCTTCTATGTCGCCTATGCGCCAGTCGCTGCGCGGATTGCGGCGCATATCCTCAAGTCGCTTGCTCATGGCGCGCCTACTTCTTAAGCCTCACGCTGGAGCGTGTCATCAATTGAGCCAGATGGCGGCTGCGGCGAGGTGGATGGCGGCGAGGAAATTTCTGGCGGTTTTGTCGAATCGGGTGGCGATCGCACGAATTTGCTTGAGCTTGCAGAAGAAGTTTTCGATCTGGCTGCGCGCCTTATGAAGCTCTTTGTCGTGCGGACGCGGCTCCTTGCGGCGGGCCCTTGGCGGGATGGCCGGTTCTATGTCGGCGTCGCGCAAGGATCCGATCACCCGTTGGTCGGCGTCGTAAGGCGCTGACATCTCACCCTTTCTTTAGCGGCTTTACCTCGGTGAGCGCCCATTCGGCGGTTTTCTCGCGACAGGCTGCGCCTTGAAGGCTCTCCTGCGTTTCGTTCACCGCGATGTCGGCATGGAAGGCGCGGCAGATCATGCCTTCCAGCGGATAGGGCGGGCCGACCGGCGTGAAGGAGCCCTTGGCGCCGGTCTGCGGATTGTCCCAATTGACGCTCGTTCCGCTCCCCTGCGGATCGAGCGCCGTGCTCATCGCGGCAATGGCGCGGCGATGATCTTCGGGATCGAGCGCACGAGACAATTTCGGCGGAGATTTCGGGATTGCGCCGGTCACGTCCGTCGTCGCGCGCGCGCTGCCCAACATGTCCGAAGGATCCGCAGCCATCGGCACGGCGATGGAGCAACCGGAAAGGGCGCCGGCCGTCCCGGTCAGGACGATAAGGCAGGCGCCGCGCGACATTTGAGCAATGGCGCAAGCGGCGGTATGTCTGACGCGCAGGATTTGCAAAAGGCCACCTTCGAAGCGCCGACCTTTGACTCGGCTTGAGAAAGGATTCTCGCTTGAACGCGTTAACGCCCGGTGACTTTGTCGACGCCGCCGAACCTTTCGCATTGTTCGCGCAATGGTTCGAGGAAGCGACGCGCAAAGAGCCGAACGACCCGGAGGCGATGGTCCTGGCGACGGCGGACGCCGGCGGGCTGCCCGACGCGCGCATGGTGCTTTTGAAGGAATGGACGCCGGACGGCTTCGTATTCTACACCAACGCCGAAAGCGCCAAGGGGCGCCAGCTCGAGGCCAACATGCAGGCGGCCGGGCTTTTTCACTGGAAGTCGCTTCGCCGTCAGGTGCGGCTGCGCGGGCCGGTCAGCCCGGTCAGCGACGCCGAGGCGGACGAATATTTCGCCAGCCGCCCGCGCGATTCCCGCATCGGCGCCTGGGCGAGCCAGCAGTCGCGGCCCCTGGAGAGCCGCTTCGCGCTCGAAAAATCGGTGGCCGGCTTCGCCGCCAAATATGCGATCGGCGCGATTCCCCGGCCGCCCTATTGGCGAGGGTTCCGCATCGCGCCGATCGCGATGGAATTCTGGTCCGATCGGCCGTTCCGGCTTCACGACCGCGTCCGCTTTTACCGGGCGGGGCCCGACGAAACATGGCGAAAGGAGCGGCTCTACCCATGACGGCGCATTCAAAGCGCGCGGCGGCGGCGCTCGCCGCGACGGCGGCGGCGGCGCTCTTCGCGAGCGAAGCGGTCGCTCAAGACCCGTTCGATTTCCTGTTCGGCGGCTTCGACGGTGCGCGCCGCCATCGGGCGCCGGAGCCGCGTCGGTCCGAACGTCCGCCGCCGCGCAAGCGGGACGCCGCAGCGCCGGGGCAGGCGAAGCCGCAAACGCCCGGCGCGCCGGGCGCGGCCGCGACGGAAGGATCGGCGCCCAGCGGGCCCGAGCGTCCGCCGCCGCCCTATGAGCCGCAGATCACCCGGCTCTCGGAAGTCCTCGGCGCGCTGTCCTTTTTGCGCGACCTCTGCGGCGCCGGCGATGGCGACGAATGGCGCGTGAAAATGGCCGCCCTGCTTGACGCCGACGCCCCGAGCGGATCGCGCCGCCAGAAGCTGATGGCCTCATTCAACCGCGGCTTTCGGGGCTATGAACTGACCTATCGCGCCTGCACGCCCAACGCCAAGACCGTGATTTCGCGCTATCTGACCGAGGCCTCGCGGCTAACCCGCGACATCACCTATCGTTACGGGAACCCATAGAGCGCGATCGATGCTTTTGAGATCGACCAATTTGTCTGCAATCTGGCGGAATCGCCTTAGATCACGCTGCGTTTAGGCGGAATCGCCTAAACGCAGATGACGTGATCGATTCCAAAAGCTTAGAGCGCGCTTTACGCGAAAAACCGGCATCCACTTTTTCGCGAGCCGCGCTCTGGGGCGTGACCGAGTGCGGAGCTATTCAAAACGGCTCGGCGCGGACTTTTTCGATCAGCCCGTCCGCCAGTATTTGGTTGCCCCGCGCATTGTAATGAACGTCGCCCCAGATGAACAGAGTCCTGACGAAGTCAGGATCGCGCCGCTTCGCCTCGAAAAATGCCGGAAAGTGATCGAAAAAGCGCTTGCATTTGCCGGCGCACCACTCACGCCAGATCTGGGCCTGACGCGAATTCTCCCTGTCATAGAGGAGCTGCTGCGGCCACGGATAGACGCCGAGAGACAGAGGTATTCCATTCGCGGCGAGAAGCTCATGGAGACGGTCCATACGCTCCTTGGCCTTGCGAATCCCGCCCTCAACGCCCAACGCGCCGAAACAGGAGGCTGAAGGGTCATAGGTCCACGACGGCCGCGGCCAGTCGCGGCTGTAAATATAACCGGAATGGGAAAGGTCCTTCAGGCTGGCTTTGGCGATGAGTTGCGCCATTCGGCGCTTCTCGAGATAGAGATCGGCGAACTCGGCTACATAAAAGGCCCGTCGCCACAGAGGCTTTTCAGACCACAGCGGCTCGGTTGGCGAACAGGCGTCGGTTTTCCACTGCAAGATTCCGCGCTCGTCATAGTAATAGCTCAGCGCCTCGTCCTGAATGTCGGAAATGTCGATATAGACGAAGACCTCGTCGACCCTGAGGCCTTTGCTCAGGAAATATTTGATCTTCTCGTAATAGACGGACGGGGCGTACGAGGTGACGCCCGCGTTCAATACGTCGAGTTCAGGAAAGGCGGCCGCAAATCGCCCGACGAAGGTCTGCTCATAGGGCTGACCCAGGCCTTCCGTGAAGGAATCTCCGATGAAGAGGATGCGCCTGCGGTCGACGGCGAGCGGGGTCTCGCGCACGACCGCATCGCGAAATCCGAGCGAATTAGTGCGAAAAGGATGGATGTCCTTGATCCAACCTTCGGTACCGTCGAAATTGCGCTTCAGCCCGTGATGGAATGCGGGGTCGTGAATACGGAAAGTGCCCGCGCCAAGCAGCGGATTGGCGGCGCTGGAATAAAGGTGAAGCGCGATCTCGCCAAGCAAGTAGAGCGCCGCCAAGATCCCCAAATTGACAAGCAAGAGCTTGAGCGGAAGACGCCAGCAAATCGAGATCGTCCGAACCATTTTTCCTCCCTGACGCGACGCGAGCAACCAACGACTCACTCTTCATCGCACCGGCGTCACCCTTGGGCGAAAATGCGCAAGGGCCTGTTGGGATTTGGGATTTTCGTTTTGTACTTTGCCGTGATTCAAGCTTTTGATCGATCGATTGGTTTTGACTGACGCCCAAGGGGCGAAAATGGAGCCCTTTGTCTTGGCAAATAGGGCGCAGTGGCGTGATGAATCCCAGCGGGCTCTGAATCGCGCTGCATTTGGGCGGAATCGCCCAAATGCAGATGACGTGATCGATTCCAAAAGCTAAGAGCGCGCTTTGCGCCAAAAGCCGGGCGCCACTTTTTTCGCGAGCCGCGCTCCAGCGCGGCGCGAGCGCAAAGTCCGATTCGCGAAATTAACCTTCCGGCGAGCGTCGCCTCGCGCGGCGCGCGCGGCTTCTTTAGAGTGGCGTCATGAACCCATTGAACGTCGCCTCGCTGAGCGACTTGGGCGGCGAGCAGCATCGAGCCGCCCTCGCCTATGTCACCGAGGCTTTCGCAGAGGCCATACTTGCGGGGATCGAAAGCGATTCCTTCGCCAACGCCGCTTTGTCCGCGGCGTTGCGCGAATTGGTGGCGACCTATGGCGAGGAGGCCATCGCCGCCTTCGCCGAAACTCTGCCGGCGCGGCTGCGGAGCGGGGAATTCACCACCGGCCTGAGGCATTAGGCCGCTGCAGTTGGGCGGGGTCGCCCCTCCGCAGGGCTACGCGAACTTTTCCAAAAGCTTAGAACGCGCGTCGTCGGGGTCCATGCGGTCATTCGCCGCCGCCCCGCGAAAGCGGACTGACTTTTGCCCGCCAAAGCTATAGAACGCCGCACGCCCGGACGCCGGGCGGGTTTGCACGGCGGCTCCCGCGCCTTAAATCCGAAACGACATGCCCCGCACGCTTCTGTGTCTCGTACGCCACGGCGAGACAAACTGGAATATCGAACGGCGCTTCCAGGGCCAATTCGACATTGCGCTGAACGCCCGCGGACGCGCGCAGGCGGCGGCTTTGGCGAAGGAGCTCGCCGGCGCGCATTTCGACCGGGTCTATTCGAGCGATCTGCGCCGCGCGCTCGCCACGGCGACGCCGATCGCCGCCGTGCGCGGCCTCGATGTCGCCAAGACCCCGGCCCTGCGCGAAAAGGACGACGGCGTCTGGCAGGGACACACGCATGCCGAAGTGCAGGCGACCCATGCCGACATCTATATGAATTATCTCACGCGCAAACCGGATTTCGCCGCGCCGCAAGGCGAAACGCTCCAACATTTCGCCGAGCGGTCGCGCAAGGCCTTGACCCAAATTGCGAGGGAAAGCGCCGGCGCGACCGTGCTGGTCGTCGCCCATGCCGGCGTTCTCGACATCGCCTGGCGCCTCGCCGCCGGCAAGCGGCTCGACGAAAAACGCGAGCATCCAGTGCTCAACGCGACGCCGAATTGGATCGCCTATGAGGACGGAAACTGGTCGCTCGTCGATTGGGCGTCGCCGGAGGGGCGCGCCGAAGTCGCCGCGCCGTGGGACGGCCGCGCGCTGCCGCGTCGCGAGGCCGCCCGCGCGCTGATCGTCGATCATGACAATGACGTCCTGCTGATACGCTACGCGGGCGGACTGACGCCGCATTTTCTCGCGCTCGGACACCATCACTTCTGGGCGACGCCGGGGGGCGTGGTCAAGGAAGGCGAGAGTTTCGAATCGGCGCTGCGCCGCGAAGTTTATGAAGAGACCGGCCTGACCATTGTCGATCCTGGCGCGGTCGTCGCGACGCGGGAATTTCCGATGGAGATCGGCGACGATTGGCATCAGGCGGTCGAGCGCTATTATCTCATACGCACTCAGCGTTTCGCCGCCAAACCGCGCGATTTGACCGAGGAAGAAAAAATCCATGTGCTCGGCTGGCGCTGGTGGAGCGCCGACGAGATCGCCGTCTCGCATGATTTGATCTTCCCCGAAGGGCTCGAGGCGCTGCTGCGCAAAATCAGCAAGTGACGGGCGTATCGAGGCTCGCCGGCGCGAGCCTCTGTCGTTACTTCGTCATGAAGACGTCCCGGCGCGGGAATTTCTCGAACACCGACGGGTCCTGGCCGAAATTCGTCGCCAGAATGTCGGTCGGATTGCCGGCGATCCATTGCGAGAGATCGATCGTCTGATAATGCGCATTGTTGAAGACGATCAGCACGCGCACCGTTTCGGTCCCGACATTTTCCAGCGAATGGCCCATGCCTTGCGGAATATAGCCGACGTCGCCTTTCGAGAACGTCTCCTGGCGCCAGCGCCCCTTTGAGCCAAAGAGCGTGACGCATAACTGGCCGCTCAGCACATATTGCCATTCGGAAGCATTCGGGTGCCAATGCAATTCGCGCAGCGCCCCCGGCTCCATTTCGAGAACGACGCCGGTCATCGTCGTCGAAATCGGAAATTGCGATCCGTCGACGCGCCATTCGATTCCGCCCGGAAACGTCTCGAAGGGCTTTTGTGACAAGAGCCTGTATTTGTGGGAGAGCGGCGGCGGCTTCCATCCCTGCAGCGGCGGCGCTGGGATTTCGGGCGGAATGTTGCCCCTGGCGAAATAGACCTCCTCCTTGGGGAAACTGTCGAAGGTCGACGCCGGGACGCCGAAATTCTTCGCCAGCAGCTCCTTGGGCGCATGACCGATCCAGTCGCTGATGCTGAAGGTGCCGAATTCGGAGAAATAGCCATTGTCGAAGACGAGAATGAAGTGGCACTCCTGCTTTCCCAGCGTCTCGATGACATGGCCATGGCCGCGCGGAAAATACCAAAGATCGCCGGGCTCGAAATCATTGGTCTCGGAGCAGCCCGCCGGGTCGATGACGGTGGTGCGCACCCGCCCCTCGGTGACGAACGCCCATTCGGCCGCCGTCGCATGCCAATGCAGTTCCCGCATGACGCCCTGCTCCATCCGCATCGAGACGCCGGCGATATCCTTGGAGATCGGCAGCTGGGCGACGGTCGCCTCCTTGCCGTAGCTCGCGCCATTGACGCGCCCTTGCGATTTTTCGAGTTCGAATTTGAACGTCGGCAGCTCGGCGCCCGATGTCACGGGGTCGGGCACATTGTTGTGAAAGCTCGTGTGTCCGCCTTCGGAGCTGATTGGGATCGTGAGTTGGAACATTTGCAAACCCCGCTGTTTTTGGCGCGAATCGCATCGATCGCTTCAGCATATGATCGATCTTGCGCGGCGACGACCCGGCCTGGGAATATCCGCCGTGCGAGACGGGCTAGGCGCGCGTCATGCGCTTTGACCGCGCATGACATTTAGCGCCCGAGATTTACATGGGTGACAAAGGAAAGCCTTAAGGCGACAAACTGCTTGCGGAAGAATCCTCACGTCCGGCGGTCGCCGGCGAGGCTGTGGAGACGAATGTGACGCCAGCGACGACCGCTCATGCCCCGATTCCGCAACGCGGCGACATGCGCCGATCCGTGCATGTGCCGGAAGGCGGCAAATTTCTGCGGCGTCTTTTCGTCTTTCTTGGTCCGGGCTATTTAGTCGCCACCGGCTATATGGATCCCGGCAATTGGGCGACGGCGCTCGCCGGCGGCTCGAAATTCGGCACGTCGCTGCTCTTCGTCGCGGTGCTCTCCAGCCTGATGGCGATCGTGCTGCAGTCGCTCGCGGCGCGGCTCGGCGTCGGCGCCGAGCTCGATCTCGCGCAGGCCTGCCGGAAGCATTATTCCTTCCCGGCCGCCGTCGGACTCTGGCTTCTCGCCGAGGTCGGCATTTTCGCCACCGACCTCGCGGAAGTGATCGGCACGGCGATCGGCCTGCAATTGCTGTTCGGCCTGCCGCTGGCGGTCGGCATTCTCATCACCGTGCTCGACACATTTCTGGTGCTCGCGCTGGAGCGCGTCGGCTTTCGCAAGATCGAACTGTTCGTCGTGGCGATGCTGGCGCTGATCACCCTCTCCTTCACCGCCCAGCTCATCATGGCGCGCCCCGACATGGCGCAGGTCGCGGCGGGACTCATCCCGACGCGTCGTTTTTTCACCGATCCCGAGATGCTCTACATCGGACTGGGCATCCTCGGCGCGACGGTGATGCCGCATAATCTCTTTCTGCACTCTTTCGTCGTGCAGACGCGCGCCGTCGCCGAGCCCATCGAAAAGAAGCGCGAGGCGATACGCTTCGCGGTGATCGACAGCACGCTGGCGCTGCTTCTCGCGCTGCTCGTCAACGGCGCAATACTGGTGCTCGCGGCCGCCGTTTTCCACGCGACCGGCCATACCGAAGTCGCGGAGCTTGGCGAAGCCTACAGGCTGATCGCGCCGCTGCTCGGACAGCCGATCGCGGCGACGCTTTTCGCCGTGGCGCTGATCGCCTGCGGGCTGAATTCGACGGTGACCGCCACCCTCACCGGCCAGATCGTGATGGAAGGATTCGTGCGGCTGCGGATGAAGCCGGCGCTGCGCCGCCTCATCACCCGCAGCATCGCCATCGCGCCGGCGATCGGGGTGACGCTTTACGCCGGCGAATCGGCGACGGCGCAGCTGCTCGTCTTAAGCCAGGTGGCGCTGAGCGTGACGCTCCCCTTCGCCGTGGTGCCGCTCGTCGCCTTCACGGCGCGGCGCAGCGTCATGGGCGAACTCACGGCGCCGAGGCGGACAACCGCCGTCGCGGCGGTCATCGCGACGGCGATCATCGCGCTCAACGTGAAGCTCCTCTGGGACGCCGTCGCCGGCTAGGCGGCTTGCGCCGCGACGGACTGCGTCATTGCCAAGGCGACGCATCTGGTTTAGCTCGACGCAGCTTTTCGCCGGAGTTGCGACAGAAATGAAACTACCCAATCAATTCTACCGTCCGCTCGCCATCGGCGCTCCGGCGCCGCTACGGGAGCCGCCCGTCAAGGTCGAGCGGATGATTCATTTCGTGCCGCCGCATCTCGAGAAATTCCGCGCCAAGGTCCCCGAACTGGTCAAACAGGTCGACGTCATTCTCGGCAATCTCGAAGACGCGATTCCGGCCGACGCCAAGCAGGCCGCCCGCGCCGGCTTCATCGAAATGGCCAAGGCGACCGACTTCGGCTCGACCGGCCTGTGGACGCGCATGAATGCGCTCAACAGTCCCTGGGCGCTCGACGACATGATCGACATCGTCGGCGCTGTCGGCGACAAGCTCGACGTCGTGATGCTGCCCAAGGTCGAAGGTCCCTGGGACATCGCCTATCTCGACCAGCTTCTGGCGCAGCTCGAAGCGCGCCACGGCGTGACGAAGCCGATCCTCATTCACGCGATTCTGGAGACGGCGGAAGGCGTCAAGAATGTCGACGCCATCGCTTCGGCGTCGCCGCGCATGCATGGCATTTCGCTCGGGCCGGCCGATCTCGCCGCCTCCCGCGCGATGAAGACCACCCGCGTCGGCGGCGGCCATCCGGACTATAAGGTGATCGCCGACGCCGAGCCGGGACAGGGGCTGCGCGCCTCGTATCAGCAGGACCTTTGGCATTACACCATCGCCAAGATGGTCGACGCCTGCGCCTCCGCCGGCATCAAGGCCTTCTACGGTCCCTTCGGCGATTTCTCCGACGGGCCGGCGTGCGAGGCGCAGTTCCGCAACGCCTTCCTGCTCGGCTGCGCCGGCGCCTGGTCGCTACATCCCTCGCAAATCGCCATCGCCAAAAAGGTATTCTCGCCCGATCCGCAGGAAGTCGCCTTCGCCAAGCGGGTGCTCGAAGCGATGCCGGACGGCACCGGCGCCGTGATGATCGACGGCCGCATGCAGGACGACGCCACCTGGAAACAGTGCAAGGTCGTCGTCGACCTCGCCAGGCAAGTCGCCGCCAAGGACGCCGACTTCGCCAGAATTTACGGGTTGTAAAGGCGGCCGGCGGCGCGGCGCAATTGACGACCGAGCGCCGCCTGCGCTAGTAAAAAGCAAGTAAACAGCGTGTTAAGGGCGCTTTCGAATGCCGCGCGAGAACGTCGCCAAATTCGCCATCGGCCAGGTGGTCAAGCATCGCCGCTACCCGTTTCGCGGCGTGATCTATGACGTCGATCCGGTCTTCGCCAACACCGAAGAATGGTGGCTGTCGATTCCCGAAGAACTGCGCCCGCGCAAGGACCAGCCCTTCTATCATCTCTTCGCCGAGAATGCCGAAACCGAATATGTCGCCTATGTGTCGGAGCAAAATCTTCTTCCCGACGACAGCAACAGGCCGGTCCGCCACCCGCAGGTCGACGAAACCTTCGAGCGCGATGACGACGGCGTCTATCGCATGCGGGCGCCGAAACGCCACTGACGCACTCCTGCAAAAACAACGCGTCGTGGGCAGTGCGAGAAAAACGCGCATCCTTCGGGATTGACGATTGCGCGAATCGCCCACATCTTGAAGCTAGGTCAACTTCTTCGCGGGAGAGACCGGCGCTTGCGCCGGCGCCGAAGGCGAAACCGCCCCGGAAACGCTCAGGCCAAAGGACCGCGACGAAGCATTAACTCTGGAAAGCGGCGAGGCGCGCAGGCGTTTCGCCCACCGACGGGCGTAACCTGCCGCTTTTGCGCAGGGAAATCTCTCAGGTCACCGGACAGAGGGGGCGCGCTGCAAAGTTGAAGCTTTGCTGCGCGAGCCATGTCCTTGCGGAGTTGATGGTGACCGAACTCGACGTCGCGACCGCTGCGCCTCAAGCGCTAGCCAAACTGCCGCTCGATGCCCTGCATCGAAGCCTTGGCGCGCGCATGGCGCCCTTCGCCGGCTACGACATGCCGCTGCAATATGAGGCCGGCATCGTCGCGGAAACGCTTCATACGCGCCGCGGCGCAAGCCTGTTCGACGTTTCGCATATGGGCCAGGCGATCCTCGGCGGCGCCGGCGCGGCGCGAGCGCTCGAAAACTTGACGCCGGCGGATTTGATGTCGCTCGCGCCGCAGCGCACGCGCTACACGCAGCTCCTCAATGAGAATGGCGGCATTCTCGACGATCTCATGATCACGCGACTGCCGGGCGTCGAGGAGCGGCTGCTTCTCGTCGTCAACGCGGCGCGCAAGCAACAGGACTTTGCGCTCATCGCCGCATCGCTGCGGCGGTTCGACTTCAATCCCTTAGACCGCGCGCTGCTCGCCCTCCAGGGCCCGCGCGCGGCGGCGGTCCTCGGCGCACTCCTCCCCGGCGCCGAGGACCTTGCTTTCATGGGCTGGCGCGCCTTCGACTTCGGCGGCGCGCCCCTCTTCGTCTCGCGCAGCGGCTATACCGGCGAAGACGGGTTCGAACTGTCGGTGCGCGCCGAACATGCGGCGGACCTTGCGCATCTGTTGCTCGCGCATGAGGATGTTGCGCCGGCGGGACTCGGCGCGCGCGACGCGTTGCGACTGGAGGCCGGCCTACCGCTCTATGGTCACGATCTCGACGAGACCACCGACCCGGTCGAAGCGAGTCTCGGCTGGTCGATCGGCAGGCGCCGGCGCGCGGAGGGTGGGTTCCCCGGCGATGCGCGCATTCGGCAAGGATTAGAGCAGGGACCGGCGCGCTCGCGCGTGGGGCTTCTTCCGCGCTCGAAAGCGCCTTTGCGCGAGGGCGCGGAGCTTTACGCCTCCGAGACTCTCGTCGGGCATGTCACGTCAGGCGGCTTTTCGCCGACGCTGCAGCGCCCGATCGCGATGGGCTATGTCGCCATCAAATACGCGAATGTCGGCGCGACGCTGTCGGCGACGCTGCGCGACAGGCGCATCGAGGTCGATGTGGCGGGGCTGCCTTTTGTCCCGCATCGCTATTTCAAACCGACGGCTGGAAAGGACGCGAGATGAGCGATCTCCGCTACTCCAAGGACCATGAATATCTCGCGCTCGACGGCGACGTCGCGACGCTGGGCATATCGGATTACGCGCAGGCGCAACTGGGCGACATCGTCTTTATCGAATTGCCCGAAGTCGGCAAAAAGGTCGCGAAGGGCAAGGAGATCGCCGTCATCGAAAGCGTGAAGGCGGCGAGCGACGTCTATTCGCCGGTCACCGGCGAAGTCGTGGAAGTGAATCCGCAGCTCGGCGAGACGCCAGCGCTCGTCAACGACGATCCGCTCGGACGCGGCTGGCTCGTCAAGCTGCGGATCAGCGATCCCGGCGAATGCGCGTCGCTGATGGATGAGGCCGGCTATTCGAACTTTCTGAAAACGCTGTAAGCGCGAGGAAAAGAAAGATGCGCTATCATCCGCTGTCAGAAGCCGACAGACGCGCGATGCTCGCGACGATCGGCGTTCCCTCGATCGACTCGCTTTACGCCGACGCGCCGCCCGCGACGCTGCTGAAAACGCCGCTCGCTCTGCCGAAAGGCAAATCGGAGCTCGACGTCGAGCGGTTCTTCTCTCGCCTCTCCGTCCGCAATCTTCCAGCGTCGCACGCGCCCTTCTTCGTCGGCGCCGGCGCCTATAAGCATCACATTCCCGCAAGCGTCGATCATCTCATTCAGCGCTCGGAGTTTCTCACGAGCTACACGCCCTATCAGCCGGAGATTTCGCAGGGCACGCTGCAATATCTCTTCGAGTTCCAGACTCAAGTCGCTCTCTTAACCGGCATGGAGGTCGCCAACGCCTCGATGTATGACGGCTCGACGGCGACCGCCGAGGCCGTGCTGATGGCCCATCGCCTGACCAAACGGCGCAAGGCGCTTCTCTCCGGCGGCCTGCATCCCCATTACGCCGAAGTCGTCCGCACCATCTCGCGCCTCGCCGAAGACGAGGTCGAGACGATGGCGCCCGACATTCGCGGCGTCGAAAATCTCATCGCGCGCATCGACGATACTTTGTCTTGCATTGTCGTGCAGACGCCCGATGTTTTCGGCAATTTGCGTGATCTGACGAAGATCGCCGAAGCCTGCCATAAGCACGGCGCGCTGCTCGTCGCCGTTTTCACCGAAGTCGTGTCGCTCGGCCTTCTCAAATCGCCGGGCGAGATGGGCGCCGACATTGTCGTCGGCGAAGGCCAGTCGATCGGCAATGCGCTCAATTTCGGCGGACCCTATGTCGGCCTCTTCGCCACGCGGCATGAATTTTTGCGGCAAATGCCTGGCCGGCTCGCCGGCGAAAGCGTCGACGCCGACGGCAGGCGCGCCTATGTGCTGACGCTGTCGACGCGCGAGCAGCACATAAGGCGCGACAAGGCCACCTCGAACATTTGCACCAATTCGGGCCTCTGCGCGCTCGCCTTCACCATTCATCTGACTCTGCTTGGCGAAGCGGGATTAACGCGGCTCGCGCGGGTCAATCACGCCAATGCGGTATTGCTGGCGGAGATGTTAGGCGACCTTCCGAAGGTTGAGGTTCTCAACGAGAGCTTCTTCAACGAATTTACGCTGCGCATTGAGGGCGACGCCGCCGCTCTCGTCGAGACAATGGCGGCTCGCGGCGTTCTCGCCGGCGTTCCCGTCTCGCGGCTCTTGCCGCGCGCCGGTCTCGACGATCTCCTCATTGTCGCCAGCACCGAAGTCAATACAAATGAAGATCGCGACGCCTTCGTCGCGGCGCTGAAGGAATCGCTCTGATGCTCGACAGACCCGCGGTCGTCGAACCGCTCGACGACGACAGAATTCCCGAAACCTTCACCGGCAATCGCGGGCTCGATCAGGAAGAGCCGCTTCTCTTCGAAATCGGTCGCGGCGACGCAACCGGCGTCGACGTCGACGCGCCTGCGCCGGTCGCGAGCCGGCTCGGGGCGCTCGAACGTAAAGCGCCCATCGGCCTTCCGGGCCTCACCGAGCCGGAGACGATGCGCCATTACGTGCGCCTGTCGCGCAGGAATTATTCGATCGACGCCGGACTCTATCCGCTCGGCTCCTGCACAATGAAGCATAATCCGCGCAGCAACGAAAAGATCGCGCGCTACGAAGGCTTCGCCGATCTTCATCCGCTGCAGCCGCAATCGACCGCGCAGGGCGCGCTGGCGCTGATGCAGACTCTCGCAGATTGGCTGATGACGCTGACCAATATGCAAGCGGTGGCGCTATCGCCGAAGGCCGGCGCGCATGGCGAACTCTGCGGCATGATGGCGATCAAATCCGCGATCGCCGCCAAAGGCGAAAGCGCGACGCGCAATGTCGTGCTGATTCCGCAGTCCGCGCATGGCACCAATCCGGCGACGGCGGCGCTGCTCGGCTTTTCGGTTCGCGTCGTCCCGGCGGCGCCGGATGGAACCGTGCGCGCCGAGGCCGTGCGAGAAGCGCTCGGGCCCGACGTCGCCGCGATCATGCTGACCAACCCCAACACTTGCGGGCTGTTCGAGCGCCAGATCGTCGACATCGCCGAGGCGGTCCACGCGGCCGGCGGCTATTTCTACTGCGACGGCGCGAATTTCAACGCGATCGCCGGCGTTGCGCGACCGGGCGATTTCGGCGTCGACGCCATGCACATCAATCTGCACAAGACCTTCTCGACGCCGCATGGCGGCGGCGGACCAGGCGCCGGTCCTGTCGTTCTCTCGGAACGTCTCGCGCCTTTCGCGCCGGTTCCCTTCATCCGTCGCAACGGCGACGCGCTGGAGTTCGTCGAGGACGCCGAAGGGACGCAGAGCTTCGGCCGCCTGACCGCCTTCCACGGTCAGATGGGCATGTTCGTTCGGGCGCTCGCCTATATGCTGGCGCATGGCGCCGACGGGCTTGCGCAGGCGTCGAAAGACGCCGTGCTCGCGGCGAATTACATCCGCGCCTCCTTGCGCGACGCAATGACTCAACCCTTCGGCGATCGCATCTGCATGCATGAAGTGCTGTTCGACGACGCCTGGCTGCGCGGAACCGGCGTGACGACGCTCGATTTCGCCAAGGCGATGATCGACGAAGGCTATCACCCGATGACGATCTATTTCCCGCTCGTCGCCCATGGCGCCATGCTCATCGAGCCGACGGAATCTGAATCGAAAGCCTCGCTCGATCTCTTCATTGCGACGCTGCGCGATCTTGCGCGAAGCGCCAAGGCCGGAGACATCACGCGTTTCACTCAGGCTCCGAGGCTCGCGCCGCGCCGGCGCGTCGATGAAACGCTCGCCGCGAGAAAGCCGGTGTTGCGGTGGGCGCCGAGCGCCGTCGCCTGACGACTACTGCGGCGGCGCGGTGCGCGGCGGCAGGATCGGCAGGACCACTTCCGGCTGGCGCCCGGTCAGCGAATCGAGGAACGCGACAATCTTGTCGGTCTCGTCGGCGCTGAGGGCGACGCCGAGCTGGCTCTCGCCCATCACCGCGACGGCTTTCTTCAGATCGAAGGTCGCGCCGGTATGGAAATAGGGCGCGGTCAGTTCGACATTGCGGAGCGAGGGAACCTTGAAAGCGTATTTGTCGGCGATCGCCTTGGTGACCGCGAAGTAGCCCCAGTCGTCCGGCGGCAGAAATTCCGGCGCCGGCTGTTTGACGACGCCGAAACGCGCATACATGCCGCCGCCGACATTGACGCCATTGTGGCAGGTCGCGCAGCCCTTATCGATGAAGAGCCTCACGCCTTCCTTCTGCGCGTCGGTGAGCGCCTGATCGTCGCCCTTGAGCCAGCGGTCGAAGGGCGCATCGGGCGTGATCAGCGTGGCTTCGAAAAGCGCGATGGCCCGGCCGATATTGTCATAAGCGACCGGATCGTTCTCACCGGGAAAGGCCTGTTTGAAGGCCGCGACATAGCCCGGGATCGCCTTGAATTGCTCGACCGCGCGCTGCTTCGCCGCCGCATGCTCGGTCGGATTGATCGGCATCGGGCCGCCGCGCGTCTTCAGCATCGCCTTGGGATTGGCCATCACCGAATTGACCACCTGATCGGCAAGATCGGCGGCGCGCCCGTCCCAATATTGCGACTTGTTGAAAATCGCGTTCATCACGGTGAGCACTTCGCGGCCGGCGAGCTGGGCGTTGTGGCCGCCCGAGAGCTTGCCGCCGTCGACGCCGCCCATGCTGAGATTGTGACAGTCGGCGCAGCTCACGTCGCGGGTTTCGGACAGCCGCGGCTCGAAATAGAGCATTTTGCCGAGCGCGAGTTTTTCCGGCGTCGCCGTCTCTCCCGGAATCGCCGGCGGCGCAGAAGGAATCGGTTCGAACAGCCCCTTCGCTTGCCCTCGTAAAGCATCGTCCGCAAGCGCCCCGCCCGTGGCGAGCGATAAAGCTGCAAGAAGTGAGGCGATGGGCGAAAGACGCATGTTCGAGACCCGTGTTGAGGGAGGCGAGAAAGTGTGGAATTTTTATAGCACAGGTCGCGCGCGACGCGGCCCCAGGAAGCGCGACTTATAGGCTCGCCCAAAGGACTTGGTCTGACGAGTTCGCGGCGCGATCGCGCGGTCGGGACGCGCGGCGTTCGAGTTCGACGCCGTGGATCATCCGGCGCTTTTGACGGTTAACCCGAGCCCTGCCGCCGCGTCCTCGCCCCCTACAGCTTGCGGCCGTATAACATCATGCATACCATATGCTTGGCGCATCGGTCTCATCAAGGATTACGCCGGCATGGGCAAGCTCATCGGTAAGGACCAGCTTATCGACCAGGCTATCATCTTCTTCCGCGCCAAAGGATATTCCGCAACGAGCATCGACGAAATCGTGCGGGCTTGCGGTATAACTAAAGGTAGCCTGTATTATCATTTTCGGAGCAAGGAAGACCTGGCGCTCGCGGCCATGGACCGCGTGCACAATTATTTCGTCGATCATATCTTTCGGTTGATCACCGAGGCCGAGCGTCCCAACGTCACGGAGCTTGCCGCGTTCAATCACGGCGTCGAAATTTTTTTTTCAACACATCCCGACGGGTGTCTTCTCTCCAATCTCAGTCTCGAAGTCGGAGTGAGCCGCGAGATGTTCAAGGAGCGCATCAGCAAGTTCTTCGTGGACTGGCGCGAGTGCTATGTGAGGGCGTTTGCGTTGCGATATCCGCCGGAACTCGCCGCGACGCTCGCCGAAGATGCAGTGGCGATCGTCCACGGCTGCATCCTGATGCTTCGCATTAATGGAAAAATCGAGCCGTTGCGGCGGCAGCACCAGCATTTGCTCGCCTTGATCCGATAAGAGGGCCTAATAGTAAAGATTGTCCTTGACGTTAGGCGACGCCAAAGCTACATACCGGCCGGTTGGTATGTTTTTTTGGCGGAGACGAAAATGGTTGCGAGCGCGACGCGTCAAGACTCATTGGCCAAGAGGAGCATGTTTTCAAAATTCAGGGGGGATGGCGCGCCGCTTCCGCCGATGCCGTCGTTCAAATCCGTCGCGCTCGCTTGGGCGGGCGGCGTGCTCGCGATCGCCGCCGTCTCGGAAATGACGAACCTTCTTTCAACGCCCCTCGTGCTTGGATCGTTCGGGGCGACATGCGTCCTCGTGTTCGGCTATCCGGATGTGCCCTTCTCGCAGCCAAGAAACGTGATTTGCGGGCATTTTCTCAGCTCCCTGATCGGCGTGATATTCCTGATCGTCTGCGGTCCGCATTGGTGGGCTGCGGGATTGGCGACAGGCACGGCGATCGCTGTGATGATGCTTACCCGAACAGTTCATCCGCCGGCTGGATCGAACCCCGTCATCGTGTTCTTAACGCAACCGAGTTGGAGTTTTCTCTTGTATCCAACCTTGGCAGGCGCTCTGATCATCGCGGCCCTGGCGCTATTCTATAACAACCTCACCAGACCGAGTAGCTATCCTAAATACTGGTAAGAGCTAACGTTATTGCGTGTGTCGGTATACGCGCAATTTTTGCGTCAAATAGCAGGAGGCAATTGATATGCTCGAACTCAATAGCGATCGGCTTGGTAAACCTATCCCGCAACAAGACCTGTACGTCGGCTATAAGAAAATATCTGCCGACGTCCTGGCGGAGATCGCCAACAAATATTCGTGGATCGCCGAGCCGATCCAGCGCGCGAGCGGCTACGTCCGAAATATGCCTTTCTTCGAATTCGTCGAGCGGATGCGGTCTCCGCGCGAATTCAAGGAAAGCGCCATGCAATTATATTATCACTCTGCGACTTTTCCCAAGGTGATGGGGCTGATGCTCGGCATGACCCCATTATCCGAAAATCATATGATGCCTTTCTATTCGGAACACGCATCGGGCGAGGCTACGCACCATCAAATGCTCTTGAAGTGGATGCTCGAGCACCGTGTCATCGATGATTTGGCCGAGATAAAGAATGTCATAACCACCCCGGAGACAAATGCTTGCGTCAATCTCGCCTATCAGATGGCGGTCGAACAGGACAGGGATAAATGGCTTGTCGCGCTCAATTGCGGCATTGAGCGATGCTCGAATGACTTTTTTAAAGTCGTCGCGCCGAAGATGCATCAATTGGGAGCGGGTGATCCCTATTTCGATGTGCATGTCGATGCCGACGAACATCATAGCATCATGGGTCTTGAATATATCTCCAACGATTTGAGCGATCAGCGCAAGGCGGTCCTGATCGCGAAGTCGCTCGAAGGGATTACACTTTGGGCCGCCATGCTTCATTCATGGATTGGCGTGACCGTCTTTCCTGTCTTCAATCCGTATGGAGCATTGGCTTCGCGGCGGCATCTCGCGGCGAACTGACGAGAAAATGAGCGCTCTAGAACTTTTGGAATCGATCGCGTTAGCTGCATTTGGGCGATTCCGCCCAAATGCAGAGCGATCTAGTCAAGGTTCGAGCCACAGGTCGAACGGCGAGATAATTCGTTCGGGCATCGGCGCGGCGACAGCAGGCCCTGTTGAACGCAAAAGCGCAGCTCGATACACGCCTCGTCGAAGCAGGTTCTTGCAACTGAATTGCTCGTTCCACTGATTTGTAATTCATATTATTGGCTGGCCCAGAGGATGCGGGCCATCCAGCTCACCTCGTCGCGGGCAATCGTGCGGTCGGGGTAGGCCGGATTGACCGAGCGCAATTCGATGGTGCGCGCCGTCTCGCGCTTCAGCTCCTTGGCCATGATCTCGCCGGAGGTGGTTTTCACGACCACGCGGTCGCCGCGTCGCACCGGGGCGGCGGGCGAGACGATCACCACATCGCCGTCGCGATAGAGCGGCGCCATGGAGTCGCCCGATATCTCCAGCGCGTAGGAATGTTCGTCGGCCTCGGCCAGCACGTCGATCTCATCCCAGCCCGCGCCGGTGGCGAAGCCCGCATCGTCGAAAAAGCCGCCGACGCCAGCCTGGGCCAGGCCGATCAGCGGCCTTGTATGGCGCAGCCGGCCGACGGCGCTGTTCGCCGTCACCAGCGACATGAATTCGTCGATCCCGGCGCCGGTCGCCTGCAACACTTTGGCGATCGATTCGGTGGATGGCCAGCGTTGGCGTCCGCTCGACGTCTCGCGCTTCGAGCGATTGAAGGTCGTGGGATCGAGGCCGGCCTTGCGCGCCAGGCCCGACGGCGTCAGGCCGTATCGCTCTCCGAGCGCGTCGATCGCCGCCCAAATCTGGGCATGGGTGAGGATATCGGACATTGGCGCGCCGCGAATCGGAAGAATTTCCTAAGGCTAGGAATATATCTATTAACCATGCCGCACAATAGGAAATCGCCGGGGGCGGCTTGGGGCGTCGGCTTGGCGCGAGCGCCGCTTGTCGCCATGGCCTCGACGCTCGCCGGCAATTTCACCCTCGTCGGCTCGATCGCCAATCTCATCGTCGTCGAACGCGCAAGGTCGCTCGGCGTCAACATCGGCTTCTGGACCTATTTTAGGGTCGGCGCACCGCTCACGTTGGCGGCGATCGCGCTGGGGCTGTGGAGGTTATAGGGGCTACGCCTCCTCCTCACTCTCTTCCGCGGCGCGTCCCGAGATGCGTTGGCGCGCGTGTTCTCTTCTGATCTTGCGGTTACGCTCCGCCTGCCTTACGCGCGCCTTCTCGTTCGACGGCTGCAGCAGCTTGCGGAATTCGTCGCGCTTCTCGTGGATCGAGGCGATGACATAGCCCATCGGCACGCCGATATCGACGAGCACGGTTTCGGCGAGCTGTAGGCTCGCTTCAATCGTTTCGGGAATCGCGTCGCTGGCGCCGAGCTTATAGAGCTCGGTGGCGTGGCGGGCGTCGCGGGCCCGCGCGACGATCGTGAGATCGCCACGGATTTCATGCGCCAGACGGACGATTTCCTCGGCGGCTCGGACATTTTCGACCGTGACGACGAGCGCGCGCGCCTGCGCCAAGCCGCAGCGCATCAGAAATTCGCGCCGCGTGGCGTTGCCCCAGTAGATTTCGACGCCGTCCTCGCGCGCGTCGGCGACGATCGACACGAGGCTTTCGATGGCGACGAAGGGAATGTCGTGGCGCTTCAGCATGTCGCCGACGAGCCCGCCGATCCTGCCGAAGCCGACGATGACGACGCGGTTCTCGGCGATTTCGGCCGAGGGCGAAAGATCGGCGTAAAGCGCTTCGTCTTCCGCTTCCGTCGCCGGCGGCGAGAGCGCCGCGCCAAGCCGCCCGAGCCAGGGAATGGCGAAAATGCTGATCGTGACGACGATCATCGCGTCGGCGCCATTGTGTCCCGGCAGGACGCCGACCGCCATCGCCGAGGTGAGCAGCGCGAAGGCGAATTCGCCGCCGGGCGCAAGCAGCAGCGCCGCCTCTAGGGCGGGCCGCCAGTCGACGCCATAGAGACGCGCCAGAGCGAAGATGATCGCCCCCTTCACCGCGATCAGCCCCGCCGCGTAGACGAAGATCGGCAAAGGGTCGGCGGCGACGGCGCCGATGTCGAGCCCGGCGCCGACCGACACGAAGAAGAGGCCGAGCAGCAGCCCCTTGAACGGCTCGATCGTCACCTCGACCTCGCGCCGGAATTCGGTCTCGGCGAGGAGCAGGCCGGCGATGAAGGCGCCGAGCCCCATCGAGAAGCCGGCGGCGGCCGACAGCGCCGCCTCGCCGATGACGACGAGCAGGCAGGCGGCCATGAATAATTCGGTCAGCTGCACCGCCGCGACCATGCGAAACAGCGGCCGCAGCAGCAGCCGTCCGGCGAAGATCAGCGCGCCCATCGCGATGAAGGCGCGGCCAAACGCCCAGGCCGCCTGTTCGGCGGTGAAGCCGCCGTTCTTGGCTTCGGCCAGCGCGGAGACCAGAAATAACGCCGGCGCCACCGCGAGGTCCTGCAGCAGCAACACCGAGAAGGCGACGCGCCCGGAGGTCTTGTTCAGGCGCCGCGCCTCGGCGAGCACCGGCAGGACCACCGCCGTCGACGACATGGCGAGCGCCAGGCCCATCAGCAGCGCCGGTCCGAGCTGGACGCGAAAATAGTAATAGCCCACCGCCGCGAGCACGCCGGCGCAGATCACGACTTGCGCGAGCCCAAGTCCGAAGACGAACTTGCGCATCCGCGCGAGACGCTCCCAGGACAGTTCCAGGCCGATCATGAACAGCAGGAAAACCAGCCCGAATTCGGCGAGAACGGAAAGGCCCTCGCCATTGGCGATGGTGAAATAGCGCGCCCAGTCATGGTCCTGCGCGAAGCGGCCGAGGCCGAACGGCCCCAGCGCCGCGCCGGCGAAGAGAAAGCCGAGCACCGGCGAAATCTTGATGCGATGGAACAGCGGGACGACGACGCCCGCCGTGGCGAGAAAGACCAGCGCCTCGCGATAGGTTTCAAGATGGAAAGCGCCGCTCATGCCGCCTCGTCGTCCGCGTGTTAGCGCCGGGATGATACATGGCTCACACGGCGATTGCGCGATGAGGACACCAAGAGTCGCGCCGTAGGGCGCGCTCTGGGTTCGAGCGCTCCAATGTGTTGCGGCGGGAATGTTAGAGGCGCGCGACGCTGATTGTCGAATCTTCGGCGCTGGGCTGGCTTCGAAACGATGGCGTCAACCCGGCAAATCGGGCGGCGAGAGGCCGAGCAGCCGCTCATAGACCGCCAATGTCGCGCGCTGCATTTCCTCCACCGAGAAGCGCTCCAAAATATTTTTGCGGGCCCGCAGCGCCAGTTCGTCGCGCGCCGAGGCTTTCATGGTCAGCGCCTCGGCGATGGCCTCCGCCAAAGCGACCGGATCGCCGGGCGGGGTCCGCCAGCCGGTGGCGAGATGGCGCGGGGTCTGTGGCGGCGCCAGGATGATTTCCGGCGCGGCGCCGATATCGGAGATGATCGCCGGCGCGCCCATCGCCTGCGCCTCGACGGCGATCCGCCCGAACGCCTCGGGCTCGGTCGCCGGGGCGACGATGACGGCGGCGGCGAGATAGGCGGCGGGCATGTCCTCGCAATAGCCGGCGTTGCGGACGACGCCGCGCAGTCCGGCGCGCTCGATCTGCGTCTCGATGGCGCAGCGAAAGGACTCGCTGTGCGGGTCGCCGACGAAGACGACGCGCAGATCGGAGAATCCTTCCTTGATCAGACGCTTGGCCGCCTCGATCAGAACCGCATGGCCCTTGCGCGCCGAGAGCCGCGAGGGCAGCAGCACGACGCGATCATAAGGCGCCATGCCCCATTCCGCCCGCAGGCGTTCGACGCGGCGTTGGTCGACCGCGGTCGGCGAAAAGGCGCGCAGATCCGCGCCGCGCGGCACGACGACGACGCGCGCCGCGCATTCGGGATGCAATTCCTGTATGCGCCGTGCGGCAAATTCCGAAATCGCGATCACCGCGTCGCCCGCCGCCATGATGGCGTTGTAGCGCTGCTTGATCGGCGACGTTCCGCGATAGGCGCTGTGATAGGTCGTCACCAGCTTCGCGCCGGTCTGGCGTGCGGCGTAATAGGCGACCCAGGCCGGCGCGCGCGAGCGCGCATGGACGATGTCGACGCCCTCGTCGCGGATGATCCGCGCCAGCTGCACGGAATTGAGCGCCATCGCGAAGGGGTTCTTGGTCGCCGCCGGAAACGGCGCCCAGACGCCGCCCTTCGATTGCAGCTCGCTGACCATGCGGCCGCCGCGCGAGGCGACGAGGCAGCGCGCGCCGACCCGGCTCAGGGCCTCGGCGACGTCCACCGTGGCGCGCTCCGCCCCGCCCGATTGGAGATCGGGCACGATCTGCAGGATCGTGCGGCCGGCCAGTCGCTGCTCGGCGGAGACGATCGGGGCGAGCTGTTGCGACATTGCTTGGCTAATGCGGGCCCCGGACAGAATCGTCCGGCCCTCGCATTCTGTTGCGAATTTCTTTACCAACTATGAGCGGAACGCCTATTTTCAATGATGACGGCTCCTTAGACCGCAAACGGACGCGCTTGCCGGACAATCTCGACTTTCTCGACATTTCCAATCCAGCGGGCGGCGTCTGGCGCATCGCCCGGCGCTTGCGCCCCGCGACAGCTGAGGGTGCAGCAGCCCCCGGCCTCGTCTGGCTCGGCGGCTTCGCTTCCGATATGGAGGGAACCAAGGCGAGCTTTCTCGACGAATGGGCGCGCGCGGGGGGGCGCGCATATCTACGCTTCGACTATTCCGGCCACGGCCGCTCGGAGGGGCGTTTCGAGGACGGCTGCATCGGCGACTGGCTGGAGCAGAGCCTCGCCGTTTTCAAGCGCTCGACGCAGGGGCCGCAGATCGTCCTCGGCAGTTCGATGGGCGGCTGGATCGCGCTGCTTCTGGCGCGCCGGCTGGCGGATAAAGGCGAGAGCGCAAGGCTCGCCGGGCTCGTCCTCCTCGCCCCGGCGGTCGATTTCACCGAGGCGCTGATGTGGGAGTCATTCGATGAAGCGACGCGCCGCGAACTCATGGAAAAGGGCGTGTTGCCGGCGAAGGAGCCGGATCACGGGGCGGTCACGCGGCGGCTGATCGAAGAGGGGCGCCATCATCTGATGCTCGGCGGCCTCATCCGCGCCCATGCCCGCGTGCATATTCTGCAGGGCATGCGCGACGAAGCCGTGCCCTGGCGCCATGCGCTGACCATCGTCGAACATCTGAACGCCGATCCGGTGACGCTGACCTTCATCGCCGACGGCGACCACCGCCTGTCCCGCCCCGAAGACCTCGCCCAGCTCGCCGCCGCCATCGAAACGATGAGCGCGCCCCCGCCAGGCGAGCCGCCGCCCACGCTTTTCGATTGAGGCGGCGGCGCGCGTGAGGGCGCGGCTGCGCGTCGCCTATGGCGACTGGCGAAAGCTCTCCTGACCTACATCCGTCAGAACAAGGCGGGGCGATTGTCGATTAGGGAACTCGATATCGATCAGGGAGTCGGATCGCTTCGTCACTCGCCTGGTCAGCTCTCCATACGCCGCCGGTCATTGTCGCCAAAGTTCTATGGGGGAGTTAACAGTGTAGCCGTTGAGACTCGATTCTACTATGATGATGTGATTGCCCGAGTCGGCGCTTGTAAACAAATACACGAATTTATTTTGAATCACTCCCGGTGAATCCAGCGTGCAGGTAAAGGGGTCGCTGCATGTAAGGGACCTGATAAACCCGGTTCCGGTAACGGTAATGTTCCCTTGGCAGGTTGTCGGGTTCCAATTGGAGATGGCTGAAACTGTTCCGCTAGGCATTTGCCCAAAGGCGGGCTTGGTTGTATCGCCAGATGGGGTAGCCGAATTCGGCGGAGTGGCGGAAAATTTGGTGAACATTGTAAAAGTTCCTCCCGACGAGGTCGTGGGAAATACAGGGAATGACACAATGTGCGAAACGGCATGGGTAATCGGCGCCGGCACGCCACCGGTAAAATATACAGTTCCGCCACCCTTGCCAGAATAGGACCCAGACGGAATTGTACAGGCGGCAAATGCTACTGTCGTACCGAGAATAAAATATACGCAAATACTCAAGAATCGTAGAGATATATGACGCATGTTCTTCTCCTATATTTTAGAAATCCGGCAGGATTTCAATTGACATAAATACGAATCTTGGATTTATTAAAAATTTTCCGCAATATGTGGTTGCCGTCAAGAAAAAATGCCTTTAAAAGCCGGTGTCTAATTGTCGCAACAACCACATCGGGATCGACAAATTAACGCAGTTGCGACGGACGATTACGATTTCGGACGCAAGGAATCGCTGACGCTGCGGAGGAGGCAAGAAGCGTTATGCGCCGCCGCGCGGCGCTTGACACCTTGGCCGGCCCCATCGATGTTGCCGAACGAATTGTTCGGCATATCGAACGCTTGGGAAAATCGCTTGTCCATCGTGTCAGAGGCGCGGCCCATCTGCGGCGAGGGCTTCGCCCCTAAAACCGTTGTTTTCGAGCCCGACCGCCCGCTGTCGACCGACGGCGGGGGACGCGTCGCGCCGCTCGCCATCGCTTATGAAACCTATGGCGCGCTCAACGCCGCGCGGACGAACGCCATTCTGCTCTGCCACGCGCTGACCGGCGACCAATATGCGGCGGGCGTCAATCCCGTCACCGGCAAACCCGGCTGGTGGGAGGCGATGGTCGGGCCAGGCAAGCCTTTCGACACCGATCGCTATTTCCTGATCTGCTCGAATGTCGTCGGCGGCTGCATGGGGACGACTGGTCCGTCGACGATCAATCCAACGACCGGCAAGCCTTACGGGCTCGACTTTCCCGTCGTCACCATCCGCGACATGGTTCGCGCGCAGGCGATGCTGATCGACCATTTTGGGATCGAGACGCTGTTTTGCGTCGCCGGCGGCTCGATGGGCGGCATGCAGGTGCTGCAATGGGCGGCAAGCTATCCGGAACGGGTGTTTTCGGCCATGCCGATCGCCACTGCCGCCAAACATTCGGCCCAGAACATCGCCTTTCACGAAGTCGGCCGACAGGCGGTGATGGCCGATCCCGACTGGCGCCTGGGGCGCTATCAGGAACAGGGCGTGCGACCCGAGAAGGGCCTCGCGGTGGCGCGCATGTCGGCGCATATCACTTATCTGTCGGAAGCGGCATTGCAGCGCAAATTCGGCCGCAAGCTGCAGGACCGCAGCGCGCCGACCTTCTCCTTCGACGCCGATTTTCAGGTCGAGAACTATCTGCGCTACCAGGGCCTCGCCTTCGTCGAGCGCTTCGACGCCAATTCCTATCTCTTCGTCACCCGCGCCTGCGACTATTTCGATCTCGCCGCCGATTACGGCGGCTCGTTGGCGATGGCGTTCAAGGACACCAAGACGCGCTTTTGCGTGGTCTCCTTCACGTCGGACTGGCTGTATCCGACATCGGATTCGCGCGCCATCGTTCACGCGCTCAACGCCGGCGGCGCGTCGGTGTCCTTCGTCGAAATCGAATCCGACAAGGGGCACGACGCCTTCCTGCTGCATGAGCCGATGTTCATCGCGACGACTCGCGGCTTTCTCGACTCGGCCGCGGCGGCGCGCGGACTTGCGGCTCACGGAAATTCGCGATGAACTTCACGCCGGCAGGGCAGTCCGCGCAGCCGCTCGATCACCCGCGCCTCGATCTCGCCGTCATCGCGGAGATGGTCGCCCCCGGCGCGCGAGTTCTCGACGTTGGCTGCGGCGACGGCTCGCTGCTGCAGCTTCTCGCGCAAAAGAAAGGCGTCGACGGCCGCGGCGTCGAACTCTCGCAGCGCGGCGTCAATGAATGCGTCGCCAAGGGACTTTCCGTCATTCAGGGCGACGCCGACACCGACCTTGCCGATTATCCCGACGACGGCTTCGACTACGTCATTCTCTCGCAGACGCTGCAGGCGACCAGGCGCCCGCGCGCGGCGCTCGCCAATATGCTGCGCATCGGTCGGCGCGCCATCGTCTCATTTCCAAACTTTGGATATTGGCGCGTGCGCGCGCAGCTCGCCTTTGCCGGGCGAATGCCGGTGACCGGCCATCTTCTCAACCATTGGCACGACACGCCGAACATTCATCTTTGCACCATTCGCGACTTCGTCGAACTCGTTGACGAACTCGACGCGCACATCGAGCGCGGCGCGGCGTTGGATCGCGCCGGCGCGCCGATCCGCTTCAACGCCCCGTGGTGGGTCTGGAATCTCTTCGGCGAGCAGGCGGTGTTTCTGCTGGAGCGCGGCGGCAAACGGAGCTGAGTCATGCGACGGTTTGTCCCGCTTCCCTTGCCTTTCGCCGTGTGACGGTTCGCGTTAGCCTTCCTATCGGCGGCATTAGCGAACATAGGCAGGAGGAAGCGGCGGCGCCTCCGCTTTGTTGTCGCGTCATTTATTGAATGACGCGCACGACCTGCCGCGTTTGCGATGGAGGCGCGAGCTTGACGATCGAGACCGGCCCCGCGGCGCGAAACTACGACGAGGTCCGGCAAAAGCGACGGGCCGGTCGGCGCGCGCCTCAGCCGGCGAGCCCTGACGATCTACGCAAGACGCTTCTCTTCGCGGACGTCGACGATGAGACCTTGTCGCGCCTCTCAGCCGACGCCAGGATCGAGTCGCTGCAGGACGGCGACGCGCTTTTCCGTCAGGGCGACCGCCTCGTTGACGTCTCATTCGTCGTAAGCGGCTATGTGAAGCTGATGCGGATGGCGCCTTCCGGACGCCAGACGCTCATCGGCATTCGTTCGGACGGCGAATTGATCGGCGAAGTCCCCGCCGGCGACGACGAGGTCCACACGGTCTCGGCGGAATCGGTCGGCGCCGCCAAGGCGCTCAAGCTTCCCGCGCCGCGTTTCGCACGGCAGCTCAAGCAATCGCCCTCGCTCTGCGCCGCGGTGATTCGGGATTCGAAGGAGAGCGCCGCGCGTCTCATCGGCGAGATCGAGTCGCTCAAGAGTCACAACGCCGATCAGCGCCTTGCCCATTTCCTGCTCGCGCTTTGCCCGCCGCACGAGGACCGCTGCCGTTTTCGCCTGCCTTACGACAAGCGCCTCATCGCCGCGCGTCTTGGCGTGAAGCAGGAAACGCTGTCGCGCGCCTTCGCCAAGCTGCGCGCCCATGGCGTGCGCACCGAGACGCGTAATGTGCATGTCGAGAGCGTTGCGCATCTTGCGGACCAGTGCGGCCGGCTCGGCGAGCGCGCCCGTTTGGCCTTTCGAGCGTTGTAACATTAAAAAAAGCGACTCGCAGCCGCTTAGGGCGCTGCTCGCGAAAAAGTGGTTTCCGCTTTTTCGCAGCCCGCTCTATGAATGCGTCGGAACGAATGGCGTTCGGCGAAATATTGGCGGCGCGCAATGGATTCCCACGGCATCAACAATGAAATGACAGCGCCGATGCTGGATCATGCCGCATTTGGGCGAAATCGCCCAAATGCAGATGACGCGATCGATTCCGAAAGCTTAGCGCGCGCTCGATGCGAAAGGCCGGATACCACTTTTTCGCAGCGCGCTCTGACGATCGGCCTATTCCTCTCGGCGATCGAGATGCTTTTCTGTCCCATCGCCGCTCGCGGGCAAGCGATTTCTCCCGACGCGCTCATACGCGCCTATCCAGAGCAAGTCGCCGGTCGCGACCAAACCGCGATCATATTCCGCGACGGAACGAGACAAAACATCTCGGACGGCAGGACCGACAAGAGCTTCGACGAGAAACTGAAAAACGCCTCTCTCATCGATCAGTTGAGCCTTTCCTATCCCAAGGGCGCGCTGACGAAACCTCCCGGACCGCAGGAAGACCCGGGGCGCTTCCGCAACGCCGCCTTCTTCGACAAGATGTATGGCGACTGCGATAAGGGCGATACGCAGAAGCAGTTGACCGATATTCCCTGGTTCGCTGGCAAGATACGGGTCACCAAAGTCAATGGCGTCGCCGAAAAGTTGCGCGCGGTCGCCATGGAAATCGATCGTCTGCCGCAGGACATCAAGCGTTTTGCTTATCCGAGCGCCGGCGCTTTCAGTTGCCGCGTTGTAAAGGACACTGGCAAACGCAGCATGCACGCCTATGGCGCGGCGATCGATCTCAACACCGCCTTCTCTGATTATTGGCTCTGGCGCAAAGGCGGCTACCGCAATCGGATTCCTTACGAGATCGTGGAGATTTTCGAACGCCATGGATTCATCTGGGGCGGCAAATGGGGACATTATGACACGATGCATTTCGAATACCGGCCCGAATTTTTTGACACGCCGTCAGGCGGCGATGAGAAAAAACCACCGAGCCATTGAAAAGAATGGCCCGGATCGTACCTAACGCCCATTACAGGAGGGAACTACGATGAAAAGGCAGATGATTTTCTCGGCGCTTAGCCTTGTCGCCGCGATCGGCGCGGGAGCGATCGTCGCTGCGCCGGCCCCGGCGGCGGCGCAGGATCCGGCTTATATGTCTTGCGGGGATCTGTGGTACGCACGCAACCGGATCTATGCGCGTAACGGCTATTGCTTCAATACCGACCGCGCGCGGGCCGTGTTCGGCGCCGGCTGTTTTCCGCCTTACGGGCGGCTGAGCGGTTGGGAGAAAAGCCGAGTCAATCAGCTTCAAATGTGGGAGCGCCGTAAGGGATGCTGAGCCGCCCATCGCGGCACAATTTCGCGGTTCAACAAGGGTTGCCGCACGATATCGAGCGGTCCGCTTCACCCTCTATTTTTTAGCGCGCAGGCATTCACGGTCGCGCAAATGACGGATAGACTTGCCGCCGTCGACTGAACGCCTGCGCCGCACTTTCGTCGGGGGCTCTTCGTTAATTGCGCAGATCTATTTATCGGAGGATTCGCCATGGACGCATATAAGAAAGTTGGATTGGTCCTCTTGTCCGCTCTCGCGCCGGTCGCGGCTCAAGCGGGCGCGAGCAATGGTTCGAGCGCGCTGGCGCTTTCGGCGATCGTCGGCGAATTGTCGCCGCAAACCAGCCACGCCGACAAGAAGCTGCTCGCGGCCTATTTCGCCGGACATGCCGAAGCGCCGCACGCCAAGGGTCAGCGCGTCGCGGTGAAGGCTGACGCGATCGACTGTCGCGCCGGCAATGTCGACATCACGTCCCGCAGCTGCGACCTGACCTTCGGCGCGAAAAAGATCGAATTGAGGGGCCGCAAGGCGAATGAACTCTATGCGACCTTGATCGAGAATGGCGTCATGGCGGAAGGCGCGGCGGGTTCGTCGCATGCGTCGGTCACGGCGCTCGACTGCATCGTCGACGCCGATGAAGTCGCGGAAAAGGCCGGCGGCGGCGCGCGTTGCGCATTTAATCCCTGAGACGCCGGCGCCCTTGTCTTTGGCGCCGCTTTGGTCGAGTAGAGGAACTCCGCGACAGGAGTTCAAAATGACCGCGCCGGGCGTCACGGTTTTTGTGTGCGTTTCCTGCCGCGACGGCGAGGACGCCGACGCGCGTCCGGGCGCGCTTCTGTTGGAGGCGCTGCGCGCGCGACTGAGCGAGCGCGGTCTCGATATCGCGGTCGAGCCCGTCGATTGCCTCGCGGTGTGCAAGCGGCCGGCGACGGTCGCCTTCGCCGGCGCCGGCAAGTGGACCTATGTGATCGGCGATCTCGCCGGCGCGACCGACATCGACGATTTGATCGACTCAGCGCAAAGTTTCGCCGCGACGGACAATGGCGTCGTCGCGTGGAAGGATAGGCCTGACTGCTTCAAGAAGGGCGTGGTGTCGCGCGTCCCGCCGGTTTCGTAGACCGCTATTTCGCCGCGCGCGCGCGCGCGATCGCTTCGGAGATGAGGCCCCGCGCGGCGGCGGCGTCGCCCCAGCCGGCGACCTTGGCCCATTTGCCGGGCTCGAGATCCTTATAGTGGACGAAGAAATGTTCGATCCGGCGCCAGGTCATCTCCTGGAGGTCGGTGTAATTCTCCACATCGACATAGCGCTGCGTCAGCCGCGCCGACGGCACGGCGACGATTTTCTCGTCGCCGCCGGCCTCATCCGTCATGCGCAGCACGCCGATCGGCCGAACCGCGATGACCGCGCCCGGCGCCACCGGACGCGTATTGGCGACGAGCACGTCGCAGGGATCGCCGTCGTCGGACAGCGTGTGCGGAATGAAGCCGTAATTGCCGGGATAACGCATCGCCGTATAGAGGAATCGATCGACGAAGAGCGTGCCCGAGGCCTTGTCGAGCTCATATTTGATCGGCTCGCCGCCCAGCGGCACTTCGACGATGACATTGACTTCGTGCGGCGGATTGGCGCCGATCGGTATGGCGTCGAGACGCATTCAAGGCTCCCGTAACATCGACGGCGCGGCGCGCCGCCTTCGCGGCCACATCCATCGTCAAGGCGAGATAGGCGGTGCGTCTTACAACGGCTTTTGCCCCGGAGCGGCCGCGCGACGCTCAGCGCACCGGCGCCGACACGAAACCGAAGGCGACGCGGGTCAGCATGTCCGAGCCGAACCGCTCCTCGGCGCGGCGCACCGTCTGTCCGCCGAGGCTGCGATAGAAGGCGAGCGCCTTGTCATTGTCGGCGAGCGCCCAGACGATGGTCGACAGATAGCCGTGTTCGGCGAGCTCACGGCGCGTGGCGTTGAACAGGCGGCGTCCGAATCCCAGGCCTTGCTGCTCGGGAGTCAAATAGATTTCGAAGATTTCGCCGGAATAGGGCATCGACGGCACGCGGTTTCGGCCATAGGTCGAATAGCCGACGATATCGTCGTCAAAGTCGAGCACAAGCAGGCCAGTGCCGCGCACGATCGCCGAATGCCACCAATTCGGGCCGCGGCGGGCGATCATCCGTTCCAGCTCCGCCCCAGGGATCACGCCGCGATAGGCCGAGCGCCATGACGCGTCATGAACGCGCGTGATCTGCTCTGCGTCTCCGGGACGCGCATGGCGGATGGAGAATGCGGTCTTGACCATGTTTTGAATGTTAGGTCCCGGACATTCGTTTCGGCAAGAGCCCTGAGCGTTTCGGATGCAAAAATTATCTGCCCGGCGAGCGGCTCATGTATTCGACGTAGACGCGATTTGCGCGAGATTTAAAAAAGCGGGACGCGGCGCTTGCGGCGAAGGTCCCTCTTGCGTTATTCTGCTAAATGACTGCGGCTAGGCGCCGCCGGAATGGGAAGAGATCGTTGCCATACGCAACCGCCTCTGCGACTGTCGCTGCGACGCCTTCGCGCGCGCGCGGATTCGCTTGCCCGCTTTCCCTGCCGCTTTTCGGCCTGCTGCTTCTTAGTCGCCCCTGAGCGCCCGACGGGCTCGCGCCCAGGCCCTCAGGGGGACATGTCACGCAGTCGCCGACAAGAGCCCCCGCAGGGGCGGAACCGCAGGATTTCAAATCAAATGAGCCAGAAGCAACAGCCCGGCGCCGTCGCGGATAACGACGGGCGCGTCCTGATTTTCGACACCACTTTGCGCGACGGCGAGCAATCGCCCGGCGCCTCCATGACGCTGGAGGAAAAGCTCGAGGTCGCCGATCTCCTGGATCAGTTGGGCGTCGATATTATCGAAGCCGGCTTTCCGATCGCCAGTCCCGGCGATTTCGAGAGCGTCAGCGAAGTGGCGCGGCGCGTGAAGCACGCCACTGTGGCGGGACTGGCGCGCGCCTCCGAAAAGGATATCGACCGCTGCGCCGAAGCGCTGCGGGAGGCGAAGCGCGCGCGCATCCACACCTTCATCTCCACCTCGCCGGTGCATATGAAATACAAGCTCCAGATGGAGCCGGAGCGCGTGTTGGAGATGGTGACCGCCTCGGTGACGCGCGCCCGCAATCACGTCGCCGACGTCGAATGGTCGGCGGAGGACGGCACCCGCACGGAGTTCGATTTTCTCTGCCGCTGCGTCGAGGCCGCGATCACGGCCGGCGCGACCACGATCAACATTCCCGACACCGTCGGCTACATCACGCCGGCGGAATATGAAGAACTGTTCCGATTGGTGCGCGAGCGCGTGCCCAATTCCGACCGGGCGATTTTCTCGGTCCATTGTCACGACGATCTCGGACTGGCGGTCGCCAATTCGCTGGCCGGCGTGCGCGGCGGCGCGCGGCAGGTCGAATGCACCGTCAATGGCATCGGCGAGCGGGCGGGCAACGCCTCGCTCGAAGAAGTCGTCATGGCGATGAAGACGCGCGGCGACGCGCTGCCGTTTTACACCAACATCGACGCGAAGCTCTTGACGCGCGCGTCGAAGCTCGTCTCGGCGGTCACCTCCTTTCCGGTGCAATACAACAAGGCGATCGTTGGGCGGAACGCCTTCGCGCATGAGAGCGGCATCCATCAGGACGGCATGCTCAAGAATGCGCATACTTACGAGATCATGACGCCCGAGAGCGTCGGCGTCTCCAAGACGTCGCTGGTGATGGGCAAGCACTCCGGCCGTCACGCCTTCCGCGAGAAGCTGAAGGAGCTCGGCTATGATCTCGGCGAGAATGCGCTGGAGGACGCCTTCAACCGCTTCAAGGATTTGGCCGACCGCAAGAAATTCGTCTACGACGAAGATCTGGTCGCGCTCGTCGACGACGAGATCGTCAATGCGCATGATCATATCAAGGTCGAAGCCTTGATGGTGATGGCCGGCACCCATGGCCCGCAATCGGCGGCCTTAACGCTCGACGTCGGCGGCGAGAAGCTGACGCATCAGGCGACCGGCAACGGCCCTGTCGACGCGATCTTCAATGCGATCAAGGCGCTCGCTCCGCATGAGGCGACACTCGAGCTGTTTCAGGTCCACGCCGTCACCGAAGGCACCGACGCGCAGGCGGAAGTCTCGGTGCGTTTGAGCGAAAACGGAAAGTCAGTGACCGGCCGCGGCGCCGATCCCGACACGCTCGTCGCGTCGGCGCGCGCCTATGTCTCCGCGCTCAACCGGCTGATCGCGAAGCGGGCGCGCACCAAGCCCGAAGCGATGCAGGCGATGTAACGACGCGCGACGCTTAAAGGCTCCCGCCGGTCTGCCGGCGGGAGCCTTTGAATGTCTGTCGGCGCCGCTCGCGCGATCAAAATTCAACGCGCGGCGATCCCATGAGGTTGCGCGGCGCGCCGGCCGTGCCGGCGTAACGGCCGGGGAAAAGCGACGTTCCGCAATAGTAATTCTGATTGAGCAGATTATCCGCGTTGACCGATCACGCTCCAATTGTCGTTGACGGCGCCGGTTACGTCGAGCTCGACGCCCTGACTCTGGGCGTCGAGAAGATCGGCCACGAAGCCTCTTAAGGTTCCCGGCGCGGTCGGCGTATTCCGCGCCAGATTGTATTTCTTGATGTCGAAATAGGCGACCGTCGCCAGCAGGCGCTTGTCGAAGAATTCCGCCTTCATGCCGCCTTCCCATTGAATCGCCTGTTGCGAACCGAGCGGCGTGTTCGATCGCGTAACGCCATTGTTGACGCCGAAGGACTGCGTGTAATTGCCGTAGATCGAAAACCACGGCCATGGCTGAACGACAAGGCCGACGCGCGGACTGAAGAACCGATCCTTGGTCGACACGCCCAGGACATTGGCGCGGTCCAGCGCGTTGTTAAAAATGGGCGGGTTCGACTGCCCGACCGAACTCAGCGCCGAAGCGAAGTCGTATCGGCCTCCCAGCAAGAAATGCACGTGGTCTTCGAACGCGGAGACCATGTCTTGCGCGTAAAAACCCTGCCTCGACGCCGGCGCCGACGATTATCTGACCAAGCCTTTCGACGCCGACGAACTTATCGCGCGGATAAGAGCCATATTGCGACGACCGAACGCTGGGCTGGTTCCGCCCGCGTCGCTCGGCGAATTGTCGTTCGATCTCAACCAGCGCGAGGCCTTCGTTCGCGGACAGCCCTTCGTCATGTCCAAGCGCGAGTTGCTGCTTCTCGAGGCGCTGATGCGGCGCGCCGGCCGCGCGGTCAAACACAGCAAGTTGATTTCGGAAATCCATGGGCTTGACGACGTGGTTCAGGCCGATGCGCTAAAAATGTCGGTTTCGCGCCTGCGCCGGCGCTTGAAAGACTGTGGCGCGGGCGTCGAAATCCATACGCTGCGCGGCATCGGCTATCTTATCGAGAGATCGCGCGCGTGAAGCTGCTTCGATCGCTGTCGTCCCGATTGGTCGTCTATTGGGTCGTCTTTTCAATGCTGGCGTTCTTCATGATTCCCGCGACCGCGCTGCTGCCGCTCGCGACGCTCGGAATCGACGATGTCGGCTATGTGCGCCTTGAAGGCCATACGGTGAAACGCGCGCGGAATATTCTCATGCGCACGCTGCGTCAGAGGTCGGACGGCGGCGTGTTTGTCGAGATGACGGACGAGCTTCGCGCCTACAAGGCGCGCAATCCGGACTTTCGCTATGCCGCCTTCGATCCGACGACGGGCGCCGCCTTTGAGGGATCGTCGAAAGAACTCATCGATTATTTCAGCGCCGAACTGCCGCGCCTCGAAATTCTCGGAGCGAACTTTCATATCCTGACCGATTCCAATCCGAAGTCGCGCGGCTCGATCCGCATGGTTCGGACGCCCTTCGGTCGATTCGGCACGATTGTCTATGGCGCGCAGTTCCATTGGGACGATCTCCTGTTCTGGCTGTACCACTATCCGACCACCGCCAATGCGATCGCCTATCTCCCGCTTTGCGCGACGATTTCGCTCGTCGCCCTGGTCGTGGTGCGCAAGAATTTGAAGCCTATGCGTTCCAGTGCGGCGAAGGTCGCGGAAATCGACTTGAACTCGCTCGATCAGCGCGTTTCGACCGAAGGCCTGCCTTCCGAAGTCGTTCCCTTCGTCGACGCGGTGAATACGGCCTTCAGCCGCGTCGACGACGGCGTCGCCCGTCAGCGGCGGTTCATCGCCAATTCGGCGCATGAGCTGCGCACGCCGATCGCCATCTTGCGAACGCGCGTGGATAAACTCGACGACGCGCCCCTCAAGCATGAAATCAAACGGGACGCCCAGCGCATTCAAACGATCCTCGAGCAGCTGCTCGTGCTCGCGCAGGTCGAAGAACGCGGCGCCGCCGCGCCGATGCCGGAATTGGACCTTGCCGAAACGGTGCTGGCGGAGACCGCCGACTACACGCCGCTGGCGCTCAATGCTGGACGACGCATCGCCTTCGAGGCGCCTTCCGTTCCGGTTGCCGCGAGCGGCTATAAGTGGGCCATCGAAAGCGTCGTCGCCAATCTCATTGAAAACGCCGCGCGCGCCGAACCCGCGGGCGGCGTGGTTCTGGTGCGCGTAGCGCCCGATGCGACGGTGGCGGCGGTGGATCATGGAGAGGGCGTGGCGCCGGCGCATCGCGAAATGATTTTCGAGCCGTTCTGGCGAAAGAGCGAGACAACGCCGGGCGCCGGACTGGGTCTCGCGATCGCGAAAGAGCTCATCGAAAGACTGGCGGGGCGAATCTGGGTCGAGGAGACTCCGGGCGGCGGCGCTACCTTCAAGATATCCTTGAACAAATCATAGAGCGCTTTACGCGCGACCGGTCGCTGCGCGCGAATTTTATGCGACGCGGCGATGACGGCTTTCGCGCCGCGCGCTTCGCCAATCCTCCTTGCCTCCCGAGGAAAGTCGGGCTTACCTTCGAGCCGGTGGAATTTGCGCATTTCTTTATTGGCGCAAGACGAGCGCGCTTCGGCGCGGGGGGGCGAGAATTCACGATCGGCGGCTATCCTGCGTCGAAGATCGCCTTCGATCCGGTCGGCGACAGCGTCGTCGGCCGCAAACACGCCGTCGTCCGCATCTAAGGCGACAGCCTCTCCTTCAAGCTTTCCGACGCCGGCAGCGGCAACGGGCCTTTCTCAATGGCGAGCGGGCGACCGGCGAGGTCGAACGGCTTCCCGAAGGCACGATCGAACTTGGCGCCAAGGGACCGAAATTCACCTTCGACATACAGCCGCGGCCCGCCAGTTTCGCCGCGCGGACGCACGTGAACGGCGTCAGCGACAGTGCGGCGACTCGCGTCATCAGGACCGCGGATTCGTGCGGCTGCGTCCTGTCAATTAGGAGAGGCGGTTCGTGGCGGCGTCCGCGACCGATCCGGACCGGACGCATCTGTCGCAAAACCGCAACGATTCGGAGCGGCGTCAATGGCGGACCCTGAGAATCGTCCCGCAGCTTCCCGCGTTTTTGTCGACGAGCGCGCTGACGGTCCAGGGGCTGTCGGCCTCTCCGAAAATGATCCGGCGGCGCCCTACTATCGCGTACTGATGAAACTGCGCGCGCCAGTCGCGATGCGCGACATGATGATGGCGCCCGTGCGCGCCTGTTACAGGGGCGAGGGCCTGACGGTCGACCCGGCCGAGCTTCCTGCGAGCGCGGCGCAGCTCTACCCGCAAGTGGCGGTTTCAACGCTGGCGGTTGCTTCGGACGCCGGACCGATCCGCTGCGCATGTTTCGCGCCGCCCGGCGAAGGCCCTCGTCCGATGATGCTTTATGTCCATGGCGGCGGCTTCGTCGTCGGCCGATCGGAAGACACGGCTTTCGTCGCCAGCCGCATCGCCGCCGAAAATGACGTCGTCGTCGTCAGCGTCAATTATCGTTGGGCGCCGGAATGGCCGTTCCCCGCCGGCCTCGACGATTGCATGGCGGTTCTGCGCTGGCTCTGCGACAAAGGCGGCGAAATCGGCGGCGATCCGTCGCGCCTCTTGCTCGGCGGAGATTCCGCCGGCGGCAATCTCGCCGCGGCGCTGGCGATCAGAGCGCGCGAGGAGCGCCTGTCGGTTCTTGCGACCGTGCTGCTTTGTCCGGTCACGGATTTCCGCTTCGAACAATTTCCGTCTTTCGAGCGGCTGGCGCCGACCGGCCTCGTGATCGATGCGCCCTTCATGGCGTTTGCGCGCGCCGCCTATTTGACCACGGCGCGCCAGTGGGATCATCCCTGGGCAAGCCCGGCGCGCGCCGATTTGAGCGGCTATCCGCGAACATTGATCGTCAGCGGAACAGCCGATCCGCTGGTCGACGACAATCGCGCCTTCGCCGAAAAATTGAAGGCGGCGGGCGCGACGGTCGAGCATTTCGTCGGGAACGCGATGCCGCACGGCTTCTTCTTCTTTCCGGACCTCTTGAACGAGGCGGACGCCGCCTATGCGGCGATCGGAAGATTTCTCGCAAAGGCCCGGCAGGCATGGTGATTTTATCGTTAAGGCCAGAGCTGAGACCGGGCGTTGCCGCTTGGCGCGGATTTATGCACAATCGCCGTCTCGAATCGGTCATCGCGACTTGAAAGGTTACGCTCAAGACAAATATTCGCTTTCTCGATGAGCCGTCTTGAGGGGAGGGCCGTAAGTTCGTTCGCCTAGCTGCGGAATACCTCATTAAATCATGAAGAAACATCTTCTCGCCGAGATGAATGATCCGCCGGTCGCGCCGGTTCCAAGCGATCAGCCATAATCGGGAGGCTCAAATGCTTAGGCATTCCTCGTGAAATCTTGAACTTGGCTGGCTAATCCGGCCTCGGATTAGCCATTGATTATCGATTAAATAAGAGATTCGCCTTACTAAGAAAGGCGGTCAACCACGTTTGGAGCGGAACATGCGTTTGAGAACGCGCTCTCGCGCCCAGCTTTTCTCGACAGTGGCTCTGGCCGCGGGCTTCGCCGCGACGCTCGACTGTTCGTTTACCCCCGCTATGGCGCAGGGCTTTTTCTTTTGGAGCGGCGACAGCCTGCCCCGGGCGGCGCCGCGAGAGACCAGGCATGTCGCTCGACCGCGCCACGCCGGAGGGAAGAAAACGTCGCCGACGGCGGGCGATAAGACCGGCGCGACGCCGGCGCGCGAGGCCAAGGCCGACACGCCGCAGCTCGATCGACCGCTTTTTCTGATCGCGTCGATCGCCGATCAGCATGTGTCGATCTATAATCATCACGGCCTCGTCGTGCGTTCGGCGATTTCGACAGGCATGGCCGGACATCCGACGCCGAAAGGCATTTTCAGCATCATCGGCCGCGAGCGTTTCCATCGCTCGAATATCTATTCAGGCGCGCCGATGCCGTTCATGCAGCGGATCACCTGGTCGGGCGTCGCCATGCATCTCGGCGTGGTGCCCGGCCATCCGGCCTCGCATGGCTGCATCAGGCTGCCCGCCGCCTTCGCCGCCAAGCTCTGGGGGATGACCAGGATCGGCGAGCGCGTCGTCATCTCGCCGCAGGACGTTAGTCCCGTCGAATTCCAGCACACGCTGCTGCCCCAGGCAAAGCTGCGGACGTCCGCCGAGTCCGAAAAGAGCGGGTCCGGCGCGCAAGTCGCGGCGACGCCCGCGTCGGCCGCTCTCCCGCCCATGTCGGAGCGCCCCGAAATCAAGACTGGCGGAGACGCGGCCGGTGCGGCAAAGGCCGACCCCGCCGCGGACCAGAAGCCATCCCCCGCCGTCGCCGAGGCGACCGCCGGCATCCCGCAACCCCAGGCCCAGCAGCCGAAGGTCGAGGCCGCACCGGCCGCCGCCGCCAAACCCGAACCCGCGGCTGTCGAGGCGCAAAAAGAGGCGTCCGTCGCAGCGGATGCGCCTGCCGCCAATCCAGCGCGACCGGCGGAACAGCCCAAAATCGAGGCCGGCGCCGACAAGGCGGAGCCATCGGTCGGCGCCCCGCCGAGCGCCGTCGCTGAACCGCTGATGATCAATCCGCATCAATATGCTCAGCAGCTCAAGGCCAAGGCGGTCGCCGAGGCCGCCGCCGCCGTCAAGGCGGTCAAGGCGCTAACCCTCGAAGTCGTAACCAAGCAGAAAGAGGCGGCGCGCGCGGCGGCCGAACTCAACGCCGCCGAAGCGTCCCTGTCGTGGGCGCGCAACAAGGCAGACGCGGCCGCCGCGACATATGACGCCGTGACAGCCTCGGCCGCGAGCCAGCGCGAGCCGGCCGAGACCGCGGAGCGCGATGCGTCGTCCGGCGATGCGCCGGCCAAAGCCAAGGCCGACCGCCTGACGACAGCCTATGGACGGACGCTGCTCGTCCAGGACGCGGCGCTGCTGGCGAAAACCAACGCCGACTCGGTTCTCGCCGAGGCCTCGGCGAAGCTCGAACAGGCGAGAACGGCCTTGAACGCCAGTGAATCGGAATTCGCCGACGTCGACCGCCGCCTCGACGAGGCGAGAACCGCGGCGTCGACCGCCGTCGCCGCGCAAAAAGACGCCGAGCGGCGCGCTGCGCCGATTTCGATGCTGATCAGCAAGAAGGAAGGGCGCATCTATGTGCGCCAGGGTCTCGCGCCGCTGTTCGACGCGCCGGTCGATATAAGGGATCCGAAAACGCCGCTCGGATCGCATCTTTATGTTGCGACGGCGCCGAGCGACGATGGGAAGTCGCTCAAATGGCATGTCGTCTCAATGCCTGTCCATCTCGGCGACGAGCCGGTCTCGCGCAGAAAGACCGCCTCCAACGAGGCCGGCATGTCCTCCGGCATGTCCTGGAGCTTGCGCACGACGACGAGCCCGACCGAGGCTTTGGAGCGCATCGACATTCCAAAGGACGTTCGTGATCGTATCGGCGATCGGCTTTGGACCGGCGCGTCGCTCATCATCTCGGACCAGCCGGTCAGCAACGAGACCGGCGCCGTCGGCACCGATCTGACGATCAAGCTGCGGTAGTTCGCGGCGTTGGTCCGAACTCCAGAACGCGGCGGGATTACGGCCGATTGATCGTGATCTCGGCGCCCGGCGGCGTCTGATCGATGACCAGCAATTTGACCGGGCCGCTCCCCGTCGCGGCCCCGAAATGCCAGCCGTCGACGCTCTCGACGATGAAGTCGCCGGCGCGGTAGACGCGCGACGAGACGCCGGATTGTTGAACGGTCAGCTCGCCTTCAAGAACATAGGCGTAGCGCTGAAACGGATGCTTGTGCTCCGGCAGTTTGACGCCGGGAGCCAGGGCATAGATCGTCGCGACGACCTGCAACGGCCCCGGCGCAAGCGCGATCGGCTGGCCTGTGGCGGTTTTCGTCGTCCGGGCGATTTCGGTCACCACTTCAGCCGGCGCGCGCTGTTCCGCGAGAGATGCGCCGGCCGAAACCGACGCCAGGCCAAGCATCGCGATAAAGCGCAAACGAATCATATGCTGCTCCATTTTGAATTCCGTGCGCGCCATCGCCGCCTCGGGCCCTCGTTCGATCGCGCCCGTCACACCGCCAGGCCGAAAATCGCGCCGACGCCCGCCGTCAGCGCCAGCGCCAATGCGCCCCAGAAGGTGACGCGGGCCATCGCCCGAAAGACCGGGGCGCCGCCAGCTCTGGCGCCGATCGCGCCGAGCAGCGCGAGAAACGCCAGAGAGGCGGCGGACACGATCGGGACGATCGCCTCGCGCGGCGCAAGCCACGCCGCGACGAGCGGCAGAGCGGCGCCCGAGGCGAAGGTGACGGCCGAGGCGAAGGCCGCCTGCATCGGCCGTGCGGCGACGATTTCGGAAAGGCCCAATTCGTCGCGCGCATGGGCGGACAGGGCGTCTTTCTGCATGAGCTGCCAAGCGACTTGGCGGGCGAGGTCCGGTTCGACGCCGCGCCCGACGTAGATCTGGGCCAGCTCCTCCCGTTCGAGTTCGGCGTGGTCGCTGAGCTCCTTGCGCTCGCGCGCCAGATCCGCCTTTTCGGCGTCCGACTGGGAGCTGACCGAGACATATTCGCCAGCGGCCATAGACATGGCGCCGGCCGCGAGACCGGCGACGCCGGCGATCAGCACGTCTTCGCGCATCGATGCGGCGGCGGCGACGCCGACGATGAGACTCGCGGTCGAGACGATGCCGTCATTGGCGCCGAGCACCGCCGCCCTCAGCCAGCCGATGCGCTGAACGAGATGTCTCTCGATATGTAGACGAAGCCGGGTCATGTTTCCTCTTAGAGCGCTTCCCGATCGCATGGAATCATTTGATCGATAAGGAATCGCTCAAAATCAAAACGTTGGAGCAGGTTCTCATCGAAAAAGTCCGTCAACTTTTTTCTGAACCTGCTCTGGTCCGCCGGTTTTGTCGTCAGCGCTACTTGGCTTCTGCGCCCAATGCTTCGAGACTGACGCCGGCCGTCTCAATGCGGAACTGCCAGGTGACGAGGGCGCCCAGGAGCGACGTCCCGACCAGGATGTAAAGAAGCCTCGACGCGCCGAGATCAGCGAGCAGTATGGGAAACAAGAACGCCGTCAAACACGCGCCGATCTTCGCGAAGGACGCTGCGAAGCCTGCGCCCTTGCCGCGAATGGCGGTCGGAAACACCTCGCCGGCGATCAGATAGGTCTGCGCGTTGGGACCGAGATTGGTCATGAAATTGAACAGCATGAAGCCGCCGAAGATGAGCGTCATCCGCGCGCCGCCGTCAAAGCCGACCGATTGGGCCGCAATCAACAGGCCGAGCGCGCAGCCAATGAAGCCTGCGATCTGCAGCCGAATGCGGCCGAGACGGTCAGCGAGCAGCACGGCCGCCAGGACGCCGACCAGCAATAACATGTCGATGAAGGCCGCGCCTTTTGCTGCGATCATATCGTTGGAAACGAGATCGGCCACGCTTTGCGCATGCTCGCGCTTGTGTCCGACGGCGGCGGCGAGAATGGTCGGCGTGAAAATGCCGATGCCATAGGTTCCAAGATCCTGCAGGAACCACGGAACGGACGCCAGCACGGTCGCGCGCAGATTTTTGCCACGGAAGAGAGCGGCATAGCCGCGCGAACGCTTGGTCTGGGTCGCGTCGGCGGCAGCAGAGAGCCGGACATCGTTCGGATAGCGCGGCTTGCGCTGTAACAGCCGGCCCAGCGTCGTTTCGGCGTCGCGTATGCGTCCGTGAACGGCGAGCCAGTGCGGGCTTTCGGTGATGAATAATCGTCCGAGGATAACCAGCGCCGCCGGGATGATGGCGGAGGCGTACATCCAGCGCCAGGATTCGAGATCAGGGTAAATGGACAGGATGAGATAGCCAACGGCGGTGCCGACGAGCGCGCCCGCCGCCTGAAATCCGAACGCCGCGAGCACCAGAGCGCCGCGGCTGTGCGTCGGCGTGCTTTCGGAGATAACGAGGTGGGCGGTCGGATAGTCGCATCCGAGCGCCAGCCCCATGCCGAACAAGCACATGATCACCCAAGGGAAGTTCGGCGTGACGACGATCAACGCCAGAAAAACGGCGAACAATATCATCTCGAATATGAAGAGCGGCTTGCGACCGAAATGATCGGACAGTCCCCCTAAGGCGCTTGCGCCGATCAGAATGCCGAACAATGTCGCCGCGCCGACCATGCCGTGTTCTGCGGCGCCGAGGCCGAATTCCTTGACGATCAACGGCAGCGCAACGCCGGTCATGAACACGACCAGCCCTTCGAAAAACTTGCCGGCGACCGACAGCCACCAGATGCGCCGCTGCATCTGCGTCAACCGCGAAGGGGGAGCGATGGTCCCATCGGCCCACAGCGGTTGTTCGTCGATATAACCCTGGACTGTCGTTTTACGCGCGAGTCTTTCAGCGCCCGAATTCGAGACGCTCTGTTCCATGCGCGTCGCTCCTCATGGCTGGGCGGCACTATGGACGTTAGCACATATCGCAATTGTGACTGCGCTGCAGCGGGCCGGGGACCGCTCGCGCCCCAATTCGTCGCGCCGTCGATGATCATTGGCCGTCACCGCAGAACAGGCGTTTTTCAATGTCAGCTTGCGTCGGGACCGCTCCCTCGTCGATCATTCGAACGAGGGCGTTCCGCAGGATAACGAAGCTCTGGATCAAAGCGGGACCTCCGCTCCCTGCGCTGTGTGCGCGGCCTTCGAGCGCGCATTGTAAAGGTCCGCGACCGTCTTGAACAATTCGAGTCGCTTTGGCCCGACTGGCTCAAGGTACGCCGCGACATGCGCAGGAGCTATGCTGGATTTTCGGTGACGGCGTGAATCATGCGGCGGACTTTTCATCGCTTGCGACTTCGATGCCGTCGCGGAATGTTACACCGCTGACGACCTTCGGCAACTGATTTTGTCCTTGCAGTC
>Ga0233425_10000603_pt1 | contig 91288 bp, 68 predicted proteins | sample Watercolumn_Towu_2_FD_181712 | JGI IMG/M metagenome (GOLD analysis project Ga0233425, IMG submission 181712) | Freshwater microbial communities from Lake Towuti, South Sulawesi, Indonesia - Watercolumn_Towuti2014_140_MG | ecosystem: Environmental > Aquatic > Freshwater > Lake | place... | reverse complement strand
AGTGTGAAATCGTTTGTCCAATCATGTCTCACACCTCCCGCCAGAAAAGGGCGGGATTCTCAAAATCACCGCTGCTCACAAAGAGCGTTCGCAGGTGATTTTGGAACATCCCGCCACCGCCGAGCTTTTCAAGAATCTTATGGTGAGATATGCTTTGGCCGATCATAGTGCCCCTTCAGGTGTATTGTCTCCGCCAGCAGAAGACACCCAGAGGTCAAATTCATCCTTCGAGGTGCTGGCAGGATTTTCCTTGTCTGATTTCCATCGGCAGGGATTGGTCACGATGTATTCGCGGATGCGTTCAAGGGATCGTTGGTCGCGGATGATGTGGTCGTAATAGCCGCGTTGCCAGATGGGGACGCCCGGGGTTCCGCGAATCGCATTGATGCGTTTTGCCGATTGATATTTGAGATACGCCACGACATTTCCCAGGTAGGGCCGAGGTTTCCCCGCCCCGGTGTTCGGGCGACGGGACCTCGCCCCTACGGATTCATCCGTCAGAACGATTATCCCGTGCACATGATTCGGCATCACCACAAACGCATCCAATTTCACATTCGGATAATGATTCGGCAGATCATTCCAACGCGATTGCGCAATCCCGCCGAAATCATTCATCCGCATGTCACCATCCACAATTTCCCCGAATCGGCCTTCCCGATCCTTTGTACAAATCGTCACAAAATATTCTCCCGGCTGAGAATAATCGTATTTGCTCAACCGTAAAGGTCTTCTCCTCTTTGGGGGACTCACTCTTGTTCGTCTACCTTCATACGTCATTCAATGACCCAATCCCCAGCCACTCAATGATCCAATGGCCCGATCGCCAAATGACTAACTTGAGAATCCGGTAAACCCTGCCGAATACTCGAGGTGCTGTTTTCGATTTGCGTTCTACTACCGAGGTAACTCCCTCTACCCTTATGTCTCGCCAACAGGGTGCTACCTCCGGCCTCACGTTGTTCTCTTAAGCGCCGCCAGCCGTTTCCGCGCATCCTTTGGCTCCGGACGATCACGATCGGCGTTCTTCCAGAGAAAGAGGAATCTCTCAAACTGCGCGATCGCCTTCTCTTTCATTCCCTTCTTCTCGTATAGCTTTGCCAACTCATACCGGTGCAATGGATGGATGAGCCTGCGATCACGACTCACTGTGTCAAGCGTTGTGATACGCTCGTACTCTTTTATCGCGGCGTCAAGATCACCCTTTCTCACATAAGCACGGGCGAGACCGTCTCGGGGATTCGCGTAGTTCGACAACTCTTGAGACGGTGAAGAATACGCTGAAAAATGTGTGGTAAAGACATGCATCCCTGGAAATCGCTTGAAGTGTTGGATTGCAGAATCTAGTTGCCCTTTTGCGAGAAGGAGCTCGCCTTCAGTGCTGTGAATTTCGGCGTTGACATTGACATAGCTTAGCCAGCTACCAGTGCTAGCATGCCGACGAGCGCTTGCAAGGGCCGATTCTGCTAACGCGTAGTTGCCGAGCTTTGCGCCAAGGAGGGCGTTCCCGATCCCGAACCACAGTGAATCATGCATTACATAGCCTTGGTTAGTCTGCGGCAACACACGAAGGAATTCTGCAAGGTCCTCCGCAGCCTGAGCCTGTCTCCCTGCATTCGCCGCAAGAAAGAAGTGCTCCAATCTGAGCTGCGCCTCCAGGTTCTTGCTGGGAAGCCTTTTGGCAACTTCAAGTCCTTTGACGAGCTCAGCATGCGCTTTGCTCAACGCACCGAGCCAGAAGTGTAAGAAACTCTTCTTCCGATGAACTTTAGTCTCATATATCAGCGCCCTTTCTTCCGTTAGTGCTCGTGTTGATCCTACTGTACCATAGTGCTCTATCCACCTGAAGGCATTGTCATAATCTTCTTTCAGGGCGAGAACATAAGACACGTGCAATGCGGCGCTTCCAAAGTTCGGTTTTACAAACAAGACCTCTTTGTACTTGACGATCGCACTATCGAGCATACCAATGGCATAGTAGGCCTCAGCCATACTATCGAAAGGATCCGGGTCACCTGGCGAGGCCACAGCCAATCGCTTGAACACTTCAAGAGCTTTTTTCGGGTCATTCATATTCTGAAGATACGTGTAGCCAAGGACATTGAGCGCTCTGGTATATGTCGGGTCCAGGGCCAATGCCCGATTGAGCAGCTCTATGGCTTCTGGCGCCTCGAATTGGGATGACCACCTGTTTCTCAGAGCATTCCCTAGCATGAAGAGGGCTTCCTTATCATTTGGAAACTGCGTCGCCAACCGGCGCATCATTGCAAGCCTCTTGTCGAAGTCACGCTCGGAGACGATCTCGATACGAAGTCTCTCCTTTCGAGAGATTCTGTCAGCATACTTCTTTGCCTTCTCAAGTGCTTCTGCTCGCCGCTTGGGGTCAGGTTCGAGCCCAGAGAGCGCGAGATGCGCCATAGCGAAGGTCGAATCAAGTTCGACAGCTCTCCTGAAAAACGGGAGCGCTTCTGCAAACAGCAGCTTCTCACGTTCCCTATCGCCCCTGACATAGTAATTGTATGCTTCCTCTGACGTGGTCGTCACCTCCTGAACGGGCCGTTCTTCCCGTTCGACGACTCTCACCGGGACACCACTGCCTGCCGCTATCTGGTGGCTCAGGAGATCGATTTGGCTTTTTAAGAAGCTGTTCGTTCCCTTTCCTGTCGAGCGTGCTTTCTGGAACACAGCACCATCATTGACATTGAGCAACTCCACCTCAGTGGTGAACTCCTCTCTTGTCTTTGTGAACACTCCTTTCACCAACACCCTAACGCTATCTCGCCTGCATAGATCCAATGCGAGACTCAGGTCATCAGGTTTCAGTTCGGCCTTCCCTGCTTGTTTTAGTAAGTCATTAAGCCGGTCATGTCCCACTACGCGAAGTCGACTGGATTCTCCAAGGCTCGCAACCAGAGCCATTTGTATGAATGAGCTGTAATTGTCATACTTGGCATCACCGGTTCTATTCTCAAACGGCATCACCAGCAGCGTAATGGGCTCCGTCCCGGCAAGCAACTCCTCCATGAACGGCCAGCCAAGATACAACGCAAGCGCAAGCACGACAACCATAGCGGGGACCAACACAGGCCACTGCAACACCCTGGAGCGAACCCGCGCCGTCAACGCCGTCAGCGGCACGCTACTCGCCTGCAGTGTGCGAAGGTCCACCAGCATCTTTTGAAACGACTCATAGCGCTTCGCCACATCCTTTTCAAGCGCACGACTCACGATCTTTACAAGCTCATCAGGAACATCCTTCCTGTACTCTTTCAGCGGCTTCGGCTGCTCGTGCACAATCTCATAGAGCATCGCCTGTTCGAACTCTCCTCCGAACGGCCTCCGCCCCGCCAGCATCTCATACAGCACCACACCGACCGACCAAATATCCGTCCGCTCGTCCACCTTCTCGCCGCGAGCCTGCTCAGGTGACATATACGCCGCCGTCCCTATCGTGCTTCCGCTCTTCGTCAGAAGCGTCTGTCCTAAAAGCTTCGCAAGTCCAAAATCCAGAATCTTCACATCCCCCCGCGGCGTTATCATGATGTTTGCCGGCTTGATGTCGCGGTGGATGATTCCGTGTGCATGTGCCTCCGACAAACCGTCTGCAACTTGTATCGCTATCCGAATCGCCTCATCAATTCGCAATTGACCTTTCGCAATCCGCACTTTTAGTGTTTCGCCTTCATAACAATCCATCACGATGAACGTCTGTCCATCGTTTGTCTCTTCTATGTCGTGGATATTGCAGATGTTGTTGTGTTGGAGAGCAGAGGCGGCTTGGGCTTCGTGAGCAAAGCGGGTCTTAGTTTCTTCGTCGCGTGTGAGGTCTGGCGGAAGGAATTTGAGTGCTACGGTGCGCTTGAGGCGGGTGTCTTCGCCCTTGTACACGACTCCCATTCCCCCACCACCTAGCTTCTCCATGATTCTGTAGTGTGAAATCGTTTGTCCAATCATGTCTCACACCTCCCGCCAGAAAAGGGCGGGATTCTCAAAATCACCGCTGCTCACAAAGAGCGTTCGCAGGTGATTTTGGAACATCCCGCCACCGCCGAGCTTGTCAACGATCTTGTAATGAGAGATAGTCTGCCCAATCATTTCTACGCCTCACGCTAGAGTGTGTGGGTCCGCCTTCTCGCAAAAACGAAACATATCTGTCGTCCTACGATCGACGTCTTGGTTCATGAGAGAAGATCTCTCAGGCCAGAGAACGCTAGAACTCAATTCGTGCCCCGATGCGTATCTGTCGCGGTGGTCCATAGACGTCGCCAAGTGCTGATTGTGCAAAAGCCCAGCGGTTATCGATGTTGATTGCTCTGTAGAACGCTTCATAGTAAGGGATCTGCTTGTAAGCGGTGGCATTCGCACTCTTGAGCCACCCGTCGTCAGTCGGAGTTCCTGTCGTCGGATAGACGTTGATGACTTGCTTTGAATTCAGCAAATTCAAAACGTTGACGTAGAGCTCGCAACTCATGCCGGGAAGGTAAAACACCTTGTTCCAGTTGAGATCGATGTTGAAAATCCATGGTGTCGTGGATGCGTTCGGCGGCTCCTCGGGGCGACTCGAACGAATATCAATGAGTGGCACAGTAGCCACGTTCCATGGACTCGCCTGGCCAAGGCTGGAGGGCTCTACGACCTTGGTGTAGTTGTGGCCACTGTTGAAGCTCATGAGCAGATACACGCCCATGCCTTCGAGAATCGGTCCACCCTCCCCCTTGCCCCAACGATAGTCGAGAGTCAGGTTTCCACGATGGGTCTGATTGTAGCTCAGCGGAACCGTGAAATTCGGAAAACGTGCATTCGTCGCATCGCTGACTGCCACCCAGTTTGATCCGGATGCATTCCCAGTTCCGCGAGCGTCCGAAAGCGCATAGTTCACTCTCGCCGATAATCGATTGGTCCTTCGCAGTTCGAGAGTAAACTCGAGGCCCTTGCTCGTCGCAAAATCATCGTTCTGATACGCCGTGAAGTTGACCGTTCCCTGCGAGGTGTAGACCTTCCTCAACTGGATTAGGTTCTTCGTGTCCTTGTAGAACCCATTCAGAGAGAATGCCAGGTTGTCTGCAAGGTACTGACGGAAACCGACTTCGAACTGCGTCGTCCGCTCCGGTCTCACCATCCATGGTGCATCGCCGCTGTATGGTGTTCGCGTATTTGGGTTAACAATACTCCCGAATCCGTTATCACTGCGGTAAAGCTGTCCAAGCGACGGCATCTGGGCATACTTGCCATATTGCGAATAGAAGATGGTTCGGTCAGTGACGGGGAACGAGAAGCTGATCCTGGGGAGGATCATGTGGTTCGCCGCCGTACGGGTGAACGTGCTGGCTTCGATAATGTTCAATGTCTGGTCGAGGCCCTCAGGATTCAAATAGTCAGGGAGCCCCGTGATCGGATTGATTGTCGTTGGGATTTCTTTCACGTCGGTAGACGAATACTCATAACGCACACCGAAGTTGAGAACGAGATCTTGAAACTCGATCTTGTTCTGAACGTACGCAGAAGCGAACGTGGGCTTGTACGGCTTGTCCCATACCGTGTTGCTGCCCGGGAGGATGTATCCATTTGTCGCGTTTCCCATGTAGTCATATCCCCACGTTGTCACCTGACCGCGCGAGATGATGCGCGCACGCTTGGCCATCTCAATGGTCTTTCCTTTTGCAACGTCGGTCGCATAGATCACCGCATCATCGGAAAGCACTCCGTCCTCATTGGAGTCAATCCAGCGGAGGTAGCCGTTGATGCTGTTGATCTGAAACGTCCGATATACCCAGCTCTCAAGATTGCCTCCTGCCTTCAGCTCCCAACGAGCTGTGACCTGTGACGTCAAGTCCACCGCCACGGTCACCTGCGAATTGTCGTATTTGCTGTATGAGTTATTGGGAGCGTCCGGGTCATAGAAACGAAAGAGGTAAATAGTTGAGAGCGTTGGTGGTCCTACATACCGGGAACTCCAGCCGTGCCCGTTGAATCCGTGATAGCCCGCCTGAGCATTGGCCAGGCTGTCAGGATACTTTGCCCAGTCGTCCCCGAACACTTTATCGTACGTCCGCCCAGACCGCTTGAGAAACGAGAGACCCACTTCATAGAACGTGTTTGCGCTAAGGAAGTGCGTCAATCGCACGCTCCCAAATCCAGTGATCGCATCGTTGCGCAAGAGCTTGTCCGGGTTGCGGAAGATGTTGCGCAACTCAGGCCAAGCACCTCCATTTATCGAGCGGCCGAAGGAATAGTTTCCGGAGAACCGCAATTTCATTGGTATGTTCACGAACTCAGACATATCAAGAAGCAGGTTCCCCTGAGCCGTGTTGTTCCAGGACCAGTGCTGATTGACCGGGGCGTTTCTCAGCATCTGTACGGGAGCTGGTAGCGGCTCACCCACGACGCGAGGGGCACCGAGATTATCCTGGGTCAAGCCAGCGAATACGAATGGCTCGATGAAACGAGCTGAGGCATTTCGCACATAGTTGTGTTGATCAGCAACAAAGAACCGCATGCCCTTCATGATGGGTCCGCTGATGGTCAGTACCGCGTTCTTGTAGCCTCGAGAAGTCGTTCCCAGGAACTCTTTGCCGGTTCTTGCGAAATCGTCGGTCTGGTAATCTGTCGAGAACCGCAGTTGAGATCCGCCAGACTTCATTGAGGATCGCACAATGCCGGAATTCGCGCCGCCGTACTCCGCCGTAAATCCTCCTGACTGAAGCTGGACCTCCTGCAGTGCTTCCCGGATAAGGCTCACAATCTCTGTCATACTCGATCTGTCTGTGACGTTCGCTCCGTCAACGTAATAGGCGATCTCGCCATCACGACCACCACGGACATAGAGGTTGCCACCTTGCTGAACGACACCTGCAGACATGGCCACGATGTTTTGAATGCCGCGAAACGGCAGCGACTGAACATCTTCCTGGCTCTGAATACGCACTGTGTTTGTCGTATTGCGTTGAATGAGCGGCCGATCGGCCACGATCTCGATTCCCTGCACTTGGACCGCGGAACTCACCAGTGTGAAATCCTGCGTCGTGGTGAGGCCGGAGTTGACGACAACGTTTCCCACGGACTGTGAGGCATAGCCGATGTACGTCGCTTTCACCGTGACTGTACCAGCAGGGACGCTCAGGATCACATATTCGCCGTTGATGTCGGTGGCTGCTCCAAGATTCGTGCCCTCGATGGTGACGTTGGTACTTATGAGAGGCTCACCTGATTCCTTGGCAACCACCCGACCACGCAGCTTGCCGTCTTGTGCTTTAACAACGAGAGGCAGTACGAAAAGTGTTACGAGAAAGATGAGATTCTTGGAGGGCATGGCATTCCTCCTTGGAAGTGATGGACCTGACTTGACTCACGAACACGATGTTTGACTGAACGATTCGGCAAAGCGAATCAATCACTAAATGACCAAATTTACAGTGACTTAATCGGCAATGGTTCAATCTCTCAATGACCCGATGAGTCAATCCCTATTCATTCAATGACCCAATCCCTCAATCCCCAGATGACTCGATGGCCCGATCACCCGATGACCCGTTCCTTTTTCCAATCGTCAATCGCCATTCGACAATCGAAAATCCCGTTCCCCTCATTCCCAAATCAACGGATTTTCGACGAGCAAGAGCTTGCCAACCATTCGACCCTCCCGGTATAACATCTCTTTGCCGTCCCTTGTGATCGGACCCAGACCGCGGACGCGATACGGCAAACGCTGATCTGTTCCCCCAGGCAACAGTACTTTGTGAAGGTCTCCTCTACCGTCTCGATAAAGCAGAAACTCCCCACTGGGAGCCAGACTCAACTGATCACCTACGCCGCTGATCCTCTTCAAAGCCGTGCGGTTTCCTGAATGCGGAGCGGTATCAACGTACCATGGCCGACCAGCAACACGAAAGTCGCGAAAGAGGACGAACTTCCCTCCCTGAATAGGAAAAGCAGCCGTTGAATCTTTATAGTACTGCCGGGGATCAGGATGGTCAATGGATGATATCCAGCTCTTCTTCTGAAAAAAGGAGAACCAGACAAGAGTGTTTTCGTCTACCCATCGCAGACGGACTGGACCTAATCCCGAGGAGTCCACGCCGCCCCCACCGATCACTTTCAAACCCGTCGGACCGGACGGAGAGAAAACACAGATTTTCATTTCTTCTTCGAGAGAATCGGCCCGCCTTACGCATGCAATCCATTTGCCGTCAGGCGACCATGCCAGGCTCCAACCGCCCAAGACCGGGCTTCCCAGCTTCTTGTCCTTGAAGAGGTTAAAAGAGGATTCCTTCTTTGCCAAGTCCATCAGCTGTATGCCCCTTGACGTCTGCGGGGAGGGCCATGGCGAGTACTCAGGGACGCTCGTGACGACAAACCGGTTATCGGGGGATATATCATAGAGCACTCTGGTGAAGTCATCTGATGTAAGGGCCGTGATTTGTCCTGTCGCAAGATTGACGGACTTCACATTGGTGGGCCATGTGCGCTCCAGATAGAGGAGCTTTTTGCCATCGGAGGAAAGGTGACCGTCCAGTTCGCCCCCAGAACTTCTTGTGAGTTGTATCGACTCTCCCCCTTCTGCCGGACACATCCAGAGTTCGAAATTCCCGCTTTGGTTCGAGGAATAGATGATGTAGTTGTTCTTCGTCCAGAACACTTCATCGATGTACGATCTCGTAAATGTTACTTGAGATTCTTTGCCTGTGTCTAGATCATACCTGACAACATCTGCGCCGTAGTCATGTCCCCACTTAATGGTTGCCAGGGATTTGCCATCCGGGGATGGGTAGAACGAACCCGAGAGCATGAGGGGAACGCCAGTATCAGTATAGATCACGCGAAGATCAGACCCATCCCGATTGATGGAGCAGACCTCGAATTTCCCTGATTTGCTCGCAACCCCCGAGGTTGCACCTCTGTAGAATAGGATCCGCTGATCCTTATCAGCCCATTTCGGATTCAGCCCTTGAGAGACAGCCTGGGCTCTTCCACCCTGGGATGATATGAAGCAGATTTCATTGTCCTTGGTTGGCGTGTCTCGGGTCAGAAGGATCCAGGCACCATCATCCGAAATATCTCCAACGAATACATTCTCGCTGGAATCAAGAGGGATCTTCCTTACTTCACCACTCGCAGTATTCATCCAATAGATTTCCCAGAGACGGCTCGTGTCAGCTCCTGCAATAGCCGCCCAATTGCCGTCGGAAGAGAGACAAGGATAATGTGTCTGACTCACCGGAAGGGGCAAGACTCTCGATTTCCAATCCGGATTGATGCGCGGCATCTTTGACGTTGAGGGGAAAAGAAGTACGGCAACGACCGTGATGATGGCTAGGATGGCAAAGGCGGGCAGGATGAGTTTCAAGCCTGGTCTGCCAACCGTAAGTCGGCTGAGAGCTCGTAGTCCGACTTGGGAGGTGTCTCTGCGGAGCCTTCTCAAGTCAATCAGGAGGTCATCCATTGACCTGTATCGATCAGCAGGAGATTTCTCCAGAGCCCGACTGACGATGTGGACAAGCTCCGACGGCACATCTGCAATGTGGTTTTGGAGAGGCTCCGGCTGCTCGTGCACGATCGAATACATCAGCGCCGCTTCGTGGTCTCCTCGAAATGGCGTCGTGCCCGTCAACATCTCGTAGAGAACAACGCCGAGAGAGAAAATGTCCGCCCTAGCGTCGACGTCGCTACCCTGTAACTGCTCGGGGGACATATATGCCACCGTGCCCAGCGTGCTGCCGGTTTTCGTCAGCTTTGATGCACCACTCAGTTTTGCCAGGCCGAAGTCTACAATCTTCACAACTCCGCTCTTCGTGATCAGCACATTCGCCGGCTTAACATCGCGGTGCACAATGCCGTGCTGGTGTGCTTCCCCAAGTCCCAGCGCAATTTGAATGGCAAGGTCAGTCGCCTCCTCAATTCGCAATTTGCCCTTCGCAATTCGCGATTTAAGGGTCTCGCCTTCATAGTACGCCATGACGATAAAAACCTGTCCGTCATCCGTTTCTGCAATCTCATGCACGTTGCAGATATTGTTATGATCGAGAGCGGAGGCGGCCTTGGCCTCGTGGGTGAAGCGTCCTTTAGCTTCAGGATCGAAGGTCAATTCAGGAGGGAGGAACTTGAGTGCGACGTGGCGGTCAAGCTTGAGGTCCTGGGCTTTGTAGACAATGCCCATTCCTCCACCTCCCAGTTTCTCCAGAATCTTGTAGTGAGAGATCGTTTGACCAATCATATGCGACACCTCCGCCAAGAGAATGGCGGATCCTCAAAACGGCAGCCACTCACGCAATACGTTCGTGGGCCGTTTTGGAATTTGGCCGATCATGTGGATTGGCTAACTGGTTGATCGGTTCGATGGTTAATTGGTACGATGGCCCCGTCTTTCATTAATTTCCCTTACTTCGCATTGCTCATCAACAGCACATTGCTCGAGCTTGAGTACCGGGAAACGACAAGAGATTTTCCGTCCGTAGACCAGTTGAAACCCCACATAAGGTCCGACTTGAAATCTGTTATCTGCTTCGGCGGGCCGCCCGCCAGCGGTTGGCTCCAGATGTTTGTAACATCGTGGCGGGTTTCCATATACAGCAACGAAAGACCGTCGCGACTCCACTTGACGACCGACCCCCACTGTGATCTAAACGTCGGAGGCAACTCAAACTTCTTGATAGACTTCCCGCCCCCAGTATCCACAACTTCGATTCTGAAGGTTCTCGTCTGCTCGTTCTGCCGAAGATAAGCAACCAGTCTTCCGTCCGGGGATATCGCCGGAGCATAGCCGTTCGATTCGGAGAGTTGGACTGGTTCGCCGCCTTCCGTCGAGCACTTCATGACAACATTAGGACCTTTGACCCAAGAATCGAAAACGAACCACTTGCCGTCAGGAGAAATGTCTGGGCTGTAGTTCTCGCCGCCTCCAGTGAGTTGGCGCGCTCTTGAACCGTCAAGTTCCATCCTCCAAACATTGTAGACACCGGAACGATCTGATACATACAGAATGAATTTCCCGTCGGGAGAGACAGCTGGAAGGAAATCTGTGCCTGAGGCTATGGTTAGCTGCTTCTGATTCTTCCCATCGCGATCCATGATCCAGAACTTGATGTTTCCACTCGCTGAAGAACAGTAAATAATCTTGCCGTCAGGTGTCCATGCAATCCCGCCGATCCCCTCGTCCCTGCCGCTGGTGATCTGCTGAGCGCGTGCAACGCTACCTTGAGGGAGAATCCAAACACTTGAACGATAGTCCCCTTGGATTACACACAGCGTTTGACCGTCGCTGGTAAGACTTTGGCTTTCGTAGTTGAGCAGGTCATTCGTTGTTCGGGTTGCCTCACCATCGGGATATGAAATCTGCCAGAGTTGCGCCATCCATGAACCCTTCTCTGCGGCACTGAGCACCAGGCCGGTGCCGTCAGGAAGCCATGCAAGATCACTCCCATTGTCCCAGCGATGCCGCGTCAAGCGTTCCTCAACTGCTCCCTCCAACCGCACCGCGATCACCGAAAGGTGAGAGCCCCCCTCCAACGATCCATAAGGGCAAGCAATGACCTTGCCGTCGGGCGACCATGCCAGCCCACCCCAGAGAAATACATCTCCCTTATGGGACACAATTTCTTTCGGTTCCGAACCATCCGTTTTCGCAACTATCAGAGCGAACACGCCTGAAGCTGGATCATACCGGATAAATGCAATCTGCGCGTTGTCGGGAGAAAGGGCAATACCGCCACGGACGTCGTCCAGAATTTTCCTTGATGCTCCCCCGAGTATTGGAATCTGATAGACAGCGGATTTTCCAGTTGTTTGGTCAAACATGACATAGTAGACATAGTTGCCATCCCGCGAAACCGTGAGACCATTATACCTCACATCAAGAGGTGGAATAATTTGGACGTTGCTGTTTGTCGCAACTTGCCTCACCCAGAGGCTTCGTTTTCCAGACTCCTCAAGCGAATAGACGACATATCTCCCATCTGGAGAAATTGCTGCCATCCGTGCTTTCCCATTGGTGGTGAGCGGCGTGACCTTCATCGATTGAATCGAGAACAAGCCTTGCCTGGCTAGCTCCCTCTTGATGATGAACTGATAGACTCCAGCGATGACAATGATCACTGCGAGAACCCCGCCACCCAGCATCACCAACTTGTTCTGAAAGAGCGATATAGGCTTTTTGGCTTTTTCTTCTCCGCCTGGCGGAGCGCCTTCGGCAACACGAGGTTGTGGAATGACCTGAGATGCTGATCGCACCACCTTCGTCGTCTTCTTCCGCAGACGCTTGAGCTCAATGACCATCTCCTCGGCCGATTGGTACCTGTCACCCGGGTTCTTTTCCAGAGCGCGCTGTATCAAATTCACGAGCACAGGGGAGAGATCTGTTCTGTATTTCTCAATCGGCTCCGGGTCTTCGTTGACAATTGAATAGACCATCGCTGCTTCGTGCTCACCGCGAAACGGCATATGTCCCGTCAGAATTTCGTACAGAACGACCCCGAAGGAGAAAATGTCAGATCGCGCGTCAACCTGTCCACCCTCTATCTGTTCAGGAGCCATATAGGCCAGCGTCCCCACCGTGCTAGATGTCTTGGTGAGCCTTAGCGATCCCTTCAGCTTTGCCAAACCGAAGTCCATCACCTTGACCTGGTTCTTCGTGTTCACCATGATGTTCTCGGCCTTGATATCACGGTGTACGATTCCATTGGCATGTGCCTCCTGGAGCGCATCGCCAATCTGGATCGCATATCCGATGCAATCTGCCATCTGCATCTTGACTTCTGCAATCTTCTCCCGCAGTGTCACACCGTCCACGTATTCCATGACAATAAACTGGTCATCGCCTTCGGCAGCAATGTCATGGATTGTGCAGATGTTCGGGTGATTCAATGCCGCTGCCGCTTGGGCTTCGTGGAGAAAGCGGGCGCGCTCAGGTTCATGCGATGAAAGACCCTGAGGGAGAAATTTGAGAGCGACGTCGCGGTTGAGCTTGGTGTCGCGGGCTTTGTAGACCACTCCCATTCCCCCCTCACCCAGCTTTTCGAGGATTCGATAGTGAGATATACTCTGTCCGATCATTGGTCGATTCTCCGATTTGCCAATTTTCCGAGTTCCTCAGTCCAAGCGGGATGACGATTCCACTCTCGATCGAGAGTAAGCTGGATGAGCCGAAGAAGAGATCAATTTGTGTATCCGGCTCTTCTCATTAGCTGTATGAATCTAGAATCTGCCCGCAGCGGGTCAAAGTCCGGCAAGGTATTCGCTAGAAAGAAAAGACTCGAATGTTCCCTATACCCCTTTTCCAGCCACACGAGCGCTGAATCCTTGTTGCCGAGCCGAGAGTAGGCAGTGGCGACAAACACGGGATCAATTCTGGGTCCTTCCCGTACCTCGCACATCCGCCTGAGCTGGCGTTGAGCTGTACGTGTATTACCCTCGGCCGCATCAACCAGGATCCCTACATAGTCCAAGAACATTTTATGACTCGGGACGTGTGAGGCGTAGCGTTTGGCGTACTCGACTGCCTTGTCATGACTCCCTGCATAGAAATAGATCATGGCAGCCGCGTACTCCCACATGTAGAAAGTCGAATCTATGTCCTTGATTTTCTCGTTTTCCGCCAATGCCTCATCATAGCGGCGAGCTTGCGAATAGAGTAACCCCAGGCACAGTTGGTAATGGGCGGAGAGAGGTTCTAGCTCGACAGACTGTTTCATGGACCTTATGCCTTCATCATGTCGACCGTGGTCTGATAAAAAGTGCCCATACCAGTGTATTGCGTTCGCACAGAGCGGATTCAGTTCAATTGCCTCCCTGAACTCACGTTCACTTTCCTCGGGTTCGTAGCTCTTATAGCGAAGCAGCGCAACCGCCAAATGGCCTTCTGCAAGGTTCTTATCAATCGCGAGGGCGTTTGCCGCTTCGAGTCGCAGCGAATCAACTGCCTGGTCCCAGGCAGCGTAGTTCAAGTCTATTAGCATAGCATACCCATTCGCTATCCCGGCGTGCGCCAGCGCAAAATTCGGATCCAGGAGCAGGGCTTTACGATACAGTTCAATTGCCTTGCGCAGACCGTCGTTCGTTATCCTGTGAAAGTAGTATTCACCCAGAAGATAGAGGCGGTATGCCTCGGGATTTTTCGTATATCGCCGTGTCCCCCTCGGCGTCATTTCGGGGCGTTGCGGCAGGTGCAAATTCTCCGTGATCGCCAACGAGATTTCGTTGTGAATCGAACTGAGCTGTGAAAGTGACCTGCTGTACTGAGAACCCCAAATCCTGCCTTCGTCCTTGCCACGAATAAGTTCCACACTAACGGTAACATCGTCGCCGTGGCGATACAGACGGCTGATAATCAATCCTGCAACGCCAAGCTTGCTTGCGACTTGCCCGGGAGCGATTTCCTTATTTTTGTACTGCATCACTGAATTGAACGCGATCACCTTCTGCAAACCAGAAACCCGGCAGAGATCTTCGAGAACTGCCTCGGTGAGGCCGTCGCAGAGATACTCGATATCCTGATTGCCTGACACGTTCACGAAGGGAAGAACGGCGACCGTGTCAATAGCTTCAGCATGGTCAGGGGACAACAGGTATCCAGCGACTACCGCGAGCGCAAGAAACAGTCCCAACCCGGCCAGAAGCAGCCGGCGTTTCTTGCTCACGATCTTGCGAGTTTTCTGTGAGAGTCGAGTTCCTGATTTGTATGAACCGAGGTCAGTGATGAGTTCGGCAGCGGTCTGGTATCGATCCTTCGCATCTTTCGCCATTGCCCGCCGGCACATCTGCTCAATCGCCTCGGGAACGTCAGGCCGAATCTCTCGCATCGCCTTCGGAACCTGATTTATGATCGAATAGACAAGTGCCTGCTCATATTCACTGTCGAATGGCTTCTTGCCGGTAGTCATTTCATACAAGACCACGCCAAGAGACCAGATGTCCGTGCGTTGGTCTACTTGTTCTCCCCCTGCCTGCTCGGGTGACATGTATGCCGCTGTGCCCAGCGTGCTCCCTCTCTTTGTCACCACTGTCTGACTGGAGAGCTTCGCAAGCCCGAAATCAACGATCCTCGCGATACCATCCTTGCCAATCATGATATTGGCCGGCTTGATATCGCGATGAATGATGCCGCATTCGTGTGCCTTTGCCATTCCTTGAGCAACTTGAGTGCAGATGTTAACACAATCGTCAATCGGCAATTGACCTTCGGCAATTCGATCTTTGAGCGTCTCGCCGTCATAGCAATCCATGACAATGAACAATTGTCCATCGCTGGTCTCATCGATATCGTGGATGGTGCATATGTTGGGGTGCTGAAGGGCCGAAGCGGCTTTTGCTTCGTGGATGAAACGCTGACGGGCCTCGGTGTCTCTGGTCAGGTCTGGGGGAAGGAACTTGAGCGCAACGAGTCGGTCGAGGCGCGCGTCCTGGGCTTTGTAGACTACACCCATTCCACCGCCGCCGAGCTTCTCGAGAATCTTGTAGTGCGAGATGGTCGTCCCGATCATGACGACCTCCTCTCAGAGAGAAGACAGTAATTACAGCGAGTACTTCATCGGTGCCTAGGTAGGACAAAACGACATTACAAAGCTACAGCAGTGTAGTAAGAAAAGCAAATGCCGGTTTGGGCGCGGGTGTCTCGCTCCACAAGCATGTTGAATATGTCCAGGTACGGAATAACGCAATAGATGTGCAATGTAAGCTGGAACCCGCCACGATTTGTGAGAGTAACCTCTGATACTCGCCACTGGGAAGGTACGGTTTTGGTGAGTAGAAAGAGGAGGCAGGCTAGGACGAGGTACAGTCCAGTTTCCGCGGAACCTCGAATGTCGATTGACGAACATTGAATGAAGAAGGATTCCGGTTGGTTCATGCCGGGGGCGGGATCCTTCGGCTCACGCTCAGAACAAGCGTCGGAGTTCGCTCAGGATCTCCTGGTTAGTGCCGAGGGCGGGATTTGAACCCGCACGCCCTTTGCAGGACACAGGATTTTAAGTCCTGTGCGTCTACCAGTTCCGCCACCCCGGCAAAAACGAATGTAGAAGGTAGATTGTTGAATGCGGACTGCGTGGAGCAATATTGCGAAACCAAGTTAAGGAAGTTTGGGAGGGAAGGCAAATAGGGCTTACGAAGCCAAGCAAGCCGACTTGTTGCGCGGCCTTTGCGAATTGCGGATTTTCGAATGCGGACTGCTTCGCCCCACAACAAGCAGTAATCATTGGGGTACATAAAACAGGCCCCACTCGGGGGCCCTGTTCACTTCTACCTTCTGTCTTCTGCCTTCTGACTCCTGACTACTGCCTTCTACCTTCTTCCTTCTCACCCTTCGACTCGTCCCAAAGAAATCGCCGGAACTCGCTCAGGGTGGACTTCTGCCCCCTGCATTCTGACTTCCAACTTCTTTGGAGGCGCGGGCCGGATTGAACCCGCCTTCGGCGGGCGTACCGGCGCATGAAGGTCTGTTGCTCGACTGCGATGGGTGTCAGACTTCTAGCTTCTTCCTTCTCACCCTTCGACTCCCCCCAAGGAAAATCGCCGGAACTCGCTCAGGGTGGACTTCTGCCCTCTGCATTCTGACTTCTAACTTCTTTGGAGGCGCGGGCCGGATTGAACCCGCCTTCGGCGGGCGTACCGGCGCATGAAGGTCTGTTGCTCGACTGCGAAGGGTGTCAGACTTCTAGCTTCTTCCTTCTCACTTCTACCTTTGGTTGAGGCGCGGGCCGGATTCGAACCGGCGCATAAAGGTTTTGCAGACCTCTCCCTTACCACTTGGGTACCGCGCCAATGCAATTATCGATTGACAATTTCCGATTGTCGATTGCAGATTTGAGCTGGCTTGATCCTTATCGTGAAGACACGATAACTCACAGTCCGAGATCATCACTCCAAAATCCGCAATGCCAAGCTTCCTCCGGGACAAAAAAAGACCCCGTTGCCTGGTGGGAGTGGTGGCAACGGGGCAAGTTCATAGAGGAAGTGTCTGACAACCAGATTGCTTGACAACCAGCTGTCAGATGTCCCCTCCCCTCATCGGGGATCGGGACAGAGCGGGAAACGGGATTCGAACCCGCGACATCAACCTTGGCAAGGTTGCGCTCTACCAACTGAGCTATTCCCGCATACGGTGTGAAAATATACCAAAAACGGTCTCGGAACGCAAGCACTTTGTTTTCGCACCGGTGCGGTGTCAAAACATCGACAGTGAGAATATAGACGCGTTCGTTTTGAAAGTCAAGCGCGAATTTTGTTTTTCCGGCGCCTGCCGTTATGCATGTTTTGTGCCACGCCTGGACCGCCCCAGTAACAAATCGCTATATGATCCCCCTATCAGCATCAGCTTCTTGATTCCAAATCGCTTTCGGAGAAAATTCATCAGCGATTCGGCCTGCTCCTTTCCGTGAATCACGAGTACTTCAAACTCAACAAAGTTCCCCAAGCCCTTTACAAAATCAATATGAATGCGAGCGTTCTTGTAAATGTATAGAATCCGCTTTTTCTCAACCACAACTTCAATCCCGAAAAGCCGTGCAAAGAGATGCCTCACCTCTCTGGCATTTGGAATTTGGACCACAGCATAATCTGAATATCTGCTAGAGTTCGTGTCTGGCCTCCGATAAGCAATCACTTCCGAGCGATTTCCCCGGATTTCTCTCAACTTGAGACGCACCTTACCGGGCAGAAAGTAGGTGTCCTTCTGGTGAAGCACTTCCGTTCGATGCGCACCAATACCCTCCGCGTATCTCATCGCTTCAAAGAGTGATGGATAACGGGCTTTCAGTTCAAGATTCCTAGGCATACGAAATCGGAAGTGTTGAATCGCAGAGCGGCGATGATTGTCGAAGATGCCACGAAGAGATAGTTGACGGTCTGTACTCCCTTGAAACATCAACAAGGACTATGCACAGTCACAACCGGGCAGTTATGACATTGACGCAAGCGTGAGCGGCCGTCGAGCTCCTGTGAATCTCATGAAGCCAACGACCTCAACGATCTAACGGCTGATCTCGAGGATTTTGTACTTCAATTCGCCTGCGGGAACACGGATGGAGACCAGATCCCCTTTCACCTTTCCCATGAGCCCTTTGCCAAACGGAGACGTCACAGAGATCTTGTTCTTTTCGAAATCGGCCTCCTCTGGCGAGACCAGCCGATATTCTTTTTCCTCCCCACTCTTCAGGTCCTGCAGCTTCACGACGGAGAGAATGTACACCTTGTCGTTGGGGAGTTCCGAGCTCTCGATGATGCGCGCCCTCATCAGCGTCTCTTCGAGCTTTGCGATGCGAATCTCGAGGTGCTCCTGAGCCTCTTTTGCGGCCTCATACTCCGCGTTCTCGCTCAAGTCTCCATGTCCACGCGCTTCAGCGATCTTCTGAGCGATGTCGGTCCGACCATGAATCTTCAAATCGCGTAACTCCGCTTCCAGCTCTACGAGACGTTCGCGAGTCAGATACACCGTTCCGTTGTTCTTCTCTCCCATGATTCCTCCATCGTTGGCCCGAATCCTATGTCATGCCGCAAGGCAAAAAGAAAAGCCATCATCCCGGCCAAGAGATGGTGGCTCTGCTCACATCGAGAGCAAGCTATCACTAAATGCCGTAAGACGCAAGAAAAAAGTGCCACGCCGCATGCGAGTCCAGCACCTTCCCACCACCGCCACACTGGCCCGCATCTCTCACTTCATTACTTCGTTTTCTCTTCTGGCTTGGCCTCGCGCAGAACGTTACCGATTGAACCTCGATCGACCTTCACCTTTACGTTGTCAGCAATTTGGACCAACACGGTCTTCTCTTCAATTCCAACCACAGTCCCGTAGATGCCACCGGCTGTAACGATCTTGTCCCCTTTTTCAAGAGCATCGAGCATCTTCTGACGGTCTTTCTGGCGTTTTTGCTGAGGGCGAATAATCATGAAATAGAAAATCACAAAGATCAATCCGAAGAGAATGATGGTCTGAAGAAATCCGCCACCATCCGGGGTTTGTTGCGCAAGGATCAGGTACTGGTACACGTCTGCCTCCGTTATGAATTAATGAATTGTATGGTCGGTCATTCGTACTGTCGTTTCATCAGGTGCCAACTGCGTCAGCATGCTCTTCTTCCACGCCTCGACCCGGGACTCGAGAATGGCTTTCCGAGACTCCTGCATGAGCCAAAGATAGAATGAGAGATTGTGAATCGTCGCCAGTTGAAGCCCCAGGATCTCACGAACCTGAAACAAATGCCTCAGATATGCTCGTGAGAAGTTCGAACAGGTATAGCACGTGCACGACGGATCCGGTGGCGTCAAGTCGGCCTTGTACTTCGCGTTCCTCATGTTCAGTGTCCCCTGCCTCGTAAACAGATTTGCATTCCTGCCATTCCTGGTAGGAAGGACACAGTCGAACATGTCGATACCACGAGAGATCGCTTCAATCAGATTTGCCGGCGTTCCTACACCCATGAGGTATCTGGGCTTGTCGCTCGGAAGAAACGGCTCCGTCGTCTCTATCATCCGGTACATATCCTCGGGGGTTTCACCTACGGCAAGACCTCCGATCGCATAGCCGTCGAATTTCATGCCAACCAACGCTCGCGCGCTTTGTTCTCTGATTTCGGGATACACACTTCCCTGCACGATTCCGAAGAGCGCCTGGTCATGCCCATAGAGCGGCTTCGTGCGTTCACACTCTGCCTTGCAGCGCTCAGCCCATCTAATCGTGAGCTCGTTGGACCGCTGAGCATATTCTCTTTCACACGGGAAGGGCGCGCACTCGTCGAGCACCATCATGATGTCGGAACCGAGGTCCCTCTGGATGCCGATGACCGACTCGGGAGTAAACACATGAGTCGAGCCATCGATGTGTGATTTGAAGGTGACCCCCTCTTCCTCGATGGTCCGCAGCTCATTCAGACTGAAAACCTGATAGCCGCCGCTGTCAGTAAGAATCGCCCGCTTCCATCCAATGAACCCGTGAAGCCCTCCTGCCGTCCTGAGAAGTTCCGTTCCCGGTCGCAAATAGAGATGGTAGGTGTTTCCCAGAATAATCCGGGCACCGATCCCTTCGAGCTCCCGCTGCTCGATGGCTTTCACGCTCCCTTGCGTCCCGACCGGCATGAAGACTGGAGTCTCGACCACGCCATGACCCGTTTCGAATGATCCAGCTCTCGCCTTCCCATCGGTCTTCAAGAGGTCGAACTTCACAATCGTTCCTTCACTTTACAGGACCTACCCCCTCAAGAACAAAAAACCGCCGGCTCCAAGTGCACTCGGCGGAATAGTTACTGATGCAATATAAACAGATTTGAGCCCTCTGTCAACCCTTCTGAAGCTCACGTCCGTTGTCATCCTGGCGGTTTCTGAGCCAGAAGATCGCCACATAGAGCAGTGCGCCGCCGGCATCAGCAAGGAAGTCGTAGAAATCAACACTGCGATTCGGCACCGATCTCTGGTGATACTCGTCCAGCAGCCCGTACACGACACTAAAGATGAAGGCTCCCATCAGTGCGTACGATTTGAGCAGAGGAAACCTGTTCTGATAGAAAAACGCCCGACGGATAAACAAGCAGAGGATGAAATAGATGACGGCGTGGATGATCTTGTCTGTGCCCTGTGGGATCTTGTCAAGTCGAATGTGGAAGTTTGAGATCGAGGATAGGACGTAGATCAATAGAACCCAGAGGATCGGAGGGAGCTGATATTTCAGGAAACTCTTCAGGGCGATTCGATCCTTCCGATTGCCGCGGGCAGGTGGTCGATGAGGTCGTGCGCCACGATGCTGCGTTCACCCAAGCACTCCTTTGCGCAATCGCCAGCAAGACCATGGAGGTACACTCCGGAAACAGCCGCATCCTCCCTGCTCATTCCCTGCGCCCAGAGCGAGGCAATCATTCCCGCAAGCACGTCTCCAGACCCGACAGTTGCCATGCCTGGATTGCCGGTCGAATTCACAAACACGCGGCCGTCCGGGAGCCCCGTCGCCGTTGGACCGCCCTTCAGAACGAGTGCCAACTTACCGGCCATCGCACTCGCACGGGACACCTCAACCCTGTCAGCTTCGATTTGTGCCGATGGCGTTCCGACAATTCGAGACAACTCTCCGGCATGCGGAGTCAGTACAAACTCGCCTTTCAGTTTTGCACATTTGCGTAGTCCAAGCTCTGCAACAACTCGAAGTGCGTCAGCATCGACGACAATCTTACCTGGAGATGCAGCAATGATCTGCTTGATGACTTCCAGCGTCTCTGCGTGAGTGGAGAGTCCGGGGCCGACGACTACCACATCAGCCCACTCGAGTTTTTCCTTCAGGGCGGGCAGGGCAGCTATGCCCAGTGTGCCCTCTTTCGTGGCCGTCACTGAAGTCACAATAGCTTCGGTGAGTCTTTTGGCGAGAATCGGATATACGGTCTCTGGCGTCGCCAACATCACAGCGCCGGCCCCTGCCCGAAGCGCTGCTTTTGCGCAGAGGTATGCAGCTCCGGTGAACCCCTTTGAGCCGGCAATCACCAGAACCTTTCCGACAGAGTACTTGTGTGCGGTCGAAGCCCTCTGCGGTAACACGCTCTTCACATCGCACGTTTCCGTGAGGAACGTCTTCAGCTTCTTCGATCTCTGGACGACCGGAGGGATTCCGATATCAACCAGGTGAATCGCGCCCGCAAGATCCTGTCCCTGGTTGCACAGCAGCCCCGTCTTGAGCAATCCGAAGGTCACCGTTCGCTCCGCACAGATGGCCCTCGATGCGGCGACTCCGGTGGTACCGTTTACGCCGGACGGGATGTCAACGGAGACAACTGGAACAGATTGCGCATTGATCCAGTCGACAACCTTCGCGACTGATCCCTTCACTTCGCCCGTGAAGCCTGTGCCAAAGATGGAATCCACAATGAGTTCAGGTTCCTTCAGTCGTGGGAGAAGACGCGGGGACAGCTTGTGAATCTGAAGCTGGTTACTGTGTGCGCGGGCGAGGCGTGCGAGAATGGCGAAGTTCGTGCGGGCATCCCCCTCGAGCTTCGTGGCCGTAGTGAGGAGGACCACCTCAACAGAAGCGCCTTTGTTCAGGAGCAAACGCGCGATGACAAAGCCATCCCCTCCGTTGTTCCCCTTCCCACAAAATATCAGGATGTGCTTTCCGTGGATGGGTCCGTACTGGCACCCAATGACTGCTGCAACTCCACTCCCAGCATGTTCCATGAGCAGAATGCCGGGAATGCCGTGGGTGTTGATGGTTGCTTCATCGCACCATCTCATCTCCGCCGCAGAAACGATCGTTCTCATTGGAGTACCCTCAGATCTTAAAGAACCCCCTCGTAATATCTACAACGAGTGAAGGATACAGTCCCAAGACAAGCACCAGAACCGCAGCAATGACGACAGCAATGAGTGCGGGCAACGGTACCTGACTGTCCACATCAGCTTCTCCATCCCGGAAGTACATCAGCACAACGATTCGCAAGTAGTAGTATGCCGAGACAAGGCTTGTCAGGACACCGACAATTGCCAGCCAGGTCATATCGGCCTTCACGGCCGCCAGAAAGACGTAATACTTGCCGAAGAATCCTGCGAATGGCGGGATTCCGGCGAGAGAGAACATGAAGATTGCCATGAGCACAGCGACCACGGGACGCCGGGCTCCAAGGCCCGCGTAGTCATCCAGGGTGAGCTTCTTGTCATCAATCCCTTCGATCCACGAGACGATCCCGAAGGCGCCAACGTTCATGAACGTATAGGCAAGAAGATAGAACAGCACACCAGTCTCCCCTTCCGTGTTTGCCGCCGCCACACCGCTGAGCATGTACCCGGCATGTGCGATACTGGAATATGCCAGCATCCGCTTTATGCTCGTCTGGGCGATCGCCGTTACGTTTCCTACGATCATCGTGGCGGCAGACACAAATGCAAGGATCTGGCTGAGAGATGTGCCGGAAATTGAAAAGATCCGGACAAAGAGCAGGACGAACGTCGAGAACGCGGCCGCTTTCGCAGCAGTGGACATGAATCCGGTTACCGGAGTGGGCGCTCCTTCGTAGACGTCGGGAGCCCACATATGGAATGGGACTGCAGAAACCTTGAATGCAAGGGCAATCAGGATGAGTCCACATCCGATGACGAACAGCGAATTCCCTATGAGGTCGGGGAACGCGTCATGAATGCGCAGCAGATTTGTCGTTCCTGAGATTCCGTAGATCAGTGCAATGCCATACAGAAGAAATCCCGTCGCAAACGCACCCAGCAAGAAGTACTTCAGCGCGGATTCATTCGATCGTTCTTTCTTCCTCATGAATCCTGCCAGGACATAGAGCGACACGGACATGAGTTCGATACCTAGGAACACCGTGATGAGGTCTAATGCCCCGGCCATCAGCATCATTCCAGACGTCGCGAAGATGAGCAGGATGTAGAATTCACCGCGGTGACTCTCCATCCTTTCCAGGTATCCCTTCGTAAGGACAATGGATAAAAGTGCTGAGCTCAGAAAAACGATGTTACAGTACCCTGCGAACCCGCCCTGGAAGAGCATTTCTCCGAAAACAGGTATTCCCTTGTCGAGATGGAGGAACGACAAGACCAGCGACGTTGCGACTCCTGCCAGACTTATCCAGTACGACAAAGTCGGCCTGTCCTTTCCCGCCGCCTCAACGATGAGGGCAAGCAATCCGAACGACACCAGGGCGATGAGTGGTGAGCTATAGATAAGATCCGTTGAAGTGATACTCATAGGTCTCTTGCAGTTTGAGAATTCTCACGATGAGAAATTTAGGTACCAGACCAGAAAGAATATCGGAATCAATATTGGTGCACTGTAAAACAGAACATAGCCAAAGAACGACGGACATTTCACCCGAGCCTGCTCGGCAATCGATTTCACCATAAAGTTCGGTCCATTGCCGATGTACGTCATCGACCCGAAAAACACTGCTGCAAGGGAAACCGCCTGAACATACTTCCATGACGAGGCGGAGAACTCGAGCATCCCCGGTTGCAGCGGAGTCGCCAAGCCAAGGGCAGCAGGCGGTGAGATGCTGAGAAGCGCCTGCATGTGAGCTGCGTTTTCAACCGAGCCGCCGTGCAATCCCATCGCAGTGCTGAGAAAACTCAGATACGTCGGCGCGTTGTCCAGCACACTTGAGAGTCCTCCAGTAAACCAGAAAAACTGTCCGGGCTTCACAATACCGAGTGCCGGCGCATTCAATTCCAGCCAGTCCAGGGCCGGAATCATGGTGGCGAAGATTCCAAGGAACAGGATCGCAACTTCTTTCAACGGCAGAAAGTTAAAATCGTTCTTTCCGTGCACCTCTTCGGTAGTCGTGTAGTACGATGCCAGCGCCGCACTCCACATGATGATCTCTCGCAGCATGAGTGGCTTCTCGATGAACACCGCCGCGATGATAATGAGAAGGAACCAGGCGTTGTGGAGTCCGCCAAACCGAACCTGGTCAGGTTCAATTGCCTCCGCCTGAATTGTGCGCGACACCTTTGTGAACTGGTACGTGTCGATCACGTAGAACAAGCCAAGCAGAATGCACAAAACCATCATCCACGCTTCCCACGCTCTCGAAAGCACCCACAGGAACGGGATTCCTTTCAGGTAGCCAAGGAACAGCGGCGGGTCGCCAATAGGCGTCAACGCCCCACCGATATTGCTTACGATGAAAATAAAGAACACCACATGATAGCCCCGGATCCGGGCTCTGTTACTTCTCAAATACGGCCTGATGAGCAGCATCGAGGCGCCTGTTGTGCCCAGCAGGTTTGAAATCAAAGCTCCAAACGCCAGGAGCGCTACGTTCTCCCATGGCGCGGCCTTGCCGCGCAAATTGAAATGAATCCCCCCCGCCACAACGAACAGCGATCCGATCAGAGAGATGAAACTGACATAGTCATAGAGCGTCAATGCAAGTCGAGGGGCGTTCTGTACGACAAACGCATAGTACGCGACCACCACGAACCCCAAACTGATCGCTACGACCGGGTATCGGTGCTCCCACCATTCACGATGAATGAAGGGCATCACCGCAATCGACACAAGTAAAAGAACAAATGGAATCACCGCCCAAAGCGGCACAGGTGAAATCACCTGTTCTTCGAGCGCATGTCCAAGACTGTTGAAGAACACAAATGCAGCAGCGCCTCCAAGCACTGCGGCAACGATGGTCCATCTCTGTGGCTTCTTCATCAGGCTCCGAATCTGGCTCGATTGAGCTTATCGCGGCGACATGACCTTCGCCTGACTGTCGTCTGCCGTACGAATAAGCACACCCTGCCGGATTCCCTCCATCCCCCGAACGAGTTGTCTTGCCACCGGAGCCGATTTGCTCATGAAAGTGGCGGGATAGACGCCGATCCAGACGATAAACACGACCAGCAGCGCGAGCGAGAAGATCTCACGATTGTTGATATCATTCAGCGTATGCCCACCGTACAAACCGTCCTCGCGCATTTTGCCAAACATCATGCGCTGGTAGGCCCACAGGAGGTAGACCGCGGCCAAAATCACTCCCGACGAAGCAAACACCGCGTATACCGGCGATCCAAGAATCGTCGACTTGAAGCTCCCAAGGAGAATGAGAAACTCTCCGACGAATCCGTTCAGCCCGGGCAACCCGATCGACGAGAGCGAGACAATCATGAACAGTGTCGCGTACACCGGCATGATTTTCGCAACTCCCCCAAAGTCAGAGATTGTGCGCGTGTGTGCGCGGTCGTAGATCATGCCCACGATCAAGAAGAGCGCCCCGGTTGAGAGTCCGTGATTGATCATCTGGATGATGGCCCCCTGAATACCCTCCTCCGTCATGGCAAATATGCCCAGGACGACGAACCCGAGATGCGAGACTGATGAGTAGGCAACGAGTTTCTTCAGGTCTGTCTGGACCATCGCAACGAGTGCGCCATAGATGATTCCTATCACCGCGAGAATCCCCAACAGAGGAACGAATTTCAACGCCGCATGAGGAAAGAGCGGCAGGCAGAACCGGATGAGGCCGTAGGTACCCATCTTCAGGAGCACTCCGGCAAGGAGCACGCTTCCTGCCGTCGGCGCCTGCACGTGTGCATCAGGAAGCCATGTGTGGAACGGAAACAGCGGCACCTTGATCGCAAAACTGAGTGCAAATGCGAGGAACATCCAGGTCTGGAGAGAGAGCGCCATTCGCGGTCCCACGCTGTACAGCTGAACGAGATTCGTCGTGAAGTAACCGTCGGGCAGCGTCGAGGCAAAGTACGCGAGCGCCAGAATCGCCACAAGCATGAGGAGACTGCCAAAGAGCGTGAAAAGGATGAACTTGATGGCAGCATAGATGCGGTCATGTCCGCCCCAAATGCCGATGATGAAATACATCGGGATGAGCATCGCTTCCCAGAACATGTAGAAGAGGAACAAATCGAGCGCCGCGAACACACCTACCATGCCGACCTCAAGAAGGAGGATCATCATGGTATACCCTCGCAGCTTCTGCTGAATGGAGTTCCATGTTCCAAGAAGAGCGACCGGCGTCAGGAAGGTCGTCAGCACGATGAGGAGCAGCGACATGCCGTCAATGCCCACATAGTAGCTGATGTTCAGCGACCGTATCCAGAGCGTGTACTCCCTGAATTGGAATCCCGGAGTCGCGGGATCGAAATTCAGATAGAGGATCAGGGAGACCGCAAATGCCAGTCCGCTCGTGACGAGACCGATCAGCTTGATGAGCTCGCCGTTCTCTTTCTTGACGAAGAACAGAGCCAGCACACCAAGCAGCGGGAAGAAGATTGTGATCGAAAGGATGTTGTCGAAAATCATGGAGTGTCTCTCGCAGTCTGGTCTAGCCGAATATCAACCACAGAAAGATGAACACGATCCCACCGACGAAGATCGTTGCATACTGCTGTGCGATTCCGTTTTGCACTTTCCTGATCCCTTGGGCAACCAGCCCAGTGAGCTTGGCCGAGCCGTCAACGATTCCGTCGATCACCGCGACATCGACTCCCTTCCAAAGGAGCCCCTCAGACACTTTCACGGTTGGGCGCGCAACAAGCGCATCATACGCCTCATCAACATAGTACTTGTTGAACAGGATGCGGTAAAGCACAGGGAATCTGCCCTTCCATTGCTCAGCCAATTCCGTTCTGCGCAAATAGACGGTCCGGGCCGCATAGATTGCTCCGGCTGCAACAGCAACCGAGAGCGCCATGAGGAGATACTCAGTGATCTCGATCTCGTGAGGAGTAATCCTCAACTTGTCATAGGCTGGAGCAAAAATCGGTTCCAGCCAGTGCTCAATCGCATTACCTCCAAGGAGGCTTTGCGGGACACCAACGAAACCGCCGACGATAGAGAGTCCGGCCAGAATCATGAGCGGGATGGTCATCGTTTTCGGGGCTTCGTGCGGATGTATCTCAGGTCCGTATCGCTTCTCCCCGTCAAACGTGAGGCTCACAAGCCGGAACATGTAGAAGGCCGTTAGCGCCGCACCAACGACGCCCAGAGCCCACAAGATCACGGAGCCATACTCGCTGCTGAACGCCTTCCAGAGTATCTCATCCTTGCTGAAAAAGCCGGCAAACGGAGGAATCCCGGCAATTGCGATCGCCCCAATGAGGAACGTCTTGTACGTCGTCGGGAGGTGGTGCTTCAGTCCACCCATCTTCTGGATATCCTGCTCTTCATGCATCGCATGGATCACAGCGCCTGATCCGAGAAAGAGCAACGCTTTGAAGAAGGCATGCGTCAAGACATGAAAAATTCCTGCCGTGAAGGCTGCGACGCCCAATCCGAGGAACATGTATCCGAGCTGGCTGACAGTAGAATACGCAAGGACCTTTTTGATGTCATTCTGAACAAGTCCGATACTGGCGGCAACGATCGCGGTCACTCCGCCGATGATCGCCACAACTTCCAGCGCAGTCGGAGCCAGGGCATATAGGATCGAACAGCGGGCAACCATGTAGACGCCGGCGGTGACCATTGTGGCTGCGTGAATCAATGCGCTCACGGGAGTAGGACCAGCCATCGCATCGGGCAACCAGACGAACAGCGGTATCTGTGCAGATTTTCCAGTTGCACCCACGAAGAGCAGAAGTCCGATCCAAATCATGGTAGTGTTTTCTCCGTCCAGCACCGACGCACTGCCAAAGACGGTCTCAAAATTCAGGCTCCCAAACTGAGTGAAAATCAGAAACATCCCAAGCAGGAACCCGAAGTCGCCGATCCGGTTGACGACAAATGCCTTCTTTGCTGCATCTGCAGTCGTTGCCGTTCCGGGCTTGTACCCGCCCGTCTCGAACCTACGATCGTACCAGAATCCGATCAGTAGGTACGAGCACAATCCCACGCCTTCCCAACCCAGAAACATGAGGAGAAAATTGTCCGCCAACACGAGGTTCAACATCGCAAAGATGAAGAGGTTCAGGTACGCGAAGAATCTCCAGAATCCCGGATCGCCATGCATGTAGCCAATCGAATAGACATGGATCAGGAATCCCACCCCGGTCACGATGAGCGTCATGAGAATGGAGAGCTGATCGACCTGAAATGCCACAGAGGCATCGAAGGACGACGCCGTGCCGGTGAATGCGGATATCCATGTAAACAGCTCAACGATCTGCTTTCGCTCTTCTGGTTGCATTCCCAGCATCGCGGCAAAGATCGACGCAGCGACGAGGAACGACAGGCCAACCGCGCCGCTTCCGATGATGCCAACGATCGTTTCCTTCTTTATCTTCCTGCCGACGAGGCCAAGGACGAGGAACCCGAGCAGGGGAAACAGGACTATGAGTGGTGTAATCGAGAACATGGGCGTTGGGATTGAGTTAGTTCAAGAGTATAGATGATAGAGCATCGGGTGATTGAGTCATCGGGTGATCGGGTCAACAAGTCAGTTCCTGATTGTTCAGGATGGCTCGATGGCGAGATCGCCACTTGACCCGATTCGTTCACCACTTCAAAATATTGATCTCTTCAAGATTCACGGTTTGCTTGTTACGGTACATGGCGATGATGATAGCCAGTCCGACGGCTGCCTCCGCCGCTGCAACCGTCATGGCAAAAAACACGAGCATCTGGCCTCTCACATCGCCAAGAAAGGACGAAAACGCTACGAGCGAGAGATTGGCCGAATTCAACATCAGCTCGATGGACATGAAGACGATAATCGCATTGCGTCGTGCGAGCACCCCAACGACGCCGATGACGAAGGTAATTGCGCTCAGAATCAGATAGGATTGTAGTTCCATAGGATTATTTCAATTTTTTCTTAGCCAGGACCACGGCTCCGACGATTGCCACGAGGAGCAGAATTGACGTCACCTCAAAGGGGAAGAGAAATGTCGTGAACAACTCCAGACCGATATGTTCCACCGTCCCGACTTCAACCGCCTTCTCAAACCGCGACGGCGGGAGTGTCGCTCCCGAGAAACCAATCACATACACCAGTTCCATGAGGACTCCAAAACTGAGTCCCGCGCCGACGATCTTCTTGTACGAAATTCTCTCCCGCAGCTGCTTTTCGTCGCCCAGATTCAGCAGCATGATGACGAAGAGGAAAAGCACCATGATCGCGCCGGCATAGACGAGAATCTGGATGAATGCGATGAATTGTGCATGGAGGGTAAGGTACAGACCTCCGAGCGCAAAAAAGTTGAGGATGAGATAGAGCGCCGCGATCACGGGATTTCTGCGGGTCACCATCATCAGAGCAGAACCCACCGAAATGGCGCCAAGAAAGTAGAAGAGGATTGTTTCGAGGTTCACGGACGGTCTGTTGGGTTTATGATGATCGGATTCGTTTGAAAACAACCTCCGGTGCAGGCTTCAGGCCGCCCGGAGCCATCGAACAAGCTCACCCAGCGATGGGCGCTTGCCGTAAATCAGAATGGCGGTCCTGAAGATCTTTCCCGCCACCCACATCATGAACACACACGAAACGACAAGGAGCGCGATCGTCGCGAGGATCTCCCACAGCGGCGGCATCTGAATCGGAATCCGCATGATCATGAATGCCGGCGTCAGCAACGGAACATAGGACAGTATCCGGAGGAACAGCGCGTCCGGATTCTGCATGGCCGGCATCGCGAGGACGATCGGGAATACCAGGAACAAGCTCACGTAACTCGTGATTTGTTGTGCCTCCTGCTCTGTCGTGACCGGAGAGCCCGCTGCGACGAAAATCGCAGAGTAGAGGAGATACCCGAGGATCAGGTATACAAACGAAAGCGCCAGGTTCTCGATGGCAAAGAGACTCGCACCCGTCTGCAATCCAATCCCGAGCCCGATCATTCCCCAGATGAACATCTGGAAGAGGCCCAAACCGCTCAATCCCAGGATCTTCCCTATCATCACATCACGCGCCGAGCATGAGGACAGCAGCACTTCAATCACCCGATTCGACTTCTCTTCCACAACGCTTCGGATCAGGAGCTGTCCCGAGGTCAGCACCAGGAACATCAACATCATCACCGCGATGTATGCGCTGAAGAACGTCTCGAGGAATCCGGATTCCTTCTCTTCCCCCTTCTCGCTGATCTTGATCGATCGCACATCGATCCCCTTCATCAGCTTCCGGACCTGCTCCGCGTTTATCCCCTGGCTCTGGAGCCGGTGCTCCACGATGACTTCCTCAATCGTTCGCGCAAGACGCTCACTCACCCGGAAGTTGCCAACGTTTTCTGCCCGGTACTCAACCTTTCCGCTGTCATACGCGGTTGCCGGGATGAGAAAATATCCTTCCACCTTCTTTTCCACGACCATCTTCAGAGCGCGCGCACGTTGCTCGTCAGCAGGGAGCGGCTCTGTCAGATCGCGGATCAGATAGTTCGGCCTGCCGTCGGGGAGTCTATACTTCTCATCAAGCCGCTTGGAGAGCGGGGTAACGATCTTGCCTGTCTCGTCAATCACTCCGATCGAGATGGTCTTCTCATCGGGTTTCGATGCAAGCAAACCAGGGAGCAATCCAAATACCACCATGATCACCGGCATGAGGATGAGTGAGATGATGAACGCTTTCGATTTCACCTTCTCGAGGAACTCCCACTTCGCCACGACGAGGTACTTCATCGGCTCGCTCCCCCCTCCTTTTTCCTCTCCGCGTCCTCAACGTCACGTTTGACCTTCAGATATCTAAACACCGAAAAGCCAACCGCCGCAAGGAAGATCAGTGGGATGAACCACTGCGGATCATCGACGAATACCGTAGATACCGTGATCGCAACAAAGACGACAGTGGTAAGGATGACGGACCGAAATTGTTTCCTCACCTCAGGAGCAGCTGGCTTCTTCTCCCGCTTCTTCGGGGTCACAGGCGGGGCCACCAGATCCTGCATCTCCGGCGGGGGGCCCACTACGTTGATGAAAATCGAATTGAGCGACGGTTCAACGATTTCAAACTTCCGGATGCTCAGCTTGGCGTCCAGTTTGGACAGCACCTTCGAGCTATGTGCAGCATCCACGAGTTCAAGTTCGGCATAATTCTGATAGACGTCCGCGCGCTTCACATTCGGCATCGTCTTTAGAAACTCTCCATCCCCCTCATACTCGATCCGCAATGAATTCGTCCCATATCGCTTTTTGACGTCCCGAAGGGAGCCGCTCAGCACCTCTCGTCCCTTGTTGATGAGAAAAATGTTGTCGCACATCTTCTCCACTTGTTCCATCTGGTGCGTGGAGAACACGATGGCGACGTTCTGCTGTCGCAGCTCCATCAGAACATCTTTCAGCATGATCTGATTGACAGGATCGAGACCGGAGAACGGTTCATCGAGGATCAACAACTGAGGCCGGTGGAGGACGGAGATGATAAGTTGGACTTTCTGCTGATTTCCCTTCGAGAGCTCCTCGACCTTTCGGTGCGCGCTCTCTTTCAAACCAAAGCGGTCAAGCCATTGGTAGGCAAGCGGTTTTGCCTCGTGTTCGTCCAGCCCCTTCAACGAAGCAAAGTAGAGGATCGTATTGATAATCTTGCTCTTGCGGTACAGTCCTCGTTCTTCGGGCAGGTACCCGATGACATTCCACATTTCCGGCGTGAACGGCTTTCCATCAAACGAGATGGTTCCGCTGTCCGGCGCGATGACATTCAGGACCGTGCGGATCGTCGTTGTCTTCCCGGCGCCATTCGGACCGAGCAAGCCGAACAGTTCCCCGCGCTGGACCTCGAGAGAGACGTCGTCGACTGCAACAACGCTCTCATACGCTTTCCGAAGGTGTGAGACTTTGAGCATGAATTCTGCTAAGGGGTGTTTCGATAGATCATTCGGGCAAAGGGAATCGTCTCCCGAACGTGATCCAGGCCGCAAATCCAGCCGACGGTGCGTTCGACTCCGAGGCCGAATCCGGCATGCGGCACTGTTCCAAACCGCCGGAGATCGAGATACCACTCGAACGCTTCCTGCGGCAGATGATGTTCTTTGATCCGCGAGAGGAGCGCCTCGAGATCGTCCTCACGCTGGCTTCCACCAATGATCTCTCCATACCCTTCAGGGGCCAGCACGTCGATAGCGAGCGCCACATTCGGATTGTTCGGATCGCGCTTCATGTAGAATGCTTTCACAGCGGCCGGGTACCGATGAACCATCACTGGGCGGTCGAACTGCTGTGAGATCACCGTCTCATCTGTGCCGCCGAGATCATTCCCCCATTCAAAGTTGATGCCATTCTTCTTCAGAATCTCGACTGCTTCATCGTACGAAATGCGGGGAAGGGGCTTTTTTACGTTCTGGAGGAGCGTTGTGTTCCGTTCAAGCGCTTTCAGCTCCCTGTCGCAGTCTTTCAGGACTGTCTGGACGATGTACTCCAGAAACTCTTCGGCCAGATCCATGTTGTCGTTCAGGTCATTGAAGGCGACTTCCGGCTCCACCATCCAAAACTCAGTCAGGTGGCGCCGCGTCTTCGACTTCTCCGCTCTGAAGGTCGGTCCGAAGCAATAGACCTTGCCGAATGCCATTGCACCTGCCTCAGCATACAACTGGCCCGACTGAGTGAGATACGCTTTTCCCAGATCGAAGTAGTCTGTTTCGAAGAGCGTCGATGTCCCCTCGCACGCCGCGGGCGTGAGAATGGGCGAATCGACAAGGACGAATCCGCGCCCGTCATAGAAATCCCTGATGGCCTTGATGATGCGGTGCCGCACACGAAGAATCGCGTGCTGACGCGATGACCTCAGCCAGAGATGCCGCCGATCTGCAAGAAATTCAATCCCGTGTTCTTTTGGCGTGATGGGGTACTCGTGCGCCACTGAGATCACCTCCACGCCGCTCACTTCCATCTCGTATCCGCCCGGGGCACGGTCTTCTTTCCGTACCTTACCGGTCATCGAGAAGGACGATTCCTGAGTAAGGACATCGAATTGCGCGAACAGATCGTCGCTGACGACTCCCTTCACCATGACCCCTTGAACAACTCCCGTCCCATCCCTCAAGAGAAGGAAACGGACCTTGCCACTTGACCGTTTGTGATACAGCCATCCACGAAGCGTGACGACTTCGCCAATATGCTTTGCGAGATCTTCAATATAGACGCGGCTCATTCCTATCACTACCTTGTTTAGGTCGAAAGTCGGGGTAATATAGTGAAGAGATGTGTTATCTTCAAACGATTTCGGGCCTTCTGGAGGCATTGCCACGCGGGATCACTCGCCGCGTGAGCTGGTCAGGATGGCTTCTGAGAATCATCAGGGATGTCACGAAAGCGAGCATCCCTTATGTCGGCGGGAGGTACCGGTTTGTCTCTCATCGAATCCGGCGGCGGGGGTTGTGGACCCTGGGATGGCTGGGAACGTTCATCACGCCGCAGGTATTGAAGTGTCCTGACGATCAACCGATAGATGAAAAAGAACGCCAGGCTGAGGATAACGAAACGCAAGATACGGAGCAACACTGCTACTTTCTCCTCACGGGATTGTAGTACTCGACGGGCGCTTTGTTCGGCCGGAGAATTTGACCGATGAGGTCTTCGAAATCGTCCTTGTTGTTGACGAAATCGATTTCCGTTGCTTTCACGATGAGGAGAGGGGTCGCTTTATAGCGGAAGAAGAAGTAATTGTATGCTTCGTTCAGATCCTTGATGTACTCCTCTGACATCTTTTCTTCCATCTTGCGTCCGCGCTGGCGAATATTCGACAACAGCCTCTCGGTGCTGCACTGGAGATAGACAACGAGATCCGGAGTGGGAATCGTCCGCTCAATGGCGGCGAGAAGAGTCTCATACAGCTTCAGTTCTTCATCGGCCAGAGTGAGGTACGCGAAGATCTTGTCCTTCTCGAATATGTAGTCGGAGATAAGGAAGTTGTGGAAAAGGTCGGCCTGGAAGAGCTCTTGTTGCTGTTTGTAGCGGCTGAGGAGGAAAAATATCTGCGTCTGGAATGCATAGTGTTCCGGATCCTCATAGAACTTTGGCAGGAAAGGATTTTCCTCGAAACGTTCGAGCACCAGTCTCGCGCCGAGCTTCTCAGAGAGCATCTGCGCAAGCGTCGTTTTCCCTGCACCGATAACGCCTTCAATGGCGATGTGACGGATATCAGACCGAGGAACCTGCAATCAACTCTCCACTGAAGTGAGATGTAGAGCCAACGGTGATTTCTGCACAGCGCTTGTATCCGCACAGCGGTCAAGGAGTTCCCTGACTGCGCAATGACAGAGCGGATCGATGAACTCGGGGGCGATCTCTGCGAGGGGAATGAGGACAAATTTTCGTTCCTCCCGCTCCGGATGAGGCAATCTGAATTCCGGCCCTTGCCTTACTTCTGCTCCCACGTACAAAAGGTCCAGGTCGATCTCCCTGGGGCCCCACCGTTCCGTTGGCACTCTGCCGATCTTTCGTTCCGTTTCCTTGAGGAGAGCGAGAATGTCTTCTGCCTTTCCATCGCAGGAAAATTCGGCGACACCGTTGAGGAACGAGGGCTGATTTTTGTCCCCGACCGGTTCCGTTTCATACACAGATGAAACTCGCCGAAGCGACCAGCCCGGCAAAGCCTGTAATGCTCTCACTGCGTCCGACAAAAACCGGTGGCGGTCTCCCCTGTTCGAACCGAGACCGACAAACACGCGGGCCATCTACTTCCTCTCCCGGTGCAGTTCGACTTCCACATAGTCGATCACACCCTTCACCGGAGCGCTCGGCTTCCGGACACGCACGACGACTTCATCGATTCTGCGAAACTCCTTGAGCAGTCCGTTTGCGATCGTTTCCGCGAGTGCTTCAATGAGGTAGTACTTCTTCCCCAGGACGAGTCTGTTGATCGACTCGTACACCCGCTCGTAGTTCACGGTCTGCCGCAAGTTGTCGCTTCGCGCTCCGCGGGACACATCAGTGTGCAGCTCCACATCTACTTCGAACTTGCCGCCGAGTGTTTGCTCATCCGAGAGGACACCGTGATAGGCGTAGAACACGGCATTGTGGAGGCGAATAATATCCGGGAAACGTCTGGATCGTCGTGGCAAAGGAGAATTCCTCGAACGTCAGAATGCGAAATGGCAAGGCGGCAAAATATAGACAACCAATGATGAAAAAACAATGACGCGACCGGCGCTCACGCTTTCTCAATTTTCGCCCACGTGTCGCGCAAGGTGACAGTCCGGTTGAACACCAGGTGCTCTGCCGTCGAATCATCGTCCACACAGAAGTATGCGAGACGTTCAAACTGGTATCTCTCTTGTGGCTTCGTCTTCTTCAACATCGGCTCAACTTTGCAGTTCGGCAGGACTCTCAACGCATCCGGATTGATGAATTCTCGCCAGTTGTCACCTCCCGGATCTTCAACACGAAACAGCCTGTCGTAGAGCCGCACCTCGGCATCCAATGAATGCTGGGCGGAAACCCAGTGAATCGTCCCCTTCACTTTCCGTGCGCTCTGGGGCAATCCGCTCTTCGTTTCCGGATCGTACGTGCATCGCAACTCAACGACCTCACCTTTGTCGTCCTTCACAACGCCAACGCACTTGATGATATACGCGTACCTCAATCGGACCTCATTGCCCGGCGACAGACGGAAGAACTTCTTCGGGGGGTCTTCCCTGAAATCGTCGCGCTCGATATACAACACTTTCGAAAATGGCACCCTACGGCTCCCCATGGCCGGATCTTCCGGATTATTCACCGCTTGCAATTCTTCGACCTGACCGTCGGGATAGTTCTCAAGCACCAGCCTCACCGGATTGAGCACTGCCATCACCCGAGGCGCCCGTTTGTTGAGGTCGTCACGAAGGCAGTCTTCGAGCATCGCAACGTCGACGGTACTCTCGCTCTTGGAGACTCCGATGCGGTCAGCAAACAGCCGGAGCGATTCGGGCGTGTAGCCGCGACGACGGAGCCCCGAGATCGTTGGCATTCTGGGGTCATCCCAACCGTTCACATGCTTTTCTTCAACAAGCTGCAGCAGCTTCCGCTTGCTCATAACCGTGTAGCTCAGGTTGAGACGGGCAAATTCAATCTGTCGCGGGTGATAAATCCCAAGTTGTTCGACAAACCAATCGTACAACGGCCTGTGATCTTCGAATTCGAGCGTGCAGATGGAGTGCGTAATCCGCTCAATCGAATCGCTCTGTCCGTGCGCCCAGTCATAGGTCGGATAGATGCACCAGACGTCGCCTGTCCGGTGGTGTGTTGCCCTCAGGATGCGATACATCACCGGATCGCGCATGTTCAGATTCGGCGATCCCATGTCGATCTTGGCCCTCAGCGTTCGGGAGCCGTCCGGAAACTCCCCCTTCCTCATGCGTGCAAAGAGATCAATGTTCTCCTCGATCGAGCGATTCCGGTATGGGCTGTCCTTTCCCGGCTCGGTCAGCGTCCCACGATGCTCACGCACCTGGTCTGCGCTCAGGTCACAGACGTATGCCTTTCCTTTCTTGATGAGCTGGACGGCATGCTCGTGCAGCTGCTCAAAGTAATCAGACGCATAGAACAGACGATCTTCCCAGTCGAATCCGAGCCATCGTACATCTTTCTCGATCGAATCGACATACTCCTGCTCTTCCTTCGTCGGATTCGTGTCGTCAAAACGAAGGTTGCAGAATCCTTTGTAGTCTCTGGCAAGACCAAAATTCAGGCATATCGATTTCGCGTGCCCGATATGGAGGTAGCCATTCGGCTCAGGCGGGAATCTCGTATGCACCCGACCTTCGAACCGATTTGATTCACAGTCGCCATCAATGATCTCCCGAATGAAGTTCCTTCGTACCGGGGGTGTCGCAGGTGAGTCTGGCGTTTCAGGCTTCTTTTCGTTTTCCATGTTCATCACTGTAGTTTTTCAATCGCAGCGTTGATGCGCCGAAGAGACTCTTCTTTTCCCAGCAGCGCGGCTATGTCGTAGAGACCGGGCCCGGCACCCATTCCGGACAAGGCCAATCTGAGCGGATGGATCAGCTCGCTGTTTTTGATCCCAAGCGACGCCGCTGCGCGATGCAATGCAGCTTCAAAGTCCTCCTTGAGAGTGTGATCGAGCCGCGAGAACTCGTCGGCCAAAACCTTCAGCTGCGAGGCGGTCTCGGGTTTCCATCTCTTCTTCACGACATCAGTTTCATACTCTGCGGGCGGCCGGTAGAAATATGGACATTTGGCGATGAACTCGCGAAGGAAGTTCGCGCGCTCTCTCATCGCTCCAATCACACCGAGCAGGTACTCGTTAGTAAGGGACGATTCCTCGAATCCTGAGCGTGCCAACTCTTCCCGCAACATAAGAAGCAGTTCCTCGTCAGGCTTCCGTTTCAGATGTTGAAAATTCAGCCAGTTCAGCTTCTCAACATTGAATACAGCTCCCGCCTTGCCCACTCGCTCAAGTGTGAATTCCCTGACGAGCTCTTCCATATTGAACAATTCCCGCTCATCGCCAGGATTCCACCCAAGGAAGGCGATGAAATTGATCATTGCTTCCTTGAGATACCCTTTCGACCGATAGTCCTCAACAGCCACGTCTCCCTGGCGCTTGCTGAGTTTGCTCTTGTCAGGATTGAGCAGTAAGGGAAGATGTGCGAAGACCGGCAATTCCCACCCAAAGTACTGGTACAGAAGTACATGTTTCGGCGTGCTTGGGAGCCACTCCTCTCCTCGGATGACATGGCTGATTTGCATCAGGTGGTCGTCCACCACAACGGCCAGATGGTATGTCGGAAATCCGTCCGACTTGAGCAGCACCTGGTCGTCGAGGATTTCATTCGCGATCGAGACTTCGCCCCTGATGAGATCCTGAAACGTCACAGCACCTTCAGGCGGGATCTTCATCCGGATGACATTCTTCTCTCCGCTGCTGAGGCGTTGAGTAATCTCTTCGGGGGTGAGTGACCTGCAATGTCCATCGTACGCCGCCCGCTCCTTCGCGGCTGTCTGGCGCTGGCGTATCTCTTCCAGCCGTTCAGCCGAGCAGAAACAATGATACGCCTTGCCTTGGTGTACGAGTTCTTTGGCGTGATTTCGATAGATCTCCAGACGCTCGGACTGCACATATGGTCCCAGCGGCCCGCCGACGACCGGACCTTCGTCGTAGTGGACTCCCGCCCATTCCAGTGTTGAGATCAGATTTTCGACCGCGCCTTCGACTTTGCGCGATTGGTCAGTATCTTCGATGCGAAGGATGAACTTGCCGCTATGATGGCGTGCAAAGAGGTAATTGTAGAGGGCGGTGCGGAGTCCTCCAACGTGAAGATATCCCGTCGGACTTGGCGCAAAACGGACCCGAACCTGCGTTGCCATGACTAATCCTGCTCTACCGATACAAAAAAAGCGTCTCGATATGCGAGACGCCTGCTCCATGCCTCATTGGTATTGGCATGGTACAGTTCCACATCATTTCGCTGAAGAAATTTAACGCTCGGAAGCCGGAAAGTCAACACGGCCACTGAATGGAAGCGAATAGGTGCAGCTCCTCGTCGAAGACGGAGTTCTAAATAATAGGGAATCCGATAGTCATCAATCGATGCCGCACAAGTGCCAAGGCTTTTCCCTCGAGAACTTACCTCGATTGCATAGATTCCTGTCATTAGGCTTACTCCAAAGCACCTATGTCGTTTGTGAGCTCCGCTCACAAACGGCCGACCTCGCGCAATTAGTACATTTGCAGAGGAATGGTCGAGTAACTGCCAACTGCTTGACAACCATCATGTGCCCGAGGCGAGTCATACCTGACTCAAGCTGCTATTTTGTCACAACATCGATCGTCCGGTGGCAACCTGTACTTCGCGCCCGCGTTCGATGCCATCTCATTATCCAGAGTCTAAAGCGCTGTCTGGCACATAAGGGTCTCCATCTCCATGGCTTCGTCATCATGCCGACCCATGCACACTACATCCTATCCTGCGATCCTGGCCGATTGCTCTCTGACATAATGCGAGATTTCAACACGCACACCTCGCGCGAGATTTCGGCTTCGCTTCAAGCTGATGGCGAATTCAGATTGCTCCGTATCTTCCGAGAGGCGGCAGAGATGGAACGACGCGGCAATTCCTACAAAGTGTGGCAGACCGGATTTCATCCGGTTTCGATCGAAACGGACCGTTTCTTCCGACAGAAACTACATTATATCCATGAGAACCCTGTGAGAGCCGGATTGGTCGAGCTACCGGAGGAATGGGAATACTCGAGTGCAAGGAACTATGCGTACGGAGATCACACCATCATTCAGGTCGAATTCATCGATTGGAGTGACCGCATCTAACAGATGTGTACGTGGATATCGTTTCTTCTGAAGCCGAACCCCCGCATCCATGTCGTTTGTGAGCTCTGCTCACAAACGCCCGGTTTCCGAGTCGTTCATTGGAGTGGAAGGATCCGGGGAAAAGAGGCTTGCGTTCAGCCCTTCGGGAGCAGAGCTCCCGAAGGACATAAGGGCTGTCATGCCTCATGTCGTTTGTGAGCTCTGCTCACAAACTGCCGGTTTCCGAGTCGTTCATTGGAGTGGAAGGATCCGGGCAAAAGAGGCTTGCGTTCATTCCTTCGGGAGCAGAGCTCCCGAAGGACGTGGGAGGGCTGACAATTTCGGAAATGCCGCAGCCGGGAGTTACCTCCCGACTGCTGGCGTAACCTCTCTTGTCGTTGGTTGGCCTGGGGGGTGACGACGTAGAAACTATTGCTCACACGAGGTCGGAGATCCCGCTAGCGCACCGTCACAACAGCGACGGAAGCCGGCGGTAACTTGACCGACACCTGGTTGTTCTTCACGGAGCAATCACCAAAAACCTTCGGGGTGACTGTATCAGGGGCATCAAACGTGTTGTGGGCGCTCAGGTCCCTCGCAGTCAGAACTCTCCCGGTCACGGAACGGACAGACACACCGCGTAAGTCACAGACTACATCCCTGCTCTTCTGCGGATCCACGTTTACAAAAGTAATATTGATAGATCCTCCTGTGCCCTTCGAAGCTGAGACATTCACTGCCGGGACAGATCGCCCGGCATGTTCATAGGTCTCCGAGTTCACTGACGCAGGTATCTGCACTGCGTCATGGTGTACAGTGTAAAGCTCATACACATGAAATGTCGGCGTCACGACCATTTTCGGTCCGTCAGTGAGGATAACGGCTTGCAGCACATTCACCATCTGGGCGATGTTCGCCATTCTCACTCGTCGGCTGGCGTTGTTGAAGATGTTGAGATTGATTGCTGCCGTGATGGCATCCCGAAGAGTGTTCTGCTGATAGAGAAACCCAGGGTTTGTTCCGGGTTCGACGTTGTACCAGTTCCCCCATTCGTCAACCATGAGTCCGACTTTCACCCCGGGGTCGTAGCGGTCCATCACTGCCGAATGCTGACGGATGAGGTCGTTCATCCGTAACGCCTTTTCGAGCGTCACAAAATATTCCGCCTCATCAAATGACGTTGCTGATCCCTTGTCACTCCACGTTTTCGGCACTGTGTAGTGATGGAGCGACACACCTCCCATCATTCGGATCGGGACATTCTTCATGAGTGTCTCCATCCAGTTCACATCTCCGGAGTTAGGACCACCGGCAATTCTCAAAAGGCGGTTGTTTCCGTAGTCCCGGCAATACGTCGCGTACCGTCGATACTGATCGGCGTAGTATTCCGCCGTCATGTTGCCGCCACATCCCCAGTTTTCGTTCCCAACGCCCCAGCACTTCACCGCCCAGGGCTTGTCCCGGCCATTCTTCCTCCGGAGATCCGCCATCGGGCTTTCACCATCGAAGTTGATGTATTCGACCCACTTCGACATCTCTTCGACGCTACCGCTTCCGACGTTTCCGCAAATATAGGGCTCGGTGTCCAGCTGCTCACATAGATCGAGGAATTCGTGAGTTCCGAAGCTGTTGTCTTCTACGACTCCTCCCCAATGGGTGTTCACCATTCTTGGACGTTTCTCACGCGGACCGATGCCATCCATCCAGTGATACTCATCGGCAAAGCATCCTCCCGGCCATCGCAGATTCGGGATCTTGATGCGCTTCAATGCAGCCACGACATCGTTTCTCATGCCACGCGTATTCGGAATAGGCGAATTCGGTCCCACCCAGATACCACCGTAAATCCCGTGTCCAAGGTGCTCAGCAAAATGCCCATAGATGTGACGGCTGATAGTGTCTTTCGCGAGATCGACGTTTAGCACGACCGATGTCACCGATCGTTGCGCAAGTGCGCTTCCAGCCCCAAAAAGGATCAGAAGGAAAACAATACGGAGTGGCGTTTTCATGGCAGGGTTTCCTCGAATTGGTCGGAAGGGTACACGAACACATCTGCAGAAGAATCTAGTGCCTGTATCTGGCAAAAGCAACCTGACCGGGGATGGTCAGAAGCGGCAGGAGACTATGGTAGCCGCCGGAGACAAAGTGCCGTGATGTCGTCACTCTGGGGTGCAGATCCGGTGAACGACTTGATGTCGGCGATGAGTTCGGAGATGATTTGGTCGGAGCTTGTATGCGTATGTTTCTGGAAGGACTCTTTCAATGGCCTGAAATTCTCGTAGAATTCTTCCCGGTCGTTCGCAGCTTCCGTAATGCCATCCGTATAGAGAAGCAGCTGTTCACCCTTTTCGATGGTGACGCGCTCGCTTTGATACGGGAAATCCATATCGAGCATGCCAAGCGGAAGTCCAGCAGCACCGAATTCCTGAACTGTACCGTTGTTCCGGAGAAGATATGTGGGATTATGGCCCGCATTTAACATTTCAAGTTCGCCAGTCGCCGGAGAGAGAATTCCCACGAAGGCCGTAATGAACTTGTCGTCGGTAGACGCCCGCCATATGACCTTATTCAATCGTTGGGCAAGCTCGCTCAGAGGCATTGTACCTTCGAGGTAAGCGGAGAGGTAGGCATGGAGACTGCTGACCAGCAATGCGGCAGGAACGCCCTTCCCTGCAACGTCTGCGATAACGAGCGCATAGGAACCATTCGGGAGAGGAATGCAATCGTAGTAGTCACCGCCAACTGACTTCGAAGGGATGTTGATTCCGGCCAGGTCATACCCCTGGACCTGCGGCAACTTCACAGGAATGATTTTCTTTTGGATCGAGGCGGCAACCGCCATGTCCTGCTCGAATCTCTGGTTCTCAAGAGCCTTCTCAAGGAGGTAGCGGTTTTCAAGCGACGCGTGTACTTGTCGCGCGAGCGCGTCGAGAAGGATTTGATCGGTGTCCTCGAACGGAATGATGCCTTGCCTGCTCTCCTTCTCGAAGAGTTCGAATGTATACGTTCTGTTTCCGAATGAGAACGTCGTCGTAATCGGCTCCCGTTCGAGTGCGCTTCCCTGGAACTGCAACCGGTCCGGGAAAAAGCTCTCCTCTATCAGTCGATCCTTCTCGGTGAGGCGTACAACACCCTTCGATGCGTTTGTCAATGATGCCGCGCGTTCGAGCGCAAGGTGCTCCAAAGAAGCTCCCTGATCCAGCTTCGAGATTTCGATACCTGTGTCGATCAGACTGTTCAGCTGCAGCACTCGATGATTAAGGGAAAACACCAGGGCTTTTTCGTTCCGGCGATGAATCAGATTCTGATAAGCCGTTTCGAAGTGATTCGCAAACAGGCGAAGGAGGATTGCATCATGCTCAGAGGATTTCAGGCGACCCCGTGTTGCTTTCAGCGCAACGGCGAGGCCGGACGAGACCCCCACCGGCCAGACAGCACAGAGACCGAAAGAAGTCTGTTTCAGAGCGAACGTTGATAGTTTTTTTCGCCCCACAGCTTCGCGAAGTTGTTCGAATCCCTGCGCTTTCCCGCCGGCGAGAAGCTTCCACCCTCCGTCTTCAGGCGTCAGGTGAAGCAGGTCGATGGCGGTTTTCTTGTAGAGCTTGCACAAGAGACGTTCGGAGAGACGGGCGAGGTCGGTAGTGCTGGAGGATACCGTGAACTTTCGGAATCCCTGCTGGAGAATATCGATGTGATGTGAAATTTGACCGGAGCGGCGAGACCGGCTCGGCTTTTTTCTTGGCGACATGGTTACTTCTTGGAAGCGAGGAATTTCAGTGCGTTCTCAACGGTGGCTTCTTTGCCGGCGAACTTGAAGAGGCCCATGATCGACAGCATTTTCTCGACTGCCGGATCGAGGTTCGTGAAAACCAGCTTTCCGCCTGCCTCTTCCAGCTGTTCAATAATTTCGATCAGAAACGACATCCCAATCGAGTTCACGACTTTTGACTGCGCAAGATTGATGACAACGTGCTTTGTCCCCTTCTCGAAATGCCGGCCGAATTCCTTCGCGATAGCCTCGCCTCCGACATGATTGACGTAGCCCGACGTGTTCATCACCAAACACCGGTCGCGCACATCCGAGGTCAGCGTGAATGCTTGTTCCATGCTTCTTCCTTCAGTTGAGGAGCTTCTTGATCGTGATTTTTGTTCCCCGTTTCCCCGATTCGATTCGAAAATCATCAGACATCGACTTCATCAGCTTCAACCCCCATCCCCTCTTGTTCCGCGAGCCCACTTTCTTCCTGATGTCAGGGTCCTCGACGGCTTCCGGTGCGAATCCTTTCCCGTAGTCCCTCACGAGGATCACAAGCTCCTTTTTTGTCATCGAGAATTCAACACGCACCGTCGGATTCCGCTCCCCCGCATGCTCAAGTGCGTTCATGATCGCTTCGGTTACCAGGAGCTTTGCCTCGCCGATCTTTTCCTCGCCGATTCCCATGAACCGTCCCAGCCGTTCAAGCCCCTCAAGCGCGACGAGCTCGATGTCCGAAATCTTCGGCAGCGTCATCGTCAGTTTCATAGACCCTTTCAGCCCGTTGCGTTCGCTTCTGTTCGTTCGAACTGTTGGTGGTTTCATAGTATGATTCAGGCTCTAGGATTGCTCTTTGATTTTCACGACCATCATTGTAATGTCGTCGTCCTGGATAGCTCCTTCCATCCAGGTCTCTCCTTCCTGCACCAGGTGCGCGATGATTTCATCCGGAGACCTGTCAACAACTTGCCCAAACGCTTTCTGCACACGTTCGTAGTCGAACATATCACCCGCGCTGTTTTTCTGTTCCGGCAAGCCATCTGTGAGGAGCAGGAGCGTGTCTCCGCGTTCAAGAGACGCCTCATGGAGCGCATACGGGAAGCTCTTCATTGCGCCAAGGGGCATGCCTTTGAGAAGAACCTCCTCGATGGAGCGGTCTCGTTTTCTGAAGATGAAGACGGGGGGCATTCCTGCACTGGATAAATATACGGAATTTCCTTTCAGCCTGACAAGCGTAAATGCCATGAAGAGCCGTCCCAGCCTGATGTCTTTGATCGCTTTGCTGCAGTGATTGAAGAAGCCCGGGATGTCAAACCGCGAAGCGTCAGAGACGAAAAGTCCCTTCATCAGGGTCACAATCGTTCCCGCCTGCATCCCGTGGCCGGTCGCATCTCCGAATGCAATGTCGAGTGTCTTGTCCGGCGCGACGCTGAAGTCATAGTAATCGCCACCCACCTCCGTCGACGTCTTCATATACACAGCGATCTCATAAGCAGGGAGCTGCGGAACCTCTTTTGGGAGGAGTGACAGCTGCAGCTTCCTCGCATCTTCGAGTTCTTTTGTCTTCCGTTCGTTTTCCGCTTCGAGCGCACGTTTCTCTGCTTCAACCGCCTTCGCTCGCAGTTCCGATTCCCTTACTCTTGCCTTCTGTTCGCGTCTGTTCAATTCAAAGGTGCGAGCACCATAGAGAAATCCAATCGCCATCAACGAGTACAGCCCATATGCCCATCGCGATCGCCACCATGGCGGGGTGACTTCAATCCGCAACGTCGCTCCCTCTTCGTTCCAGACTCCGTCGTTGTTCGATCCCTTCACGCGTAGCATATACTCGCCAACATCGAGGAAGAGTGTTGCCTTCCGCTCACTGCCGAGATGAATCCAGTTGTCACTGAACCCTTCCAGTCGATACGCGAGCTGATTCTTGGAGGGATTCAGAAAGTTCATGGCGGCAAATTCGAAATTAGCGACGTTGTCCTTGTACGAAAGCGTGATCGATTCCTTCGTGTCGGCAAATCGATCAACGAACGCTCCACCTTTCTTGTCCGGACTATACCGCGTGAACGACGTAATGGCAACCGGTGGTGCATACCGGTTTTCTTTCATACCATCAGGCTGAAACACATTGAATCCGTTGCCTCCGCCAAAGTACATTTCACCGGTCAATGAACTCCGGGCATACGCGCTCTGGTTGAATTCATTTCCCTGAAGCCCGTCGCGGTAATCGTAGTTTCGGAATTCCTCCGTCCGGGGGTCGAAACGGGAGATTCCGTTGTTTGTACTTAGCCACAGATTCCCCTTTCCATCCTCGAGAATCCCCAACACGACATCGTTCGGAAGTCCGTCTTTTTCCTTGTACCGCTTGAATCCGCTGGTCGCACGGTCAAACCTGTTCAATCCCCCTGTGGTCCCGATCCACAAATCTCCGCTTCGCGACTCATAGATACATGCGACGATGTTGTCCGAAAGGGAATTCGCATCTTTGGGATCATTCCTGAAATGCGTGAAGAATCCGGTTCCCCTGTCCATCCGGTCAAGGCCTCCGCCCAACGTGCCAACCCAGAGAGCTCCTTCTCTGTCTTCGCACAATGCGAACACGCCACGACCGCCGAGGCTCGTGAGAATGGAATCAACGTGAGTGTATGCTGTAAACGCCCCCGTCTCCCGGTTGTACCGATGAAGGCCACCGCGATATGTCCCAACCCAAAGCGTCCCGGATCTGTCCTCAAGTAGTGCGTAGACACTGTTGTCTGTCAACGTACCGGCTCTTGACTTGTCACTTTTGAAATGGGTGAACTCACCTGTCCTCTTGTCGTACTTGTCCAGCCCGCTGCTAAAGAATCCAATCCATATGTTTCCTGCTTGGTCCTCCGTGACACTCTGAATTCGGTTGTCCCCCAGACTCCTGGTATTTCCCGGCTGGTGACGGAAGTGCGTAAACGTGCCTCGTGTCCGATCAAACTGCTCCAGACCGTTGTTCGTACCAATCCAAACCATACCCGATCGATCGACATTCATTCCGTTGATACTGTTGTCGACCAGACTTTTCGGATTACTCACATCTCGCACGAAATGTTCAAAGGAACCGCCTTCAGGGTGGAACCGGTCTACGCCCTGACCTGCAGTACCGACCCAGATCAGACCAGACCGATCCTGATAGATGGAATAGAGCCGATTGTCGCTCAGGCTACGCAGATCTGCTGGATTGTTCCTGATACGAGAGAACCGACCTGTTGCACGATCGAACCGATTGAGGCCGCCGTTGAACGTGCCAATCCAGAGAACACCGGATCGGTCTTCGAAGATCGGCCATACCCACTTGTCGCTTATTGTGTTTGGATTCGATGGGTCGTGTCGGTAGTGTGTGAACCGTTCCGTCGCGGGATCCAGACGATCAAGTCCTTCCTTCGTCCCAATCCAGATCATTCCCTGACGGTCGCCGTAGACGGAGTAGACGTTATCATCGAGGAGGCTCTCGGGGTTCTTTGGATCATGCCTGAAGGTTTTCTTCGCGCCTGTTTTCAGGTCGAGTCGCGTAATTCCCCCGCCAATATCTCCGGACCATCGAATACCCGACTCGGACTCGTAGCTGCTTTTCGCCTCACTCACCATCGCGCCGCGAAGGTTTACACTGTCGCGCTGCACTCGTACAAACGATTGTGTCCTGACGTCGTAGCGGCTCAGCTTGTCAGGCTGATTCAAAGTGCCCACCCACAGCGTTCCACCCGCATCCTCGGCGAGGAGAACTATGAAGTTATCGCTGAGACTGTTCGGATTGGCGGGATCACTCCGGAAGATCCTGAACTCATAACCATCGTAGCGGTTGAGTCCGTCCTGAGTGCCAAACCACATGAAGCCTCGTTTGTCCTGCAGAATGCACGTAACGCTGCTCTGCGAAAGCCCATCCTTGACCGTCAGATGCTCAAAGAGCAACTTTGTTTGAGCATTGAGTACGGAGCCCGTCATTGCTACAATGATCAAGACCGACCACAGTCTCTGAAGGCGGAAGGGCCCTTTCTCGCGAGTACATCTCATCGTCCTGATACTCCTTCGTTCAAATAGTTAGATCACATGTCCGAAGCCGGGCACCGCTCAGAACGAACCAAGCTATCAGGGGACGTCAATCCCTGATAGCTTGTCGTCAAACGAGTCTGGCTTGCTCCAGGAGCACCTACCCTACTTCATGAGGAGCATTTTCTTGCTGCTCACAAAGTGCCCTGCGGTGATCCTGTAGAAGTACACTCCGGTGCTCACATAGTTACCAACCGCATCCCGTCCATTCCACTGGATCTGGTGGACGCCCTCCTTCTGGCTTTCGTCGACGAGTCGCACAACCTCCTGACCGAGCATGTTGTAGATCGCCAGTGTGACGTGTGCCTGAACGGGCAACCCGTACCGAATCTGAGTAGACGGGTTGAAGGGGTTGGGATAGTTCTGGTCGAGCGAGAAGTGCGTAGGAATGTTCTCGGACGCCGACCGCCCATCAAGTTCCACCTTTCGTCCGGCAACATTTGGCGATCCGGAGGAGCCAAACGACGAGGCAACTCTCAGCTGTGTAAGCTTGCCAACCTGAACATCCTTGGCGAAGAACGCGCCTGTCGCAAGGGTCGCCTGACTGAGCAGGATGGTCCCGTTCGGAGCGAAGATGTTTGCACTGATGCTCGATTTCGGATTCACATTTACGGCATACGTTGTTCCGCTTTGAGCATCCGTACAGGACACGTAGATAACAACATCAGCCGCGGTTGCTGCACTTCCGGGAGCAGGTGCGATGGTTGAATTATTGTCGCCTTCGAGGCCGTTCAACACTCTCACCGTTGTCGCTCCGGCAAAAAGCAGCTTCGAATCACTCTTTGCCCAAATGCTCCGGAAATCATAGACACCGGGAGAAAGGGTAAGCGTGGAGTGTGGCTGGAGTACAACATCGCGGTATTTTCCGGGCATCAGAACTGCACTAATGCCGTTCGCGACTGTGACATCTCCCGCCGGATCTGACGACGGGACCGCTGTTTGGAACGCCGGGAAGTCACCCAAGGGAAGCTGCAACGGCGTGTGAAGCTGGCCGGTGATAGAACCCGCGTTGGACAATTGGTTGTAGTAGACGTCACTCTTCACAGCCGCATTTGAAAGGATGGAAATCCGATCCGCCTTCACGTTGAATCCCGCTGGAGTCTTTACTCCAACTCCCAGAAGGACCTCAACTCCCGGATCTCCGCTTGCCGCATCCTTGTTCACCAGAACACTTCCGGTAATAACCTGCGCACTATCCTGGAAGACCGCGCTATTCTGGGCAAAGACGACTGCACTCGCAAAAACCGGAGCCACATAGACCGAACCATCACTTTCGCGAGTGAACGGCTGCTTCAACGTCGGCGTGACGCCTGTCGCCTGGACGGAGAAGTTGTACGTCCCTGTCCTTGACGTGTTGTTGAATATGCCGCTGTAGACGCCGTTTCCGGTATGATTCAATACAACCTTCTGAGACGCGGTCATACCTGGTACTGTCACGTCCATCGTGACATACGCATCGTTGATTGGTCGCCCACCTGTCACATGCTCGCTACCGAGCAGAGATCCGCCTTCTGAGATATGTGCCTCAACTTTGATAGCATCACCAGGCTTGTAGGTCACCTTCCCGAAGGAAATTCCCATCGTCACATCGATGTGCGACACCAACGACACTCGCACCGGCTCATGGAAATCATCGCTCGGAGGTAGTTCGTCGTTGGCTCCAACCGGGACGAGTACCCAGTTACCAGCTTCTGGATTCGGGATCTTATAGAATGCGTAGTTCGGTCCCTTGATGTACTCCCATCCCGCTGGTAAGTTATCGGGCGAGACAAGCCCCGGGAGTGGATTGCCCGAGCCGTCCTGCAGATAAGGCTGTCCGGCAACGTGAGTGACTATTGATCCTGCGGCCGGCACTGGGTATCCAGGTCGAACAAGAATCAGGATGAACGTGCTTCCCTGCCAGTTGATGCCGGGCAAGATGCTTGTGGTTCCCGGATCAACCGCACCTTGCCAGTTAATGCCACCCTGCCAGTTAATTCCGCCCTGCCAGTTGATACCACCCTGCCAATTGATGCCACCTTGCCAGTTGATACCACCCTGCCAGTTGATTCCGCCTTGCCAGTTGATACCACCCTGCCAATTGATGCCGCCTTGCCAGTTAATGCCGCCTGAATAAAATGTCGAATCGCCGACAAGCTGCAGTCCGGTGATGTCGTTCCACATCTGGTTCACAACCGGAGCGATTGTTGTGTCGGCGGCGAGATAGTACCCTCCCCGCGTCTCTTCAGCAAGCTTGCTGTTCAGATCCTGTCCCGAACTTCCGGCAAACCCCATAGTCAGGACACTCACTGAACCCGAAGCGAGACTTGGTGCGACACTCAAAGCGGACGGGTCACCGGTTTCTTCACCCGCACTGAGCAGAATCATCGCTTTACGACTTGTAGAGCCAGCCAGAAGGTCGCGACCTATCTGAAGCCCGCTGCCAATCGAGCTGGAGCCTCCCACGGAAATCCCTTTGATCTTGTTCAGGACGTAGTCGCGTGTCTGGTTGTTGATAACCGTTGGCGTGACCAGAACTGAGTCGGGCAATTTGACGACTGCCACCCTGTCATTCTCTCTGAGCTTAAAGACGAGTTCTTCCACACTTGTCTTCGACGGCTCGACTCCGTTGTACTTCGAGGCAAAGGTGGCCGATGCATCAATCACCAGAACGAGATCGATAGAACTCTTCGGCACATGACTGTAGATATAGTTGACGCCGTTGATGTCACCCGCGGCAAGAGAGCGCTTGAGCGTCTCATCGTTGCGGATGATGCCGTACATCGTCAGTCCTTCATTACGATCCCCCATCCGTGCGTCCCAACCTACGTAGCCGGGATTGTAGATGTCTGCAAGCCCGCCGTAGTGACCAGCTTCATGGGTCGCGACATCTTCGAGGTCCTTCGCGTGCGTGCTGTCAGATGGCGACGTCAGTGGATCGGGGACAGTCGAGAAGTCGAAATACTGGTCGTTGAACGCAATATCGACATCCGTCATCTCTCCCGTGACCGCGTTGTAGCGAACTCTCGTGACCGCGATGGTGTTCTGATCGGTCCCGGTACTGTCGGTCCAGCCATTCGTGATCCAGACTACATTATTGAGGCCATCGGGGTATCCTCCCCACTTTCCAGAGGACGTGAGCCCGCCATTCGTGTACGTCAAAAGCGGCATGTTGTCAGGCTTGAGCGCCTGAGCATTCCAGTTTTCAAATCCGCGCACAATCTCCGCAACGCGCTCGGCCGGCACAGTAGCACTGATCCGATACGCTCCCTTTCCATCAGGCCAATGGAGCGGCACACCTGAGAGAGTTGTGTTCAGAACATACTGACTGCTCTCGTAGATCTTGGTGTTGACACCAACCGGAAGGTTTGGCGAGAACTCCGACGTGTTGCCGAATTCGTCGGTGGCTGTTGCCGTCACAAATTGCCCCCACTGAAGAGGGATATTGGATGAGATCCTGAACCATGCATATGCCGAATCAGCATCCGTGGTGACCTCTGCCGAACCGATGAAGACCTTGCCCTGGCCAAAGCCCGACTTGTCGGGGACATCGTTGACGAACGCTTCGATGTGGAACCTGGTATTCGGCCAGCTCAGGAGGTATCCTTCAACTCGTGATCCCGTTGAGTCTGCAACCGTCGCGATGCCTACCGTAGGATAGTTGACACGGTAATTGACTGCATCCGGGAGGATCGGTCGCTGAAGTGGATTGGTGGGCCCGCCCGGGTACTTGTTCAGCGTCGTGCCGTCGCCACCGAGGTCAATGCCAAGACCAGTATTCGCGTAGATGTGATTGCCCAACATCGTAGTACCTGCGGGGGACGTAGTTGCACTCACCTTTTTGACTGCGATACCGTTACCGTCATTTGAGTTGATCCTGTTGCCGTCTGCGGTGCTCATACCTCCGAGCTCATTCCCGATCAGATTACCGTTTCCGTCGGCAACAGTAATCCCATCGGCACCATTGCCATGGATCCAATTCTGCTGAATGATGTTGCTGTCGCTTTGTACGAAGATACCAGAGCCCGGGAAGTCGCGAATCTCGAGGCCCCGGATAATGCTCCGCTTTGGTCGGTAGCCAAAACTCAGGAAGCTCCCCCCCAGTTCAATGCCGCTACTATTCGGATAAAGACCCACCGGATAGCTGCTTGAGGGAGTAAGCGTAATGAGCGGGACGCCGTAGTAGCCGGGCTGCGTCGTGAAGTCGAGAATAATTGCATCTTTGAACGCAGGCAGCGGTTCATTGAGTTGAATGATTTTTGATCCAGCCGCCGGACCGTCAACGATGTTGAACGAGATCTCATCGATTCCGGCGCTTGCATTGGTCAACATGAGAGCTTCACGGAGCGACGTCTTACCGTCGTTCGGATTCACGACGTCTTCAATAGTCGTTACGACGATCCGAAGCGTATCGTTGACCGCAAAGCTCGCAGCTATCGTCCGGTTGCTGTCGAGGACAACGGTCGTAGGGTTGGCTGTTGAGGCGGAAGTAGTGAATCCGCTCCACGAGGTGAAATGTTGACCATCCCGTGCCAACGCGCGCAGCGTCAGGGGGGTACCGTTCTTGTAGTAACCTGGATACGGAGCAGGACTCGGCTCTTCAACAGACGCAGAGCCCATCGTTGAGTCAGAAACCATGGTGACGCTGTAGTAGTTCTCCGCAAACGTCGCGCTGATCGTTTGGTTTGCAGTGACGTTCGCGACCTCCCATGTCATCCTCACCGGTGACGACGCAGGTTGCGTTGAGACAACATTGACCGTTCCGTCCACCGTAACTGTTTCTACGTGATAACCCGGCTTCGCCTCGATCGTGAAGCGGTACGCCCTCCCGTAGGGCACGGTGACGGACTCGAAGGCAGATGAGGACGAGGTGGAGTCAAGGATCGCCCCGTTGACACCAGATGTTGCCCGAACGGTGAAGAGGTCGATGGCAAATGTTGCACGAATCGAATGATCTGCCCTGATCGACTCAAATGTATAACTCGTTGTGCTGTCCACCTTCACGCCATCGACGATGACGCTGTCGATATGGTAGCCAGTTGCAGGCACAATACGGAAGGATTTCTCGGTTCCCCAGTTGACGACGGTGGCCCCTGAGGGGCTGATCGTACCATTTGCCCCGGCGCTTGAAAAGAGCGTGTACTTATTGATGGCAAACGTCACGCGGAGTGAGTGATTTGCCGTCACATTTGAAAAGGCATAGAGAGATGTTGAATCGATTCTCACACCGTCGACAAACAGGCTGTCGATGTGATACCCGAGAGACGGAGTAATCGAATAGTTCTGACTACCGCCATAGGCGACTGTAGTGCCGCCTGCAGGGGATACCGTCCCATTAGGACCGGCAGATGCAATCAGAGTATACTTATTGATTGCGAACACAACCCGTATGGCATGGTTTGCAGCAACACTGGCAAACGTATAGCCGATGGTTGAATCGACTGGAGTACCGTTCACAACCACACTGTCAACATGGTACCCCGTATTCGGAACAAACATGTACCGCTGCGATCCACCGTAATTGACAATGACGGAGCCGAGTGGAGAAATCGTCCCGTTCGGACCGCTTGCTGAATTGATGGTGAACTTATTGATGGAGAATGCTGCGCGAATGGTATGATTCGAGTTTACGTTCGTGAAAGTATATCCTGTCGTGGAGTCGACCTTCACGCCATCGACAATCAGACTATCCAGGTGATAGCCGGTGGCCGGCGTCACGACAAACCTCTGGTTTTGGCCAGGGGCGACCAGCACCGATCCGGTGGGAGTCAACGATCCATTGGGTCCCGCACTGGAAGTAATCGTGAACGACACGTCGCCGACCACCTGCACATCGAGATAGTTCTTTGAACTTTCCCAGATACCGTGAACCGCGAGCACATTGTCCCCGGTCTTCAGGACATTCTCTGGAACGACAAAAGTGAAATTGTCAGGCATCGCGCAGTCGTTGTTGGTGCGGACCCCGCCCGAAATGTTAGTCCCGTTTACGAATACCTCGACGCTATTGTCAATTGCGACACTCACCCTGACATTTCGCGTCCCCGAAGGTACCGTGAAACGCTTACGAAGGAGGGCGTCGCGGGAGTTTGGCCAGAGTGTCTTGACGTGAGCTGTATCGTTGAGAGGACAAGGAGGAGAACTCGTGTTGTTCAGCGTGCCGACTGCCGTGGTGCCCGTTGCCCACGCGGCATCATTGTAGGTGGTGTTCTGAAACGTCTGTGCCTCTGTTGATCTCGGTTTCGCGAACAGATACTTGTAGCCGCCGGATTGGTATGGAACAAAGACCTTGTTCAGCTGACCAAAACCGAAGGTAGCAAGTGTCGATACCAGGGCGGTGAGCAATAGTATCCTTCTCGTCATCCAGAACCTCTTGATAATTCAAAATGGCTTTGTCCAAGACATGCCACTCAATGGCAGTCTATGTGAGCTCCGGTTCATCTTGCTGAGCAACAACGGAGGCGTGTCGACTGTTGTACTACAGGAGTTACTACTTCACCGTTTGAGCTTGCAGGGCAGTCCTGATGGTTGCAGAGAATTCATCGACGGACGTCTCTCCCGCGACGGAGAGTTTCCCCGTCAGTTCGTTTTTCTGAATTGTATACTTACCCTGGCTGCCGCCGGAAACGCGCAAAAGGCCTCGCGCGTCCTTCTTCGCGAACACAAACACTTCCTCGTTCTCGCGGAAGCGCGGCATTTCGCTGTACACTTCACCGACGCCGTCGATCTCACCGCCGGGAACAACAAGCGTCAACGACGACCCGTCCCCGGAGCCTTTGAGATACTCGGCGACGGAAAGATGTACTCTCGTTTGGATGCTTGAGCGACTCGAGTTCCACTCGGGGATGAGGCTGGTCACCTTTGCGATTGCGACAACTTCGGAGCGTTGGGCGAGAGCTGCTGGGGATGTGAATTTTGTCTGGGAGAAGAGGATGGAAGGAAGAGCAAGAATCAAAAGCGGAAGAATACTTCTACACCAACGAGCGGTGAAAACCATGACACAGCCCTCCTTGGCGGACTTGACAGCGTCCCGTCAATCCTATTGGGTTGTGGTACGAAGCAGAACTTCTCTTGCGGAAAAAGTTCCCGCAACTTCCTGGAATTACACTCCTAACGCGGGATGGTTCGAAATGGTTCCAACTCTTGAGAAGAAATCTGTTACTAAGGCAGGTTGGTCGGATCTCGTGGGTGGACGCCCCAAACCAGTGGGTATTCGAGAATAAATGCGATAATCGTGCAACGACTCTCAGTGGGTGTTCTGTATAGGCCGGCAATACTGTGGAGGAATCACGGTTGGATCTGTGCTGCGGCACGAACCAGTTAATGACACTTCGGCAAATGGCGAGCTCACCCCTTCATTTGCTCGAGAAGCTTCCAGCAGTTCAAAAGGGTCCTGGGAAGATGGAACGGACCTTTCCATGTTGATCCCTTCAGATGCGAAGAGACAGAACCGTCACGGTGCAAATACCCGTACCATTCTCCGTATTCTCGATCCGGGAAATGACGAAACGTCCAATCGTGCATCTTCCAATACCACTCCTCATAGACGGCCTCGCCTGTGAGATGGTGAGCAAGAAGAAGTGCATAGAGGGCTTCTGTGTGGGGCCACCAAAGCTTCATGTCCCACTCCAGTTGCTCCGGCGGCTTGCCGTCACAATCCACAAAGTAGAGAATACCTCCAAATTCTTTGTCCCATCCCCATTCAAGCGACCAGCGAAGAATTGTCAAGGCGTCCTCCAAAAGCGCCTTGTCATTTCTCCGTCGTGCCTCGTGCATCATGAACCAGCTTGTTTCGATCGCGTGACCGGCATTGATGCATCTTCCCTCCGGCGAGTCGAGCATCTCCCCCTGGGGACCGACCGTTTCAAAGAGAGCTTTCTTCTCAGGCTTTAGAAAGTACTGACGAATTTCGCGAAGCGCCTGATCGATGACCTCCGTATAGATGGGATCATCTCCTGCCTTCCTCAACTCCTGCGTCGTGGCAACAAGAATCATCGGAATCGCATGCGACCGAGTTTGACGCGTTTCCGGGATAACCTTCGGCGACAGTTTCTCGGGATGCCTGTACAGATCTACAAGCATCGCATAAACGTCTCTTGCCTTCGCCAGCGCATCCTTATCGCCTGATGCCTTGCTGTACTCTGCGAACGCGATTGTCGCGAACGTCTCGGCGAAGAGGTATCTCCGCTTTCGCAACGGGCGTCCGTCGCGTGTCACCAGGAAGAACATCCGCCCATCGCTGTCAAATCCGTAGCGCCTCACAAATTCATATCCCTGGCGGGCTGCATCGAGCCACTCAGGCCGACGATCAACCTCGTTGTAGAGCTTAGAAAATGTCCACACCGCTCGCGACTGAATCCACATCGCCTTGTCTGTGTTGTAGACAGAACCCGTTCGGTCGAGGCAATTGAGGAATCCACCATATTGCCGATCGATGGCATGATTCAACCAGAATGGGATCACGTTCTCCAAAAGTGTGCTTCTATAGAGTTCGATGAGTCGGGTGATGTTCTCGCTGGTCATTCGTTCTGAGCCTGTACTAACATGGTTTGGGCCTGTACACGCCCTTCACAAACTGGTAGATATCTTCGTAATACTGCCGCTCCTTCGCATAAGAGATCGTTTTCGCTGCGGCGATGACAATCAGCGATTCCAAATCTGCTCCCAATTCGCCCGAAGTTCTTTGAAGCTGGTAGGATAAAGCACCCTTCCGCGCGTGTAGCACGTATTCACGCACCCCGCACAGCGGACTTTTTCTTCCATCTGAAGCCGCCACGCCTCTGTCTGAAACAACGCCTCGGGGCTTTGCTCCAGCAGATTTCCGAACGCGTCCCCCATGCATGACTTCACCGATCCATCAGGATGAATGAACACTTTGGTTCCAAATGTCGGAATGCTGAGATAGGGACAGTATTTCTCGAACTTGCCGTCCAGATAGTCTGGCAGCATATCGAGCAACCAATGTGGAGTCAGAACGACCGGCGACTTCTTTACCCGCTCGATCGCCTGCCGGAGCACCTTGGTATCCGTGAACTTCATTTCGTCATTTTCCAGCTGACTCTGTGACTGCCACCGGTAGACATCTACTTCAGTCAGCCAACCCACTTCTTCCAGATATGTCAGAATTTCGTCTGTCTGGTGGATATTGAGCTGTGAGAGAACCACACCCACTGCACAGTGAATCCGTTTCCCTTTCCGCTCCATCTCGCTTTTCACAAACTCGATGCTCTTCTTTACCCTCTCTGCAACATTCCGGGCACCACGAACAGTGTCACCCACTTCTCCGAGGCCATCGAACGAGACTGAGAGAGAAATTCCCGCGTCGATCGCTGCACCTACAGCGCGTTCGATGAGTCGATCTGCTCCGTAGAGGGTCGAGAGTAGATGAATACGGCCGAAATTCTTGGTCGCTGCGTAGTGGATGATCTCAGGCAGTTGAGGATGAAGCATCGGCTCACCGCCTGAGATCACGAAGCCCTGAGTACCATGCTTGTCGAGCTTGTCGACAATCAGTTTGTAGTCATCGAGATCCATGAACGGCTTCTCAACCGACGCGGTCAATGGGATCGAGCACTGGAGACAACGCTGCGTACAATGGTGCGTGATGAGGATGTCGGGGAAAAACAACATCCGCTCCATCGTGACGGCCTTGGCGGCGTTCCTGAGCACCCGCTGGAGAACGTGAACGGTTTTCACAATGACATTAGGAGTTGTGGAAAAAATATCCTGGCAGGTCCGCGCAACACCGCAGCTTCTCTCCCGCCACAGTTCGGGCTATCTCTCCAAGAAGATGGCACAAATCGATCTCAGCTTCAAGGCGTCGGGAGTCGAACTCATCGTTCCAACCCGAGAGAAATTGGGAGATTCACGAATGTAACTCCAAATACTAATCCCTCTCTTGGTCCGGCTCCAAAATAGCACCCGGGCTGTACGCCAAAGAGGTCAATAAGCCCCGGGTACACATTGAGTTGAACGTTGAAGGGTCCTCTGCCGCTGATGATGAGTCCGGTGAGGAGCGATCCCTCAGTGTCCCAGAACGCCCCGACGGCAGGTTCGAAGACTGGCGTAGCGCTGAGGAACTCTCCCCTCTCTTTCTGCTTCATCCCTGTAATCGCTTTCCCGACGCCGAGCGAGATGTTATTCTGTTCATCCATCCTGTACGTCAAACCGGCGACCGTGTTCACACCCCAACAGACGAAAGGGGCATAGCGTTCTGCAAACGGCAGCGTGTATCGTAGCACGAACTCCTCGCCGGCATTCTCAATATGGTTGTTTCTGAGGACGTACAACGGCTGAAGGGACCATTCGTTAAGCTCAAGCGTCTTCGAGAAAAATGCTTTGACTCCATCAAAGCTAAAGAGCGCAAACCCAAGCGTATTGAAAATGTAGACATCTGCGATACAATCGACGTTCGTGTATTTTTGTCCCCCGTTCTGAACCATCTCGTTCACGTACTGATAGATGAGCGAGGTGCCGACTCCCCAAATCACCGGCGATGTGAATCCGTGCGCATCGTACCATTCCGTGATTTTCGCGTACTGCATTCCGTAACCAATAACGTGATCCGCGACATTCGGGATGAACTGCAAATCGTCCACATCCAGACTGAAATTAAAGAGCTCCTGTCGCCGAAAGACATCCCAACCGTACTCCCGAATCCTACCTGCTGGTCGTGTGAGGTTTTCCCAGACATTCTGCGCATCGGTGCCCCACCTCATCGCAGTAACGTCACGTCCCCGGTCCGGACTGAGTCGCAGGGCATCAAGTGAGCCGTTCAAGAGGAGTGTGAGCGGCGAAAAAATGGCATCGGAGCCGCGATCGATATGGGGTTTGTAGAAGTAGTGATGCTTTTCCTGCGCGTCCACGGCGGGAGACAGATGAGCAATGAAAAGAAGAGCCTGCAAAAGGTAAGACCAATGGCGAGTCTTCGGTAGGGGCAGCACAGATCAGGGGTGGCTTGTGGCAACGAGAAGGCGGATCGGTTGTCCGACTCAATCAATTTTTGCGGAGAGCGAGGGATTCGAACCCCCAAGTCCTTGCGGACGCCGGTTTTCAAGACCGGTGCAATAGCCGTTCTGCCAGCTCTCCATGAGCGCTACCAAACCTAGAATCTGTCCTGAGCGAGCGAAGCGAGTCGAAGGACCGTTCTGCCTGCCCGCCAACTCATCCGCCGTCCTTTTGCGGAAGGTCATTTCTACGATAGCCGGTGGTCTAGCTTACGAAAGACCTACCCACAGCACACCCCAATATACGAAAGTGTGGCCGTGTTGGCAACAGGGAATGCCTCCGCACAATTCAGAACTTGGCGAAGAGCAACGCGAATGGACGCACTACAATGTCAGGTGCAGATACATAGTACCCCCCACCCGTGAGTCTGAAGATCCGATCGATGCGAGGAGGTACCGCACAATCCCGTTATCAGGCTTGATTGGACTGGGTGCGGCTCGGAAGGTGAAAAGTGCTGAGGGGAGGAGTGAACACTCACGCCTGCGTCACACACAACTGCAGAACTCAGAAGACCCGGATCCCAATTAGGCGCAACACGTTGCCAAAGAGTTCGCGACACCGTTCCCCGAAGACGAGTTCGCTACTTTCACCCCAGTACTGCCAATGAGCTCGGTTCTTCATGGAGTGCTCCTCATACAACCATGCGCATCGCCCGTCAGAGGTTATGTCACAGAGGAGGTTTTCAGAAAACGCAACACCGCAGTCAGCAGGGCACTACACCGTTCTTCGAAGGTTGGGTCAGGCTCCCTGAACCTCCAGTCGTGGGTCTTCCCTTGCGCATCTAGCCTGACGCTGACAGCATACTTGCCATCGAGAGAAATGGCAAAGAACTCAATTGTGTCGGGCGAAACAAGGTTAGATGTATACCTGGCATAGTAGGTCGAAGCGATCCCGGCGGGAACTACAAAACCGACATAGCTACCTTCGCCACCACTCATCGACAGAGGGCGGATCCTGTATTGGTACGCCTGGGCTGACAGGTTGTTCAATTCTTCAGCCATGGCGCCCTTCTGGGGAAAGAAATCAACTGCTGTGGATACGATGGAAAACAATCCCAGCTGAGGGACACTGATCGCGACCAGCACCATGGCCGTGTATGCTATCTTCTTTGCAGAACGATGCGTGCTCCAGTCCGATAGAAGTACATATCCGGCGCTACTGAAGATGAGTAGAAGCAGAAGAAGGATGATTCTGTGGTGGACAGAGGCAGCGCCGAGATTGATACCAAGATAGTACAGTGCGACAAACGATATTCCCGCCAGTCCTAATAGCATGTCGCCGACGCACAGCAACACAGGGCGTTCGGGGAGATCAACAGAGCGCTTGCTCATTCCGCGAACATACTTCAGAAATGCCCCGACACCAAGTATTGAAACGATGGGACTGGTTGAGAGGATGAAAACATCCAGTAGTTGGAGGCCGTCGCTAGACTGAAGGAGCCGAGCCAGAACGATCTCGACTACTACGAGCACGAATGCAGCGATGCCTGGTGACCAGAACTTTCGTATGATCATTAGCGGGCTCCGTCATCCTGCGCAAGACAAGTGCTGTGCAGTCGACAGCGTGTCAAGTACGCTCTCAATGAAACCGGTGTCTTGAAGAGGCTGCACATTCGCACATTCACTTGATGAAATCAATGCCAATGAGAATGGACGTTGTGTTCGCTAGGGAGTCCTTCAGTTTCGCTGCGGCGTGCGGAAACAGTTCTCACGAGAAAACGACGAAGAGTGAGCCGTATGGCCGCAGCGTCAGATCCACCTGTACACTGGTACTGTCAATTCTCTCGGACGGGATATCATGCTCCTTTCCGGTCTCGGGATCGAATGCAATGGGTCGACCCACCGAGCGAAACGTGCCCTTCCCAGCGTATTCCTTTGATGAACTATTGACAAGAAAAACTACCAAACTCCCGTTCCTCCCCATCGTAGTGCAGAGGACATCAGTCGTTGATGGAGTGAGATGGCATGAAGGAGGAATGCGCGAGCGGATCAAGTAGTGAATTGGAGTGGTCTCCGGGATTACACCCCCCGTCGGTCCTCTGGCGATGATCTCCACCATCATTCTTTTGACTCCTGAGTCCTTCTCAACACCCTCAGCTGCAAACTGCGGATGAAGCGGATGCGCAAACACGGTTCCTCCCGCTCGAGCAAATCGATGTATGGTCTCGAGAGTACCAGCGCGGATGGTGTCCATTGGCGGCAGGACAATGACATCGTAGCCATTCTCTCCGATAACAACTGTCTTTCCTTCTACTCTCGCAGCAGCCATGCTCTTCTCATCAACGATATCATATTCGACTTGATGCTGGATCAAATCACGACAGAGATTCGCGAACGATTCGTCGATGAGGCGCACGCTGTCGTTTGGATGCAGTTCATACATCGACCGAGTCGATGGTGTGAAGTGCGCCCACAGTGAGACGATAGGATGGAGAACCGCGGTCCGTCGTACCATAGAACCTTTTGCCAGAACGCTATTGACTCTGCTGACATAGTCAGTCCACTGGCGGTATTCCTGAACAGAGAAACGTCTCGATTTGAGCGCAGGATCCGGCGGAAGCTTCGCATTCAGCGACACACTGTAGTAGCTTGTGAAATCCGTGACGCCAAGGCTCATCAAGACGCCTGCAGTACTTTTCATCTGATCAACTGTCGCATGCCGACCACCCATCATTCCAAAGAAGTCACTGATTTCGCACATGACCCTGCGCTTACCCTGCAGGCGGGCAGCACTGCTGGCAACTTTCGGAACCAGAAAGAACGGCTCGCGATCCTGCATGATTCTCTCGGGACTGGAGAGGATCATGTCGATTCCTGGAAGATCGAACTTGCTGTAGCACGCGAATGGATCACCGTTGAAACCGGTCTGCCATACCAGTGTTTCCTCCCCGAGCAGGTGACCACTCGACATGAGCTTGTGCGACTGGCACCACGTCTGGATTTGACCGAAGTAGTTCTCTGCGCAAAGGTCGGCAATCACTTCATAGAAATCACATCGTACTTTCCTGTCGTTATTCCCTGTGTCGAGATAGAGACTCTCCCATTGCTGGGCGATGTCGTACCCTTTTCTTGCCTGAAAAATCCTGGGGAGATCAGCATGCCACGGAAGGGTTTGCGGATAATCAAGGCCTGCAGGAACGTACACCGAGATGAGCGAAGGCTCATCTGTAAAAAACGCTTCGATGTATTCTCCGATCGGATGCAACACGCGCTCATAGCTGTTATGAGTCACATCAATGAATGTCGCGATTGCCTTGGGATCGAGAATGTTCGGATAGTGCCGCCTCTCAAAGAAATTTGCCGTTGCGTGAGTGTTCTCAAAGAGCTTCACAACTTCATATCGCGGACGGCCATCATTGTTGAAAGAGCGAACCAGTCCTTCGGCCTCACCTTGTGGGAACCTCTCGAGCACCATGCCTCCGGCTGCACCGCTTGGATAACCTTTTTCGTCATAGATCCAGACGCGTAATCCCATTTCACGGGCCAGCTTCACTCCTCTTCGGAGTACCTCCCACGACTTCTCATCCTTGAGGTAATTCTCAAGCTTCACATTCGTCACAAAGCCGCTGAGCCCCATATCGATGAGATTCTGGAAGCCAGCGCGCATGCTGGCTTCATCAGTGCCACACCATTCTTCTATGGGAGATACAATCTGAAGGGGGCGAGTCAGATCGAACTTGGGGAACGGAAGGGAGTCCATGAGTCATTTCTCCGCTGGGATGAGGGTCGTCGGATGGGAGACTGACAGGTCTATTACGCAAGAAAAGAAAAATCCCGCATGCAGAGCGGGATCACGAACAACTTGCTGCAGAGAGGGAGGGATTCGAACCCTCGATAGAGGTTGACCCCCTATGCAGGTTTAGTTCCGATTTGACTCTCGCCGCATGACTTGCATTGGCGGAGAGGGAGGGATTCGAACCCTCGATAGAGGTTGACCCCCTATGCAGGTTTAGCAAACCTGTGCCTTCAGCCACTCGGCCACCTCTCCAGTGATCGTGCGGCGAGAAATGTCAAATCGAGAATCCCGCTCTACTTGCTTCAATCAGTTGCGGGACAAACCTGTGCCTTCAGCCACTCGGCCACCTCTCCGTGAGCTGATTGAATGGACAAAGATATCGAAAAACCAGCGGAAATGCAATCTGAAAACAAAAAGCCCGCCGGTGAACATCAGGCGGGCTTCTCCCCCATATCCTGGAACTCTCTTCCCCCGTACGGGTTGTCGGTTCCTCCGAGAACTGACAGCATCAGATCACTGCATGCACCAGCACCACCGTCATCACTAGGCCAACAAACAACTCAGCAAGCTGAAGATACTGTTTGATGGTCTGTCGGGTGATGTGCGTTCCGCAAATATCGCAGAACGTTGCATTCGTCGCAGTCAGGTTGAAGCAATGTGGGCAGGATCGTTTGATCCCGTGCCCCGTGTCGACATAGACGATCTGCTGGGATAGTGCGATCGTGAGAAATCCGATTGCCGGCGTCAGCACGATCGAATACCAGAATCCCAACCAGAACCCGTGCCCCTTTTTCTTGTTCCAGAGTGCCAGGACAACTGCCAGGGATACATAAACCAGGAACAACATAGATCGATCCATGGTTTCCCCCCACAATGTGGCTCGTCATTCTTCCCTTCGATGATACCCCTCTGTCTCTCCACTAAGCAGACACGCCACGGGCATCTCCGCTTAACACTACAGGAAACGTCAGGAAGATTGTGTGATGTAGATCGCAAAGATGGTGATTATGCTCCCCGTCACAAAGGCAGCGGTGATCGAGTAATCGAGGAAAATGAGGGAGAGAATCGTGGCAAAGACCGGCTGAGCGTTTGCGAAAACAGCCACCTTGCTCGCCTCAATCCGGCTGAGAGCATGGTACCACAGCAAATAGCCCAGAATCGAGGTACCGATGGCGAGGTACAGAATGCCAGTCCAGTGAAACGGTGTAAGTTGATGGAAGGGATAGTGGATCGCCGAAAAAACGCCGATGGGAATGAATATGAGCGCTCCGGTGAGCATCATCGCGGCGGTCGTCTTGAGGGCCCCGTATTTGATGATCATGTCCTTCCCGAGCACCGTAAAGAGCGTCCAGGCAACGACAGCCACTAGGATGAGCGCATTGCCGAACAAATAACCTGATGAGAAGTCAACGCCCCGCTCGAAGATGACGATTGCGATGCCTGCAAAAGCAAGAAGAATGCCGAATGTCTTTCGCTTCGTCATCTGTTCTCCTGACACAAGCCGTGCAGTAACCAGCACAAACACCGGTGTCGCAGCATACAGCAACGCTCCGTTCGCAGCTGTGGAGAACCTCATTCCGTAGAGATAGAGGTATTGGTTCAGCGCGACTCCAAGGAATCCAAGGAGAGCAAGCCACCACCAATCCCTGCGTTCGATCCGGAGAGGTCCGGATCTCAATCGCACTATCAGCCACAAGCCCATCGCCGCAACCACCGTCCGGATGAACGTGACCGTCCCTGCGTCGATGTCTTGGACGACTGCCTTTGCCACAATATGAGTCCCGCCTGCAATGAGTTGCTGGAACAGGAGGAGAGAATAAACGTTGACCTTCTTCATGGCGGAGCTAAATGTACGCTGGCTTTGGATGAAAACCAATTAATCCGATTCCGTTTCACCGGCTTGTTTCCTATATTGATGCAACTCAACCCACTCACATCCGATTCATGCATTTCAAGACACTCGAGCCCTGGCGGCGCACACTCTACGTAATCTGGTCGGCTCAGTTCATCACCATGGTGGGGATGCACCTGGTCGTCCCCTTCCTCCCGTTCTACATTCAGACTCTGGGCGTCACGCAAGCTGACGAGCTCGCACGCTGGAGCGGATACGTCTACGCAGGCCCATTCTTCATTTCCCTCTTCCTGACTCCCATGTGGGGACATCTCGGCGACCGATATGGCAAACGGATCATGGTGATTCGCGCCATTTTCGGGCTGGGCATCTCTCAAGCACTCATGGGTTTCTCGCAGAATGTCGAGATGCTGTTCCTGTTCAGGATGTTGCAGGGCGCATTGAGCGGATTTATCGCTGCTGCGCTGGCACTCGTCTCGTCAGCAACGCCGCAAAAGCATGCCGGGTACGCCCTTGGGCTTCTCCAGACAGCGTCAGCGAGCGGAAGCGTGATCGGCCCGCTGGTGGGTGGATCACTTGCCGATCTTATCGGCTTTCGTCCACTCTTCTTCATCGTCGGCGGCATGTGCACCTTGGCCGGTATTCTCATTGTATTGTATGTGCAGGAACCGCCAAGTGATTCCCGCACCGGTGGGAACCAGCACACATTCGTCAGCAATTTTCGCTTGGCATTTTCCTCTGCGGCGATTCGCGGTGCTGTCGTTATCATCTTTCTGACGCAGGCCGCGCTTCTCTTCATTCAGCCGATATTCCCACTCTTCGTGGAGTCGCTTGCCCCTACGTCGACTGGCATCGCGACCCTCACAGGTGCAATCTACTCCATGACAGGTGTCTTCATGGTCATCTCGTCCCCATGGTGGGGGAAGCGAAACGATGCACAAAGTCACCGAAGAAACATAGCAGTCGCCATTGCAGGAGCAGCCATCGCGTGCGCTGCACAGGGATTCGTGACTCAGGCGTACCACCTTCTGTTTCTCCGTGCACTCCAAGGTTTCTGCATGGGCGGCATCCTCCCTGCATTGTACTCCTACATCAGCAATCGCACCAACGCTTCGCGGCGAGGGGGTATCATGGGCATTGCGGCAAGCGCTCACGTCTTTGCGGCAATGGTGGGCCCGCCGGCCGGCGGCTACATTGCCTCAGCATTCGGACTTCGTGAAAACTTCTATGCAACAGGCATTCTGCTTGCCGTCTCCTTCTTATTCCTCAAGGCTGTGTTCTCAGAGTCAGCGGAAAAAGAACAGGTCGCCGACGAAGCGCCGCTCGTCGTTACGCCCGAAAACAGTTCAGGACTTGAATAGTACTCCCGGCATCTTGCCTCCGGAACAAATCAGCCTTACCTTGGCGCAAGACCCTATTTCGTCACGACTCATCTCACTTCCGGCATGAGCACAAGAGAACGGCTTTTTCTGATTGACGGGAACGCGATTGCGTATCGCTCCTACTACGCGTTCATTCAGCGGCCGCTCATGAACGCGAGAGGCGAGAACACGAGCGCCGTCTACGGATTCGTGACATTTCTCAATCGCATCCTCTCCCAGGAATCCCCAGACTACATCGCCGTCGTATTCGATACTGCCGCACCGACATTCAGGCATAAGGCGTACAAAGAGTACAAGGCCACCCGCCAGCGCATGCCAGACGACCTCGCCACGCAGTTGGCTGTCATCAAGGAGGTTGTGACCGCGTATAGAATTCCGGTGGTCGAAATGGAGGGCTTTGAAGCCGACGACGTCATCGGCACATTGGCAAAGCAGGCCGAATTCTCCGGCGCGCAAGTGTTCCTGGTTACGGCCGACAAGGATTTCATGCAGCTTGTCACAAAATCCACAAAGATGTACAAGCCGGGCCGCCAGGGAACAGACGTTGATATTGTAGATATCGATGCCGTGAAAGACAAATTTGGCGTTGCGCCGGATAAAGTAGTTGAAGTCCTTGGGCTTATCGGTGATTCGTCAGACAATATCCCCGGAGTTCCGGGCGTCGGCGAGAAGACAGCTATCCCCCTGATCCAGAAGTACGGATCGATCGAGAATCTCTACACGCATCTTGACGCGATCGAACAAAAGGGAGTACGCCAGAAGCTCGAAACGAACAGAGAGCTTGCCTTCCTCTCAAAGCAACTCGTCACGATCGATACTGGAGTTCCGCTTTCGATCAACTTCCATGAGCTCCGCGCTGCCGATCCAGACTTCCAGAAGCTGAAGGCCTTGTTCGCTGATCTCGATTTCCGGTCAATGATTCAGAATATCCCAAAAGCCCCCCGCCCATCCGCGATCCCCGCCGTACAACCGGAGCAAGTCCGGGAAACCCAGGTGGAATTGACGGATGTTCATCACGATGAGCATTCCTACACTCTGATTACAGACCAGAAAGAGCTGAAGAAACTCGCCGCTCAACTGAAGAAAGCTGAGCGGTTTGTATTCGATACAGAGACAACTTCGACGGAATCTCTTAACGCGGAGCTTGTCGGAATATCGTTCTCGCTGTCGCCACGGGAGGCCTCCTTCGTCGCAATCAAGCCATCCGGCGACTCTCCCGATTCGGACCTTTTCGGTTCGAGCGGCGCCGCGCAGGAACATCCGGGAGTCAGCCTTCCCGACGCGATAGCTCTCCTCAAGCCCATTCTGGAAAACTCGCGCATCGGGAAGATCGGACACAACATCAAGTACGATGCGCTTGTTCTGTCCCAATATGACGTTTGGACTGAAGGCATTCTCTTCGACACCATGATCGCCAGCTACCTGCTGCGTGCTGACGGCCGTCATAACCTTGACGCACTGGCATTAGAGCACCTGCGGTTCAAGAAAGTGTCTTTCGAAGAGCTCACTGGAAGCGGCAAAGACCAGAAGCCAATCCGGCAGGTAGCTCTTCAGGCCCTCAGCGACTATTCGTGCGAGGACGCAGACATCACGTATCGCCTCTTCGAGCACTTGACGTCGCGCCTGGAACAAGAGGGCATGCTCACTCTCGGGAACGATCTCGAGTTCAAACTCATTCCCGTCCTTTCGGCCATGGAAGTGGCCGGCGTGGCCATCGATGTCAAGTATTTGAAGAAAATGTCCGACGAGCTTGCGGAGATCCTCCAGTCGCTGGTGAAGGACATTCATGCGCTCGCGGGGAGCACGTTCAATATCAATTCGACCCAGCAGCTGGGAGATGTCCTTTTCAACCAGCTCGGGCTACCGACGCAGAAAAAGACCAAGACAGGATTCTCCACTGACGTCGGAGTCCTTGAATCGCTCCGGCACAAGCATCCGATTGTAGAAAAGCTCCTTGAGTACAGGCAACTCTCAAAGCTTAAATCGACATACATCGACGCACTCCCTGCGCTGATCAACAAACGCACCGATCGCGTTCACACGTCATTTAATCAAACCGTCGCAGCGACAGGCCGCCTTTCCAGCAGTGATCCGAATCTCCAGAATATCCCCATTCGCACCGAAATCGGCCGGTCGATCAGAAAGGCATTCGTCCCCGGAACGAAGGGGTCGCTCATGATGTCGGCAGACTATTCTCAAATCGAGCTCCGCGTGATGGCCCACATCTCGGGCGATGAGGCGATGACTGAAGCATTCAGGAATAAGGAAGACATTCACACAACAACGGCGGCGAAAGTGTTCGGAGTGGGGGCAGCGGATGTCACAAAAGAAATGCGAAGAAAGGCGAAGGAAGTCAATTTCGGTATCATGTACGGGATCGGCCCGTTTGGATTGTCAAACAGGCTGGAGATTTCTCAGTCCGAAGCGAAAGAGATTATCACGCGGTACTTCGAGCGTTTCCCCAAAGTGAAGCAGTACATCAACGAGACCATCGGTTCCGCGAAATCGAAAGGGTACGTGTCCACCCTTCTCGGACGACGGAGATACCTGCCCGACATCAACAGCCCAAACCAAAACGTCCGCCAAAACGCCGAACGGCAGGCCATCAATATGCCGATCCAGGGCACATCAGCGGACATGATAAAGCTCGCGATGATTCACATTCATGACGCACTTGACAAGGCGCGACTCTCCTCACGCATGATACTTCAGGTGCACGACGAACTGGTATTCGAGATCAGGAAGGACGAAGAGGAGGAGATGCGAAAGCTCGTGACGAAACACATGCAGCAGTCACTGAAGCTGAATGTTCCAATCGAAGTGGATATCGGTGTGGGTAAGAACTGGCTGGAAGCCCATTAGCCAGATACAACGCAACCCTCCGAAGGATCCACAGCATGGTTCGTGGACCTTCGGAAGGTAGCACATCTCTCAATTCAACGTCACCAACCCCGCGGTCTTTAGCGTCTCGACATACTCCAGAATCTCCTGAAGCTCTGCCCTCCGCTCACTCTGTGCGTCGAGCATATTTTTTATGTCCAGCACGCTGTTCTTACCGTTAATGAGGATCTGAAGTTCATTCCGGTCGTACCTCGGGAATTGCCGCATGGAACGACCCCCGCCCTGTGGCTGCGGCAGGTACTCACGATAACCGCCGTACCCATTCGCCGTCACCTTCTCCGTCGGCTTCGGGATCATCTTCGATGCTCTCTTCTCCAGATCTGTGAGCTGCAATGTGACCGGCTCAGTCTTCAACCGATCGGCGGTCAGGAGCATGTGCCGCTCCAGAATCTGGAGCTGGGCGGCCGCGACCTGGTCGATAGCTTTCTTCGTGGCTGCGATGTAGTCACCGAGCTTTTTCTTGTCGGTAGCAAGCTCCATGACGGTTTCGAGAGTGTTCTTCTCGTTCTGGGCTCCAGTTTCAACATAGACACGCGCCATGCGGTATGACGTTCCAAGATCCTCCTTTGTTGCCCCATTCAGTTCTTCCAATCCCCGGACCGTCTGGTGTCCGATGCGCCGCGTTGCGTTGGACGAAATCTCCCCTGCAATCCGCACGGCGAGTTCATCATCCGCCGCAGCAATTGTGTATGCACTTGCCGCACCGATGACTGCGACACGTTTCAACTGTGTCGGATCGGACTTGTCAACATGATCACCTGATGTGTGGTACCATTGATCAGGCCATGCGATCATCATGATGCCAGGCACCTGAACACCCCAGTCGTTGAACACCTCATGGTCAGATGCGCCATAATGCGTCTGAATGCTGTAGTAGAATGGCTCGTCCGCACCCGTGGGTGCCACGATGCGGTCAGTGACAGGTACGAATCCAGACCGGTTCTGAATTTGTTCCTGATTTCCTTCGCCAACAAAGCGATAATAGTTCTCGACCACATCGTTTACATAGTGAGGATTTCCATAGCTCGTACGGACCAGGCACATGTACGATTTGTTCTTCGAAAGCCATTCCCCGACCATATCCATGTTGATATTGCAGTACGTCTTTTTCATCAGCTCCCTGTTGGCCTTCACCCAGGGAATCGTTCCTGAGAATTCCGGAGCCCAGATGAACCTGATCGTTCGTTTCGGTCGGGGGATGCGTCCTTCATTGATGAGCGTGTTCAGTGTGCGAGCAACCTCCATGATCGCTGCACATCCCGAAATGTCATCATTCCCCCCTTGTTTCACATACCCCTCATGGATATGAGCAGAAAGGATAACCTCTCCGGCCTGAGGATCGCTTCCCGGAATGTGGCAGACAAGATCCTGCAGCTCATATTTTCGGGTTTCGGTGACGACTTTGGCACGGACGGAAATTTTCTCGCCCGCGAGCAGGCGCCTCTTCAGATACTCCCCTTCCCGAGGAGGGATCTGGAATGCGAATTTGGCAGGCATCTGTCTTTGCTGGTCTCCGCGGATTCCCGAAAACGGAATCTGGAGAGGATCAAACAACGGACGCGGTGAGTTCATCGAGATCACGCCTACCGCACCCGAATCGAGACACGCGATCTGATGCGCCATCGAGACAGAACCTTCGGTCACAACGATTTTGCCGCGCACGTTCTTTCCTGCAAGGTCATCCCTGCGCCCATACCCAATCCACACAAGGTCAGCGGTAACGTCGGCCGACGTGCTCCCTTGAACCAGCATCGCTGCCATGTCGCGATATGACGCGAGTTTCTGGCGCAGTGGCGAAACCTCCCAGAGCTCTCCTTCCACGCCATCCCACGTTTCGCCACCGGGAAACCTGATAAGTTCCGCACCGGGCAAACCGTATTCTTTCAGCCTCTCAAAAAAGATCTTTGTCTCATAAAATACAGATTCGTATTCGGACGCCGGCCGATTTTTGTCGTAGCCCCCTGCCTCCATGACCATATTCCAGGCATTTTCCCCTGAGGCTTCACCGATGATTTCGTTCATTACCGATTTCGGCAGAAATGTCCATTGCAGCCACGGGGTCGTCTGGGCTGAGAGCACCCCCGTCATCCACACGACAAGACTCAGAACCAGCATACACTTCTTCATCGACTTGCTCCTTCGTTGGTATCTGGGCGATTGGATATCTCTCTTCGTGAGATGACGATACACAAATCTGGCCCTAGAAGCAAAAAAAATCCCGGTTCATCACCGGGATTCTTCCGCACACGTTTGAGGATCGCTTAGACTTCCATGATTTCCTTTTCTTTCAGAGCGAGCAGATTGTCAATATCCTTGACGTACTTGTCCGTCAGCTTTTGTGACTCCTGCTCACCGCGCTTTCGCTCGTCTTCCGAGAAGTGTTCTTGCTTCTCGGACTTCTTCAGGTGTTCAATAGCATCCCTGCGCACGTTGCGTACTGCTATTTTGCCCTCTTCGCCGAACTTCTTCACCAGCTTCACCAGCTCACGACGGCGTTCTTCGTTCAGCGGCGGGATTGGCACGCGAAGGATGTTGCCGTCATTGACCGGGTTGAGTCCTAAATTCGCGTTCAGGATCGCTTTGTCGATGACCGCAAGCATGTTCTTTTCCCAGGGCTGAACGCTGATCGTATGAACATCAGGCGTACTGATGTTCGCGACCTGCGTCAGGGGAACGACACTGCCATAGTACTCTACCTTGATACCGTCCAGAAGCGCAGTGGTCGCCTTTCCTGTCCGCACCTTGACCAATTCCTCACGAACAACCTCCACGGCCTTCTTCATCCGGTCTTCCGCGTTTTTCAGGATATCCTTAACCATACGAGAGTCTTTCTGTCGTTAGTGATCAGGATGATGTCAAGTTGAGAACCGTCGCCTAGGAAGCTTCTGCGCCCACTTTCGATCCGACCACTTCTCCCATCACGACCCGGCGCAGATTGCCCGGCGTGTTCATGTTGAATATAATAATCGGTAGCTTGTTTTCCTTGCAGAGCGTGATTGCAGTCAGATCCATCACGCGCAGGTCCTTTTCCAGCACATCCCGGTACGTAATCTCTGGGAACTTGATTGCTTTCTCATTTTTCTCAGGATCGCTGTCATACACACCATCGACGCGTGTACCTTTCAGAATAACGTCGGCTTCGATTTCAATGGCGCGAAGCACAGCTGCAGTGTCGGTCGTAAAATAGGGGTTTCCCGTCCCCGCTGCAAAAATGACAATTCGGCCTTTCTCCAGATGGCGTATGGCACGGCGCCGGATGAATGGCTCGGCTATTCTCTCCATGTTGATCGCGGTCTGACATCTCGTATTCACGCCATGTTTCTCAAGCGCGCTCTGAAGAGCCAGGGCGTTGATCACTGTCGCCAGCATTCCCATGTGATCGCCCGTCACGCGGTCGATATTGTCGGAAGCCTTGTCGACTCCCCGATAGATATTGCCGCCGCCGATGACGATCCCGATCTCCGCTCCCATTTCCTGGATGGCATGAATCTCTTTTGCGAAGGCGCTCAGGACCTTTGAGTCGATACCATGATCGCGTTCGCCCATCAGCGACTCGCCGCTGAGTTTAAGGAGAATCCGCTTGTAGCGCAATTGTGCCATATTCACCTATGGATGAAAAAAATCCCGAATCGCTTCGGGATTTTCTGGACTTGTTTACTCTGCCGCTTCTCCTAAATGATATCGCTTGAAGCGCCGGATGTTGATCTTCTCACCGACCTTCCCGGTTGCCTCAGACAACAGATCCTTGATCGTCTTGCCCGAGTCTTTGATAAAACTCTGCTCGAGAAGGCACACTTCCTGATAGTACTTCTCAAGACGGCCCTGGGCAATTTTGTCCGCAATCTCGGCCGGCTTTCCTTCGTTCATCGCCTGAGCCTTGTAGATCTCGATCTCCTTCTGGAGCGTCGCTTGATCCACATCTTCCTTGCTCACGAACAACGGCGTCATTGCTGCAATCTGCATGGCAATATCGTGTGCCAGCTGACGGAATTCAGGCGTCTTTGCCACAAAATCGGTCTCGCAGTTGAGCTCAATCATGGCACCAATCCGGCCACCCGCATGAATGTATGCCTCGACCACCCCCTGGTTCGCCTCACGCTCGGCGCGCTTCGCTGCAACCGCAGCGCCCTTCTTGCGAAGAAATTCAGTCGCTTTTTCGATGTCGCCGTTTGATTCTTCGAGGGCGCGTTTGCAGTCCATCATCCCCGCGCCAGTCTTGTCTCGTAGTTGCTTTACAACCTCAGATGAAATTACCGCCATACCTCTCGACTTCCTCCTTTACTTGGCCTTCTCGCCACCATGTGGCTTTTCAGATGATTCCTTGTTCTCCGCTCCTGCCACCATAGCTTCTTCGGCCTGGCGCGCCACCGAGCGCTGGTTGCCCTCAGCAACCGCATCCGCAATCGCCTTCGTGATACACTGCACTGACTTCAGTGCATCGTCATTGGCGGGGATTGGGAAATCGACAAGTTCGGGATCGCAGTTCGTATCGACGATCGCGACCACCGGAATGCCGAGCCGCCGCGCTTCCTTCACCGCGATGGCTTCTTTTTTCACGTCGACCACAAAGACGAGGCCAGGGAGCCGCGACATTTCCACGACGCCGGAGAGAACGTTCTGGAGCTTCTCCCGTTCACGGTCTAGGAACAGTCGCTCCTTCTTCGTAATCTTCTCAAACGTTCCGTCACTTTCCATCTTCTCGATGTTTGTGAGACGCTTGACGCTTTTCCGGATCGTCGTGAAGTTTGTGAGCATTCCGCCAAGCCAGCGCTCCGTGACATGATAGGAGCCGCAGCGCTTTGCTTCTTCCTCGACAACCTCCTTTGCCTGCTTCTTCGTCGCAACGAAGAGGGGCTTCCGACCCTGGGAAACAATGTTGGCAACGGCATTGCATGCCGCTTCCAGCATTTCTTGCGTCTTCTTGAGATCGATGATATGAATCCCATTGCGTTCCATGAAAATGAACGGCTTCATTTTGGGATTCCAGCGGCGGGTGATGTGCCCGAAATGGGCACCTGCTTGCAGCAGTGCTTCGAGTTCTACACGGGGCATAAGTGATCCTTTGAGTTGGTTCGACTATTTCCATCATCTCCGCCCGGAATCCCGCCAGTCCACATGGCTGGCGAGACACTCCCGGTCAGATCAGGAAATATGATTGATAGAAAAAAATCTCAACGCTTGGAGAACTGGAACCGTTTGCGGGCCTTTTTCTGGCCGTACTTTTTCCGCTCGACCATACGAGGATCCCGGGTCAGGAGTCCGGCGTTTCTGAGATTCTGACGGAGGTCTTCATCGAGATTGACAAGCGAACGGGCGATGCCAAGCTTGATCGCGCCGGCTTGTCCTGTCGGACCGCCACCTTCGACGCGCACGCGTGCATCGTAGCGACCTTTCGTGGCCGTAACCTCGAAAGGACGCATCACCTCTTCGCGCAACATCTCGAGGGGAAAATACTGTTCGAGTTCTTTGTTGTTAATCGTGACCTTGCCGGAGCCGTCGACAAGCTTCACGCGCGCGACTGCAGTTTTCCGGCGACCTACTGTGATAATTGAAGGCATTTCGTTCCTTGCGTACTAGGTTCGTTTAGAGAGGGAGCGTTTCCGGTTTCTGTGCATCGTGAGGATGCGACGAACCCGTATACACTTTCAATTTCTTGATCATTTGCCGGCCGAGGCGGTTGTGCGGCAGCATTCCCTTCACGGCATGTTCCACGACGGACGTCGGCTTCCGTTTCAAGACATCCCTGAATGATTCAAACCGCGCGCCGCCCGGATACTGCGTGTTGTGATAATACTCTTTCAGTTCCTGGCGTTTGCCGGTGACGACGACCTTTTCTGCGTTGATGACGACAACGTAGTCACCTAGGTCGGCATTCGGAGTGAAGCTCGGTTTGTGCTTTCCCCGAATAATGTGCGCAATTTGAGATGCCACGCGTCCCAGCGTTTTGCCGTTCGCGTCGACGAGATACCACTTTTGCTGAACTTCTTCTTCTTTGAAGAATTTCGTTTTTGGTGAAGAATCCACACTAACCTCCAGATCGAGAAAATTGCCCGACATCAGTTTCGAGTTTTAAATATAGCTCTCTTTGTTGGGAAAGTCAACGCTTTTCTGGGTGTGCGATCAGTGAAGAGACTGGGGCAAAGTGGAAAACAGCGAGGCGGCCTGAAGTGAGAACAATGGACTAGAGCCTAGACATGCTGCGCGGCATGGTAGGAGCTGCGCACCAGCGGACCCGATTCCACGTGGCGAAAGCCCATCTTGAGGCCCAATTCCTTAAGCATCTTGAACTCATCAGGATGTGCATAGCGATCGACGGGCAGGTGGTCTTTCGTGGGCTGGAGATACTGTCCCAGAGTCAGGATGTCACATTTCGTCTTGATGACATCCTCCATGACCTGGATAACCTCTTCTGTCTTCTCCCCTATACCCAGCATGAGGCCCGTTTTCGTGACCGCACCATATCTCTTCGACCTGTCCAGTACTTCCAGCGATTGCTGATAATTCGCCTGCATCCGGACGGTGCGATAGAGTCTCGGGACCGTCTCGAGGTTGTGATTCAAGATGTCGGGTCGGGCATCAAGCACCATGCGGAGAGCTTCTTCGCTCCCCTTGAAATCCGGAATCAGGACTTCGACGGTGACGCCCGGAACCTCTTCATGGATGAGTCGGATCGTTTCCGCGAAGATCGGAGCCCCGCCATCCTTCCGTTCATCCCTGTTCACTGAGGTGATGACTGCATGCCGTACGCCCATGAGCTTCACCGCATCTGTCACTCTTCTCGGTTCATCCCAATCGAGCCCATAGTCGGGCCTGCCAGTCTTCACCGCACAGAAACCACACGACCGGGTGCAGATGTCACCCAAGATCATGAACGTCGCCGTGCCGGAGTGCCAACATTCACCCATATTCGGACAACGAGCTTCCTCGCATACAGTGTGAAGGCGATGCTCATCAATGATCGACTTCAACCGGGCGTATCCCGCTCCCCCGGGGATCTTTGCCTTGAGCCACTCGGGCCTCCGCTGCTGCTTCGGCTCTGACTGCTCCGCAGGTATTTCCTGAATCGTCGTCCCCACCTAGTACACCTTCGAGAAATCGTATTGCTCCAGATTGGTTACAATGCTCGCGAGGAACTGACCTCCCAGTGCTCCATCGATAATTCTGTGGTCAAATGCCAGCGTCAGGAATCCAATCGAGCGAATTCCAATGGAGTCATTTCCCTCGGCATCGGTCAGCACCACCGGTCGTTTCTTGATCGCTCCAACTCCAAGAATTGCCACTTGCGGCTGATTGATGATCGGTGTGCCGATGATGTTGCCGAAGATGCCGAAGTTCGTCAACGTGAATGTTCCACCCTGAATTTCATCTGGCAGGAGTTTCTTCACTCGTGCTCGTTGCGCCAGATCATTGATCGCGCGCGCGATACCGACAAAGTTCTTCTCATCTGCGTGCCTGATGACGGGAACGATCAGCCCTGCCGGAGAGGCAACGGCAATCCCGAAATTCACCGACTTCTTCAGGATGATCTTGTCACCTTCGATGGAACTGTTGATGATCGGAAATGACTTGAGTGCACGGACCGTCGCTTCAACCAGGAATGGCATGAAGGTCAGTTTGAATCCTACCTGGCGTTCGAACCGGTCGGCTTGCTTCGCACGGAAATCTGCTATCCTGGTGAAGTCACATTCAGAGATCGCTTCGACATGGGGAGACGTGTGAACGCTCCGGACCATGTGCTCTGCCATTCTCTGTTGCAGATTGTCCATCTGAACGATTTCGTAGGCGGGCGCGGGATACCGCTTTTGCAGCTCACCGAAGTCGGCGGATTTGAGCGTCGCCGGAGTCGCAAATGGCTTCGCGGTCCGGACCTTCAGGTACTCCGCAATGTCTTTCTTTGTGACTCTCCCTCCTGCTCCGGAGCCTTCGATCTTCTCCAACTCGTTGAGGGACACACCCTCCTTGCCCGCGATACTTCGAACCAACGGCGAATAGAATCGGTTTCCGTCACGGCGCACTGGCTTTTCAGCCAACGTCTCGGGAATCGGCAATTCCACTTCACGCGCTACGGCAGGAGCGACGGCCCTTGTGTCTGATTGCAGATTCGGAGCAGGCACCTGAGCAACAGGAGCCGCAAGATTAGTTTCTATGACCGCGATGACCGTCCCAACTTCAACGGTGTCTCCTTCTGGCACGACGATCTTGGCCAGGACACCAGCCGACGGTGAGGGAATCTCTGAATCGACTTTGTCTGTACTAATCTCAAGAATCGTTTCGTCAAGCTCGACCTTGTCCCCGGGCTTCTTCATCCAGCGCAGAATCTTCCCCTCCTGGATGCTCTCACCCATCTTCGGCATAACGATATCGACGAGCATGTCAGGACTCCTCTCTAGTACGCTGCGAGTTCTTCGAGAGCCGCAAGAATCTTGGGTTCATTCGGTAGTACTTCGTTTTCGAGCGGAGGACTGTATGGTATGGGTGAGTCAAATGCCGCGACACGCTGGACCGGAGCATCCAACGATTCGAAACAGTATTGAGTGATCAACGCCGCGATCTCAGCCCCGAATCCGCCGGTCAGCGTATCTTCGTGTGCGACAAGAACCTTTCCGGTCTTCCGGACGGACCGGTAGATCGTCTCGACGTCAAGAGGATTGATCGTCCTCAGATCGATCACTTCGATACTCGTTCCCCGCTCCTCCAGCTTTTTCGCCGCCTCGAGAGACTTTTGAACAAGAGCACCGTAGGTCACAACCGTGATATCGCTTCCTTCACGCTTCACACTTGCAACGCCGAATGGAAGTACGTAGTTCTCGTCGGGCTCCGGTGATGCTGCATACCCCTGACGATAGAGTCCCTTGTGCTCCATGAAAATGACGGGATCGTCGCCCCGCAACGCCGCCTTGAGGAGACCCTTTGCATCGGCAGCGTTCGACGGGAATGCGAGTCGCAGGCCCGGGATATGCGCCATCAGCCCTTCGATGCACTGGCTGTGATAGTGCCCGCCGTGGATGTATCCTCCTACGGGAGTACGAATCACCATCGGACACGTCCATGTGTTGTTCGACCGATATCTGAACATCGCGATTTCGTCGCGAATCTGCATGAATGCCGGCCAGATGTAATCGGCAAATTGGATCTCAGGTACGGCCATCCATCCCTTGATCGCAAGTCCTGTTGCTACACCGATGATGCTCGCCTCCGCGAGCGGAGAGTTAAACGCGCGTGCCGTACCGAAGGCAGTCGATATTCCTTTTGTAGCTGTGAACACCCCTCCCTTTCCGTCGGCCACATCTTCTCCGAAGATGATCATCTTCGGATTTCTTGCCATCTCTTCCTTCAGGGCATGATTGATGGCGTCAACGAGAACGACTTTGGACCCTACATGCTCAGGTTCGTGAAATTCCGCCGACGGATTCGCATGCACCGTTCCGTAGACATACATTCTCGCCGTGGATGCCTCCGGCAGAGGCCGCGATTCTGCCCACGCCGCCGCTGCATCGACTGCTTCCTTTACTTCCTTTTGTATCTCAGTTGATTCCTGATCGGTGATGACGCCTTCCTCAATCAGGTACCGAGTCATCTTAGGAATCGGATCGTTCGCTTTGTCGCGCTCGATTTCTTCTTTGGGACGATACTTCAGCTGATCATCAGAGGACGAGTGGGGCAACAACCGGACAACATTTGCACGAATCAACGTCGGACCACCACCAGACCGCGCCCGGGCAACCGCTGAAGCCGCGAGCCGGTAGACCTCGGCGAAATTCGATCCGTCAGCATCGTGCCGCTCCAATCCCTTGAATCCACTCACAACTTCGGAAACAGATCCTCCCGCCGTCTGGTTTTGAACCGGCACCGAGATGGCGTACTTGTTATCCTGAACAAAGAAGATGACCGGCAACGATTCTCGGGCGGCCCAGTTTACCGCTTCAAAGAACTCTCCCTCACTCGTCGCACCCTCTCCTGACGAGACGTACACTACTTCATCCGTCTTCTCCCTTTTTGCAGCAAGGGCCACACCGACGGCCTGGAGGTACTGCGTCCCCGTCGGACTCGATTGCGTGGGGATACGAAGATCTTTGCGCCCATAGTGACCCTGGGGTTGCCTGCCGCCTGTTGCAGGATCTTCTGCACGGTGAAGCGACATTAGGAAGACATCCTCCAAAGTATGGCCCAGGTGCAGGGCAAACGCCATGTCTCTGTAGTACGGGAAGGCCCAATCGTGTCCAGGTCGCAATGCCGCTGCGGCGGCGACCTGAGCCGCCTCATGCCCGGAGCCCCCGATGTGAAAGAAGCATTTCCCTTGCTTGAGGAGAATGAGAATCTTCTCATCGGCCCGACGGGCAGCAAGCATTGTCCGGTAGGCGCGGAGGAGATCCTCCTTCGGCAGAAGGAGGTGTTTCTTCTCTTTTCCGGTCACTCGGTCTTGTACGGTCGGCATACCTGCAAACGTCCTTCTTCAGAAAAAAAATACTGCAGTATTGTTCTAGTGTCGCGTATCAGAAATACCTTCAATAAGTCGGGACTTCAATATGGAACTGTCGTCAGTCTGAGCGCAGTCCCGACCTTTTTTGTCGGGACGGAGTCGAAGACAGCGCCGCGCACCCCTCGACTTCGCACAACGGTGGTCCATGAGGCTGCGCTCGGGGTGACGAGAAGGTTTTGTGGCGGAGACTTGGTGTCGCGTTCCAGACATCGTCTACCAATGTGTCGACAAGAGAATCCCAAACTCGCGCGAATGGCGCGGCTTTTCCCGAAAACCTTATTAAACATATTTCGGAGATGGGACACTAGCAGCTTGCGGAAAAACCAAACTTCTTGCCACCAAGTCACCAAGACACTAGGAATTCGATTTCGTAACTGTTGATTTTGGAAGGATCCGGCAATTACCAGAGACGACGTTGTGCCTTTGTGCCTTAGTGGCGATGATTCTTTCTGTTTTTCAGCATTCACCTAGATCAGTTGGAGATTGGATTTCACCCTCTCCCTCAAGGCCGCGGGTGGCGTCATCAAAGCCGTACAACCAAAAACGTGCACGAAAGATTCCACCAGCACACCTTCCACATCGCTGAGGGGGATGGGGCGGCCAAGGAGCTGCTCCATTGAGGTTACCCCTTTGTGAAAAATGCCGCAGGGGATGATGCGTGCGAACTTCTGTAGATCGGTGTTCACATTAAGGGCGAAACCATGCATGGTCGTCCATCTGCTCACCCTCACACCAAGAGCTGCCACCTTTTCACCACGCACCCAGACACCAGTCAAGCCTTCCTCACGTCCACCCTCAATCCCAAACCGGGCAAGACTCTGAATGATGACTTCCTCAAGCTGTCGCAGGTAGAGATGAATGTCGGGGGTGAAGTGCTGGAGATTCAGAATGGGATAGCCAACGATTTGACCCGGCCCATGGTAGGTGATGTCGCCGCCGCGGTCAATGTGGAACACCTCCGTGCCGTCCCGGGTCAGTTCCTCTTCAGATGCAAGCAGATGATTGTCATCGGCGCTTTTGCCGAGCGTGTACACCGCATCGTGTTCCGTCAGCAAGAGCGTATCGCCGGTGAGACCTCGCCGGCACAACTCGAAGAGTTGTCGCTGCAGCTCCCAGGCCTCAGCATAGCGGGTCCGTCCAAGATGGGTGACTTCTATCTGCATCGAACTTCTTGGGGAGCCTTCAGCCTACAGGTGAATTGCCTGTCCAAACGCATCCCCGGCAGCTTCCATCACTGCTTCCGAGAGCGTCGGATGGGCATGCATGGTTCGGTGGATCTCTTCGTTGGTGGACTCGAGTGCTCTTGCGAGTACGAGTTCGGCAATCAGCTCCGTTGCATCGGCGCCGACAATATGCGCACCGAGGAGTTCCCCATACTTCTCATCGAAGACAAGCTTCACGCTACCCTCCGTTGCACCGATCGCCATCGCCTTCCCAAGAGGACGGTAAGGGAAGCGTCCCACCTTCACCTTGTAACCCGCGGCGACGGCAGCTTCCTCCGTGAAGCCCACACTCGCAACCTGCGGCTGGCAATACGTACAGCTCGGGATATTGGAACGGTCAAATCCGTGCTTGCTCTTTCCTGCAAGATGTTCTGTTGCAACGATGCCTTGATGAGACGCGGCATGGGCAAGCCAAGGTGCTCCGGAAACGTCTCCGATGGCATAAATCCCATCGATGTTCGTCTTGCCGAACTTGTCCACCAGGATCGTACCCTTTTCGAACTTCACCCCTGCCTGGTCAAGGCCGAGGTTTTCAACGTTCCCCTGAACTCCGACTGCCATGAGTGCAAGCTCACCTGCGATTTCCTTTGATCCTTCAGAGGTCGTCACCTTCAGCTTCACATCTGCACCAACGTTGACGGATTCGACTTTCGCATTCGTGAGAATCTCGATGCCCTGTTTCTTCAGACTCGACTCGAGAGTCTTGGTGATCTCCTTGTCTTCTCTCGGCAATAACGAAGGGAGCATCTCAATGATGCTCACTTTGGTTCCGAAGGTATTATAGAAATAGGCGAACTCGACGCCAATAGCACCTCCCCCTATCACGAGCAACGACTTTGGAATCTGTGGCAGGGTCATCGCCTCGGTGCTTGTAATGATCTTCTTCCCATCAATCGTAGCGCCGGGAATGGATCGCGGTCTGGCTCCCGTCGCCAGGATGGTGTACTTCGTCTTGATCTTTTCAACGCCTCCGCCTTCCTTATTGACTTCGATGTTGTTCTTTCCTGTCAGTCTGGCGGTGCCCTTGATAACCTCGATCTTGTTCTTCTTCATCAGGAACTCGACACCTTTGGAGATCCGGTCTGCAACGTCCCTGCTGCGTTTGATGATTTTTCCGAAATCGACGGAGAGGTCCTTGTACGAAAAGCCGAATTCCTCGGCTTTCTTGAACGATTGGTACATCTCGGCGCTTTTGAGCAAGGCTTTTGACGGTATGCAGCCCCAATTCAGACAAATGCCGCCCAGTTTATCACGCTCGATGAGTGCGACGCTCAAACCTAACTGCGCAGCCCGAATCGCCGCAACGTAGCCGCCAGGGCCTGAACCGATGACGGTCAGATCAAACTGTTTGTCAGCCATGGACATCCTTTCGAGGTTGAAGGGGGAACTCGTACTGAGCTACCGAGAAGCCAGAAGTGCACCAGGATCGAGAAGTCAGCGTCGCAAGACGCCTTAATATAGCCATAAGTGGGACGAAAGGCAACCAACCCGGCGGCAGGCTTCCGCCCATTCGCAACTGAGTGCGGACATCCGCCACCATCCGCAACGCTCCGCGCAGCCGAGAATGCAATTGATTCTTTTTCACTTTTCACGTACTATCATACAAAATTTTATGCGGGATGAGTGAGAACAAACAGCGAGTCGTCGTATCGAACCGCAAAGCGAGGCACGATTACTTCCTCCTCGATTCACTCGAAGCCGGACTCGTTCTCAGAGGCACGGAGGTAAAATCGCTCCGGGCCGGCAATGCCAATCTCCAGGACAGCTACGCTCTCATCAAGAACGGTGAAGTCTGGATTTTTGGCATGCACATCAGTCCGTATGAACGCGGCAGCTACATGAATCACGATCCGCGCCGAACCCGGAAGCTGCTCCTGAGCAAGCGCGAGATACGTAAGTTGCTCGGCCGCGTGCAAGAGAAGGGCCTGAATATTATTCCGCTGAGTATCTACTTCAAGGGGCCGTACGCCAAAGTCGAACTCGCCATCGCCCAGGGCAAGAAGAGCTATGATAAGCGAGAGGCCCTGAAGCAGCGTGAGGCAAAGCGAGACATCGCTCAACGCCTCAAGCGATCAACATCTTAAGAGGAGATTCACTAAGGAATTGTTTCCCTCCGTCAACGAACAGATGGACCTCATTCGGCGAGGCGCCTCAGAGATTATCCCGGAGGAAGATCTCGTCCGCAAGCTCGAGCGCTCCATCAACACGAATGCTCCCCTCCGTGTCAAGCTCGGTTGTGATCCCAGCAGGCCAGATCTACACCTTGGCCACTCGGTTGTCCTTCGCAAGCTCCGGCAATTTCAGGATCTTGGCCACGAGGCGATACTGATCATCGGCGATTTCACGGGAATGATTGGTGATCCGTCCGGACGGAACAAGACCCGGCCGGCACTCTCACTCGAGGAAACACGACTCAACGGTCAATCGTACTACGATCAGGCAACGAAGATCCTTTCTTCCGCTCATGTGCGCATGCAGTACAACTCCGACTGGCTCGCGACGATGACGTTTTCTGATGTCGTCAATCTCGCGGGAAAATACACCGTCGCCCGCATGCTCGAGCGGGACGAGTTTACGCAGAGATTCAAGGCCGGTGAGCCCATCAGCGTCCACGAGTTTCTCTATCCTCTGGCGCAGGCGATGGACTCCGTCGCGATCAAGGCCGACATCGAACTGGGCGGGACAGACCAGAAATTCAACCTTCTCGTCGGCAGGGACATCCAGCGTGAATACGGACTCGAGCCACAGGTGATTCTTACGATGCCCCTCCTCGCCGGAACAGATGGCGTTGAGAAGATGAGCAAGTCATTTGACAACTACATCGGGATCAGCGAATCGCCGCGGGATATCTACGGCAAGACCCTACGGATACCGGATGGCATGATCGGGACCTACTTCGAACTGGCGAGCGACGTCCCCAATTCAGAACTCGCCGAGATCAAGAAACGACTTGAGGATCCTGCCACAAATCCGCGTGATCTCAAGCGACATCTTGCGCGCACATTTGTCCGGATGTACCACAACGCCGAAGAGGCACAGAAGGCAGAAGCGGAATTCGATCGCATCTTCGTTGAGAAGGATCTTCCTGATACCATTGAGGAATTCATCCTGAAGCCTGATGCAGGCGAACGAACGATTGTAGGTCTGATTGCCCTCACAAAGCTTGCCTCGTCAAAAGGTGAGGCACGGCGCCTTCTTGAGCAGGGTGGCGTGTCAATCGACGGCGACCGGATTACCGACCTGAACGCCGCCATCCCCGCAGCGAAGGAATTCATTTTGAAAGTCGGAAAACGGAAGTTTTTGAAAGTCATTCACGCGTAGCAGAACCATATCCAATCACATCTTTGACGGAGATGAGGAAGTGTTCGTACCAACCAAGATGTTTTTCACGAAGGGTGTCGGGAGGCACAAAGACTATTTGCAGTCGTTTGAGCTCGCTCTGAGAGATGCCGGAATCGAAAAATGCAACATCGTGACGGTCTCGAGCATTTATCCTCCCAACTGCAAACGGGTCTCGAAGGAAGATGGGTTGAAGCTCCTCGAAGCAGGCGCGATCACGTTTTGCGTCATGGCGCGGAATGCGACGAACGAGCCGAACCGTCTCGTGGCTTCGGCGATCGGTGTCGCGCAGCCTGCCGATGCGAGCATCTACGGCTACCTCTCCGAGCATCACCCGTTCGGCGAAACTGATGAACGGGCAGGCGAGTATGCCGAGGACCTGGCGGCGACCATGCTTGCCTCAACGCTTGGCCTCGAATTCGATCCGAATACTGCGTGGGACGAGCGTGAAAAGATGTTTAAGATGTCAGGCAAAATCGTCCGCACGTTCAACGTGACTCAATCCGCCGAAGGCGACAAGAACGGATTGTGGACGACGGTCATTGCAGTGGCGGTCTTGCTTCCGTAACTGCTGTAGCGGAGATTCCCGAAATCTATCCGAGATGTTCCTGCCCGATTTCGGGAATCTAGGTGCTCTTCCCCTCAATCAGCACGACGAACTCACCTTTCCTCTCCTCTTTCGCGAACTGGCTGTAGAGCCCGGGCGCGGTTCCATGGAACACCTTCTCGGTAGGCAGTGTGAGATCGAACGCGACGCACACCCTGCGCGTCGAGCCGAACACTTCTGAAATATCCCGCATCAGCTGGACGAGCCGGTACGGCGCTTCCATCAGCACGATGGTACGGGGCTCGCACTTGAGCAGGTGAAGTTCGGCAAGCCTGCGCTCCTTTTTCGGTGAGAGAAAACCTCCAAAAACAAATTCACGCAATGGGAATCCCGAAACAACCAGCGCTGCCATGAGCGACGAGGCACCCGGTACCGGCACGACCGTGATCTTGCTTTCGATCGCTCGCTTCACCAACGTCTGGCCGGGATCGGAAAACACCGGCGTCCCTGCATCGGAGATCAAGGCGACAGATGCGCCAGACTGGATCCTGCTCAAAATCACCTGCGTCGCTGCCGCTTCGTTGTGTTCGTTTAGGCTCTCGGTCGGCTTGTCGATGCCGTAGTGACGCAACAACCGGGATCCCTCCCTCCTCTCTTCAAACACGACGAGATCAACTTCCTTGAGAACCTTCAGGGCGCGAAGAGTGATATCCTCCCAATTGCCGATTGGCGTTGCGACGAGGAAAAGGGTCCCAGGCATGATCTGCTATTGTTGTGAGGAGTGATACTGTCCTGGCGGAATACCCTTGCGCGCCGCTTCCCACTCCTTCACAAATACGATGATGAGAGCCGTCGTTGGAACAGCAATGAGAAGTCCGGGGAATCCCAGGAAGTAGAAGAAGACAAGAATAGAAAAGATGACAAGAAGCGGGTGAAGTCCCACCTTGCCCCCGACGATACGCGGCGCGAGGTACATCGTTTCGAATATCCTCAACGCTTCGATAGAACCGAGCGCGAAGAGGACTTTTGGCAGCACCGGCGGATCGCTGAACATCGCGACGATGGCTGCGAGAACCATCGTGACGATGAGGCCGAAATATGGGATAAGGTCGAGGATCGCGGCAATGACGCCCAGCATCAGAGCATATTTGATCCCGACGATTGAGAACAGCGTTGCAATCACAACACCCTGAAGGAATGCCACGGTGATGGCGCCGCGCAGGTAAAGTCCGATCACTTCGTCTGCAGAACGGAGGTATGATTCCACACGATCGCGGAGCCGATTGGAGAAGAGCATGATGAACCGGCGCCGTATGATGGGGAGATCCGTTAGGATGTAGAAGGTAAGAAAAGGAACCAGTATCACATAGAAGATCTGTGTCACCAGGTTGCTGATGCTGCTCCCCAACACGAGGAGTCCGCGCAACAGGTTTTTCAGAACATCCTCGAGCTTCGGGGTAATCTGGCTCGTCAACGTACTGCGGACTTCATCGGAAGAAACACCGTAGCGTTCGAGAGCTTTGATGATGTTATTGTTCCAGATCCAATTATTGAAATCGACGAGGAGTCTGGACAGTGAGTCAAGAATCCCCTCGACCTGCGTGAGGACCACAGGCAGAACAAGGAAGAAGAAGAGGACGATGAGGCCGATAAGAATGAGGATCAGAACAAGTGAAGTCACCCACCTCGGTACCCGCCACCTTTCAAAGCGTTCAACGATCGGATTCATGACATAGGCGAGAACCAACGACACGATGAACGGCGCGAGCAGCGACGAAATGGATGACACAAACCATATTCCGAAAAGGATCACACTCAACCACATGATCTTTTTCGCGAGGTTGTATCCCCGCAATGGGTAGAGGAGGAAGAGAATTGCCCCGAGAAGAAGGAACGGCGTGATGACAGACTGAATGGAGTAGATCAGCACCAGGAGGAGCAGGATGGCACCGATGAGCAGCACGATTTCAATTCGACCAAGAGACTGAAACAGCGAGTCCCAATGGGTGTCGAGCGTTTCCAGTTTGGGATCCGGCTTGTTGCTGGTCCCCCGGACGCGATGTTGCTTACTCATGGTTGTTTTCCCCTGTTCGAAGTAACTCCGGTATGACCGAATCCACCGCCACCCCGTGCTGTTTCTTCAAGATTCTCCACCTCAACCCACTCCACGCGAGCATACCGCTGAACCACCATCTGTGCAATGCGGTCCCCCCGCCGGACCACGAACGGTTGTTTTCCGAAATTCGTCATGATGATCTTCACCTCGCCCCGATAGTCGGAGTCGATCGTCCCCGGCGAGTTGAGAATGCCGATCTGATGCTTAATCGCCAATCCGCTCCGGGGCCGCACCTGCGCCTCATACCCCTCGGGCAGTTCGATGCTGATGGCCGTGGGAATAAGGACGGTTTCAGAAGGTTGAAGGATGACGTCGGCCTCTACGGCCGCGGTGAGGTCCATCCCTGCAGATCCCTCTGTCGCATACGATGGAAGCGGCAGGTCATCTGCCGATTGGCCGACGCGGCTGATACGAACTTTGATGTGTTCAGACAAGACAGTCGTGCATACTTGTGGTGGGAAATTCTTGACCGAATATAGCCAAGGGAGTGTCGAGAAGCAACCAGACATGAAAAAGGCTCCGAAGCACTACCACGCCGGAGCCTTTCAGCTACCACGAAGGATCAACCGTCACCGTCACTCTTCAGGATTCCTCGGTGCCCGATTCTTGAGTTCCCGCTGAAGCTCTCGTTTTTCCATCTCCCGCATCAGAGAATCGAGCTTTGACCATTGCTTCTTCGTCGCGAGCACTGCGCTATCGGTGATACGCTTTACCTGAGGTGGCGTCATTTGATAAATTCGATTCCTCAACCGCGGATCTCCACGGAAGAACTCCAGTCCGGCACCCTCCGCATCCCTGCTCAACTGAAGCATCAGGCTGTCCAGATCGACATTGAAGAAGAACGAGCTGTCTTCACTGCTGAAATTGAAGTTAAATGACCGCCCCGTCGATCTGCGTGGCATTTTTCCGGGCATCGGGACACGCGGTTTTACCCACATTTCGGGCTCACCGGCCCGAAGTCCTTCCCAGCCACTCCCGATCTGAATGCTGATAACTTCAGAATCCCCGTACACTTTCACACGAGGTTTGGGAACCGCAACGTGTTGGCCGGCAATCGCTTCCCGCTCAGCGATCCTTCGGATCAAGCCGTCCATGTGCACAGTGATGGTTCTGTGCCGGTCAGAGGTAACACTGAAATGCTTCCTCACGCTGTCGATATCGACCATGAGACCCGCAACCACGACTGTCTCCGGCGTCACGACGACGAACTGATCAGACCGCTGAGGGAGCCGAAGGGTATGGAGGATCCGGTCCATCGATGCCGGAGTTCGCTGCCCCCCTGTGAGCGTATACGGAGCCCGGCGCTCCTGGAGGAATCGGTTGAACCGTGTGCGTTGCTCAGGTTCCAGAGCCGCGGCGATCCCGGAGAGCATCACCTTGTTCAACCGCGACAACTCAGGATGCACTGCCATCCCCTTGTCTTCTGCGACAAACACCGAGCCCTCAAGTTTCTGCCGGCCAAGATCCAGAAGCGAATCGATGATCTGAAGTTGCACCCGCGTCGGCCGGACCTCTTCCACGAAATCTCTGACTGTCACAGAAGGCGTCTTGGCCGTGCCCGCCTTGTTCACGTTGATGGTGTACCCTTTCGCCGAATCTTCATCCACTTTGAGTTCTGTTTCGGCTTTGGGATCGAGCGGGATCGTACCGAACATGGCGAACTGTAACGCCTGGTTCTTGTCGACACTTGAGAAGAGCGGCAGAATGGAACCCTTCAGCACATTGTCTTCAACCGCTCGCTGAACCCGCTCGGACTGCTGACTCACGTACTCCGCGACGTCCTTTCTCTGCTCGTAGAGCACGATTCCGATTGCTACGACAAGAACAGCGGCAACTGTCGTGATAGCGGGAACGTACTTGCGCGGAAATGGGAGGAGATTCTCTTCTTCCCCCTGCCGACGGTCGAGTTCTGCAGCGAGGCGCGTCCAAAAACCCACGGAGGGAGGAAGGGGTCGACGCGAAGCAAGAAGTCGCTTCAGTCTCCGCAACTCCTCGATTTCCCGACGCACCTCCGGATCCGAAGCGGCGAGCTCTTCCACCTGCCTCGACTGCTCGTCCGTGAGTTCGCGGTCAAGATACGCGTTGAGAAACTGTGATCGATCGTTTTGGGATAGTTGATTCATGTCAGGCCCTCTCTTTCACCAACGGCTCAAGAACCTTGCGCAACATCGCGCGGGCTCGAGAGAGCCTGGACTTCACTGTACCAATCTCGCATTCCATGATCTCCGCAATTTCTTCGTATGATAGTCCATCTAAATCTTTGAGTGTGATGGCGATCCGATATTTGTCGGGAAGAGACCGCAGTCCGGCCGCCACCAATCCCTGAAGCTCGTTGTCGTGCGGTTCAACCACCGTCTTTGAGACAAGATCCTTGTCAGCCGAATCCATGAGGGTTTGGAGAGAGAACCATCGTCTGACCTTCCGCTTCCTGAGTTCATCCCGGCTCTTGTTGACGGCAATGCGATAGAGCCAGGTATAGAACGATGATTGAAAGCGAAAATTGGGAAGAGCTTCATATGCCTTGATGAACACTTCCTGAGCAAGGTCGTCAACGATCTCCGGCTCATGGAAAATCGAATAGATGAGATTTCGAATCCGTTCTTGATGCCGTTCTACCAGCAGGCGAAATGCACCACGATCACCTTGTTGCACCAAGGTGATCAACACTTCGTCACTTTTCGCCTGGAGGGGTACTTCCGCCGCCTGGGCAAGTGTTTGAGATGCCATCGGCTGCTGCTGGTGTCCTGGTTCAGTCATATAGACGTTGCGGGAATCGTTCCTGTTCCACGTTCGGTCAGCTATCTAACACGCTCAATATACAGCATTTATGGGCGTTTTGTTTCGTTTTCAAACCTCCGAATCGAAAGAACTTTCGCTAAGCGACAAAGCCCGTGCGCCTGAATTCTTGAGCAGGCATCACGGGCTTCAGACCGTACTCATGTCACTGGCTACGCCAAAACCTCTTGGGAGGGAGCCTGGACTTTGACCCTCTTCTCAAACTCGTCACGGAACTTCCGAATCATCGACTGGACCGGCCATGCGGCTGCATCACCAAGCGCACAAATCGTGTTTCCCTCAATATTGTTCGCGATATCCATCAACAAATCGATATCCTGTTTCCTGCCTTCCCCGTGCTCGAAACGCTTAAGGATTTTCCAGAGCCACCCGGTTCCTTCCCGGCACGGAGTACACTGCCCACATGATTCGTGATAATAAAACTTCGATATCCGGGCGATGACCTTGATGAGATCGGTATCCTCGTCCATGACGATAAGACCTGCAGTGCCAACAGAAGATCCTGCCGCCTTCAATGAGTCGCCGTCCATACAAACGCCCTCGAGCTGGTCGCCGCGAAGGATCATGGTCGACGAACCGCCTGGGATCACAGCCTTCAGCGCTTTGTCCCCGGGAATTCCGCCAGCGTACTTATAGATAATCTCAAGAAGCGGTACGCCCGTAGGCATCTCATAAACACCGGGTTTGTTCACGTGTCCGCTCACACCGACGAGAATCGGGCCCGGGTGCTTTGGCGCACCAATCCGAGTGTACCACTCCCAACCATTGTTGACAATCAGAGGGACATTACTGATCGTCTCGACGTTGTTGATAGTCGTCGGGCAACCCCATAAGCCAAATTGTGCAGGGAATGGCGGCTTCACCCGCGGATATCCGCGATCACCCTCGATCGAATTCATCAACGAGGATTCTTCTCCACAGATGTAGGCACCTGCCCCGCGGTGCACGAGAATATCCGTCGCGAAATTGCTGCCAAGAATATCCTTGCCGATATAGCCATTCGAGTACGCCGCCTCGATAGCCTTCTCAAGCATCTTGATCCACTTCCCGTACTCGCCACGGATATAGATGTAAGACGTCTGCACACCCATGGCATAGGCGGCAATGAGGGTGCCCTCGATGAGGAGATGTGGATTGAATTCAAAGATCTGCCGGTCCTTAAACGTTCCGGGTTCTGATTCGTCTCCGTTCACGCAGAGGTACTTCGGCTTTGCCGTCTGCTTCGGCATGAACGTCCATTTGAGTCCAGTAGGAAAACATGCGCCCCCGCGACCGCGCAGTCCGGATTTCTTCACTTCATCCGTAATCTCCTCCGGTTTCATCCCGAGCGCTTTGCGAAGTGCCCGGTACCCGCCGTGCGCTTCGTAGACATCGATCTTGTGAAATCCTGCAATATCAGGAAGGATGTACTTTTCCATAGTGCTCTACCGGTGCTCCAGGTCTGAAATAATCTTGTCGAGCTTCTCGGGCGTGAGGTTTTCAGAGTACTCATCGCCCACTGCAAGCATTGGCGCGGTTCCGCAAGAGCCCATGCATTCGCACTCCGACAGCGTCCACTTCTTGTCCTTCGACGTCTCCCCCATCTTTAGTCCGAGCCGGTTCTCGAGCTGCTCGACGATCTTCGCTGAACCACGGAGCATGCAGGAGACGTTTGTGCAGACCTCAACATGGTGCTTCCCAAGCGGCTTGGTGTGGAACATTGTGTAGAACGTCACCACGCCGAGCACATGAGCGTACGGGACCTGAAGGAGCTCTCCGACGTACTTCATGGCCTCTTCTGAAATGTAGTGATGCTCTTCTTGCACCATCCAGAGCACTGGAAGGACGAGCGCCTGAGTAGTCGGATAGTACTTTTTGAGTTGTTCTATTTTAGCGAGGTTTTTCTCAGAAAGCATAGAACTGATTCCTGCGTAACGACACAACATCTTGAATTTCGGCCATTCGCCAGCCAACAATCCTCAATCTACACTCCGCAATCCACAATCCACAATCCCAAATCCCCAAAATCCCAAATCTATTTGTCTGCTTCTCCCATGACGGGATCGAGGCTCCCGATAATGGCGACCACATCCGAGATCATGCATCCCTTCATCATGACAGGGAGTGACTGAAGATTGACGAAGGACGGCGAGCGAATTTTCAAGCGCCAGGGATATCCTTCTCCATTGCTGTAGATATAGAATCCCAGCTCGCCCTTTGGTGCCTCTACTGCGCTGTAAATTTCACCGACTGGGGGCTCCACTCCAAAATTCACGATCATGAAATCATGAATAAGCTCTTCCATTCTCGTATAAATTCTTTCCTTGCGCGGAAGAACCTTTTTCGGTTTTAGAGCGTGCACGTCGCCTGCCGGCATTCGCTGAAGCACCTGCTGGATGATGTTGATGCTTTGACGCATCTCTGCCATGCGAACGTAGTAACGTGCCAGTGCGTCACCGCCCGTATAGACCGGGACATCAAATTCGAGATCCTTATACACCAGGTACGGATTCGCCTTCCTCAGGTCATGACCAATACCGCACGCACGAAGCCCTGGACCAGTCAGCCCAAGGTCGACCGCCTGCTCCGGCGTGATGACG
>Ga0233425_10000602_pt1 | contig 91351 bp, 84 predicted proteins | sample Watercolumn_Towu_2_FD_181712 | JGI IMG/M metagenome (GOLD analysis project Ga0233425, IMG submission 181712) | Freshwater microbial communities from Lake Towuti, South Sulawesi, Indonesia - Watercolumn_Towuti2014_140_MG | ecosystem: Environmental > Aquatic > Freshwater > Lake | place... | reverse complement strand
CTCAACCTTTAGCTATTTACAGAGCAGCCAATCTTTCATCTGAAAAAAAACAGCTTTCTAGAAGCGCCAGAACCATATTGCTCTTATCGATTAAAGAGTGGAGCAGCGCGATTGACGCGAGAGATAGCGCGAAACTCACCAATAAGGCTGCAAGTGCGCTAGGAAGGGATGCATTTGCGAGGGTTTGGTACACGGATAAACTCAAGGGCGGCGCTCGGCTAAAGGAAGGATTCATTAATACTTATGATGACCGCTCTCTAAGCATTGAAGGTACTTTTCGAAGTTCTTACATTTCTGAATTACCACTATTGCCTGTTCTAGAGAATGAAAGCGTTGTCCGAAAAGGTGAAAATAACAATCCTGTAAAAACACTAAAAAAGTGGGGTGAACTGCTCCAGACATATTTGAAAAAATATGGGATTAAACTAAGGGACACGATCGATGAAGCAACCGGCCTGTGCGGATTTGCGCGGACAGTGAGCGTGGAGGGCAAGGTTGGGGTGGACGGAGAAGTTGGCATTTTCAAATTCGTTGCGAAAACTGAAGCCGACGCCAAGGCAACGTTCGCATGGTTAAAGCCAGAGAACGAAGCTCACCAGTTCGCAATTTTCGGTCCTCCGGATGGTTATCACTTGAGTGTAGCCGGGATCGCCGAGTGCGATAATGCCAACAAGTTTCCTGCAGACTTGAAGTTGGCAGAAATTACCATTGGTGATTTTGTTTCAGCTCAAAGCCCTAAGCCAATTGTGATAACGCGCGACGACGTATTTGCAAAGATTGCAGGGCTAAAGGATGGCGCGGCTGACGTCAATAAGAGACGTCACGAATCTCGAGGACTGACTCAAATGTTCAATGTCCCGAGTCAAGAGCCTAAAAATGGCTTTTATGCAACTTATTTTGATCAGCTTGAAACATATATGCAGGACAAAATTTTTAAGAACTACATTGTAGCAACTGAAGATCAGCTCAAATTAACATTATTAATTGCGGAAACATTAAGCTCGTGGGATCGGACAGAAAATCTACTGCCACAACGCCGACGTTGATCGGCGCAATTTGCAATTTGCCTCGGGCAGGCCCGCTTAAGGACGTTGGAGACATTCGCAGGCCATGGCGAATTCCCCTGACTATGGCGCTCTAAGGAAGAGCCCAACGGTCAGCGCCGCGCCGATCACGACAATAAAAATGCGCAGCAGCTTTTCGTCGATGTGATGGATGAGGCGCGCGCCGGCGATTCCGCCGATCGTCGCGCCGGCGCTCGTCACCAGCGCCTGCGGCCAGTGCAAATCCGGCGAAAACAGAAAAATGGCGACGGCCGAGGCGTTCATCACGCCGGCCAGAACGTTCTTGGTGGCGCTGGCGATGCGTACGCCCTGTCCCGCCATGGTCAGCGCGGCGACCATCAGAAAGCCGATGCCGCCGCCGAAATAACCGCCGTAAATCGAGATGAGAAATTGCGCGAGCGCCGCGCCCGGGGCGCCGAGATGGGCTTGCGTTTCGCTGGGCTTGCGAAAGAAACTGCCCCACGCGAAGACCACCGTCGCAAACAGCACCAGCCATGGCACGAGCTGCGCGAAGAGTCCGCGCGGCGTCGCCAGCAGCACCGCCGCGCCGACGGCGCCGCCGACGATGCTGATCGCGAACAGCATGCGCAGCGACAGACCATTGGCGCCCGTCGCGAGCTTGCGGCCGGTCCAGCCGGTCGCGACCTGCGCCGGAAACAGCGCCACGCAGGAGGTGACATTGGCGGCGAGCGCATCCATTCCGGTCAGCATCAATGTGGGAAGGGTGAGGAACGAGCCGCCGCCGGCGAGCGCATTCTGCGCGCCCGCCCAAATCGCAACGGCAAACAGCAGAATGAAAGCCATGCGCGCCTATGTCAGGTCGCTGGGTTCAAATCAAGCGGGCCGACTCCATCATCAACCCGTCCGCGATAATGCGCACCAGCATTTCCAGCTGGTCGTCGAGGAGCTTCGGCGGCGTCTCGGCGATCTTCTCCTCAAGTCCGAGCGACACGACGCCATGCACGGCCGAGAATAGCGTTCGGGCGAAAGCCGCGCGCGCCAAATGGTTCGCGCCGGGCAAGAGCTGCGAAAGCGGCGCGTCCAACCGATTGAACAGGCGATTGCGCGCGTCGACATACCACTGCGGCGGGTTAACGCCCGGCGGCAGGCGATGTTGGAACAGCGCGCGCCAACTCGGCTCTTCCGCTCTCGCGAAATTCAAATAGGTCCGCGCCATCGCCTGCAGCGCCTGCTCGGCCTCGGCGTCTCCCAACGCGCGATCGAGAGCGACCTCCAGCCGCGCCAAAGTGCGCGCATTGACGGTAAGGATCAGCTCATCGAGATCATCGAAGGCGGTATAGATGGCGCCGAGCGCGCAGCCCGCCGCCGCGGCAAGATCGCGCGCCTTGACTCCGGCAAGGCCGTCCGCCGCGATCGCCGCCTGCGCCGCTTCGATCAGCCGCTGGCGCAATTGGGTTCGGCGATCGGCGCCCGCTTCGGTCGCCTTCTCATTCAATTGGCCGCCTCCCGGACAGTTGTGAACATAGTTCATTTTTTGATTGACGGCAGAGCAAAAGCGCTGCAATCTTACTTATGAACGCAGTTCATGGCAAAAAGCCGGCCTGCGACTCCCTTTGCAACGCGCCGGATTTGACCGATCCTTAAGGTTGATCGGCGAAAGTCTCGGCGCCTCTCCCCGGAAGTTCGGACATGACGCATTCGCTTCTTGCTTCACGGCGTTTCGCGCCGTTGTTCTGGCGTCAGTTCTTCGCGGCCTTCAACGACAATTTCGTCAAGAACGCGCTTGTGCTCTTGATCTTAGCGCGAATGGCCGAGGGCGGCGCGTCGCTCGTCACGCTCGCCGGCGCGGCCTTCATCGCCCCTTATTTTCTTTTGTCGGCGATCGGCGGCGAAATCGCCGACAAATATGACAAGGCGCGCGTCACGCGCTGGCTGAGCGTCGCGGAAGTCGTCGTCGCCAGCCTGTCGGCGGCCGGCTTTCTCTTCGCCAGCCTGCCGACGCTGTTTAGCGCGCTGATTCTCTTCGGCGTCACCGGCGCGCTGTTCGGGCCGATCAAATATGGCATCCTGCCGGACCATCTGACGTGCGAGGAGCTTCCGGCCGGCAATGCGCTGGTCGAGAGCGCCACCTTCTTCGCAATTCTGGCCGGCACGATCGCTGGCGGCGCGGCGCTTCATGCGGGCGACGGGGAGATACTCGCCGCCGGCGTGATGGCCGTCGCGTTGCTGGCGCTCGGCGCGGCCTGGCTCATTCCGCCGACGGGGCGCGCCGATCCGCAGCTCGCGATCGACGCCAATGTCCTGCGCTCGACCTATAAGCTGCTGCGGCATCTGCGCGCCCAGAAGGAGTTGCGGCGCCTCGCGATCGTCACCAGCCTGTTCTGGCTGTTCGGCTCGATCGCCATGTCGCTGGCGCCTTCGCTGATCACCCAGACCCTGCACGGCGCCGAAATCGTCGTCAGCGCGCACCTTGCGCTGTTCGCCGTCGGCATCGCCATGGGATCGGGGCTCGCGGCCTTCCTGCTCAAGGGCAAGATCGTGCTGCTGCCGTCGGCCGTCGGCGCCGCGCTCGTCGCTTTCGGGTCGGCCGATCTCGGCGTCGCCCTGTTGCTTTCGCCGGCGCCTGCGGCGACCGCGGCGCTGGGGCTGGAGCCCTATTTCGCGCAGCCGCTCGCCTGGCGCGCGGCGATCGATTTTTTGATCCTCGCCGTCGCCGGCGGCCTGATGATCGTGCCGTCCTTCGCCGCCATTCAGGCGCGAAGCGCGGCGGAGGAACGCGCCCGCACCATCGCCGCGGTCAATGTGCAGAACGCCGCCTTCATGGCGCTTGGCGGCGTCGGCGTGGCGGCGCTGCAGGGCCTCGGCGTTTCTTTCGCGGCGTTGTTGATCGGCCTCGCGGTCGTCGCGCTCGTCGCTTCGGTTTGGATCGTCAACGCGGTCGTCGCGTCACCGTTCCAGGATCTGCTCTCGATCATTATTCGCGCCTTCTACCGTCTCGAAGTAAAGGGGTTCGAGAATTTCGAAAAGGCCGGACCCAATCCGATCGTCGCGCTCAATCATGTGAGCTTTCTCGACGCCGCGGCGATTCTCGCGGTCATGCCGAAGGAGCCGGTCTTCGCCATCGACCGCGAGATTTCGCAAAAATGGTGGGTGAAGCCATTTTTGAGATTCGCCCGCGCCATCCCGCTCGATCCTTCAAATCCGTTCGGGACGCGCGCGCTGATCAATTCGGTCAGGGACGGCCATCCGCTCGTCATCTTTCCGGAAGGACGTCTAACGGTCACCGGCAGCCTGATGAAAGTCTATGACGGCGCCGGGCTGATCGCGGAGAAATCCGGCGCGATGATCGTCCCCGTGCGCATCGACGGCGCGGAAGCGACGATGTTCTCCCGGCTGACCCGCGAACAGGCGCGCCGGCGCTGGTTCCCGAAATTCACGCTCACCGCGCTCGAACCGGTCCGTCTGACCGTCGACGACGCGCTGAAAGGCAAGGCGCGGCGCATTGTGGCGGGCGCCGCGCTCTATCAGATCATGTCGGACCTCGTGTTCCGCACCACCAATATCGACCGCACGCTGTTCGAAGCGGTGGTCGAAGCGGCGCGCGCGCACGGGCTGTCGCGCGGCGCGGTCGAAGACCCGGTCGCCGGCAGGCTCAGCTATCGCCGGCTGCTGATCGGAACGCGGGCGCTCGCCGGCAAGATCGCGATGATCGGCGATCCGGGCGATGCGGTCGGTCTCATGTTGCCGAACGCCAATGGCGCGGGCGTCGCGTTCCTCGCGGCGATCTCGGCCGGCCGCGCGCCGGCGATGATCAATTTCACCGCCGGCGCCGCCAATATTCTTTCGGGCTGCGAGGCGGCGCAGGCGACGACGATTTTGACGTCCCGCGGCTTCATCGAAAAAGCCAGGCTCGAAAAGCTTGTCGCCGCGCTCGAGGAAAAGATCGCGATCGTCTATCTGGAAGACATCCGCGCGCGCCTCTCGCTTGCCGACAAATTCGACGCCTTCCGACGGTTCCGCAAGCCTGTCGTCGCCCGCAAGCCTAGCGACATCGCGGCGATCCTCTTCACCTCGGGTTCGGAAGGCGCGCCGAAAGGCGTGGCGCTGTCGCATAAAAACATGCTCGCCAATGCGGCGCAGGCGACGGCGCGCATCGACTTTGGACGCAAGGACAAGGTCTTCAACGTGCTGCCGATGTTTCATTCCTTCGGGCTGACCGTCGGCTTTACGCTGCCGCTCATCTCCGGCGTGCCGATCTATCTCTATCCCTCGCCCCTGCACTATCGCATCGTGCCCGAGCTGGTTTACGGCTCGAACGCCACGATCCTTTTCGGCGCCGATACGTTTCTCGCCGGCTACGCCCGCGCGGCGCATGCCTATGATTTTCGCTCGATCCGCTATGTCGTCGCCGGCGCCGAGCCGGTGAAGCAATCGACCCGCGATATTTGGTTGGAAAAATTCGGCATCCGCATTCTCGAAGGCTACGGCGTGACCGAAGCCGCGCCGGTGCTCGCGCTCAACACGCCGATGTTCAATAAATTCGGCTCGGTCGGACGGCTGATGCCGGGCGTCGAACATCGGCTCGAATCCGTTCCCGGCGTCGCCGAAGGCGGACGTCTGCTGGTGCGCGGTCCCAATATCATGATGGGCTATCTCAAAATCGATGCGCCCGGCGTGGCGCAGCCGCCGGACAACGGTTGGCACGACACCGGCGATATCGTCACGATCGACGCGCAGGGCTATGTGACGATCAAGGGACGGGCGAAGCGCTTCGCCAAGATCGGCGGCGAGATGGTGTCGCTCGCGGCGATCGAACAGCTGGCGGCGGAGCTCTGGCCCAACGCGCTGTCCGCGGCGGGGACCGAGATCGATCCGCGCAAGGGCGAGCGAATCATTCTCCTCACGCAGCAAAAGGACGCGACGCGCGCCGATTTTCAAAGCTACGCCAAATCGAAAGGCGCGTCCGATCTGATGATTCCGGCTGAAATCGTGATTGTCGAAGATGTGCCGTTGCTGGGGTCCGGCAAGGTCGATTTCGCCGCCGTGACCAAGCTGGTGCGCGAGCGTGGGCGCTATATTCTTTCAAATCCCCGCCTGCCCAACGGTCTGCTCGGTCGCATCGACGGGGACGCCGCGATTTCGGCGTGAACGAACCGCGTCTCGGCTGCCAACGTCAAGCATGGCGCAACTCCCGCTTTCGCGCCTGATGCGCTATAGCGCGCGGCCATGGACCTCGCGCTTCTCGCTCTTCTCGCCGCGCTCGTCACCGCCCTTTGCCAGTCCGTCACCGATCTCGGCACCAAGGCCGCGACCCGGACGGCGGACGATCGCGCCATTCTCGCGGCGCAATGGGGCGCGGGCGCGCTGCTGCTAATCTTCGCCTGCCTCGTCTTCTATCCGGGGCTGTTGACCGCGCCACGCGAGACGCTTGCCGCGCTGACCAGGCCCGACTTCTGGACTCTGCTCGTCTGGTCGGGGGCGCTCAATGTCGTCGCCTATGTGTTTTACATTCGCGCCTTTCGACTGTCCGACGCTTCGCTGGTCGCGCCGCTCGTGCTGCTGACGCCGGTGCTGATGCTCGTCACCTCGCCGATCATGACCGGCGAACATGCGCCGCCGATGGGCGTCTTCGGCGTGCTGTTCACTGTGCTTGGCGTCGGATTGCTCGACGCCGATCAAACGAGCGGACGCCGCTTCAATTTCCATGTCTTTGCGCGCGACCAAGGCGCGCGGCTGATGATCGGCGTCGCCGTGATCTGGAGCGTCACCGCCAATATCGACAAGCTCGGCGTCAGGGCGTCGACGCCGCTCATCTGGATAACGGCGGTGACGATCGTCATCTCGCTCTGCGCCCTGCTCTATTGGTTCGCCGGGCGGCGCGCCGCATCAAGCCTTTTTGCGCTGCGCTACGCGTTCACGGCGGGTTCGGCGATGGCCTTCGGCAGCGCCTTGCAGATGTGGGCGCTGACCGTGCTGTTCACGCCTTACGTGATCGCCATCAAGCGCTTGTCGGCGCTCTTCACCGTTCTCGCGAGCGGGCATGTGTTGAAGGAGGAGACGGGCGGCCGGCTCTTCGGCGCGGCGGTGATGCTGATTGGCGCGGTGATGATCGCGCTGGCGCGGGGGTGACGCAGTTTGCTGGGAGTGGGACAGCTAGTAATGATAGCGGCACTGAGCAATCAACAGGGTGCCGTCTTCTACGCGATAGACGAGGCGATGCTCGCGATCGATACGGCGCGACCACCAACCGCGCAGGTCGCCACGTAAGGGTTCTGGCTTTCCAAGACCGTCAAATGGCGTCCGAGAGCACTCCTTGATGAGCGCATTGATGCGTTCAAGAGTTTTTTTGTCCTGCGTCTGCCAGTAGAGATAGTCGGCCCAAGCCTGCTCGGAGAAGACAAGCTTCATTCAACGAGCTTGCGCTCTTTGCCGCGCCCCGCATCAAGTTCTTCGATCGCTGCGCGCAAACGCTCAGCATTGCGCGGACTCTGCAGGAGGTAACTGGTTTCCTCGTAGGAGGCGAAATCCTCGAGCGAGATCAGCACAGCTGCGGGCTTGCCCTTGTCGCGGGTAATGACGACGGGCTCATGATCTTCGGTCACCCGGTCGAGCGTAGAGGCGAGGTTTTTGCGAAGGTCGCTGTAGGAGGTTGTGCGCATGGGGAGATTATGTACTTGATTGAGTACTTATTCAAGTCGCGACATGCACTATTTCAAGGTCCGCAGGTCAGCATCTTTTGTCAGACACCAATACGCAATCGCTTGGCAAAATTTATGAAGATTCACATGGTTAAAAACTACAGTTGCATTGCTATCGCGAAATTCGAATAGCAAGTCGGGGGTTACTGTAACATGTCCATGCGAAACTGCGTTTCGCAACGTCCGCACGAGTCTCCTTAAAGTTCCTCGAAAAAGCGATACTTCCAGTCCCCAGCCGGGTGCGAGAGAACTAACATCGCGATCCGGCAAATCGTCGTAAAATTTTTCTGAAGGCATGCATAGATAGGCCCACAATGACGTAAGAAACTGATGCTGGTTATAAAACCAGAACTCATCTGAAGCCGGATCGACAAGGTATTGGTCCTTAAATCTGTTATGTATCTCTCCAAGGGTAATGGAGGAATTTTTCTTTTCGGCATCCAACATCTGGAGCAGAGCGTTAGTCCAACGCACTGAGGTAATCATACGATTGACAGACTCTTGATCCATCACATTCCTCACTCCTCCATCTTCAGCGCGGCGATGAAGGCCTCCTGCGGAATTTCGACGCGGCCGAACTGGCGCATCTTCTTCTTGCCTTCCTTCTGCTTCTCCAGAAGCTTGCGCTTGCGGGTCACGTCGCCGCCATAGCATTTCGCGGTCACGTCCTTGCGGAAGGCCCGCACCGTCTCGCGGGCGATGATCTTGCCGCCCAGCGCCGCCTGGATCGGCACTTGGAACATATGCGGCGGAATGAGCTCTTTGAGCTTCTCGCACATTTGCCGGCCGCGCCCTTCGGCGCGGGTGCGATGCACCAGCATGGACAAAGCGTCGACCGGCTCGCTGTTGACGAGAATGCTCATCTTGACGAGATCGCCGGCGCGATAATCTGTGAGCTGATAGTCGAAGCTCGCATAGCCTTTCGAGATCGATTTCAGCCGGTCATAGAAATCGAACACCACTTCGTTGAGCGGCAGATCATAGACCGCCATGGCGCGCTTGCCGACATAGTTCAAATCGACCTGCGCGCCGCGCCGGTCCTGACAGAGCTTTAAGACCGAGCCGAGATAGTCGTCGGGCGTCAGGATCGTCGCCCTGATCCAGGGCTCCTTGATCTCCTCGATCTTCACCACATCCGGCATGTCGGCGGGATTGTGCAGCTCGATCTCTTCGCCATTGGTCAGCGTGATTTTATAAATGACCGACGGCGCCGTGGCGATCAGATCAAGATCGAATTCGCGCTGCAGCCGCTCCTGGACGATTTCGAGATGCAGCAGGCCGAGAAAGCCGCAGCGGAAACCGAAGCCGAGCGCCGCGGAGGTCTCCATCTCATAGGAGAAGCTCGCGTCGTTCAAACGCAGCTTGGCGATCGCCGCGCGCAAATCCTCGAAATCGGCGGCGTCGACCGGAAAGAGCCCGCAGAACACGACGGGCTGCGCCGGCTTGAAGCCCGGCAACGGCTCAGCGGTCGGCTTTTTGTCGTCGGTGATCGTGTCGCCGACGCGCGTATCGGCGACCTGTTTGATCTGCGCGGTGATGAAGCCGACCTCGCCCGGCCCGAGCGCGGCGACATCCTGCATCTTGGGACGAAACACCCCGATCTTGTCGATCTCGTAGTGGGCGTCGGTCGCCATCATTTTTATCTTCTGGCCCTTTTTGAGGGTTCCGTCGAAGATTCGCACCAGCACCACGACGCCGAGATAGGCGTCGTACCAGCTGTCGACGAGCAGCGCCTTTAGCGGCGCCTTTTCGTCGCCGGCGGGCGGCGGCAGGCGCGTGACGATCGCTTCGAGCACGTCGGGGATGCCGACGCCGGTCTTGGCGGAGATGAGCACGGCGTCCGAGGCGTCGAGGCCGATCACCTCCTCGATCTGCTCCTTGATGCGGTCGGGCTCGGCCGCCGGCAGGTCGATCTTGTTGAGGACGGGAACGATCTCATGGCCGGCGTCTATCGCCTGATAGACATTGGCGAGCGTCTGCGCTTCGACGCCCTGCGAGGCGTCGACGACGAGAAGCGAGCCTTCGCAAGCCTTCAGAGACCGGGACACCTCATAGGCGAAGTCGACATGGCCTGGCGTGTCCATCAAATTGAGGATGTAATCCTTGCCGTCCTTGGCCTTATAGTTGAGACGCACAGTCTGCGCCTTGATGGTGATGCCGCGCTCGCGCTCGATGTCCATCGAGTCGAGCACCTGCTCGACCATCTCGCGCGCCGCGAGCGTCCCGGTCTCCTGAATGAGCCGGTCGGCCAGCGTCGATTTGCCGTGGTCGATATGCGCGACAATTGAGAAATTGCGGATGTTTTCGATCTTGTGGGCGGTCATGGGCGCGGGATAGCAGCGCCCGCCCCGGAAGGAAAGGGCGCGCCGAGCCAAGTCAGCGCGATTGCGCGCGCTCCGCCCCTCGAGCCGGCGCCGGAGCTCGAAAGAAGCCTATTTCTTCTCCATCCGCGCCTCGAGCTCCGCCTTGCCGCGATTGAACAATTCGATCGCCTTGGGGACGGCCCAGCGCATGAAAGCGTCGGCCGCCTTCACCGCCATGCAGCCGACCTGGGTCACGACGTCGATCGTCTTGTCGTACCAGGGCAACGCCGGGCTATCGGCGGGAATCTTGCTCCTCACCCAGGCGACGCCCTTCTTGATCTGTTGCGAGACCAGATTCCACAGCACGACGGCGGGATCGGACGAAGGCGCGGTGGCGATCGCATGGCGCAGCCGGGAAACCTCGGCCTCGGCCTCGTCGGCGCGGCGGCTGGCGGCTTCGAGCTGCCTCGACGCCTGCAGCGTCTGCGCCGAAGCCGAGGTCTTCTCGGCCGCGAGGCGGTCGCGCTCGGCGGTCATCGCGGCAAGGCTGTCACGGAGGTCGTCGCGCTCCTTGGCGTAGGCGTTGGCCTTGGCGACGATTTCGGATTTTTCGAAAATCTGTCGATCGCGCTCCATGCGCGTCGCTTTCAACTGTTCCTGCAGATTGTTCACGACGGCGCGGGAAACCGTATCTTCAGGTTGCGACGTAGGTTCTTCGGACATGGCCGCCTCCTTTGGAGAGACATGGCTCGCGACGGGCGACCGGGTCGCGCGCGAGCACGACGAAAATGGCCTCGGTGGCGGTTCGGCCTCAAAATCGCGCGCCAAGCGCAAACATCTTTAGTGTTAAAAAGCCGATTCGGCAAAATCGGCGCATTGGCGCCAATCATTGCACAGCATGGCGCCGTGGATTTCCCGGCTCATTGCGCACGACCGGCGGCCGATTGAAGTTTCTGCGCGGCTGAAATGCAGTCGCGCGGCGCCGCCAGACATTTGTCGCGCAAGGCGCCGGCGAGCGCATCGCCGCCAGAATGAAGGAGCGAGGCGATGTCCTCGACGATCCCGCCGCCCGGCTTCTGCTGCTTTTCATGGCGCGCGACCGCGCTCTTTCTCGCAACCGGCGCATCTTCGGCGCGCCATTGCAGCGCGACGAACACCAGAAGGATGCAGATGGCGCATTTGATGAGAAAAACCAAAATCGTCCCCATCGCCGACGAACGCGTTCCGAAAGCATGTCACTGTCGGGTTGCGCCTTGGTAAATGCCGGTAGGTTGTTTGCGTCAATAATTTTGGCAATAAAATGCAAACCATGTCGACGCGTCGACGAATGACTCCTGAAGTTTTCGCGCCGGCTTAGCGGCTGCTTAAGAACGCTCCCTTATCTCTTCCGGCGACGAGGAGTCTGGGTCTTGAGTAGCTTTGCCGACGACAGCCGATACGAGTCTTGCCTGAGCGCCGCGCTGCATGAACGGGTCGCCGGACGACCGGTCGAGGAAGCGCAACATCGCGCTTTCATCGTCGCGCGGCTCGTCCTTTCCGGCTGCATCCTGCTGACGGCGGCGCTGCTTTTCATCTTCCAGGGCGCGCCGACGCCGCGCCAGTCCTTGATCTTCCTTCTCGCGCAAATCCCGTTGATCTCGGTCGTCGTTCTGTCGCGCACGGGAGATTTGCGCATCGCCCGAAGCCTCTCGATCGGCGGCTGGCTGGCGACGGCGACCGCCATCCGCGCGCTGATGCCGGGCTATGACGCCGTTTCGGTGGCGCTGCTGCTGGTGGCGCTCATCGAATCCGCGCTCACCCCGGAAATCGGCGTTGTGGTCGTCATCGAGGTCGTCGCCATCGCCGTTCTGGCGCTGATCGCCGGCCAGAATTTGCAGGCGTCTCATGCATTGCTGATCGAACATGCGGCGGCGGCGGGCGCGCTCGCGGCGCCGCTGCCGCTCTATGTCGCCGCGCTCGTCTTCGGCGCCCTCCGCGTGGAGAAGACCCGCGCCCGCGCCGAAGCGCGCAACGACCAGGAACTCATGCTTCTGACCGGGGCCGTCGGCGACATTCTGCTCAATCTCGATCGCGCCGGCGTCGTCAACGCGGTCATGGGCGATCGGCTTCGCGCCTTTGATCTTAATCGTAGAGATTTGATCGGGCGCGAATTCTTTCAGCGCATTCATGTCGCCGATCGGCCGGCCTTTCTTCAGCTCGTCTCCGATGCGTTTGACGGCAAGCCGACCGCCGCCTTGGCCGTTCGCGTTCAGCTTGGACTCGCGCGCAATTCCGGCGGCGGCTTCATCGAGCCGGTATTCGTCTGTTTCGAGGCGCGCGTGCGCCGCGCCCCTTCCGATGCAGGCAATGGCGCGCCGGACGCCGTCCTCTGCGCCCTGCGCGACCCCAACGCGGGAATGGAGGCGGATATCGCCCTCGCCGCGGCGCGCGCCGTGGCCGAGCGCGCAAGCCCGAACAATGTGCGCCTGCTCGCCGATGTGAGCCATGAATTGCGCACGCCGCTCAACGCCATCATCGGCTTCTCCCAAATGCTGGCGACCGACGAGATTTCGCCGCCCGAACCCGCCAAGCAGCGCGAATATGCGTCGATCATCAGCGACTCGGGGCGTCATCTGCTCGACATCGTCAATTCGATCATGGACATGTCCAAGATCGAAGCCGGCGCCATGGCGATCGCGCCCGAGCCCTTCGCCCTGCAGACGCTCGCCGATCAGTGCTGCGGCTTGATGCAGATACAGGCCGACCAGTCAGGCGTGAGACTCGCGCGCGACTATGACGACGCTCTTGTCGAGATCGTCGCCGACCGGCGCGCCTGCAAGCAAATCCTGATCAACCTGCTGTCCAACGCCGTGAAATTCACGCCGCCCGGCGGCGCGGTGAAGCTGCGGCTTCAATCAGACGGAGAGCAGGCGATCATCGCCGTCGACGACGACGGCGTCGGCGTCGCGCCGTACGATCTCGCGCGTCTCGGCGATCCCTTCTTTCAAGCGCGCGCGTCATCCGAGCGCCGCTACGAAGGGACCGGACTCGGCCTTTCCATGGTGCGCGGCCTCGTAGGCCTGCACGATGGTTCGATCACTGTCGAAAGCGGGCCTCACGCCGGCACGACGGTTTCCGTGCGCCTGCCGCTCGACTGCCGCCAACGTCGCGGCGCGACCGGCGGTCCGGCGAAAATTGAAGCGATTGCGCGTCCAGGGGGCGCGCCTGCGGCGAACGCCATCGTCGCAGAACCAGCAACGGTGAAGAAAATTGCCTGACGCTTCGCTCTACGCCTCGCGCTTTCAGTCTTCGCCCAGCGACCGCGCGCCGCCGCGCGACGCAAGGCGCAAAACCCGCCGCTCGCTCCTCGGCCGCATGTTCGGGGCGAGACGGATCGGCGTCACGCTCATCCTCGGCATCGCCGCCGTGGCGGCGATCGGCGTGCCGATGAACGCGTTGCTGCTCCAGGACGGAAGACATCCCGCGCCGCTCTTTTCGGTTCGGCCGTCGAACGCCGTGGCGATCGCGCCAAAGCCGCCGGCGCGGCCTGCCGCGATCGAAGCCGCGCGAACCGAACGGGAGAGCATTGCTCCGGCGCGGCCCGCGCCCAAGGACCTCATCGCCAGCAAGCTCGAAAATCTCGACGCCAAAGCTGTCGGCGCCGGCAAGACCGAACCGGCAAAAGCCGATTTGACGCGCGCCGCAGATAATACGCGCGACGCCATCGGCCTGCTGATCCTCGGCAAGGCGCCGCCGCCCGCAAGCGCCGACAAGGCTGGAAAGGCCCCAAGCCCCGAGAAGGCCGATAAGGCCCCGAGCCCCGAAAAGGCGGATATGCCGCCAAGCCCCCAAAAGCCTGCGTCGGTCGACAGAAACGTCCTTTATGCGCAGCGCGCGCTCTTGCGGCTCGGCTATGTGGTGCGCGCCGACGGCGTTCTCACCGCCGCGACGCGTCGCGCCCTGGCGAAGTTCGAAGGCGACGCCGGCCTTCCGGCCAAGGGCAAAATTACGCCTCAGCTCCTCAAACAGCTCGCGACGCTTTCCGGCTTGCCGCGGCAATAATCATATGGGTTCGACAATGGCGCCGCTTGAGCGCTAATTTGCGCGTTATGCGCTTGAGGTCGGACATATTCGTCGCCGCGCTGATCCGTCGCGCGGAAACGCAGGGCGCTGTGGCCATGCTGCGCCGGCGCGGCGCCGCCGAAGCTGGCGCGATCTTCGTCAAGCTCGATCGGTTGGACGGACGCGCCGCGGTCTATGGCCCCGCCCCGCAAACCGAAGAACTGCCGATCGGAGTCGATCGGCAGTTCGCGCGGGTTCATGCGGACGACTGGCTTGATCCGATGGACGCCGAGGCGCGGCTGAAGCGCGAGATCATATTCGACCCCGACCTCTGGATCGTCGAGATCGAGGATCGCGAAGGCCGCGTGTTCGTCGACCTCGCCGCATAGAGCGCTCAACGGTTGCAAGATCACGCGTTTAGGCGGACTGATCGAGTTTGCGCGATGGCCGCGGCAAGGATGGCGCCGTCGCCGCGCGCCGCCAATTGGGGCCGCCGGATTCATCCCGCATCGGGCGGCGGAAAATCTCCCCTTCCGGTCGCGCGGCGCCGGTCATGGCGCTAACGATCCGCGCCGCGGCGCGCTGCGGCGTCGAGCGAATCAGGCCGATCAAGGCGGGCGCGGCGTCGGCGTTCCGCCCGCCGGCCGGACAGAGGGACAACAGGATGCGCGTCGCCGATTCAAGCGGAACGCCGATCGCGTTGAGCGCGAGCGCGAAGGCTTCGCCGAGGTGGTCGGCGACGATGGCGCGGGCGCGATCCTTGCGGCAGTCGAGCGCTTCGGAAAGGAGCGCGGCCATGGCGCCGCGATCATGACGTTGCGCCGCCGCTTCCATTTTCGCGACAAGGGTGGCGTCGGCGCGAAGCGCCGCCTCACTCGCGCCGCTCGCCAATATCTGGCGACAGGCGCCGAGCGTGATGGCGATGCGCTCGAGGCGGCTCGCCGCGAGGAAGAGCGGCTCCGGATCAAGATCGAGATCGTCGCGATCGAGCAGCATGCGCGCGAGCGCCAGATCGTCTCGCGCCGCCGCGACCAGCGCGCGCCGCGACGCCGAATCGAAATGCGCGGACAGATTGCCGGCGAGCGCGCGAAGCGCCTCGCCTTCGCCGCGTGAGGCGAGCGCCAGTATCGTCTCCCGATCCAGGTCGCGTCGGCGGGCGATGGCCGCCGCGAATTGCGCGGGCCCACGCTCGGCGGTCGCGATCAAGTCGCGACGCGGCAGGTCAGGCGCGAATTGACAGGCAAGCGCGGCCGCGGCGCCGCCCTTTTCGAAAAGACGGCTGAAAATCGAGGAAGGCGTTTCACGATGGAAGCAGAGCGGCAGCGCCGCGCGCGCCGCCGTTTCAGAATCGACAATATCGATCAGGCCGAGCGCGAGCTGTTCGAACTGCTGGATGTCGGCGGTCGGATGCATCGATCGCTCGACAAACTGGTCGACGGTCGCCCGAAGCAGCGACGCATCAACGATCTGACGCTGTTTATCGGCTTCCATTACGCTACCGCCCGCACGCATACGCTATATGCAAAAAAAAATTAGCATCCGGTCGTTGACGGAACATTAACCCTCGCCAATTCCTAATCGTCGGGACCGCCGATTCATCGTCGGCGAAAGAAACTTTGGAGGGTTCGCCATGGGGAAGGTCATCGCCTTCCAGCCCGGCGCCAGAGCGGCGCCGACGCGCGAAGGCGCGTTGCACCGCGACGCCGAGATCCTTTTCTTTCTCGGCGTGCGTTACGAGCGGATGGACGATGCGCGCTGCAACCAAGAGAAGGCGCACGCGACAAGCTCCGGCGGCAAGCGCCCAAGCGCCGCGCCGCGCCTCACTCACTCGGCGAGAACCAGCGCCCAATAGACCTTATATTTCGCGCCGGGCGCGTAAGCCGTGGCGACGCCCATGCGTTTCACCCGCTTGTCAAGCATGCGCGCATTATGCGGCGCGGAATCTCGCCAACCCGAAAAAGCTTCCGCCAGCGTGCGATAGCCCGCCGAAACATTCTCCACCGCCGCCTGCGTTTGCACGCCTGCGCCGCCAAGACGGTCGCCGAGTTCGCCGCGCGCCGCAAGATCGCCGCTTTGCGCCATGTCCCGCGCCTGCGCCTCGGCGACGCGTTGCAGATTTTCATCGAGGGTCAGGGCGCCGAGCCCGCTGTTGCGCCGATAGAGCGAGATCATGTCGCGCGCCGCCACAGGGTCGACTCGCGCGCCGGCGGCGGCCAGGGAGCGATACATCGTCGGTTCCGGCGCTATCGCCGGGCTTGCAGGTTCGGGCGCGGCGTTGCAGCCGGCGAGCACGGCGAGCGCCAGGAGAATGGCGAAACCAGGAAGGGGCGACTGAAACATCACGCGCATCTCGCTCCCCATTCTTTGAGAAACAATGAACGCCAATAGATTTTACTTCGCCTGCGCGCCGTCGGTCCGGGCCTCGACCGCCATCGAATTTTCGGACTTTGCGGATTGCGCCCCGTCGCTCTTGCCGCCGATCAGATCAGCCTCGATCGCCAGGGCGCTCGCAGCAGCAGCGGCGGCGAGCTTATCGAGTTCCGGAATTTGAACGATCGTCGGCGGCGGCGCCGCGGCGGCGACTCCAATCGTGATGCCAGCCTCATTGAGGCGCTGGTAAAGATCGAAGTGCAGATCGCTGCGCACGCGCGCCGACTGTTCCACGTCTTCGACATAGCACCACAGTTCAAATTTGAAGGCGTTCGCCTCCATGCCGAGGAACATCACCTGAGGGGCGGGAATCCGCAATACGCCTTCCTGCGCGCGGGCGGCGGCGAGAAGAATGTCGCGCATGTTCTCCGGATCGACGCCGGCATGGGGCGAGATGGCGATCTTGATGCGGCCGACCTTGTCGCCGCGCAGCCAATTCTTCACGACGCCCGCGACGAGATTGGAGTTCGGCACGATCATCGTCGCGCGATCGAAGGTCTCGATCTCGGTGGAGCGGACATTGATGCGTTTGACGTAGCCCTGCTCGTCGCCGATCACCACCCAGTCGCCGACGCGAATGACGCGCTCCCAGAGCAAGATCAGCCCCGAGACGAAATTGTTGACGATCGACTGCAAGCCGAAGCCAATGCCGACTGAAAGGGCGCCGGCGACGATCGCGAGCTTTTCGAACCCGAGCCCGACATAGGACAGAGCGAGCGCCGCGGCGAAAATGAACCCGACATAGCCGAGCGTCGCGCTGATCGAATTACGCAATCCAAGATCAAGTCGCGTCAGCGGCAGAAAGCGCGTGTCGAGCCAGCGGCGCAGGCCGTGAGTCGCCGCGAGCGCCGCGGCGAAAATCAGCATCGCCACGATCGCGCTCGACGGCGAGATGGTGACGTCGCCGATCTTGAATGAAATGAAGGCCGAGCGAATATTGGCGAGGAAATCGCCGGATTCATAGCCGAGCGGCGCGATCGCGGCCAGCGCCGCCGCCAGGAAACACAAAAGCGTGACGACGCCGGACAGCAGCACGGCGATCGGCGGGAGCTGCTCGTGACGCACGCCAAGACCGCTGATCATATTGCGGCCGAGGAAGCTTGTCGGCTCGAAGGCGGCGTCGATGGCGCCGCGCGACAGCGTGACGACGACGTAAAGAATCGCCAGGACCGCCGCGATCCACCCGACTTGCAGAATGACGAAATTGGCGAAAGTGACATAGCCGGCCGCGCATGCGCCGACGAGTACGAGCGCCGAGAGGACGCCGAAGAAGCGCGCGACGCTCACCCAGTCGCGTTCCTCCGCGGTCGCAACGGCCGCGCCCTTTTCAGTTTCGATGCGATGAGGCAGGCTGACGAGCGCGATCAAGATGAGCGCCACGATGATCATCACGCCGAGGCCGCGCGTGACGATGACGAGCGACAGGCTGGCCTGCACGGATTCTTCCAGCTGTTCCAGGAAACGCGCCGCGGAAAACATCAACGCGGCCAGCGTGACAAGCCGGGTCAGGCGTTTGGCGAGTCGATCGCCCGGATCGATGAGGCGCCAATTGGGATGTGACGGCGCGAACACGGCCCGCGCGATGGCGTAGGCGAAAGCGACGCGCGCCAAGCCTTCGACAAGGCGCAGCCAAATCGGTTCGAGCGCCGCATCCATGAGATCGAAAGCGTCGAACGCAAGGTTCAGCGCGCCAATCGCGCCGAGGGGTACGGCCGCCACGACGAATGCGGACCAGCTGGCGCCTGCCGCCTTGCGCAAAGGCGTCGGCGTCGACTTGCCGTTGCTGCGCCTAACGATCCGCCGCGCCATGAACAGCGCCGCGGCGACGCCCGCCGCGATCAGTATAAGAGCGCCAGAAAATTGCGCGCGATGGCCGCCGTTGACGCGATCGGCGAAGTTCGCCGCCCGGCCGTAAAGAAAAGCCGCCGACGAGCTGGCGACTGTCGGCGCGTCCGCGAGCGCGGCGCTCCACAGTTCCGGCGAGAACAGGCCCTTGGTGCGCAGAAAAAGATTCTTGGTAAAGAGCCCGCGCTGTCGCGCGACGATATTGACAATGACCTGCCGCGCTTCGAGCTGCATGGCGCGCGCGCGTTTCAACGTCGCGTCGATCGCGTCGAAAAGGCGACGCTGATCTTCAAGCTCGGCGTTGGCGCTGACGCGCGCCGCCGCGTCCGGCTGTTCCGCTTTGTTCGGCGCAGGCTCGGGCGCGGCGTCCGGCGGACCTCGCGCCGGCGGCGGCTTCTCGACGCCGGTCTTGGCGGGAGGCTTGGGCGAGGGCTTGGGCGAGGGCTTGGCCTCCTGCGGCTTTTCCAGCGCTTTCGGAGCTTCCTTGGGGGCTTCCAGAGTCTTCGCCGCGGCGGGCGCAAGCTCCTTTAGGCGCGCTTCGACGGCGGCGAGGCGCGGCGTCAGCTTGTCGATCGTCTCGTCGAGCTCGCGGGGCAGCGGTTCGACGCGGTCGCGCAAATTGCGCAGCGCGGCGTCGGATAGCTCGGGCTGCTCCAGAATCTTCTGCACCTCGTCGAGCGTCGCGCGGGCGCGATCGAGACGGGCGTTGAACTGGTCGATCGAATCCGGCGTTTCGTCGGCGCGCGTCCCCGGAGCGGCCAGCGTCGCGATAAGAATGGCGAGGAGGATCGTCAGCTTGCGCACATGTATTCCTTAGGTGGAGCGAGCCGAAGCGGAACGCGAGCGAAATCAGTCGTTCGGCGGCTCGAATTCGTCGCGGTAGGACCGTTTGTCGCCGTTCCGATCGACGATGGTCCATCCTCCCGATCCGTCCGGTTCGGCGGCGCCGTCGGCGACCCGCGCCTTGCCGAAGCCGCCGGGGATGTCGAGCACATAGGCCGGCAACGCGACGCTGGTCACGCGGCGCGCCAGTTCCGCGTAGAGTCGTCGCCCGGCCGCTAGGCTGAGGCGAAAATGCGCGGTTCCCGGCGCGAGATCGGGGTGATGCAGATAATAAGGCCGGACCCCCAGGCTTGCCAAATCGCGCATCAGGCGCTCCAGGACTTCGACATCGTCATTGACGCCCTTGAGCAGCACGGTCTGCGACAGCAGGTTCGCTCCTGCCGCGCACAGCCGCGCGATCGCCGCGCGGGCCGACTCGGTCAATTCGCGCGAATGATTGACATGCAAGGCGACGAAAAGCGTCTTACCGCTTTCGCGAAGGGCCGCGAGGCGATCGTGCGTGACAAGATCGGGCGCGACAGTCGGCGCACGGGTGTGGACCCGCAAGAGGCGCACATGCGGAATTTCGGCGAGACGGCGCGCCACCGCTTCCAGTCGGCGCGCCGACAGCATCAAGGGGTCGCCGCCGGTCAGAATCGCTTCGAATATCCGCGGCCGGGCCGCGATATAATCGAGCGCCGCCGCGACCTGTCGCTCGGGCAGCAGATCGCCCTTGCCGCGTCCGACCGTCTCGCGGCGAAAACAGAAGCGGCAATAGACCGGGCAAACCGAAAGCAGCTTCAAGAGCACGCGATCGGGATAGCGATGCACGAGTCCGGGCAGCGGCGAATGGACATCGTCGCCGATCGGGTCGGCGCGCTCCTGCGGCGTCGTCGCGATCTCTCGGAAGTCCGGGATAAACTGCCTTGCGATCGGATCATGCGGATCGTCGCGGTCGATCAGCGCCGCGATTTCCGGCGTGATCGCGATGCTGTAGCGCTGCGCGACATGATGGAGGTTTCGCGCACGCTCGTCCGTGAGGAGACCGGCCTCGACGAGATCAGCAAGGGAAGTAAGCGTGCGCGACGGCGCGAGAGTTAGCGCAGCTGCGTCTCGATCCAGCGGCAAGCTTTTCTCCGCCGGGCAGTCGCCCTCGCTGCCGTGAAGCGGAGGAGAGGGAGGCGTCAGGCGCTCCGCCAAAAAATCATCAGTGCGGTCCGTTATTGTTTCACCCCGCGCGCGGCGCGCTTGGCCAAAGTGCGCAGCCGCAGGGCGTTGAGCTTGATGAAGCCTTCGGCGTCGCGCTGATCGTAAGCGCCGCCCTCCTCGAAGGTGACGAGGTCCTGATCATAGAGCGACCAGGGGCTTTCGCGGCCGACCAGCGTCGCCGAGCCCTTATAGAGCTTGAGTCGCACCCGGCCGGTCACATGCTCCTGGCTCTTGTCGATCGCTGCCTGGAGCATTTCGCGCTCCGGCGAAAACCACAAGCCGTTATAGATCAGCTCGGCGTAGCGCGGCATCAGCTCGTCCTTCAGATGCGCGGCGCCGCGATCGAGCGTCAGGCTCTCGATCCCGCGATGCGCGACGATGAGAATCGCGCCGCCCGGCGTCTCGTACATGCCGCGCGACTTCATGCCGACGAAACGGTTTTCGACGAGATCGAGCCGTCCGATGCCATGAAGGCGTCCGAGTTCGTTGAGCCTGGCGAGCAGCGCCGCAGGCGAGAGCCTGACGTCATCGACGGCGACCGGATCGCCCTTCTCGAAGTCGATCATAATATATTGCGGCGCGTCCGGGGCGTCTTCGGGATCGCCGGTGCGCGAATAGACGTAGTCGGGCGTCTCCTGGCTCGGGTCTTCGAGCACCTTGCCTTCCGATGACGTGTGCAGAAGATTGGCGTCGGTCGAGAACGGCGCTTCGCCGCGCTTGTCCTTGGCGATCGGTATCTGGTTCTTTTCGGCGAAGGCGAGAAGATCGCCGCGCGAAACGAAATCCCATTCGCGCCAGGGCGCGATCACCGTAATGTCCGGCTCGAGCGCATAATAGCCGAGTTCGAACCGCACCTGGTCGTTGCCCTTGCCGGTCGCGCCATGGCAGACGGCGTCGGCGCCCGTTTGGCGCGCGATCTCGATCTGCTTCTTGGCGATGAGCGGTCGCGCGATCGAGGTGCCGAGCAGATAGAGCCCCTCATATTGGGCGTTGGCGCGAAACATCGGGAAGACATAGTCGCGCACGAATTCTTCGCGCAAATCTTCGATGAAGACGTTTTCGGGCTTCACGCCCAGAAGCAGCGCCTTGGCGCGCGCGGGCTCGAGCTCCTCGCCCTGGCCGAGGTCGGCGGTGAAGGTGATCACTTCCGCGTCATAGGTCGTCTGCAGCCACTTTAGAATGATCGAGGTGTCGAGCCCTCCGGAATAGGCGAGGACGACGCGTTTGATTTCTTTTTTCGGGCGGGTCATTTTGGCTCTGGCTCGGCGGGCGGCGATTGCGCGCGGGACTATAGGCGCCGCGCGCGCGAGCGCAAGGCGGCGCGACAGTCCGCGCGTCCGCGCAGGGAGACACTCGTGCAGCGAATATTCGCCCTGGCGGGCGCCCTTTCCATCCTCGCGCTCTCGGGACTCTGCGCCCAAACCGCCCAGCGCGTCTGGACGCTCGGCGGACTGGAGGAAAAGGACGCCGACAGCATCTATCTTGGCTATGGGGTGCCTGAGAGTGACGATAGCCTGGGAAGCTTCACCTGCGCGCCGGGGAGCGGCGTCGTCAAAATCTGGATCGCCGAAACGAGCGACAGACTGAAGGCCGGCGACAAGGCGACGGCGACCCTGTCCGTCGGCCAGAAAACGACCAAGGTCGCCGGCAAGCTCGTCGCCAATGAGGAGGCGGGCGCGCCGAGCTTCGAAGCACGACTGCCGGCCAAAGACCCGATTTTCGCGGCGATGACCGGCGGGGATACGCTCAACATCGCCATCGGCGGGGCGCAGCGGACGGCGCCCCTCGCCGAAGCGACCGAAAAATTCAAGAAATTCGCCGCGGCCTGCGGCAAACGCTAAAGCCTCGTCTTTTGCGCCGGCGCCGCCTAAATTGACGCAATGACCAGCCGCATGACGAAAACCCCCGCACGGCCCAAGGTCGCCGGCCTGACGCCGGCGCGCCGCCGGGCGCTCGACATTCTCACCGAAGCGAACCGGCCGGTCGGCGCTTACGAGATGATTGATCTCATGGCCGACGAAGAGGGAAAGCGCCCCGCGCCGGTGTCGGTCTATCGCGCGCTCGGCTATTTGATGGACAATGGTCTCGCGCATCGGCTTGCGTCGAAAAACGCCTATATCGTCTGCGGCCACGCGCATGAGGCCGAGGAGCCGGTGGTGTTCATCATCTGCGAGCAATGCGGCGAGGTGAAAGAGGCGACCTCTCCGGGATTTGCCCGCGAACTCGCGGCGCTCGTCGGCGCGGCGAATTTCAGCGCCCGGACGCGCGTCGTCGAAATCGCCGGGCGCTGCGCCCGGTGCGAAGGCAAATAAAGATGCGCGGCGCCGCGCGCTGGCTCGCGCCGCTCTTCTTTCTCATTGCCTCGCTCATTGCTTCGTTAATGGCCTCGCGCGCTGTCGCGGCGGCGAACTATCCGCCGCTCACCGGCCGCATCGTCGATCAGGCCGATATCATTCCGCCGTCCACAAGCAGCGCGATCGAGACCAAGCTGAAGGATCTCGAGGATAAATCCGGCATTCAGCTCGTCGTCGCCTCGGTCAATTCGCTTGACGGCCTCGATGTCGAAACCTACGCCAACGGCCTGTTTCGCGCCTGGAAGCTCGGCGAAGCAAAAAAGAACAATGGCGTTCTGTTTCTCATTGCGCCGAACGAGCGCAAGATGCGCATCGAGGTCGGCTACGGACTGGAGGGAACGCTCACCGACGCGCTGTCGAAAATCATTCTGACGAGCGCGGTCGCGCCGCGTTTCAAGTCAGGCGACTATGGCGCCGGCGTCGAGCGCGGCGTCGAAGGGATCATCGAAGTGCTGTCCGGCGATTCGGCCGAATGGACGAAACGCGCACGGGGGCCGCAGTCCAAGAATTTCGATCAGCTGTCGCCGCTGATTTTTTTCGCGCTGTTTCTGTTCATCGTCGTCTGGATGGCGCGCAGCGCCCGCGGTCGGCCAGGCGCATATCGGCGCTATCGGCGCGGCGGGCCGATGATCGTCTTGCCGCCGAGCGGCGGCCATTGGGGCGGCGATTCCTGGGGCGGCGGGGGCTGGGGCGGCGGGGGCTCGGGCGGCGGCGGATTTTCCGGCGGCGGCGGCTCCTCCGGCGGCGGCGGCGCTTCGGGGGATTGGTGATGCAGCTTACCGCGCAAGACGTCGAGCGGATCGCGCAGACCATCCGCCGCGCCGAAGAAACGACGTCCGGCGAGATCGTCTGCGTGCTGGCGCGCCGCTCGTCCGATTACGCTTACGTGCCGCCGCTCTGGGGCGCCTTCGCGGCGCTGGCCTCGCCTTGGCCGATGCTGCTGTTCACCGATCTGTCGACTCGCGAAATTTTTTCGGCGCAGATCGCGATCTTCATCGTGGCGACGCTCTTCGTCTCATGGGGACCCGTGCGGTTCTTCCTGACGCCGCGCGCGGTCAAGCGCGCCCGCGCCGCGCGCGAGGCGCTCGAACAATTTTTTTCGCGCGGCGTTTCCGCCACCAAATCGCGCACCGGCGTGTTGATTTTCGTCTCCTGCGCCGAACGCTATGCGCGCATCGTCGCCGACGACGCCATCGCCGCGAAAATCGCCAATGACGAATGGCGCGGCGCGCTGGATTTGCTGCTGGAGGAGATACGGCACGAAAGAATTGCCGACGGTTTTGTCGCGGCGATCGAGGAATGCGCGCGGCTTTTGGCGAAGCACGCGCCGCCCGGCGCGAGCGGCGACGAACTGCCGGACAGGATTTACGTCATTTAGCCGCTTGGCATTCCCGCCGCGCGCTCGCGCGCCACTTCCCGCCAGCCGATGTCGCGGCGGCAAAAGCCGCCCGGCCAGTCGATCAGATCGACCGCCGCGTAAGCGCGCGCCTTCGCTTCGGCGACGCTTTCGCCGAGCGCGGTGACATTGAGCACGCGCCCGCCGGCGGCAAGCAGCCGCCCGTCGTCCTCGCGCGTGCCGGCGTGGGTAATGGTGACGCCCGCGACGGCTTCGGCGCTTTCCAAATTTCGGATTTCCGAACCGACGATCGGCGTTCCCGGATAGTTTTCGGCCGCTAGCACCACGGTCAGCGCCGTAAGCGATGAGAATCGCGGCCGCGCCAGCGGCAATGCGCCCCGTGCGGCGGCAAGCATCAGTTCAAGAAGATCGTCTTCGAGGCGCGGCAGCATGACCTGGGTCTCGGGATCGCCGAAGCGGCAATTATATTCGATCAGCTTCGGCCCGTCCTTGGTGAGCATCAGTCCGGCATAGAGCACGCCCTTGAACGGCGCGCCTCTGTCGCGCATCGCGCGCATCGTCGGCTCGACGATGTCGCTCATCACCCGCGCTTCGATATCCGCCGTCACCACCGACGCCGGCGAATAGGCGCCCATGCCGCCCGTGTTCGGACCAATATCGCCGTCGCCGACCCGCTTATGATCTTGCGCGGTTGCGAAAGGCAGCGCGCGCACGCCGTCGCACAGCGCAAAGAAGGACGCCTCTTCGCCCTCGAGACATTCCTCGATGATCACCTCGGCGCCCGACAGGCCGAAGGCGCCGTCGAACATCGCCTGCACGGCGCGCTCCGCCTCTTCAAGCGTCTGCGCCACGACGACGCCCTTGCCGGCGGCCAGCCCGTCGGCCTTGACGACGATGGGCGCGCCCTTCTCACGCAGATAGCGCAGCGCCGGTTCCGGCGCAGCAAAGCGGGCATAGCGCGCCGTTGGAATGTCATAGTCGCGGCACAAGTCCTTGGTGAAGCCCTTCGAGCCTTCAAGCCGAGCCGCCGTCCGCGTCGGGCCGAAGGCCAGAACGCCGTGCTTCTCCAGCGCGTCGACGAGACCGCCGATCAGCGGCTGTTCGGGGCCGACGACGACGAGCGCGATTTCGGCCTTTCGACAAAAGTCGATGACGGCGGAATGGTCGGCGACATCGAGATCGACATTGTCGCCGATGCGCGCCGTGCCCGGATTGCCGGGCGCGATATAGAGCCGCTCAAGCAGCTGGCTCTTTCTTAGCGCGAGAGCGATCGCATGCTCCCGGCCGCCCGATCCGATCAGAAGAATATTCATCGCGTTGCGCTCGTCCGATTGCCTCGTTTCCGCTTGTAGGGCGCGCCGGCGGCAAAAGGCAATTTGCCCCTAAAATGCCGTGCTTGCCCAATGCATGAACGCCGCTAGCTAGCGCACGGGGGGCGAGCGGCTGGAGTGTCCCAAATGTCCATTACCCGAGATATCGCCTCGCATGAAAATGCGGTCGCCTATGGCGGGCTCATCGACGCCATCGGCGGCGTCGCCACCATCGTGCTTGTCATTTGCGGTTTGGTTGGAATTTCGCCGGCCATGATGGTCGCGATCGCGACGATCGTCTTCGGCGTCGCGCTCTTGATCCAAGGCGGAGCCATGCTGTCCGACTATGCGCAAGTCGTCTTTCCCGGCGGCGCGCGAAGCGCGACCCCGGAGCAGATGGGCGGCAATAGTCTTGCGCTCGTCTTTCTCGTCGGCGCCGGCGGCATCGTCCTTGGCGTCCTGTCCCTCCTTGGAATCAGCCCCGCCGTCCTGTCGCCGGTCGCCGTGATCGGCTTTGGCACCGCTCTGCTTCTCAGCAGCAACGCCGTTTGGCGCCTCTATGTGCTGCGCCGCGCCTCCATCGCAATGGAGCCGACGAGCGTCGCGCAGTCGCAGCACATCGGCGCCGAGATGCTCGCCAGCGAAATGGCGTCCGGATCGGCAGGCATTCAGGCTCTCGCCGGACTGGCGGCGATTGTGCTCGGCATTCTGGCGCTCGCCGGCAATACCGCCGATCTGACCTTGAATCTGGTCGCGCTGCTCTCGCTCGGCGCCACGCTCGTTCTGACCGGCAGCACCCTTAGCGCCACGGTGCTGAGCTTCATGCGAACCTGAGTTCAGAGCGCCGCGCGCCAAAAAATGCCCCCGGCTTCCGTCGGGGGTATTTTTTCTGCGCCGCTCGCCGTGCAAACGGCTTCCCTCGCGGAGTGAAAATGCTCTAAAGACAGCGCCAATCCTATCCATTGCGAGGCGATATGGCGCGCCAGTTCATCTATCACATGCAGGGTCTCTCCAAGACCTATCCGGGCGGCAAGAAGGTCCTGGAGAATATCAATCTTTCCTTCTATCCAGACGCCAAGATCGGCGTCTTGGGCGTCAACGGCGCCGGCAAGTCGACGCTGCTGCGGATCATGGCCGGCATCGACAAGGAATATGCCGGCGAGGGCTTCGTCGCCGAGGGCGCGCGCGTCGGCTATCTGCCGCAGGAGCCGCATCTCGACCCCGCCCTCGACGTGCGCGCCAATATCATGCTCGGCGTCGCCGAAAAGAAGGCGATCCTCGACCGCTACAATGATCTCGCGATGAATTATTCCGACGAGACCGCCGACGAAATGACCCGGCTGCAGGACGAGATCGAAGCCAAGGGCCTCTGGGATCTCGACAGCCAGGTCGATCAGGCGATGGATGCGCTCGGCTGTCCGCCCGACGACGCCGACGTGACCAAACTCTCGGGCGGCGAAAGGCGCCGCGTCGCGCTGTGCAAGCTGCTGCTCGAACAGCCCGAACTGCTTCTGCTCGACGAACCGACCAACCATCTCGACGCCGAGACGGTGAACTGGCTCGAAGGGCATCTGCGCCAATATCCGGGCGCGATCCTGATCGTCACCCACGATCGCTATTTTCTCGACAATGTCACCGGCTGGATTCTCGAACTCGATCGCGGCCGCGGCATTCCCTATGAGGGCAATTACACCAGCTGGCTGAAGCAGAAGCAGAAGCGCCTCGCGCAGGAATCGAGCGAGGACAAGGCGCGCCAGCGCGCTCTCGAAGCCGAGAGCGAATGGATCGCCGCTTCGCCGAAGGCGCGGCAGGCGAAGAGCAAGGCGCGCATCCAGCGTTACGAGGAGCTCGTCGCCAGGCAGAACGAGAAGGCGCCGACAACGGCGCAGATCATCATTCCGGTGGCCGAGCGCCTCGGCGCCAATGTCATCGACTTCGACCATATTTCGAAAGGCTTCGGCGACACGCTGCTGATCGACGATCTCTCCTTCAAACTGCCGCCCGGCGGCATCGTTGGGGTGATCGGGCCGAACGGCGCCGGCAAGACGACGCTGTTTCGCATGATCACCGGCCAGGAAAAGCCCGACAACGGAACGATCGAGATCGGCGACAGCGTGCAACTCGGCTATGTCGACCAGTCGCGCGACGCGCTGCACGCCAATAAAACCGTCTGGGAGGAAATCTCCGAAGGCAATGAGGTGATCTATCTCGGCAAGCGCGAGATCAACAGCCGCGCCTATTGCTCGGCCTTCAACTTCAAGGGCGCCGATCAGCAGAAGAAGGTCGGGCAGCTCTCGGGCGGCGAACGCAACCGCGTGCATCTCGCCAAAATGCTCAAGAGCGGCGCCAATGTGCTGCTGCTCGACGAGCCCACCAACGACCTCGACGTCGAAACTCTGCGCGCGCTCGAAGAAGCGCTCGTCGATTTCGCCGGCTGCGCGGTCATCATCTCGCATGACCGTTTTTTCCTCGACCGCATCGCGACGCATATTCTCGCCTATGAAGGCGACAGCCATGTCGAATGGTTCGAGGGCAATTTCGCCGATTACGAAGAGGATAAGAAGCGGCGGCTGGGGCTCGACTCTATCATCCCGCATCGGCTGAAATATAAGAAGTTCGCGCGGTGACGGGGCCGAAAGCAGTTCTATCTCGGTCCCGCCGTCAATCCGCCAAAAATTGCAGCGCCTGCGGACAGGTCTGCGAAATGGCGGCTCGGCTGTCGAGCGACGACTGAACGATGAACTTCTCTGCACGCCCCAAGCCGTAAACGCCCATCAATGTTTGGACCATGAAAAAGCCGAGCCCTTCAATATCGGCGCGGCTTGCCATGGAAAATTCGCGCACATAATTCTTACTGCCGGCCTCTCTGACGAAGCCTAGTTTCGACAAGGCGCCGCGCTGCTTGGCGGTCAAGACCATTCTGTTGACGCCAGTCGGCCCGTATGCGCCGCTCGACGCTTCGCACAATGCGCCCATGTCGCCGTCGATAAACCGGCATTGCACATATCGCTGGCCCTGCCCCAGCGAGACGATGATAAAGCGGTTTAGTCCGTCCTTCCGCGCAGGCGCATCGTGCAACGCATGGATCACCGCTGCGGTCGCACATTGAAGCTGATGCGCATTCGCCCCTTCAGCGACCGCATCGACAGCGCCGATTGCAATTAGCAGAATCGCGAGAACCGGCGCAGCTCCTGGCCTTCGATTAGCGCGCATAAAATCTCACGGCTCCTCGTCGCGCATCTCGCGAAGGAGGTCCACGGCGCTTTTGCCAAGCCATGGCCGCAACTTTGCGCGCGCCGCGATTTCGTCGATCAGATGCGCCGACGACTGCCGCTTCGGGGCGATCTCGATGGCGCGCAATTCGGCTACTGGCTTGCCGTCGCGCGTGATCGTGACGACCTGGCCACCCTGAGCCTGGTCGATCAGCCGGGACAATTCTTCCCTTGCGGTGGACAATGGATAGCTCGGCATGGCGCGCCTCGTTCATTTGAGCTGCAATATAGGATCGCGCCGCCAAACGACGCAACCGCGCGCGGCCTTTACCCCAGCTCCGCCACCCGCACGCCTCTCATCGCCGCCGCCGACGCAAGGCGCGTATCGAAGGTCGCCAGTCGATAGCCCCGGTTCGAGGCGAGCGCGAGATGCAGCGCGTCGGCCGCGGCGAGCTTCGTCGCGAAATCGCGAACAAGACTCTCCGCCAAAATCATGTCCCGCATTTCAGCCTCGATGGGCTGCGTCATCTCTCGCGCCCAGTCGTCGAAATCAGCGAGCGCTTCGCGCGCCGCCGTGTCGCTGATCGCCTTGACGCGAACCTGTCGCGAAACGACCGCGGCAAATTCGACGCGCGCGAAATTGCTGACAAAAAGCGCGCCGGGGTCGGAGTCGATCCATGCATCGACCTTGTTCGTATGGGCGTCGACAGCGAAAAGGGAGACGAGGACATTGGCGTCCAGGTAGAAGCTCATTCCTCTTCGTCCCGCATCCTGCGGATAAGAGCGACCGCATCCTCGCCGAGCGGCGGACGCGCGTCGCGTCGCTTGCGCAGCCATTCGAGGTCGGCTTTCGTCATTCGCTTGGGCGCTTCGTCGGGTTTGCTCGGACGCAGTTCGACGACCGGCCTGCCGTGGCGGGTGATGGTCACCGTCTCGCCCGCCAGCGCCTCGTCGATCAGCCGGGACAATTGTTCTTTCGCCTTGGCGATGGGGTAGGACGACATGGACGCCTCGAAAATGGTCATTTTTTGGAAAATAGGACACTATTACCTGCCGCGCAAAACGCTACGGCTCGACCAACTCGACTTCCGGAAAATAGGTTCGGTACCGCCCCAAATCCCGCGTCAGAATCGGCGCGCCGAGCACGCTCGCATGCGCGCCGATGAAAAAATCCGGCAGAGCGCTGCTTCGTGCGCCGCCCCGTCGCCGATAGTCGCGAAACGCGCGACCAGCGCGAAAGCCGGCCGCTTTCGGCAGATCCAGAAACAGCAGATCGAAGTGCGCGATTTCGGCGTCGCAGGCGGCCTCGGTGGAAAAGCCGAGCGAAAATTCCGAATAGATGATCGCGTTGATCGCCAGCGGGCGGCGCGACATTGCATCCGCCAGGGCGTTGATCGAGCGTTCCGACCAGTTCTCGTCGCCGCTGGCAATATCGATCAGAATATTGGCGTCAACGAGGATCACTCCTCGCCTCGCGTAAGCCTCATCACTTCGTCAGTCGAGAAGCCCTTGAACGGCCTTCGACGCGCCATTGCTGTCAATGTTCGGCGAAAGTCGCTTTGCTCTCGCGAATCGGCTTCACGCTCCACCAATACCCCGCCCTCCGGCCGCGCGCGCACGCTTACCCTGTCGCCCGGCCAAATGCCGGCGGCTTCACGCACGGCCTTTGGCAGAGTGACCTGGCCTTTGACGGTGACTTTCGTGCTCATGCTCACGGATGGTAATACCTACTGGCAAGAAGTAAAACCTGCTCATGGAAGCGTCAATCTCATCGCTCGTCGATCGTCCCCGGAAATCAATGCCGGCAAGCGCGGCCGCCACGATTTCGCCATATGGGCGTGGCGCATTCATCAGCTGGGCCGTGGGCGGTCAATGAGGGAATTTTGGGATGCGTTTCTTCCGCCGGGCCGCCGCCCAGTCGGCCGTCCTTGCCGCTCTTGGCTCCCTGTCGCTCGCAGGCTGCGCGCCGCAGGAATCGCCCGTCGCCTCGGCCCCCGCCGCCTATGAAGAGAACGCTGAAGCCAAGGAGCTCACCGGCCAGGATGCGCTCCATGCCCGGATCGCCCATTACGCCCGCATCTACGAAATTCCTGAATCGCTCATCCACCGCTCGATCCGCCGCGAGAGCAATTACAACCCCAGCGCCCGGCATGGACCCTACTGGGGGCTGATGCAGATCCGTCACGATACGGCGCGGCACATGGGCTATGACGGCCCGGCGAGCGGCCTTCTCGACGCCGACACTAATCTCGCCTTCGCGGTGCCCTATCTCGCCAACGCCTATAAGGTGAGCGGCGGCAATGAAGCGCGGGCGATCAAGCTTTACGCCGGCGGCTATTACTATGAAGCCAAGCGCAAGCACATGCTCGACCAGCTGGTGACCTCAACCTCTCAGTAAATTTCAAAAAATTACTGGTTCTTGGGCATGAAGGTGCTGCGCACCCGGCCGCCTTGCGCCGCGCCGCCCTGAACGGTCGCCATGCCGGTCATAACGTCATAGACGAGCCGGTCGCCCTTCACGATATTCTCACCCTGCGTCAGCGTGACATTGCCGATGAGATGGACCTTGTTTTCGGCCTTGTCGTAGCTGCCCCGGTCGCCCGTGCCGATCTGGTCTTTCGAGACCATCGTCACCGGCCCTTCGACATCGATATGTTTGACCCGGTCGTTGGTCGTTTCGGCGGGCTGGCCGGCGCCCTTTCCTTCTAGGAAAATAATGAGGCGCGAAGCTTTGAGCGTCGACGGCCCCTGGGTGACGATCACGCTGCCCGAATAGATGAGCTTCTGCTCCTTCTCGAAATAATCGAGCTTGCCGGCGTCGATGTTGAGCGGGTCCTTGGCCGAAGCGCCGGGCAGGATGCCGCCAGAGCGGCCGGCCGCGACGGCCGGCGCCGCGGCGACGAGCGCCGCACAAAGAAGAACGACGGAACGCAGGCGCATTTAGTCCTTTTTCGCAGCGCCCGAAGATGGCGCAGGCGCGTCGCCCTCGCCGTATAGCACCGAATGGACGCCGCCGGCGAAGCTGGCGCGCCGATCCTTTTGCGAAAATTCGACCGAATGCGCGGTGACCTCGCCGCCATCGATCTTCAATAGCACCGGCTTTTCGGAGGTCATCGTGCTCGATTTCAAATCCATCACCGCCGATTCGAGCTGCATGTCGAAATTCTTGTCGTCCCGGATATTGACGCCGCCGGTCATGTCGGCGCGATCGACTTTTCTGTTGTAGACCCCCTTCTGCGCCGACATGACGATGGAATTGTCCTTGGTGTTTTCGACCCGAACCTCAAGCCGCTCAAGTTCGAAGACTTCGGGATTGGCGAGATCCTGAGCGCCGACGACCGCGCGCACCTCATAGGGGCGCCCATCCTTGCGATAGCCGACCAGTTTGGGGCTTTCGATGACGATGCGGGAGCCCTTGAGGGCGACGCGCGCGAGGCTCAGATCGGCGGGCAGAAACCGCAATGAGCCGATCAGCAGGCCGAGGCCGACAACGCCGACGACGCCGCCCGCCCCCCAAAGAATCCAGCGCCGCAGCCGCGTCACCCGCGACGTATGGCGCAGCGCCTCCGGAAAGGCGTTCTGGCGCGGCAGGACAAGAGCGCCGAGGCGATCGCGGGCGCTGGGCGTCGGGAAAACATCGGTCATCTTGAAATCATGAGGCATGCAGGTGGCGAATTCGAGGCGAAGCCAAAGGCCTATTCGTGAGAAAAAATATCGATATCGGGCCAGCCGGCGAGATCGAGCCGGGCGCGCGTCGGCAGAAAGTCGAAACAGGCATGGGCGAGTTCGGCGCGGCCCTCGCGGGCGAGCATCGCGTCGAGCCTGTCCTTGAGCTGATGCAGATAGAGAACGTCGGAGGCCGCATAGGCCTGCTGCGCGTCGGAAAGAAGCGGCGCGCCCCAGTCGGACGATTGCTGCTGCTTAGAAATCTCGACGCCCAGAAGCTCGCGCGCGAGATCCTTGAGCCCATGCCGGTCGGTATAGGTGCGGGTAAGCTTTGACGCGATTTTGGTGCAATAGACCGGCGCCGGGACGAAGCCGAAAGTCTTGGCCAGAATGGCGATGTCGAAGCGGGCGAAATGGAAGAGCTTGAGAACGCTAGGATCAGCGAGCAGGCGCTCCAGATTGGGCGCGCGCGTCTGACCGCGCGCGATCTGGACAAGCTCGGCGTTCCCGTCTCCAAAGGAGAGCTGCACGAGGCACAGCCGGTCGCGGTTGGGATTGAGGCCCAATGTCTCGGTGTCGATCGCGACAATCGGGCCAGCGCCGATCCCCTCGGGGAGATCGCCCTGGTGCAGGCGGATGGTCATAAGGCTCGAATCATTCGATGCGGACGGGACAGCCTATCGCGGAATGCGAAAAGCTTGTCGAAGCGGACCGCGTGTTTTCGCATTTAGATATCGAAGTCTTCCTTCTTGAAAATCGAAACCAGTTCAATACCCAATTTTGCGAGATTCTCCGAGGCGCCCTCCTGTCGATCCACAATGACAAGCGCCTTCGATATCGGGCAATCGATGTTTTCTTCCTTCAGACCCTCGATCGCCTTGAGGATTGATCCGCCCGACGTCGCCACGTCATCGACGATCAAAACCTCCGCGCCGCTCTGTACATACCCGTCGATACGCTCGCGCGCGCCATGTTGCTTGGCCGCCTTGCGCACGAAAAACGCGCTTTTCGGCGAAGCTTTCACAAAGCTCATGACGGAAGCCGCACAGACCAGAGGAACGGCGCCCATCTCCAACCCGCCGACGCAGTCAAGTCCGACGCGGTACATGTAATCGACGATGATGTCGCCGATGAGCGTCGCCCCTTCCGGCATCATCGTGGTCTGGCGGAGCTGGAACAGATATTTGCTGCGGCGGCCGGAGGACAGAATGAAATCGCCCCGCTTAAGCGACTGAGATTCAATGATCTCGTGCAGGCGAACCCATCTCGGATCGGTCTTGTCGATGACCCTCGCGGCGCGCGGTTGCGTTTGCGGTGCGGCGAGATCGGTCATTGCTCTCCCTTCGGGCGTCGGCGACAGACTAGCACAACGCCCTGTGTCGCGAATGGCGGGCGAGGCAAATTGCGGTGAATCGCCGGAGCGCAATTCGCCTTCGCCGCCCTATGGGCGCGTCCACTTACCGTCCATGAGGCGCGCCATCAAGCAAAAAGCGCCCCGCCGCGAAGAGCTTTGCTGGCGGGCACGAAGGCGACCGCCCGCGCCGGTCTCGCTTCGTCGCGGGGCCGAACTATGTAAATGTTGGTCGCCGCCTTGGCGTAGGGGTTTCTCGGAGGAGTAATCGCATGCGTTGCCTGCTTGCAGCAATTCTCGTCTGCGCAATCGCCGCGCCGCCGGCATACGCCGCATCGGCAAAAACGAGCGCCAAAGCCGTCACCGCGTCGAAATCGGAACAGGGCTCCAAGACCAGCAAGCGCGCGCGGCAGAACTCCAACGCCGCCGGCGGCATCCATCCACTGGTAGGCAGCGGCGATTATTAGTTCGCCCCGCGACGGCGCAAAGTTCTCTTGTCAGACGCCCGCCAAATCTTCACTCTATTGCGATGCAAACATCGCCGAATGACAAGAGAACGCCGGTGATCGATCTGCCGAACGGACCAAACGGATCCGACCGCCGCTTCAACGCGCTGGTCATCGAACTGGCGATCCGCCTGTTCGCGATCGGCGCGCTGATCTACTGGACCTTCATCATCGTCCTGCCCTTCGCGGCGATCATCCTGTGGAGCGTCGTGCTCGCCGTGGCGCTTTACCCGATTTTCCGGGTGCTGGCCGAACTGCTGGGCGGCCGGCCGATCGCCGCCGCCGTGTTGATGACGATCGCCGGCCTGGTGCTGATCATCGGCCCGGTCACCTGGATGGCGGTCGGCGCGATCGACCCGATCAAGACGGTGATGGCGGGGATCGAGACCGGCAACATCGCCGTTCCGCGGCCGCCAGAGTCGATCAAGGAATGGCCGTTCATCGGCGAGCAGCTCTATTCCTTCTGGCTGCTCGCTTCGACCAATCTGCGCAGCGCCTTTACGCAGATTCTCCCGCAGTTGAAGCCGGCTGGGGAATTCCTGCTCGACATGGCGAAGAGCGCCGGCGCGGGCACGCTCAAATTCCTGGTCTCCGTGCTGCTGATGGGCTTCATCCTCGCCGCCGCGCCGCAAATGCTCGCCGGGGCGCGGGCGCTGTCGCGGCGGATCGACCCCACAAGCGGCGAGAAATTCGTCGATCTCGCCGGCGCCACGATCAACGCCGTGTCGCGCGGCGTCATGGGCCTGTCGCTGATGCAGGCGGTGGTCGGCGGCGCCGGCATGTATCTCGCCAACGTGCCCGGCGCGAGCCTGCTGACGATCGCCATACTGGTGCTCGGCATCATCCAGATCGGACCGCTGCTCGTCGTCGCGCCGGTCATCTTCTGGGCCTGGACGACGCTGTCGTCCGGTCCCGCCCTGGCGCTGACGGTCTGCATGCTCAGCGTCAATTACATGGACAATGTGCTAAAGCCCTTCATCTTCGCGCATGGGCTGTCGACGCCGATCCCGGTAATTTTCGTCGGCGTGATCGGCGGCGTTCTTGCGCATGGCATCGCTGGCCTGTTTGCCGGACCTGTGGTGCTCGCGGTCGTCTGGGAGCTGGCCAAGGCCTGGATCGCCGAGGACCTCAAGGCGGTCAGCGAAAACGGCGGCGAGCCGGATTTCTCGGTCGAGACGCCGCCGGGCCTACCGTCCGCGCAAGGCGTTAAGAACCTTTAGGCTGGCGCGGCCGTTGCGCTCGAGGCCGGCGCGCGACTGAAAATCGGCGATCGCCTCTTTGGTCTTCGCGCCGATCACCCCGTCGGAATCGCCGACGTCATAGCCGTTGCGGGTCAACAGCGCCTGGAGTTCTCGCCGTTCGGCGCGCGACAGGCCGGGATCGTCGGTCGGCCACGGCGTCTGGATGCCCGGCCGGCCGCGCAGCATGTCGGACAGCACGCAGATCGCCAGCGCGTAGGATTCGGCGGCGTTATAGGCGTAGACCGCGTCGAAATTCTTCGTCACCAGAAACGCCGGTCCGTTGCGCCCCGCCGGCAGCAGCAGCGCCGCCGACCCTTCGCCCAGCCCGGATCCGTCGAGCCGCGTCACGCCGCGCGACTGCCAGAAGCCCATCGACTGGCGATGCGTCCGTCCGGAAGGTCCGGAATAGCTCTCCGGCAGCCGCACCTCGAACCCCCAGGGCATGCCGGCGCGCCAGCCGCTCTTGCGCAGATAATTGGCCGTCGAGCCGAGCGCGTCGGCGGCCGAACTTGCGATATTGCGCCTGCCGTCGCCGTCGAGATCGACGGCCTTGGTAAGAAAAGTCGTCGGCATGAACTGCGTATGGCCGAAGGCGCCCGCCCAGGAGCCGTAGAATTCCTCCGGCGCGATGTCGCCGCTGTCGAGGATTTTGAGCGCGGCGAGGAATTCCTTGCGCCAATAGTCATTGCGGCGCGGCGCTTCGCAGGCGAGCGTCGCGAGGCTTTGCACGACCGGGCGTTTGCCGAAGCTCTTGCCGAAATCGGATTCGACGCCCCATACCGCGACGATGGTCGGCGCGTCGACGCCATAGCGGCTTTCGGCGGCGTGCAGCGCGCGCGCATGCTGGCGCAGCATCGCGCGTCCCTCGTCGACGCGGTCCTCGTCGACAAGGCCGGCGATATAATCCCAGACCGGCGTCGTGAATTCCGGCTGCTTGTCCATGAAGCTCACGGCGTCATTGGGGGTGAGCCCATCGGTCGCAGCAGCGATCGTCTGCTGCCTGACGCCGGCGCCGGCCGCCGCCGAGCGCAGGCTGGAAAGGCAGCCGGACCATTCGGCGCGCGCCGGCGGAGCCGCAAGCAAGAGGGCGGCGAGCGCCACGAAAAGATGATTCGGCGTCATGCCGCAAACCTAGTCGAAAGTGGCGGCTTTTTCATGGGCCGCATCGATCGTGCGGCGCCGCGTCACTGGCAGATGCGGCGCGGCTGGGAGCCGACCACGACGCCAAATTCGTCGAACACCGGCCGGCGCTCGACCCAGCAGGCCGGCGGCGGCGCGACATAGACGGGCGGCGGCGCATAGACGACCGGCGGCGCGGAATTGGCGAGCGCGCCTCCGGCGATCGCGCCGAGCGCGAAGCCGCCAATGCCCGCCGCGATGGCGGGGCCGGCGGAATCGGCATGCGCCGGCGCGACCGGCGCCAGCGCTGCGGCGCCAAGCGCCAGGGCCGCCAAAAGCGTCGCGAAAGTTCTGCGCATCATAATCTCCCCTGACGGTCGAGCCGCACGCCGCGCACGCGGCGCCGGCCGGCTCGCTCAATCCGACAATAAGAGCGATCCCGTAGATGAACCGTTAATGACCAGAAGCCAGGCTGCGGCTTACGACACGCGGGGCTTGCCGGAAGGCGGCTTGGGCGCGGACTTGACCGGCGCCTGCTCAGGCGCCTGGCCTCTGGCGCCTTCGCCGCCGCTTGGCCTCAGCGCCGGCGCGTCATTGGCCTCCGGCGCCGGCGGCTTCGCGCGGAACGCCGCGGCGAGCGCCTTGGCGGCGGCGAGTTCCTTCGAGTCGAGGCGGGCGCCGATTTCGTCGCGTTTTCTCGCCGCATCCTCGTCGCCCTGCTCGGCGGCGGCGGCGAACCAGACGTAGGACTGCTGCAAGTCGCGGCTGACGCCGAGACCGCGCACATAAAGAATGGCGAGATTGAATTGGCTGTCGCGCACGCCATATTCGGCCGCTCGCCGAAACCACTCCGCCGCAGCGGCGTAATCGGGCTTGCCGTCGCCGCCTTCGGCAAGCAGCACCGCGTAATTGTGCATGGCGCGCGCATTGCCGGCCTCGGCGGCGCGCTCGTACCAGAGCCTGGCCCGCGCATAATCGCGATCGACGCCGACGCCCTTTTCATAGAGGGAGCCAAGCCGATATTGCGCCGGCGCCAGCCCGCCCTCGGCGGCCTTTTCGAACCATTGCGCCGCCGTCTTGGCGTCGCGCGGGGCGCCGCGGCCTTCGGCGAGACGCGCGCCGAGATCATATTGAGCCGCCGTCTGGCCCTCCTCGGCGAGGCGCCTGATCGCCGCAAGAGCGTCGCCGGACGACGGAGACGGCGTCTCGATTGTGCCGGTGGGCGTCGGATCAATATTGGACTGCTCAGCGACATTGGGCCCCGGGCCGAAAGTGGGCGCAGGCGTGGGCGTGCGGGCGGCCAGCGACGGCGGCGGGGCGCTGTTTTGGACGAGCGCCTTTTCCGTCGACCTCGCGGGCAGAACCGCTTTGGCGGGCGCCTTCGCCTCCTGGCGCCCCTGCGACGGCCCGAACGTCAGCCCGTCCTGCCCCATGCGCGCGACTTGATAGGCGCCGACCGCCAGCATCACCGCGGCCAGGCCCAAGAGAAACGGCCGCTTGCGGTCCTGAAGGGCCGAGCCGAGCCTGATCACCGCGCCGCCTGACGCCTTGTCCTCATCCTGAACCGCGCCAGCGTCGCGCGCCGGCTCGGCCTCCGCCGGGTTCTGTTGCGCGGCGCGGCGCGCGGCGGCGATAAACTCGGACTGCACCGAAGCGCGACGCCCGGCCTGATCCTGTCCCGGACCCGCCGGCGCGAGGAAAGGCTCGCGCCGGGCGACGCTCGTCTCCGCCGGAAGCAGAAACTCCAAAGGATCGACCGGCGAGAATTCCTGACCTTCGGCGCCGCGGCCGTCACGCTCGCCAGCGCCGCCGCCGCCGGACCCCTCGGTCGGGCGCGGCGCGGCGTTTGGAGCGGCGTCGCGCGTCTCGCCCGGTTCATCAGCGAACGAGTCGAGACGATTGACGATGCGTTCGAGCGTTTGACGGACCGCGGCCAGCGCCTCATCCATGCGCCGGCCGCTGGCGCCGCCTGCATCGATCCGTTCGAGCCGCTCCGACAAGATCGCGATCTGAGATTCGAGCGATTTCAGCGCTTCGGCGCCGCCGGCCGAACTGGCCGACTGACTCATGCGCTCGGCGAGCGTGTCGATGAGCGCCGTGAGTTCGCTGTCTCGTTTCTCGGCGCGCGCCTCGTCTTCGATCCTTTGCGCGAATGCGGCCTGCATCCGATCCAGCCGCTCTGCGATTTCGTCGAGCGCGGCGTTCTGCCCGCTCATCCTCGGCGCGAAGAACGGATCGTCGAAGCGATCGATCTTGAACGAGAGCTGCGCGAGTTCTCGCTCGACCGCCTGCAAATCGAGATGACGCGCATCGGAAGCAAGCGCCGAGTCGATTTTTCTGTCCAGGCCGCGCAGCCGATCCTCGATGGCGGCGAAATGTCCGGACTCGCCCGAGCCCGGCGCGTTTTCCGTCCGCGCCACGATCGTCTGGCGGAGCTGATCGACGCTCTGCGCAAGTTCGGCGAAGCGCGCGTCGCGATTGGGTTCGGCGAGCATCGCTTCGATGCGCGCCAGCGCTTTCGTCGGCGCGCTGTCGTCGAGGCGGGAGTCGAGAAGATCGAACCTGCGGCCGATCTCCTCGACGACCGAGGCGCGATCGCCGCTGTCCAGGGCGGAATCGAGTTTCTTCGCGAGCGATGCGATCAGCCCTTCGAGAGGCGCGAGAGTCGCCGCGCCGCGATCGATGCGCCGCGTCAGAGTTTCGCCGAGCGAGTCGATGCGTTCGCCAATTTCGTCGAACCGCGCCGCAGCCGTTTGCTCGACGACGGCGTCGAGCTTTTGCGCCAGGCGATCGAGCCGGCAGTTGAAGCTCTCGAACCCCTTTCCGGTTTCCGAGCCGACGATGCCGCGGATCGCCTCGACCACTTCGCCGAAATCCGCGCCGGACGCGTCGCGTGACCGCGTCAAGGCGTCGACCCGCTGCGCCATGTCAATGATGCGCGTTTCGATCTTCTCAAGCGGCAGCGGTCGCGCCACGAGCGCGGTCAGCTGTTCCTTGATGTCGCGCGCGTCGCGCGCCAGATCGCGCACCGCCGAGGCATTGGCGGCGCTTCCCGTCTGCAGTTTCTCCAGCCTGATGCCGATCGTTTCGACATCGGCGCGCAGATTACGCACGATCGGCGTCGGATCGAGTTCTTCGATCACCGGGAGCAATTCGCCGATGATCGTTTCGGCGGGCGAAAGTCTCTCGTCGGACGCGCCCCGCGCGCGCTGCGATTCGATGCGCTGGCAAAGATCGTCGATGGCCGTTGCGATGGCGACGACCGATGCGCGCGGCGCAAGTTCTCCGAGCGCCTGCGTCATGTCGCGGATGTCGTGGCGAATGTTTTCGATTTGTCGCATCACCACGAGCTGCTGGTCGCCACGCTCGGCGGCGTCCTCGCGAAAACCGTCCAGGCTTCGCGTGACCGCGCCGATGGCGCGCTCAAGGTCCTCGATGCGCGATCCGGAATCGGCATCCAACCCGGCGGGCGCGACATCTCCTAACCACGACTCGGCTTCCGCAGCGCGCCGCCCTGTCGCGTCATCGTTTAGTTGTCTCGCAATGTCGGCGAGATGCCGATTGAGGCCGCTTACCGCCTTGTCGAAGCCTGCGTCGCGATCTTCGCCCGCGAGCCGCGCGAGCCGCGATTCAAGCTCCGCCAGCGCGCCGCGGACCGGCCGGGCGTTCGAGGAAGGCCGTTCGCCGAGCTGGCCTTCGATACGGCTTTTGGAAAGCGCGGCGATCGACCGCCAGATCGAGTCTTCATCGCCGGTCTTCCCGTTCGGACCCTCATGCTGACGATCGGACGCGCGCGCGCCTTCGCGCGGCTTTAAGTCCGAACGACCCTCCTCGGGGAAATGCGCCTTGCTCATGTGGCTGTCCGGCGGGACCGACTCGTGGAATCTGGGACGAAAACGCGATGGAACCGACGCGGGCGCGAATCGCGCGAAACTCTCGGCGGCGTGGGCCGACGGTCGTGACTTTCTGTCGATTGAAGTAAAGAAGCCGTTAAGAAAAGCGGTTCTAACGGCGCCGTTGCGTTCACGATTGCCACTCTCTACCTATGACGCAGTCCAAGCGAATCGCGGCGCGCCGGCGCAGCCTCGAGCGCCGGCCTGCAAGGAGGCGTTGATGCCGAGCTACAAGGCGCCTGTCGACGACACCCTCTTCCTCCTAAACGATGTTTTGAATTTTCAGCGTTTCGGCAATCTGCCAGGCTTCGCCGACGTGACCCCGGACGTGATGTCGCAAATCCTCGTTGAGGCGGGAAAGCTGTGCGAAGAGGCGCTCGCGCCGCTCAACCAGATCGGCGATGAAAAGGGCTGCGTGCGCCACGACGACGCGTCGGTCTCCACCCCGCCAGGTTTCAAGGAAGCGCATGACGCTTTCGCTCAAGGCGGCTGGATCAGCCTTGCCGTGCCCGAGGAATATGGCGGCCAGGGCCTACCCTATACGCTGTCGATGGCGATGAATGAATTCGCCTCCTCGGCCAATATGGCCTTCGCCATGTATCCCGGCCTCACCCAAGGCGCGCTTGCCGCTCTCCTGCGCCATGGCGATGACGCGCAGAAAAAGCTCTATGCGCCGAAGATGGCGGAAGGACGCTGGTCAGGCACGATGAATTTGACCGAGCCGCAGTGCGGCACCGATCTCGGCCTGCTGACCACCAAGGCGACGCCGCGCGACGACGGCTCCTATTCGATCACCGGCCAGAAAATCTTCATTTCCGCCGGCGAGCATGATCTGACCGAGAACATCGTGCATCTGGTGCTGGCGCGCATCGAGGGGGCGCCGGCCGGCGTGAAGGGCATTTCGCTCTTCATCGTGCCGAAGTTTCTCGTCAACGGCGACGGCGCGCTCGGGCCGCGCAACGGCGTCTCCTGCGGCTCCATCGAAGAGAAGATGGGCATCCACGGCAATTCGACCTGCGTCATGAATTACGACGGCGCGCGGGGCTTTCTCGTGGGCGAAGCCAATCGCGGACTGAACGCGATGTTCGTGATGATGAACGAGGCGCGGCTCGGCGTCGCCATGCAAGGCCTGGCGCTGTCCGAGGTCGCCTATCAGAACGCGGCCCAATACGCCAAGGACCGCCTGCAGGGCCGCGCGCTGTCGGGACCGAAGAATCCGGGCAAGTCCGCCGACCCGATCATCGTGCATCCGGACGTGCGGCGCATGCTGCTCGAGATCAAGGCCTTCAACGAGGCGGCGCGCGGCTTCGCGCTTTCAGCGGCGCTCGACAGCGACATCGCGCATCGTTCCGACGACGCCGCCTCGCGTCAGGCGGCGGAAGACCGGCTTGGCCTGCTGACGCCTGTGCTCAAGGGCGTGCTCACCGACGTCGGCTTCGAGAACACCGTGAAGGCCCAGCAGGTCCTCGGCGGCCATGGCTACATTCGCGAATGGGGCATGGAGCAGTTCGTGCGCGATTCGCGCATCAGCATGATCTATGAGGGCGCCAACGGCATTCAGGCGCTCGATCTCGTCGGCCGCAAGCTGCCGCGCGACGGCGGCCGGGCGATCATGACCTATTTCAAGGACACGTCGGAATTCTTGACTCCGCTCGCCGCCGACGCGGCGATGAAGCCTTTCGCGGCGCCGGCGAAGGCGGCGCTTGATGATCTGCAACAGGCGACGATGTGGCTGATGCAGAACGCCATGGCCAAGCCCGACAACGCCGGCGCGGCTTCCTATGACTATATGCATCTCTTCGGCCGCGTCGCGCTTGGCGTGATCTGGGTGAAGATCGCGCAGGCGGCGCTGGCGATCAAGGCGCAAGAGCCCGAACGGGCCGAGATGATGGAGGCGAAGCTTCTCACGGCGCGCTTCTATATGGAGCGCATGCTGCCCGAAACGCGCCTGCGCCTGACGCGCATATCAACCGGCGCCGACACGATGATGTCGCTCGCCGAGGAGATGTTTTGACGGCCGTAGGGCTTCGGCCGTCGGCAATCGTTCTTTCCGACTGACCAAGCCCGACTGCCGACTGCCGCCACAGGAGACAAGATGCCCGACGCATACATCTACGACGCCGTCCGAACGCCGCGCGGTCGCGGCAAGCCGGATGGTTCGCTGCATGAGGTCTCTTCGCTCGGCCTCGCCATCACCGCTCTGCAGGCGATCAGGGAGCGCAACAAGCTCGAAGGGCCGGAGATCGACGACGTGATCCTCGGCTGCGTCGATCCGGTCGGCGAAGCCGGCGGCGACATCGCCCGCGCCGCGGCGATTTCGTCCGGCTATTCGTACAAAGTCCCCGGCGTGCAGATCAACCGCTTCTGCGCCTCGGGCCTGGACTCGGTCAATTTCGCCGCGGGCGAAATCATGTCCGGTCAGCATGATCTTGCGATCGGCGGCGGAGTCGAGAGCATGAGCCGGGTCGGCATCGGCGCCTCGGGCGGCGCCTGGCCCGTCGATCCGACCATCGCCATTCCCTCCTATTTCATGCCGCAAGGCGTCTCCGCCGATCTTATCGCAACAAAATATGGCTTCTCGCGCGACGATGTCGACGCCTACGCCGTCGAGTCGCAAAAACGCGCGGCGACAGCGTGGCAAGAAGGGCGCTTCAAACATTCGATCGTTCCGGTGAAGGACGTGAACGGCATCACGCTGCTCGACCGCGACGAACATATGCGGCCGGGAACCGACATGCAGGCGCTCGCGGCGCTGAAGCCGTCCTTCGCCTTCTATGCCGAACAAGGCGGCTTCGACGCGGTGGCCATTCAGGCGCATCCCGAGATCGAGAAATTGAATTATGTACATCACGCCGGCAATTCGTCGGGCATCGTCGACGGCGCGGCGGCGGTGCTCGTCGGCTCGAAAGAAGCGGGCGAGAAACATGGCTTGAAGCCGCGCGTAAAAATTCGCGCTTACGCCAATATTGGCTCGGAGCCGGCGCTGATGCTGACCGGACCGGTCGACGTGACGAACAAAGTGCTGAAACGCGCCGGGATGACAGTCGCCGACATTGATCTTTTTGAAGTGAACGAGGCCTTCGCCGCCGTCGTGCTGCGCTATCTCGAAGCTTTTGAGCTCGACCCGGCGAAGGTCAATGTCAATGGCGGCGCCATCGCCATGGGCCATCCGCTCGGCGCGACCGGCGCGATGCTGATGGGGACCGCGATCGACGAATTGGAGCGCTCCGGCAAATCGACCGCGCTTGTGACGCTCTGCATCGGCGCCGGCATGGGCACGGCGACGATCGTCGAGCGGGTGTGATTGCGAGCGAGGAGCGGATTCAGCGTGACAACTCTCATCGCAGGCGCAAATAATGAGGCTGAACTCTATTCTGAGTTGCAGAAGATCGATATCTTTGTTCCGGGACTCGCCGAAGGACGCACCACCAAGCATACTGAAATCTGGACAATTTGCCGACTGCTTTCTTCTTTAGCGCATGCTGGAAAACTCACCTATCCGCTAGCAGTATGCCACGCCGATAAACCGGATTTCTTTGCCTATCTGGGCGATGCCAAGATTGGCGTCGAGGTAACGGAAGCGACCTCCCAAAACTACGCGGAGTGTCGCGCACTCGCTGCGAGAGAGTTTCCCGACGCGATAATCGATTTGGGTCTTTTTAGACCCGGGACGCCGAAACTTTCGACCGCGGAGATACGAAAATCGCTGAGTGAGAAGCGATTGAGATCGGAAGGTTGGGGCGGCAATAGTGTAGAACATGAATGGGCTTCGTATATCCAAGAAAGAGTTGACGAGAAGATTATCAAGCTGCCCCGCTATAATACTCATGACTGTCAAGAGACATGGTTATCCGTATATTCAAACACGCCATTACCAAACGTTCATCAAGAAGAGGCGCTCGGCATTCTTTTTCCCTTGCTCAGTGGTTATTGGTCACGCACCCCGGCTTTCGCAACGCTTTTCATCGAGTATGGCCAAACAATCATCCGCATCACCGCCGAGGGTTGGGAGAAATTCACTCTTCATGATTTGTGGCGTCCCTCTGGCCCCGCTGTCAAAACAATCGAAAATTTCGATGATGATGTTACTGACGAAGGACTGTGGAACGAAATCATGCGTCAACCTTCGTCGACTAAGCGCTAAAGGAAGCTTTGAGCAGAGCAAATGAGAAAAAGCGACGCAAACAAAACAAAGCCGAAGGCTCGTCGTGAGGAGGTTGATCCTATCCACGATCAATCATCCGGCGAAAAACAAACGCTGGCGGAATTCCTGATGAATTCGCCGCTTCGTGGCTCTGATATCGATCTCGAAAGGATACATGAGATGCCGCGAGAGATAGATTTTGGCTTCGAAGACGACGAAGACGAATCGGGCAAGGAGTCGTGAAATGAACCTCGTCAACTTCCGCTTCGAGACCGGCGCCGATGGCGTCGCGCTGGCGACCTGGGACATGCCCGAGCGCTCGATGAACGTCATCACCCCCGAAGTGATGGACGAGCTGGAGACGATCATCGACACGGTCGTCGCCGATCCGAACATCAAGGGCTGCGTCATCGCCTCGGGCAAGAGCGCCTTCTCCGGCGGCGCCGATCTTTCCATGCTGCAACATGGCGCCGCGCAATACGCCAAGGCGCTAAAGGAGCAAGGCGAGGAAGCGGCGAATGCGCAGTTCTTCGAATTCTCGCGCCGATTGTCGCTGCTCTATCGCCGGCTCGAGACCTGCGGCAAGCCTTTCGCGGTCGCTATTCACGGCGTCTGCCTCGGCGGCGCCTTCGAGCTTGCGCTCGCCTGTCACTATCGCGTGATGGCGGATGACGCGAAGACCAAGGTCGGCCTGCCGGAAATCAAGGTTGGGCTCTTTCCCGGCGCCGGCGGCACGCAACGCGTGTCGCGCCTCATGCAGACCGGCGACGCGCTACAATTCTTGTTCAGGGGCGATCAGATCAAGCCAAGAGCCGCGCTCGGCGCCAAGCTCGTGCATGAAATCGCGCCGAAGGCGGAGATTGTCGAGCGCGCCCGCGCCTTCATCGTCAATGGCGGCAAGGCGCAGGCGCCTTGGGACGTGAAGGAGTTCAAGAATCCCTCAGGCCGAGTGTTCTCGCCGACGGGCATGATGATCTGGCCCGCGGCCAACGCCATCTACCGTCGCGAAACTTACGACAATTATCCTGCCGCCAAGGCCATTCTCCACGCCGTCTATGAAGGGCTGCAACTGCCGATGGACCAGGCGCTGACCGTCGAGTCGCGCTGGTTCGCGCATATTCTGCGTTCGAAGGAGGCGGCGGCGATGATCCGCTCGCTGTTTCTCTCGAAGAACGAATTGGAGAAGGGCGCGCATCGGCCCAAGGACATCGGCCCAACCAACCTCAAAAAGATTGGAATCATTGGCGCCGGCTTCATGGGCGCCGGCGTCGGCTATGTCAGCGCTCTGAATGGACTCGATGTCGTGTTGATCGACCGCGATCAGGAGAGCGCCGACAGAGGTCTGGCGACGATCGACAAACTCATATCGAGTTCCGTCAGCAAGGGCCGCGCCACGGCCGCCGACAAGGACGCGCTGATGGCGCGCGTCGCCGCCGCCGCCGATTATGCGGCGCTCGAAGGATGCGATCTCGTGCTTGAAGCCGTGTTCGAGGATCGCGCCGTCAAGGCCGAAGCGACGAAGCGCGCGCAGGATGTCGTCGGGGGCGACGCGATCTTCGCCTCGAACACATCTACGCTGCCGATCGCGTCGCTTGCGGAAACCTCGCAGAAGCCCGAGAATTTCATCGGCATCCATTTCTTCTCGCCGGTCGAGAAAATGCTGCTCGTCGAAGTGATCCTCGGCAAGAAAACCGGCGATCGCGCGCTGGCGACGGCGCTCGACTTCATCCGCATCATCAAGAAGACGCCGATCGTCGTCAACGATTCGCGCGGCTTCTTCGCCAATCGCTGCGTGCTCAATTATGTCCGCGAAGGCCAGATCATGCTGGTCGACGGCGCGCCGCCGGCGATGATCGAAAACGTCGCCCGAATGGCCGGCATGCCAGTCGGGCCGCTGTCGCTCAATGACGAGGTGGGGCTCGATCTGGGATGGAAAATCCTGCAGGCGACGAAGCAGGATCTCGGCGAAGGCTCGGTCGATCCGGCGCAAGAACGCGTGCTGCGTTTCATGGTCGAGGACAACGGCCGTTTCGGCCGCAAGAACGGCAAGGGCTTCTATGACTATCACGCCAATGGAACGAAGAGTCTGTGGCCCGGCCTCTCGGCCTTGGCGCAGAAGGAGCTCGACCCCGATCGGCTCGACGTTGAAGAAATGAAGCTGCGCTTTCTCGTCGCGCAGGCGGTCGAGGCGGCGCGCGCCATGGCTGAAGGCGTCGTCACCGATCCGCGCGAGGCCGATGTCGGCTCAATTCTCGGCTTCGGCTTCGCGCCCTTCACCGGCGGCGTCATCTCCTACATCGACGGCATGGGCGCGAAAGCCTTCGTTGCGCTGTGCGACAGACTCGCCGCGACATACGGCCCGCGATTCGAGCCGCCGCAATTGCTGCGCGACATGGCGGCGAAGGGCGAAACTTTTTACGGTCGCTTCCTGCCGCAGAAAATGGCGGCGTGATGACAATCGGCGTTGGGGCCTTTCTGCTTCGAGACGGTCGCTTTGCGACCTCCTCGGCATGAGGCCTGCGCGGGCGCTTCCATCTTTGGGGGACATGACATCCGCTAAGCCGGCGGGTAAAAGACAGGCGGGGCGTGTAGTTCGAAGCGCGCCCGTCCGGACCTCATGAATGCCGATTTTCGCGCTTCCCTTTCCAATCATCGATCCCGTCGCCGTCAACGTCGGACCCTTGCCGCTGCGCTGGTATGCGCTCGCCTATATCGGCGGCTTCATCCTCGGCTGGCTTGTTCTTCGCGCGCTGGTCACGAATGACGCGCTGTGGAGTCGCGGCCAGCCGCGGCCAAGCCGTGAGTCTCTCGACGATCTCCTCGTCGTCGTCGCCTTCGGCGTCATCATCGGCGGACGCCTCGGCCATGTGCTGATCTATGACCCGGCCTTCTATGTCGCGCATCCGCTCGAAATCTTTCAAACCTGGAAAGGCGGCATGGCGTTTCATGGCGGCCTCATCGGCGCGACGGTCGGCATGTATTTCTATGCCCGCCGCAGCGGCCTGCCGCTGCTGACCGTCAGCGACATTTGCGCGACCGTGGCGCCGATCGGCATTTTCTTCGGTCGCCTCGCCAATTTCATCAAGCCGGAGATGTGGGGCCGCGAGACCGACGTTCCCTGGGCGATGGCGTTTCCAGGCGCTGGCGACGTGATGCGCCATCCGAGCCAGCTCTATGAAGCAGGCCTGGAGGGCCTCGCGCTCGGCCTGCTGCTGCTTGTCGCCGCGCGTCATGGCGCGCTCAAACAGCCGGGTTTCGTCACCGGGCTTTTCGGCGTCGGCTATGGGCTGGCGCGAATTTTCTGCGAATTCTTTCGTGAACCGGATCCAGTGCAGGAAGCGCTGCCGAACGGATTGACCATGGGCATGCTTCTCTCTGCGCCGCTTGTTTTACTTGGCGCCGCCGCGATCATGTTCGCGCTCCGCCCGAGGAGCGCGACCGCATGAGCGCCTTGAAGAGAGAGATGATCGAAGCAATCGCGCATGAGGGGCCGATCACGCTCGAGCGCTACATGTCGCTCTGCCTCGCCCATCCGCGCCACGGCTATTACATGACGCGCGATCCATTCGGCGCGAGCGGCGATTTCATCACCGCGCCGGAGATCAGCCAGATGTTCGGCGAGTTGCTTGGCGTCTGGATCACCGAAGCCTGGCGCGCGGCGGCCGGCCCCTCTCAGGCGCGGCTCGTCGAGCTTGGACCCGGCCGCGGCACGCTGATGTCCGACGTGCTGCGCGTCGCGCCGATCGCGCCCAATTTCTTTTCCGCCGTCACCGTGCATCTCGTCGAAACCAGTCCGATTCTGCGCGAAGCGCAGCGTCAGACGCTGGCCAGAGCCGCGAAGCCCGTGCAATGGCACTCGGATTTTGCCGAGACGCCGCCAGGGCCCGCCTTTATCGTCGCCAATGAATTCTTCGACGCTTTGCCCGTCCGCCACTACGTCAAGACCGCAGGGGGCTGGCGCGAACAACTCGTCGGGCTCAACGCCGAGGGCGAACTGGCCTTTGGACTGTCCGATGAGATCGAGACGGCGCTCAACATTCCGGCGCGCGAGGGATCGGTCATCGAAGTCAGCCCCGTCGCTCAGAAGCTCATGAGCGAGATCGCGACGCGACTCGTCGCCGAAGGCGGCGCGCTCCTGCTCATCGACTATGGCTACCAACAGACCACGATTGGCGACAGTCTGCAGGCGGTGTCGCGCCACGCCTATGTCGATCCGCTGGCGGCGCCGGGAGAGGCGGACCTGACCGCGCACGTCGATTTCGCCGCTCTGGCGCGCGCCGCGCATACATGCGGCGCCAAGGTGCTGGGTCCTGTGACGCAGGCGCATTTTCTCCTGCAGCTTGGCATCGAACGCCGGGCGGAGACCTTATCGAAGAAGGCGACGCCCGAGCAGGCGCAAGCCATCGTTGACGCCTTCGAACGTCTCGCCGGAATCGACGATGCGCGTCATCAGATGGGCGGGCTGTTTAAGGTGATGGCGGTGACTCATCCGGATATGCCCGACCTGCCGGGATTTTTCGTGTAACATCGACGCGATGACGCTCGACATGCATGCGCTCACCGCGCGAAATCTCGGCCTGCCCGGCGTGCGCCACGCCTTTTTCACCCGCGAGGGCGGAGTCTCCGAAGGCGTTTACGCATCGCTCAACGGCGGCGTCGGTTCGCGCGACGCGCCGCCCCACGTCGCCGAGAATCGCGCCCGCATGGCGGCCCGCCTCGGCGTCGACGCCGAGCGCCTGCTGGTGCCGTTTCAGATTCATTCCGCAGACGCGCGCGCCGTGCGCGAACCCTGGAGCGCCGACGCGCAGCCGCGATGCGACGGCGTGGTCACGACGAAAGTCTCGCTCGCGCTCGGCGTCACCGGCGCCGACTGCGGCATGCTGCTTTTCGCCGACGTGAAGGCGGGCGTCGTCGGCGCCTGTCATGCGGGCTGGAAGGGCGCGCTCGGCGGCGTCATCGAAGCGACCGTCGCGCAGATGCAAGCGCAAGGCGCGCGTCGCGCCGACATTCATGTCGCGCTCGGACCGGCGATCGGCGCGGCGAGCTATGAAGTCGGTCCGGAATTCGTCGCGCGGTTTCGCGAAATCGATGAGGCGTTCGCGCGGTTCTTTACGCCGACCGGGCGCGAGGGCCACGCGACCTTTGATTTGCCGGGTTTCATTACGTCGCGGGTCGAAGCGCTCGACGTCGCGTCATTCGAGGACCTTGGCGTCGATACTTATGCGGATGAGGCGCGCTGCTTCAGCTACCGCCGCAGCGTTCATCGCCGCGAGCCGGATTACGGCCGACTGGTCTCGGCGATCACGCTGATCTGACTTCGCCCGCAGGGTAAGGCTCATCTCGCGAGCGAACGTAAAGTTTTCCGAGATGAACTTGGGAAGGATAAGACGTGGATAAATCTACATTCATGTCGCTTGATTTCATTGTTTTTAGTTCGCACAAAACAATGACCCAATCACTCAGCGGAACGTTAAATTACAATGGATTCGGCTGTATCCATGCGCATCAGCCGAAACACATCGGATTAACGCATGAGCAGCTTAGGGAATTGAGCGAAGAATATTACAAGCACAAAAACCAAAGGATTAAAATAATCTCTGTTTATAGAGACCCAATAGACAGGCTAATATCTTCGTTTTTTCAGTCCCTGTCTGTAGATAAATGGGGACGAACAGAACATGGCAAAAAAGAAAAATTGGTATATTTTGATGAAAGCATATTGTTCTCGGAGGACATAAATAGTATTATGGAACGGTTTTGGTATTATTGCGCAGTAAAAAGTGATGTCAATGAATCTCTGGATTTAATTTGCGATATCTACGATATAAACGAGAATGAAATTTCCTTTAAAGCAGAAGAAGTTTTCACAAGGAATGAGTTTTCAGAAATTGATCTATTTGTTTCTCGCTTTGACATTCTAAAGGATAATTTCTCCCAGGGCGTTTCCGTCATTGCCGGGCGTCCAATTGTTGAACAAATTCATAACGTTGCTTCAGAAAAGTGGTACATCGAAAAATATAAAGAATTTAGAATCAATGTGCGATTGCCTAAAGTATTTATCAGAAATATCTACAATTCAAGAAAAACATTAAGTGAAATATTCTATCCTGGACTATTTGACAATATTTTGAATGAGGCATACGAGCGGTATGGTCTGAAAAATACTCCAAAGTAGCGATAAATTTAGCGAGCGCTATGCAGGCGTTTTCGGGAAAGTTTTTGGCGGCTGCCTTCACCCGGGAGAGGCACAGGCTCAATCCCCACGCCGCCCAACATTGAAATCAATGAACCGTCCTGCAGCCTGACTCTGTCGAGAGCGAAGGAAGCATCAAGGATGGCGGCCGATTGAATCGGCATTGTCGGGCGTCGCGATTCCGGCGCTGTCGCCGGCAGCGTGAAATTCCTAATGGCGCCCTTACATCATTCGCGACCACATTTCTTTCGCGCGATCCGCTATGGCCTGCGCCAAAACGCGAACGCGAAAATGAAGCGAGGCGCACTCATGCCTGGAACTCTCGTCGGCCTTGGCGTCGCGGCCTTCCTGTTTCTCGTCGCCGACAATTTTTTCCACCAAATTCGCGCCCGGCGCGCGCGCAACGGCAAGCGGCGCGGTTACGCGGAGAGGAACGAACATGCTTGATCTCCTCTACGTGGGCCTCGGTCTTCTGCTTTTCGCGGTTGTCATTGCCTATGCGCGCGCCTGCGAGCGTCTTTAGGGGAGCCAGGCATGTCCGAACCGGTCATTGGATTGATCGTCGCCGTCCTGCTCGGCGCCTACCTCGTCTACACGCTGCTTCATCCCGAAAAATTCTAAAGGAGGCCCGGCGAGAAGCCGGGCGTTTCGCCAATGACTTTCATTGGGCTGGCGCAGATCGCCATCGTTCTCGTCGCCGTCATCGCCGCGGCGGTTCCGCTTGGCGATTACATCGCCAAAGTTCTGTCGGGCGAGCGCAGCCTATTGGCGCCGGCGCTCGCGCCCGTCGAGCGCGCCTTCTATAGACTCGCCGGCGTCGATCCGGCGCGGGAGCAGAGCTGGCTCTCCTATGCGATGGCGATGCTCGTCTTCAGCGTGGTCGGATTTATCTCGCTTTACGCGCTGCAGCGGCTCCAAGCCTATCTGCCGCTCAATCCTCAGGGCTTTGCCGGCGTTCCCGCCGACCTCGCCTTCAACACCTCGATCAGTTTCGTCACCAACACCAATTGGCAGAACTACGGCGGCGAAACGACGATGAGTCACTTGACTCAGATGCTCGGCCTCACCGTGCATAATTTCGTCTCCGCCGCGACCGGCCTGGCGATGGCCTTCGCCTTGGTGCGAGGATTATCCCGCGTCGAGTCGCCGACGATTGGCAATTTCTGGGTCGACCTCACGCGGTCGACGCTTTACGTGCTTCTGCCGCTCTCGATCGTCATGGCGCTGGCGCTCGTGGCGCTCGGCGCGCCGCAGACGCTTCAGGGTTCGATCGAAGCGACGACGCTCGAAGGCGCCAGACAGGCAATCGCGATCGGCCCGATGGCGAGCCAGGAGGCGATCAAGGAGCTCGGCACCAATGGCGGCGGCTTCTTCAACGCCAATTCCGCGCATCCTTTCGAGAACCCCGGCGCGCTTTCGAACATGCTGGAGATTTGGGCTTTGCTCGTCATCCCTTTCGCGACCGCCTTCGCCTTCGGTCGCGCGGTTCTCGATCATCGACAGGGCCGCGTGATCGCCATCGCCATGATGATCGTGCTCGTCGCTGGCGTTCTGGTCGCCTACTGGGCGGAGGCGCATGGAAATCCGCTGCTGACCGAAATCGGCGTCGATACGTCGCCCGGCAATATGGAAGGCAAGGACGTGCGCTTCGGCCCGGCGATGAGCGCGCTGTTCGCCGCCGCGACGACCGGCACCAGCTGCGGCGCGGTCAATTCAATGCATGACTCCTTCATGCCGCTCGGCGGCCTCGTGCCGCTGTTCAACATGCTGATGGGCAGCATCGCGCCGGGCGGCGTCGGCGCCGGCCTGTACGGATTTTTGGTGCTGGCGATCATCGCCGTCTTCGTCGCCGGTCTGATGGTCGGCCGCACGCCGGAATATCTCGGCAAGAAGATCGAAACGCGCGAGATGAAGCTCGCGATGCTGGCGGTGCTGATCTATCCGCTCTGCGTCCTTGGCTTCACCGCCGCGTCGGTTGTGCTGGAGACCGGGCTCGCCAGTCTGAACAACGCCGGCCCGCACGGGCTCTCCGAGATTCTCTACGCCTTCGCCTCCACCACCGACAATAATGGATCGGCGTTTGCGGGACTGACCGGCAATACGCCCTGGTACAATACGACGCTTGGCGTCGCCATGCTGCTCGGACGCTTTGCCTTCGTCATTCCCGTCTTGGCGATCGCCGGCTCCTTCGCGGCGAAAAAGAAAGCCCCCGCCTCGGTCGGCGCCTTCCCGACGCACGGGCCGCTGTTCATTGGGCTGCTGCTCGGCGTCATCGTCATCCTCTATCTGCTGCAATATTTCCCGGCGCTCGCGCTTGGCCCGATCGTCGAGCATTTCGCGCTGCTTGCCGGAAAGACATTCTAAGGAACATGTCCATGTCGCATAAGCTCGCCGCTCCCGGCTTGTTCGACGCCGCGATTACGCGCCGCGCCGCGCTCGACGCTTTCACGAAGCTCGATCCGCGACGCCTCGCGCGCAATCCGGTGATCTTCGTCACGGAAGTCGTGTCGGCGGTCGTCACGGCGTTCTTCTTGCGCGATCTTATGACGCAGAACGGCGTCGCCGCTTTCTCCGGCCAGATCGCCGCCTGGCTCTGGTTCACCGTGCTCTTCGCCAATTTCGCCGAAGCGGTCGCAGAGGGACGCGGCAAGGCGCAGGCCGACGCGCTGCGCCGGACTCGCAGCGATGCGCACGCCAAACGGCTGATCCATCCGCAAAGCAAAAATGGGTTGAAGGATGTCTATCAAGGCGTGTCGGCGCTCGATCTGAAGCTTGGCGACGTCGTGCTGGTCGAGGCCGGAGACCTCATTCCCGGCGACGGTGAAGTGATCGAAGGCGTCGCTTCAGTCAATGAATCGGCGATCACCGGCGAGTCCGCGCCGGTCATTCGCGAGGCGGGCGGCGACCGTTCGGCCGTCACCGGCGGCACCACGGTGCTCTCGGACTGGATCAAGGTGAAGATCACCGCGGCGCCGGGGTCGAGCTTCATTGATCGGATGATCGCGCTCGTCGAAGGGGCGCAACGCCAGAAGACGCCGAACGAACTCGCGCTGTCGATCCTTCTCTCCGGACTGACGATCATTTTCCTCATCGTCTGCGTGACGCTCTGGCCGCTCGCGGCCTATTCCGGCGCCGCGATTTCGCTCACCGTGCTGATCGCCCTCCTCGTCTGTCTAATCCCGACGACGATCGGCGGCCTGCTCTCGGCGATCGGCATCGCCGGCATGGACCGGCTGATTCGCTTCAATGTCATCGCCACCTCCGGCCGCGCGGTCGAAGCCGCGGGCGACGTCGACACGCTGCTGCTCGACAAGACCGGCACGATCACCTTCGGCAATCGCATGGCCGACGAGTTCGTCCCCGTCAACGGCGTTTCGGAGCGCGCCTTCGTCGAGGCCGCCCTGCTCTCGTCGCTCGCCGATGAAACGCCGGAAGGCCGGTCGATCCTCGTTTTGGCGAAGAACATTCTTGGTTCTTCGACGCCCGATCTCGGACCCGAGGCGAAGATCGTTCCCTTCTCCGCGCATACGCGCATTTCCGGCGTCGATCTTCCCGGCCGGACTCTGCGCAAGGGCGCCGTCGACGCGGTCGCCGCGCATATCGACGCGGTTCCTGTCGATTTCGAACGCGCGGTCGAGCGCATCTCGCGCGCGGGCGGAACGCCCCTGGCCGTATCGGAAAACGGCAGGCTGCTCGGCGTCATTCACCTCAAGGATATCATCAAGCCCGACATCAAGGCGCGCTTCGCCGCCTTGCGCGCCATGGGCATCAAGACGGTGATGGTCACGGGCGACAATCCAATTACCGCCGCCGCGATCGCCGGCGAGGCGGGAGTCGACGATTTCATTGCGCAAGCCAAGCCAGAGGATAAGCTCTCCTATATTCGCAAGGAGCAGCAGGGCGGCCGGCTGATCGCGATGTGCGGCGACGGCACCAATGACGCCCCGGCGCTCGCTCAGGCCGATGTCGGCGTTGCCATGCAGACCGGCACCCAGGCGGCGCGCGAAGCCGGCAATATGGTCGATCTCGACAGCGATCCGACCAAGCTCATCGAAATCGTCGCGATCGGCAAGCAGCTGCTGATGACGCGCGGTTCGCTGACGACCTTCTCGATCGCCAATGACGTCGCCAAATATTTCGCGATCATTCCGGCGCTGTTCGTCGTCGCCTATCCCGAACTCGAGGCGCTCAACGTCATGAAGCTCGCCTCGCCGCAATCTGCGATCCTGTCGGCGGTGATCTTCAACGCGCTGATCATCATCGCGCTCATCCCGCTGGCGCTGAAGGGCGTGCCCTACCGTCCGATCGGCGCGGCCGCGCTGCTGCGGCGAAATTTGCTGATCTACGGGCTCGGCGGGCTGATCGCGCCCTTCATCGGCATCAAGCTGATCGATCTCGCCGTCTCGGCCATTCATCTCGCTTAAGGAGGCCTTCCAAATGCTCGCCCATCTTCGTCCGGCGGTCGTCATGCTCCTGCTGTTCACCGCGCTCACCGGCCTGCTCTATCCGCTCGCCATTACCGGCGTCGCCCAGCTCGCCCTGCCGGCGCAGGCGAACGGCAGCCTGATCGAACGCGACGGGAAAATCGTCGGCTCGACGCTGATCGGGCAGAATTTCGCGTCGGATCGCTATTTTCATGGCCGTCCCTCGGCGACGACCGGCCCGGATCCGGCAGATCCCTCCAAGACGATCGACGCGCCCTACAACGCGTCGAATTCGATGGGCTCCAATCTCGGACCAACTTCGAAAAAGCTCGTCGATCGCGTCAACGCTTCGATCGAAGCGGAATTCGCCGCCGGAAGGATCGACGTCGTCGCCGCCGACGCCGTGACGACCTCCGCCTCCGGACTCGATCCCCATATTTCGCCGCAGTTCGCGCTGGCGCAGGCGCCCGCCGTCGCCAAGGCGCGCAATCTCAGCGAGGCGCAGCTGCGCGCGCTTGTCGACGCAAATACTGAAAGGCGCCTTCTCGGCGTCATCGGCGAGCCGCGCGTAAATGTTCTCTTGCTCAATATGGCCCTCGATCGCTTACAATGAGGCGGAGGCTTCAGAAGGCAGACGTCTTTGGCCCGCGATGATGGAGACTTCGACCGCCGACCCGATCCAGACGCGCTCCTTGCCCTGAGCGACAAGGAGAGCAGAGGAAAGCTGCGCGTTTTCCTTGGCGCCGCGCCTGGCGTCGGTAAGACCTATGCGATGCTGGCGCGCGCGCAAACCGCGAAGGCCGAAGGCGTCGATATCGTCATTGGCCTCGCTGAAACTCATGGACGCGTCGAAACGCTGGCGCTCCTTGCAGGTCTTGAGACGCTTGCGCGTCGCAAATGCGATTATCGCGGCCGAATCATCGAGGAATTCGACATCGACGCGGCGCTGGCGCGAAAGCCTCAGCTTATCCTGGTCGACGAACTCGCGCATACCAACGCGCCCGACAGCCGTCACCCCAAACGCTGGCAGGATGTCGAGGAGCTGCTTGACGCCGGCATCGACGTCTGGACGACGCTCAACGTCCAGCATCTCGAAAGCCTCGCCGACGTCGTGTCGCGCGTCACCGGCGTCGCCGTGCGCGAGACCGTGCCGGATCGCGTGCTGCAGAACGCCAATGACGTAATCCTTGTCGACATCACGCCGGAAGAGCTGCTCCAGCGGCTGAAGGAGGGCAAGGTCTATGTTCCCGAGACGGCGCGACGCGCGACGCAGAATTTCTTCACGCCGCGCAATCTCACCGCGCTGCGCGAACTCGCGCTGCGTCGAACCGCGGAGCGCGTCGACGACCAGATGGTCGACTTTCTTCGCCAGGGCGCGATCGAGGGACCCTGGGCGACGGCGGAACGTCTGCTCGTTTGCGTCGGCCGCGACGCAAATTCCGAGGCGGTGGTTCGCGCCGGCGCGCGCCTCGCCACGGCGCTCAATGCGACATGGATCGCGCTTTACGTCGAGCGCGCCGGCCAGGAGGAACAATCCGCCGAGGTCGTGAGACATGTCGATCAGTCGCTGCGGCTCGCGGAGCGGCTCGGCGCCGAAGTCGCGCGCGTTTCGGGAGACGATCTCGTGACCGAAACGCTGCGTTTCGCGCGACGCGAGAATATCACCCAGATCGTCCTCGGCCGCTCGCGCGCGCGGCCTTTTTCGCGACTGCTGCGGCATTCGCTGACCGAGGAAATTCTGCGGCGCTCGACCGATATCGCGGTTCATGTCGTCGTGCAGGAGGATGGCCCGCCCCAACACAAACGCGCTCTGAGATTGCCGACGCTGTCACAGACATGGCTTGGCTTCGGCGGGGCCGCGCTCTCCGTCACGATGACCGTCCTCGTCGGTTATGGCCTCGAGCGCTGGCTCGGCCTCGTTAATCCGTCGGTCATCTTCCTGCTCCCCGTCGTGCTTTGCGCCGCGCGGCTGGGGATGTGGTCCGCGATCATCGCCGCGGTTCTGTCCTTTTTCGCCTGCGACTTCTTCTTTTTCGATCCGCGCTATGAACTCACCATTTCGCAGCCGCAGGAATTTCTTTCGCTCCTCGTCGCGCTGGCCGTCGCCGTCATAACCGGAATGCTCGCGAGCAAAATGCGCAATTATGCGCAAAACATGCGCCAGCGGTCGCAAGCCGTACAGTCGCTGTTCGAATTCTCGCGCAAGCTCTCCACGATCACGACGCTCGACGACATTCTCTGGGCGTCCGCGCTGCAAATTCAAAAAGCTGGCGAAGCGTCCTGCGTCATGATGCTGATCCCTGAAGAGGGCGGTTTAAAAGTGTCGGCGGCCTGGCCGCCGGTCGATCAGATGGACGCTGGCGAACTGGCCGCCGCCCGTTGGGCGCTGGAAAAATCCGAGCCCGCCGGATGGCGGACGGACACGCTGCCCAATGTGCGCTTCCAATTCCGGCCGCTCGCCACGGCGAGAGGGGTCGTCGCGGTTTGCGGGATCGAGCCCAAGACTCCCGAGGAGCCGCTCTCCGCCGCCGCGGAAAGCACGATCTCCTCGCTTATTGAACAGACGGCGATCGCGATCGATCGTTCGATGCTCGTCGGCGAATCGGTCAAGGCGGCGGCTTTGGAAGAAAATGAAAAATTGCGGACGATCCTGCTCTCCGCCCTCTCGCATGATCTGCGCACGCCATTGACCTCGATCACTGGGGCGGTGACGAGCCTGCGCGAGCTTGGCGAGAAGCTTTCGCTCGATGATCGAAAGGACCTTCTTCTGTCGATCGAAGAAGAGGCCGGTCGCCTGTCGCGCTTCATCGCCAATATGCTCGACATGTCGCGCATCGAATCGGGCGCGCTGTCGCCGCGCAGCGATCTCGTCGACGTGGCCGACGTGATCCGCAACGTCCTCGAACGATCCAAGAAGACGTTCTTGGGCAAGGACACGTCGATCAGCATCGCGCCCGACCTTCCGCCCATTCGAGGCGACGCCGCTCTCCTCGGCCAGGTTCTTTTCAACCTGATCGACAATGCGCATAAATACGGCGGTCCGACCGGCGCGATCGTTCACGCCCGGCGCGAAGGCGGCGATGTCGTGATCACCGTGACCGACGAGGGACCCGGCGTGAAACCGGCCGACCTCGAGCGCATCTTCGAGAAATTCTATCGCAGCGGGCGTATTGACGGCCGCAAGGCGGGCACCGGCCTCGGCCTCTCGATCTGCCGCGGGCTGGTCAGGGCCATGGGCGGAACCGTCATTGCGCAAAGCCCCGCCATCCGGCGTCGGGGAACGAGGATCATCATGCGCTTCCCGGCCATCAGCGAATCGAAACAGGGCGTGGCGGCATGAGCGACGCCAGCGTCCTTGTGGTCGACGATGAGCCCCAAATCCAGCGCGTGTTGCGGCCGTCGCTGACGGCCAGCGGCTATGAGGTGCGCGAAGCGGCGACAGGCAGAGAGGCGCTCTCGGCCCTATCCGACCATTCGCCCGACCTCATCATCCTCGATCTCGGCCTTCCCGACATGGACGGCAAGGAGGTGCTGAGAAGGCTGCGAATCCTCACGCGAACGCCGGTGATCGTGCTTTCGGCGCGCGACCGCGAATCAGAGAAGATCACGGCGCTTGACCTCGGCGCCGACGACTATGTCGAAAAGCCCTTCGCGATGGGAGAATTGCTGGCGCGTATGCGCACCGCCCTGCGACATTCGCAGAACGCTTCTTTGGAAGCCGAATGCGTCGGCGCCGACGGTCTCGTGGTGAATATTCCAAAGCGGATCGTGACAAGAAACGGCGCGCCGGCGAAACTGACGCCCAAGGAATTCGATCTTCTCGCCTTTCTCGCCCGACATGCCGACCGGCCGCTGACCCATCGCGAAATACTGAAGGCCGTATGGGGCCCGGCGCATCAAAACGACAGCCAAACTCTGCGGGTCTTCATTGGTCAGCTGAGAGCGAAGATCGAGGACAATGCCGCGGCGTCCACAATCATCGTCACCGAGCCCGGCGTGGGCTATCGGTTCATGACATCCGAATCATGACGTTTCACGGATGAATTTGAGATTGGCGCGCTTCTGACGGCGGCAGGCGCCGACCGCATCTTAATCGATGCTTGGATCGATCCCGGTCAGCGACAGGCCAAAAACGACGACGCAGAGCGCGAGCGCGACCGTGACTCCGACAAGCGGCGCGGCGAGGCCAGGGAGTATTTTGAGGAAGCGCATGAACTAGTTCGCCTGAGAAAGAGCTCGGTCTAAAGGGCGCCCCGTTAAAAGGGGGTTAGCCGCCTCCTGTCAAGCGGAAAGCGAAAGCGCCAACTAAAAAAGGGCGGCGTTCGGCTCGGCTTCGAGATCAATCCCCACGGTCCGGGATCGTTCACTTGCGGCGCCTCCGACGCCAGGACCCAAAAATCCAGGCGCCGGCGAGCAGCGCCACGAGATAGATGACCGCCATGCGCGCGATGTCCGGCAGCTGATCCGCGAGTTCCGGCCAGAAGAGAAACGCCAGGAGCGTGATGACGCCCGCCAGGAGAGCCGCCAGAAGCGCGTCGTAATCCATTGTCGCCGACCCTTCCCAACGCCGGCGCGACGAATGCATGCCGAAGCTGAGCGCCATCGCGCCGCGCCGCCTTAACCTTAAATAGGAACGCCAACCGAAAACAAGGTTCGACGATCCTGCGCGGCGCTCGGTCAAACGGAACGAATATGTAAGCTAAACATTAGCACTGCTGCAGCCCCCTTTGCGGCTGCGACCAAGGAGGCAATCGTGTCCAGGAAAATCATTGCTCTTGCGTTTGGCGCCGCTGCGGCGGCCGTCGCATCCTCGGCTTTCGCCGCCGATCTCGCTGTCGTTCCCCCGCCCCCGCCGCCGCAGGCCGCGATTGCGCCCGACCCGTTCGCCCCCGTGGTCGCCGTGGTCGCCCTGCCGTTCACCGTTGCAGGGGCCGTCGTCAACGTGCTCGCGCCGCCGCCCCCGCCGCCGGTCCTCGCGGCTTACTGATGGTTGCACCTAAATTCGTCGACCAGGCGTTTCGCGCGCTGGGGACTCCGATCGTCGAAACGCTCGTCGCGTCCTAACGCTCACGACCCTTGCCGCAGTGGCGACGCCATTGTGAAAATGGCGGCTGTCGCCGGCTCCAGACGCATTCATGAATCGTCGATTCATGAATGCGTTCTTGCTATTTGACTTGACGCGTCTGCTATGCCGAACCGGCATCGGCTCGGCGAAAAAATGCTTTATGCATGCGGCCAGCGGCGCTCCCGGAACCAGTTCCGATAATCCGACATTTTCGAGCGTTGGGCCGCCGGCGCATGGCGCGTGCAGGTCGCCGCCTCGGCGCTCCCGTCCTGCGCGCCCCATCTCAGTTCGACGCAGTCGTTGGGATTGTAACCCATCTCGAGGTCTTCGGCGCGATCGATCACGTCCTTGAGCGAAAGCGTCCAGGCGGAGCCGTCGCTGCGCGTATAGGAAAATGTGCGCGCCGCAAGTTCGCTCGCGAGCGCGCCTTGCAATTGCGCCTTTGCGCTGGCCGGACTTTGGCCGAATGGCATCGCGTAGCGCTCGCCGCGCCGCGCCACGCGGTCGGGATAGCCACGCACCACATCGATCGCGATCAGCAGGCGGAGATCCCGCGCCGGCGTCGAGAAATCCTCCCATGCGCCGGAGGTCGCGAAGATCGCCGCCCCGTCCGGCATCGACGCTTCGCCGCGCCCGCCGGTCTGGAACTTTCGACCGTTTTCGACCGCCGTCGCGCGCGTCTTCACCTGCTCTTCGAGCGCGGCGATCGCCGCCATCATCGCGCGCGTCGGATCGAGCGGCTCGGGCGACATCACCTCATCCATGCGATCATAAAAGTCCTCGGCGCTCAGCTGCGTTTGCTCCAATGAAAAATCGCCATACTCCGGGTTCTTAGCGATTTCAGAATTGGTGAGCGCACGCAACGCGCCGTTCTCCCGCACCACCGGCCGGAATCGCTTGAAGCCGGGGCTGCCGAGGGTCGCTTCATTGGCGAACAGGAAATTGCCGCGCCAGAACCGTTTGCGGGTGACAGTGCCATCCGGCTCGGCGTCGACCGCAAGAAAGACGCCCGCCCCGTCGGCCGATTGCGGCACGCGTTGCACGAGCATCATGACGTGCCCATAGGGATCGGCGTAGGCGGTTCCGGGACGCAGGGTCTCCTGCGTGAGCGGGATCGTGTAAAAATCGCTCTTGTCGCTGTTTGCCGGCGCCCGCACCGAACCGGAATGAACGACGTCGCCAATCGCCCGAAAATAGCCGGCGACGCCCGCCGGCCGTTTCGGGGCGGGCGGTTTAGCAGGCGCCGCTGTCGGCGTGGGCGCGCCCGGCTGCGCCTGTTGAGGCTGCGAGAACAGCTGCTGCAAGATGTTCGTGGGCGCCGCCGCGGGCGCGGGCGCCGGCGCGGCGGCGGCCGACGCCGTAACTTGCTCGGGCGGCGGCGCGGGCCGGCTCACCTCGGGGTGAAGAATATCGAACCGCTCATTGCATCTTGGCGCCGCGCCGCCGGCCCCGCGCGAGCAATTCGAATAGGCGAACGGCAAACCCATCTTGAAGGCGAAATAGGCGCGCAGGAAGTAAACGAAATCCGCGCAGTCGGGCTTTAGCGACAGGGTGAGACTGTCTTCGCCGGTTCCAAGATGATTGAACAGCGCATTGCGCGACGGATTGCGCAGCACCTCGTGCCACGTCTTCCATGACTGCTCCGCTTCGAGCGGCGCGTCGAAAAGCTTGGCGACCCACGCCGAATACAGATTCTCGGTCTCGCGGTCCCATTTGCCGCGCAGCGCCCAGACGGCGCCCTCCGTCGCGCGCGACGCCGACGTCTTTTGCGCGCTCACTTCGATTTGTCTGGTCATCGCGCCGCAGCCGGAGAAAATGCCGCCGCCCCCGAGCGTCGCGCGCCAGGCGCCGGCGGTCGGCGACGCAACCTCGGCGAACCAGACATAGGGCGGCCCGCCCCGCAATTGTCGCGATCTGGCGGCGACGCGTCCGTCAGGGGCGATCAGCGAAAGCTCGCCGTCGACCGGCCTCTCCGCGGCGACGAGAACCCGCAAGGGCGCGCCCTTCCACGGCGCCGCCGGCGACGCCAGCACCGCGATCTCAGACGATTCTTCGCAGCCGCCCGATGAAACCTGGGCCTGGGCCGCTGGCGATTGAAAAAAGAAGGCCAGAAATGCGCCTGCGACGGGCAGGGATGCAGCGAACCGGCGCGTTGAAAACATGATTGATCCCCCTGTTGGACCGCTCTCTCAATTCGTTTCCGTTAGAGAGTGTTTTCCAGGTTATGAAGTTGCCGGCATTCGGTCAGCGAACGTAAGAACCGGTTTTGCCCAACTTCCGGCTTTTTGGCGACCACGCAAACTGCAGCTGCATTTCTCTGGTCAAACCGATTTTCACGCTTGACGCCTCGCATGACGGCGTACGCGTTCGACCTCGAACGATTTGAGCCGGTGGACGTGGCGATTTAATGGACAGCGCTCACCGTCGGTCGCCCTGGAGGCCACAACAATATAACGCATTGATTTTATTGGCTGAAGTTTCTGAAGGCATACCGAACTTCTTGGCTCGCGCCAACTGCGGAGATTCTTGCAATGATTCAATCGTTTAGAACACCTATGCGTTACCTGCCCCGCCCTCGATAATACTCGCTAATGGCCTAAAGTTGCACTGTTCAGTTTCAGTCTCGAACCGTCTGCTGCACGCCCTTATCCTTAGACTTCGCCGGCGACGGCTCGAATGTTGTATTTGTTCTAGTGTCGTGCATCAACGAGTTACCGGACGAAATCTCGTAACTAACGATTCTGCCTGTTTTCGTTACTTGTTTTTCCGCAACTCACGTCCGCGTGAGTCGGCAGGCCGCAGCGCCGCAGGTAGGCGCACGCCACAAGCCGAACAGCAAGATTTGCCCTTTCTGCCAATCTGTTAGCTGTCTTCCACCCTATTTCCTTGACTTAACGCCCATAAATATAGACACTATGTCAGTTAGCGATCATTTAAGTGGTCATTATGCCAATTCGCTCGGGTCCCTCTCTCCCCCTGCCCGTCGCACGTGCGCTGCGCAAGCTGGGCAGCGACATTCGTGACGCGCGCCGCCGCCGCCGCATTCAAACAACGACGATGGCCGAACGCGCCTCGATCAGCCGGACAACCCTTGCCAAGGTCGAGCAAGGCGACCCCGGCGTTCAATTTGGAACCTATGCCACCGTTCTTTTTGTGCTCGGTCTGACCGACCGCGTCGCCGACCTCGCCGACATACGCTTCGATAAGACAGGGCTAGAACTCGAAGACGAACGCTTGCCGCAGCGCATCCGTCTGCATTCCACGCCGCGCGTCCGCAAGGACAAGGAGTGACGATGGATCGCGAAGCGTGCGTCTATCTCGATTTTCCAAGCGGCCCGGTTCTGGTGGGTCGTTTATGGTCACGCGTTCGTAAAGGGCGCGAGAGCGCGACATTCGAATATGACCGCGGCTGGTTGGCGCGCGCCGACCGCTTCACGCTTGAACCAGCGCTCATTCTTGCGCCCGGCCCTTACCACACCGGCGGTGACCGACCCATGTTCGGCGCGATCGGGGATTCCGCTCCAGATCGCTGGGGGCGGGTTTTGATGCGTCGTGCCGAACGAAAGGCTGCGGAGCGCGAAAATCGTGCGCCACGCACCTTATTCGAAATCGACTTCCTGCTCGATGTCGACGACGAAGTGCGCGCGGGCGCGCTACGGTTTGCCGAAACCGAAGGCGGGCCGTTCCTCGCCGAGCCGGGGAAATTCCGGATACCGCCCCTCGTCGAGCTTGGCCGCCTGTTCCGTGCGACGGAGCGCGTGATCAATGATGATGAAGACGAAGAAGACCTTCGCTTGCTCATCGCGCCAGGCTCATGCCTGGGCGGGGCGCGTCCCAAGGCTTCGGTGCGCGATCGCGACGGAACGCTCGCCATCGCCAAATTTCCGCACCGGGACGACAACGCCAACATCGTCCTGTGGGAAGGCGTTGCGCTGAGCCTCGCCGTGTCCGCCGGCATCGACGCGCCAGAATGGCGCATTGAAGCGGTCGGCACTTCCGCCGCGCTGATTCTCCGCCGCTTTGACCGAAACAACGGCATACGCATTCCGTTCCTTTCGGCGATGAGCATGCTGGGCGCGGCCGATAACGAGACCCACAGCTATCTCGAAATCGCGGAAGCCTTGCGCCAGTTCGGCGCATCGCCGAGCAAGTACCTCAAACAGCTGTGGCGTCGGATCGTGTTCAATGTCCTTATTTCAAATACGGACGATCACTTGCGCAACCATGGCTTCCTCTATGAAGGGCCTGGCGGATGGCGGCTATCGCCCGCCTATGACATGAATCCGGTTCCGGTCGATGTGAAGCCGCGCGTTCTTTCGACCTCCATCGACCCTGACGATCCCAGCGCATCGATGGAGCTTGCCTTCGCGGCAGCCGATTATTTTGGACTCAAGGAGAAACAGGCCCGCGCGATTTCTGCCGAGATCGCCGCCGCAGTTTCAGCGTGGCGCACGACAGCGGAGAAGATCGGCCTTGCCGGGGCGGAAATCGCGCGCATGGCCACGGCGTTCGAGCATCAAGATATTGAAAAAGCGCGCGGCTAAGCTGCGTCCTGCTTCAATGATATCTTCTGGCGCCGAGCAGCCCTCAAACTTGCATTCGAACTAAAAACGCGAGTCACTTCAATGAGGATTGCAATTCGCCAAATTGCCGGGAAGAGGGAAGTTTTGTCTAACTGGCTGAATAAATTGTAGAAATTGGCAGTGGCTGGGGGACCTGGATTCGAACCAAGATTAACGGAGTCAGAGTCCGCTGTTCTACCGTTGAACTATCCCCCAACGGCTCGGCAAGGCGCTTGCGCGAACGGCTGGTGACTTAGAGAGCGCCGCCGACGGTGTCAACAGTCGGGAGCCGTCGGCGCGCGACTCGCCCCGCGCGCCCTATGCTTTTCTTTGCCTTGAAGAACCCTTGCGGGCGGCGCGCTGATCCTGCATGAAGGAAATTTACGCCAGCGTCCTGGCGTTAGAATGTTCGCCGCTCCGCATTCGGCATGCGGCGCGAGGCGACGAAGCGGCTGCGTGGGATGGATCGAGTGCGGGAAACCGGTCTACCGTCTACGGCGTCGGCGCAGGCTGCGCCGCAGCTCCCTGTCGGTCCCGGCGTCGCTTCAGAAGCGCTCCGCATGCGCCAAACCTATGCCGCGCTCGACCTTGGCACCAACAACTGCCGGCTCCTGATCGCCCGCCCCGAGCGCCGGCCGCGCCGGCGCAGCAATGACTGTCTGCGCATCATCGACGCCTTTTCGCGCATTGTGCGGCTGGGAGAGGGGCTCGGCAAGGCGGGCCGGATCAGCGAAGCGGCGATCGAGCGCACCATCGCCGCGCTCGACGTCTGCCGCGAAAAGATGGAGACGCGCGGCGTCACCCGCGCGCGGCTGGTCGCCACCCAGGCCTGCCGCAGCGCCGCGAATGGCGACGAATTCGTCGAACGCGTGCGCGAACGCACCGGGCTTTGCCTCGACATCATCGATCGCGAAACCGAAGCGCGCTTCGCCGCCCGCGGTTGCGGCGCGCTCGCCGATCCCGCCGCCGAAAGCGTGCTGCTGTTCGACATCGGCGGCGGCTCCACCGAACTGGTTTGGCTCACCCGCGAGCGTCGCGACGATAACGGGGTTTACGCCTTTCGCGCCTGGACGTCGCTCGAACTCGGCGTGGTGACGCTCGCCGAGCATTTCGGCGGCCGCAGCGTTTCGGCCGAGACATTCGCGGCGATGGCGCAGCAGGCGCGCGAGAATCTCGCGCCCTTCGCGCAGCGGATGGAAAATGAGCGTCGATGCCCGCGCTTCCATCTTCTCGGCACGTCGGGCACCGTCACCACCCTGGCCGGCGTTCATCTCGGCCTTGAACGGTATAATCGCTGGCGCGTCGACGGCCTGTGGATGAGCGACGACGACGCGAGCCGGGCGATCATGCGGTTGAGGGCGATGAATTTCGAGGAGCGCGTCGCCAATGGCTGCATCGGGCCGCAGCGGGCCGATCTCGTCCTCGCCGGCTGCGCGATTTTCGAGGCGATTCGTGGGCTTTTCCCGGCGCCGCGGACCCGCATCGCCGACCGGGGTTTGCGGGAAGGCATGCTGCTCGAACTCATGGAGGCCGACGCGGCGCTGACGCGCGGCGCCACACGGCTCGACGATTGACGCTAAAGATCGGAAAGATAGGTTGCGGCGAATTCCGACGGCCGGGGGAGCGGATGACCGACGCAATGACCGAAGCGCGCCAAACTGGCGCCCGCCGCGAGACGGGGCGATGAGCGGACGCGGCCTATATCGGCCCTGCGTCGGCGTGCTGCTGCTCAATGCGCGGGGCCTCGCCTTCATCGGTCGGCGGCGCGCCAAGGGCGCCCATGACCAGACCCGCCCGCCCTATCTCTGGCAGATGCCGCAGGGCGGCATCGACGAGGGCGAAACGCCCTATGAGGCGGCGCTGCGCGAACTCTATGAAGAGACCAACGTCTCGAGCGCGGCGCTGCTCGCCGAAGCGCCGGACTGGCTCCGCTATGACCTCCCAAAGGGCTCCGACAATCGCTGGAGCGGCAAATATGTCGGGCAGACGCAGCGCTGGTTCGCGCTGCGCTTCACCGGCGAGGAAAGCGAGATCGACATTCACGCGCCGGGGGGCGGAAAGCATAAGCCGGAATTCGACGGCTGGCGCTGGGAAGAACTGTCGGCGCTCCCGGAGCTGATCGTGCCGTTCAAGCGCGGCGTTTATGAGCAAGTGGTGAAGGCGTTCTCGCCCCTGGTCGAGACGCGTTAAGCCGCGCGCAGGAGCCGCGCGGCGAAGAAGCCGTCGATGCCGGCCAGGCGCGGATTTTCGTTCGGCCAGTAATGCGGCAGGGTGCGCAGATCGCCGTCGCGATTGATGAATTCTTGCGGCGCGCCTTCGCTAGGCTCGATCGGCGTTCGGCGGAAATCCGGATTGCGGCGCAGGAAGGCGGCGATCTGCTGTTCGCCCTCTTCCGGCTCCAGCGAGCAGGTGCAATAGACGATGCGCCCGCCGGCGCGCGTCAGCAGCGCGGCGCGATTGAGCAGCTTGGTCTGCAGGGCCGCGAGCGTTTCGATGTCGCCCGGCTTCTTGGTCCAGGGAACGTCGGGATGGCGCCGGATTGTCCCGGTCGCCGAACAGGGCGCGTCGATCAGAATCGCGTCGAAAGGCTGCGCCTGATAGGCGGCGGCGTCGCCGACCGCGACTTCGGCGTGCAATTGCAAGCGGGCGAGATTGGCGGCGAGCAGTTTGAGCCGCTCGGCCGAACGGTCGAGCGCGACCACATGCGCGCTGGCGAGCGCCAGCTGCGCCGTCTTGCCGCCCGGCGCGGCGCACATGTCGAGCAGGCGCTCGTCGTGAAGCGGCGCGAGCAGCCGAACCGGCAGGGCGGCGGCCGCGTCCTGCACCCACCATTCGCCTTCGTCATAGCCTGGAAGATCGACGATCGGCGCATGGGTGCGCAGCCTCACCGAGCCCGTCGGCAGCGCGACGCCATCGAGCCGCCGCGCCCACCCTTGCGGATCGTCCTTGACCGAAATGTCGAGCGGCGGCTCAAGCATGTGCATGGCGGAGATCGCGCGCGCCGTTTCATCGCCGTAATGCTTGCGCCAGCGCAGCATCAGCCATGCCGGCGCGTCATGCTCGCCGCTTGCGGCGATCTCAAGGAATTCCTCTCGACGTCGCGCGAGATTGCGCAGCACGCCATTGACAAGGCCGCTGAAGGCGGCAGTCTTCGGTTCAAGACGGACCGCGCGCACGGCGAGATCGACGGCGGCATGATCGGCGGCGTCGAGAAACAGAATTTGCGCGGCGGCGGCGATGAGCAAGAATTCCAAGCGCGCAGCCTGACGCGGCAGTCCTTTTTCGAGGAGTTCGCCGAGCGCGTAGCGGATGACGCCCAACCGTCGCAGCGCCACGGTGACGATCGAGCGCGTCAGCGCCACGTCGCGCGCTTCGAGTCCGGAGAGTCGGCAAGGAACGGCATTGGCGGCGAAACATTCGTCGAGTCGATGTCCGCCCTGCACGATGTCGCCAATGATATTGGCTGCGGCGAGGCGCGCCGGCAGTCCGGGAATCTTCGCGGCTTCCGCTTCCCGCGCCGCCTCGGCGGGCACGAAGCCCTGCCGCGATCCCTGCCGCGAACCTTGGCGCGCAGGCGCGCGCGCCGATTTGGTCCGAGTGGAAAATGATCTACTGTCGCTGTCCGCCAAACGGCCTCTCCCTTAGCGAATCATAGCACAATAGGAGTCGCAGCGGGCGACGAATGCATGGAGAAGAGGCCGTGTCGAATGCGGAAGTCCCAATGAAATCGCCCGACCGGCGCGTGGCCTTGGCTCCAGCCGCGCAGCGCGCGTTGGCGGAAGCGGAATCGCGCCGTCGCGAGGCTGCGCAACGGGCTGCGCCGCCGGAAGAAGTCGGCGGGCGCGACGGACCTGACCCGGCGCGCTATGGCGACTGGGAAGTTAATGGAATCGCGAGCGATTTTTAGTTCTTCCGGGCGACCGACTCTTCTGGAGTTCATCGATATGAGACAACCATGCCTGCGGTCTAGCTTGTTTCTGTTTCTCGTCTTCTTCGTCGCGCGATTCGAACCGGCGCAGGCGCAGAGCCTCGATCTTTCGTCGAGCAAGATCGTCGACCTCAGCCATGCGTTTAACGCCGAAACCATTTATTGGCCGACCTCGCCGTCCGGTTTCGAACTCAGAGTTCTGCACAAGGGGCCGACCAAGGCGGGGTTCTTCTATTTCGCCAACGCCTTTTGTTCGCCGGAGCATGGCGGGACGCATCTCGACGCGCCGATGCATTTCGCCGAAGGCCGCTGGACAAACGCCGAAATTCCGGTCGAGCGCTTCGTCGGTCCGGCGATCGTCATCGATGTGGCGGCTAAAGCCGCGGCGAATCCGGACTATCTGTTGACGGTCGAAGACCTTTTGGCCTTTGAGGCGGCGAATGGCCGCATCCCGGACAAAGCCATCGTGTTGCTGCGCACCGGCTGGAGTTCGCGCTGGCCGGACAAGAAGGCGTATCTGGGCGACGACACGCCGGGCGACGCGACCCATCTCCATTTCCCCTCTTTCGGCCCGGAAGCGGCCGCCTGGCTCGCGAAGGAGCGCCGCCCGAATTTCATCGGCGTCGACACGGCGAGCGTCGACAACGGCCCGTCGCAGGATTTTATGGTGCATCGAATCATCGGCGCCGCGAATATCGGCGGTCTCGAAAATCTCACCAACCTCGACCAGTTGCCGCCGAAGGGCGCGATCGTCATCGCCCTGCCGATGAAAATCGAAAAGGGCTCCGGCGGGCCGGCGCGCATCATCGCGCTAATGCCGCGTTAGGCGGCATTCCCATTAGTCCCTTCGCGCGCAGGAAGGCGAGCGCCCGCGCCCAGGCGTCCTGGGCCGCTTCCGCGCGATAGCTTTCGCGATAGTCGGCGAAGAAGGCGTGCGGGGCGCCGTCATAGACGATGATCTCGGCGGGCGCCTGCGCCTGCTTGAGACGTTCGCGCATCGACTCGATCAGTTCGACTGGAATGCTCGGATCGGCGCCGCCGTAGAGGCCGAGCGTCGGCGTTTTCAGCTCGGCGGCGACGTCGATCGGCCAACGCGGATGCTCCGCCGTATGCGGCCCTTCGAGCCGGCCGTACCAGGGAATGCAGGCGCAAAGGCGCGGATTATGAACCGCATAGAGCCAGGCGATGCGCCCGCCCCAGCAGAATCCGGCGATGGCCGCGCGCGCGGGATCGCCCCCGCTGTCAGCGGCGCAGGCGAGCGCCTGATCGAAAATCGCCATTGTCTCGGCGTCTGGAACCCTGGCGACGATGGCGCGAATCGCCTCAATGTCCGGCGCCTTCCGCGGGTCGCCATAGCGGATCAGGAAGTCGGGCGCGATGGCGACAAAGCCGAGCTTGGCGAAGCGCCGCACGATGTCGCGGATATGCTCATGCAGTCCGAAAATTTCCTGCGCCACGAGAATGATGGGGAAATTCGCGCCGCTCCGGGGGCGGGCGACATAGGCCGGCGCGCCGCCTGGGAGCGTCGTCACGCCCGCCTCAAGTTCCGGCGCGTCGGTGACGATGGCGCCGGATGCGGGCGCGCCCGCCGCCTGGGCGAACCGGCCGGGATCGGTCGAAGACGCGGACATGATTCCTCCCGAAAAGCTGACATTGAGAATAGCCAACAAAGGCGCCTGCGTCGTCCAGCGGCTCGCGCCGCTAGACTTGCGCCGTCGGCGCGACTTCTCTTCGCACGCGAAACCGCGTATATCGCCGCACCGTAGCGACGGCACGAGCCGAAGGAGAAGAAACCACGCTCCTCTTCGCGCCTGGCCTAAGCGAGCGCCCGCCCGCGGCTTCAGAAGCAGCCACGGCGGGTCCGATCAAAGGAAACGTCCCATGACGCAGCGATCCGACGCCGGCCCTGCCTCCGGCGGCGATGGGACGCAGGTCCACGCCCATCAGGGGTCGGAGCGTGCCCGCGGCGGACTCGTCGGGCTGGTCATCGGCTCGATCGGCGTCGTTTACGGCGACATCGGCACGAGCCCGCTTTACGCCTTGCGCGAGTCGCTCGCGCACAGCGTCAAAGCCGATGTCGTGACTGAAGAGGCGGTTGTCGGCGCCATTTCGCTGTTGATCTTCGCGCTGATATTCACTGTAACGATCAAATATGTCGTCTTTCTCATGCGGGCGGACAACCGCGGCGAAGGCGGCATTCTCTCATTGATGGCGCTCGCGCAGTCCGCGCTCGGCGGAGGCTCCGCGCCGGTCTTTTTGCTCGGCGTCGCGGGCGCAGCGTTATTTTCTGGCGACGCCATCATCACGCCGGCTATTTCCGTGATGTCGGCCATCGAAGGCCTGGAGCTCGTCACGCATCGCTTCAGCGAATTCGTTCTGCCGATCACCATTTTCATCCTCGTCACCCTGTTTTGGGCGCAGAGCCACGGAACGGCGCTGGTCGCGGCCTTTTTCGGCCCGATCATGATTGTATTCTTCGTCAGCATCGCAGCGCTTGGCGCTTCGCACATCGCAGACGCGCCGCAAGTGCTGACCGCCTTCGACCCTCGCGTCGGCGTCAGCTTTCTCGTCCATCATGGATGGCTGGGCTTCACGGTGCTTGGGTCGGTTTTCCTTGGCGTGACCGGGGCCGAGGCGCTTTACGCCGATATGGGCCATTTCGGCCGCTTTCCCATTCGCTTCGCTTGGCTCGTTTTTGTGCTTCCGGCGCTATTGCTGAATTATCTTGGCCAGGGCGCTCTCATTCTCGCCCGTCCGGAGGCGATCGACAATCCTTTCTTTCTCATGGCCCCGGATTGGGGTCTGTTGCCGCTCGTCATTTTATCGACGCTCGCCACGGTCATCGCCAGTCAAGCGGTGATTACAGGCGCATTCTCGATCGTGAGACAAGCGATCCAGCTCGGACTCGTCCCCCGGTTAGAGATCACGCACACCTCCGCCTCCCAAGAAGGGCAAATCTATATCGGCCGCATCAACAGATTGTTGCTTGTCGGCGTTTTGCTGCTCGTGATCGCATTTAAGAGTTCATCCGCGTTGGCGTCCGCCTATGGCATCGCGGTCACCGGAACGATGGTGGTCACGACCGGACTCGCTTTCGTCGTGGTGTGGAAAAAATGGGGCTGGCCGCTCTGGGCGGCATTGTTGCTCGTTTCGGCCTTCCTCGTCGTCGACCTAGCGTTTCTCGCAGCGAACCTCATGAAGGTCAAAGACGGCGGCTGGGTGCCGCTCGCGCTTGGCGTTTGCGCGATGATCGTCATGTGGACATGGGTGCGCGGCACGCGGCTCCTCGCCGAAAAAACTCATCGCGACTCGATCCCAATCAGGGAGTTGATCGCGATGTTAACGAAGTCCAAGCCGACGCGCGTGCCGGGGACGGCTGTCTTTCTGACGAGCGATCCGGACGTCGCGCCCGCGGCGCTTCTGCACAATCTCAAGCACAACAAGGTTTTGCATGAACGCGTGCTGGTGATCTGCGTCAGGACCGAGGACCGGCCCCGGGTCGCGCCGCAAAACCGCTTCGAAATCGAAAAGCTGACCGACGACTTCTACCGGGCGACGCTGCACTATGGCTTCATGGAAAGTCCGCGCGTTCCGGCGGCGCTCGCCGCCATGCGCAAGGCCGGTTTCAAATATGACATCATGACCACGAGCTTCTTTTTGGGCCGGCGCTCTATCAAGGAGAGCCCCTCCTCGGAAATGCCCGTCTGGCAGGACAAGCTCTATGTCGCGCTCACCCGCCAGGCCGCCAACGCCACCGACTTCTTCTCGATCCCTTCCGATCGCGTCGTTGAACTTGGCGCGCAGGTGACGATCTAGCGCGCGCGAAAACAGTGGACGGGACAACGCCCAGGCACTAAGCAACGGCGGCCTCCATGGCGCGCGAGGGCCAACATCCGCTCCCGGCCGGTTAAAGAGGCGTTGTAAAGAATTGCGCCGCGTGACGAAGGACGTCTGTCGCTAATGCCCACCCGCATCGATGATCGTTTCGCCGCCCTCAAGAAGGACGGGCGCGCCGCCCTGGTGACCTTCGTGATGGCGGGCGACCCTGATCTCGCGACGTCGCTTGAGATTTTAAAGGGACTCCCCGCCGCCGGCGCCGATGTGATCGAAGTCGGCATGCCTTTCACCGATCCGATGGCGGACGGGCCAGCGATCCAGGCGGCAGGCCTGCGGGCGCTCAAGGCCGGGACCACGCTCAAGAAAACCTTGGAGCTGGTGGCCGACTTTCGCGCCGGCGACGACGCCACCCCCATCGTGCTGATGGGCTATTATAATCCGATCTATGTTTACGGCGTCGCCGACTTCCTGCGCGACGCTCAGGACGTCGGCGTCGACGGCCTCATCGTCGTCGACCTGCCGCCCGAGGAAGACGCCGAACTCTGCATTCCCGCCCGCGGCGCCGGGCTGAATTTCATCCGACTCGCGACGCCGACGACAGACGACAGACGGCTCCCCAAGGTGCTCGAAAACACGAGCGGCTTCGTCTATTATGTGTCGCTGACCGGCATCACCGGCGCGGCGCTCGCGGACTATGCCGGCGTCAGTCAGGCGGTCGCGCGCATCAAGCGACATACGGCATTGCCGATCGCCGTCGGCTTCGGCGTCAAGAATGCGGAAAACGCCGCCGAAATCGCCCGCAACGCCGATGGCGTCGTCGTCGGCACGGCGCTGGTTGAGGCGCTCAAGGCTTCGCTTGACGCGGGAGGCCTTGCCGGCCCGTCGAGCGTCAGCGCGGTGACCGGGCTCGTCGCGTCGATCGCCGAAGGCGTGCGCGACGCCCGTCCGCAACGCGGCGGCGTGATCGGCTGGCTGACGAGGCTCGTGTCATGAATTGGTATTCGAACGTCGTCCCGCCGAAGATCAAGGCGCTGATCAAGCGCGAGGCGCCTGAAAATCTCTGGGTGAAATGTCCCGAAAGCGGTCAGCTCGTCTTTCATAAGGACATCGAGGCCAACCTCTATGTCGTGCCCGGCTCGGGCTATCACATGCGTTGCCCGATCGGGACCAGGCTCGCCAATCTCTTCGACGGCGGCGAATGCGAACTGCTGGCGACGCCGGAAGCGCCGCTCGATCCGCTGAAGTTTCGCGACATCAAGCGCTATGTCGACAAGCTGAAGGAATATCGGGTCAAGACCGGCATGGCCGATGCGGTGATTCTCGCCTTTGGAAATCTCGAAGGCGCGCCCGTCACCGTCGCGGTTCAGGATTTCGAATTTCTCGGCGGCTCGCTCGGCATGGCGGCGGGCGAGGCGATCGTCGCCGGCTGCGAACATGCGCTCGCCAAGCGCTCGCCATTCATCATCTTCACCGCGTCGGGCGGCGCCCGCATGCAGGAGGGGATGTTCTCGCTCATGCAGATGCCGCGCACGACCATCGCCGTGCAGCGCCTGCGCGAGGCGCGCCTGCCCTATATCGTCGTGCTGACCAATCCGACGACCGGCGGCGTCACCGCCTCCTACGCCATGCTCGGCGACGTGCAGATCGCCGAGCCCGGCGCGATCATCGGCTTCGCCGGCGCGCGAGTCATCGAGCAGACGATCCGCGAGAAGCTTCCCGAAGGATTCCAGCGCGCCGAATATTTGCGCGACCACGGCATGGTCGACATGGTGGTGCCGCGTCAGGAGATGCGCGAAACGCTCGCGCGCCTGTGCGGCCTTTTGACCAAGTCGCCGCCGCGCCGCGCCGCCGCCTGAAGATTCGAGGACGCGGCCGCAATGGATCAGCACGACGCGATCCTGTCGCGACTGCTCACGCTCCATCCAAAGAAGATCGATCTGTCGCTCGGGCGCACGGAGCGGCTGCTCGCCGCGCTCGGACGCCCCGACCTCAGACTGCCGCCGATCATTCACGTCGCCGGCACCAACGGCAAAGGTTCGACGATCGCCTTTCTGCGCGCGATGCTCGAAGCCGCCGGCAAGCGCGTGCATGTCTACACGTCCCCTCACCTGCTTCGCTTCAATGAGCGCATCCGGCTTGGCGCCGAGGGCGGCGGCAAGCTTGTCGACGACGCCCAGCTGAACGCGGCGCTGGAGCGCTGCGAACAGGCCAATGCGGGCCAGCCGATCACCTTTTTCGAAATCACCACGGCGGCGGCATTTTCGCTTTTCGCCGAGGCGCCGGCCGACTGGCTGCTGCTCGAAACCGGGCTCGGCGGGCGCTATGACGCGACCAATGTCGTCGCTCAGCCCAGATGCGCCATCATCACCTCGATCTCCCTCGATCATCTCGAATTTCTCGGCGATACGGTCGAAAAGATCGCGCATGAGAAGGCCGGCATTCTCAAGAAGGGCGCGCCGGCGATCATCGGCTTTCAATCGGAGCCCGTGGCCAAGACGCTGGAGCGTGAGGCGCGACGCGTGGGCGCTCCGGCTTTTATCGCCGGTCGGGACTTTCACATCGCCAACGAGAACGGCCGGCTCGTCTATGAGGATGAGCGCGGTTTGCTCGATCTGCCGCTGCCGCGGCTCGCCGGGCGCCACCAGCATGAGAACGCCGCCGGCGCCATCGCGGCGCTGCGCGCCGTCGCGCCGGACATTCCGACGGCGGCGATCGAAGCCGGGCTAACGCGCGCCGAATGGCCAGCGCGGCTGCAGCGGCTGACGCGCGGCCACATTGTCGATCTCGCGCCGCCGGGCGCTGAAGTCTGGCTCGACGGCGGCCATAATGAAGACGGCGGCCGCGTCCTGGCCGAAGCGATGGCCGAGTTTCACGACAAGGCGCCACGTCCGCTGGCGCTTATCTGCGGCGCGCAGACCACCAAGGACGTTCGCGCGCTGCTTAAGCATTTCGTTGGACTGGCGCGCGAGGTCGTCGCCGTTCCGGTCGAGGGTGAACACAAGAGCTGGCCGCCGGACGAAGTGGCGCGCCTCGCCATGGCGGAAGGCATTCCCGGCGCCGCGGCGGGCGGCGTCGAGGAAGCTTTGGCGCTGCTCTCGTCGCGCCGTTTTGACGCGCCGCCGCGCGTGCTCATCGCCGGTTCGCTCTATCTCGCCGCCTCGGTGCTGGCCGCCAACGGCTCGCTGGTGGAATAGAGCGATGCGCGCCGCCCCGCGACATGCGCGTAACGCGACGACGCGGCGCGACTGGACTATAAGAGAAAATTCCGCAGGGCGGTTTTCCACAACCGGAGCCAAGACCTTATGACCTTGATGCTGGCGAGCGTTCTCTCCCGCGAGGAGGCGGAAGTCGCCCTCGCGCGCGGCGCCGACATCATCGACTGCAAGGCGCCCTCGCGCGGCGCGCTCGGCGCGCTGCCGCTGGACGCAATCGCCGAGATCGTCGGTTTCGTCGACGGGCGCCGGCCGGTCAGCGCCGTGGTCGAGCTTCCTCATGACGTCGCCCATGCGCTGCGTGACTTTGAGGAGGTCGTCGCCGCGGGCGTCGACTATGTGAAATTCGCTCTGCCGGCGACGCCCGACGCCGTCGAGATCATCGACGCGCTGGCGCCGCTGTCCGCGAGAACCCGGCTCGTCGCGGTGCTCTTCGCCGATCTCGGACCCGAATTCGACATTCTCGAACCGCTGGCCGGCGCCGGCTTTCACGGCGCGATGCTCGATACGGCGCATAAGGGCAAGGGCCGGCTGATCGATTATATGAGCGTCGGCGCGCTGTCCGATTTCGTCGCCAGCTGCCGCAATCTCGGTCTCGCCTCCGGACTTGCCGGCGCCTTGGAGCCGCCCGACGTGCCGCGTCTGCTCGTCACCGGCGTGGATGTGCTCGGCTTTCGCGGCGCTCTCTGTCTTCACGGCGAGCGCCGCGCCGCCATCGACGCAAGCGCCACGACGCTGATCCGCGATCTGATCCCTCTGGCGCGGGACGCGCATGCCGCGTTTCACGCCGAATGGGCGTTCCTCGGCCGCGGCTATATCGAACCGCCGGGCGCGAATGACACCGATTGCGTGTTTCTCAAGGATTATGTCGCGCCGGTCGAGATCGGCGCCTACGCTCATGAACACGGCCATACGCAGCGGGTGCGTTTCAACGTCGAAGCCGACGTGACGCGCGTCAACGGCTCCGACGACATGCGCTCGATCTTTTCCTATGACGTGATCATGGACGCGATCAAAATGATTCTCGCCGGCGGCCATATCGAGCTTGTCGAAACCATCGCCGAGCGACTGGCCGAAAGCGTGCTGTTGCATGAGCGCGTGCGATCGGTGACCGTGCAGGTCGAAAAGCTCGATGTCGCGCCCGGCGCCGTCGGGGTAAGGATCAGGCGCGCCCGCGCCCATGAGGAGGCGCGTCGCCTGCAGCCGGCGCCGATGCGCATCGATGCCGTCAAATAGCGCGCCGCTCGTCGTCAAACTCGGCGGCAGCCTGCATGCCTCGCCGGCGCTCGCCGATTGGCTTGCGGCGCTGAGACGCTACCCCGGGGCGCTGACGATCGTGCCGGGCGGCGGACCTTTCGCCGATTCGGTGCGCGCCGCGCAGCCGGTCATGCGCTATGACGACAAGACGGCGCACGCCATGGCGGTTCTCGCGATGGAGCAATACGCCTTGGCGCTGGCGAGCCGCGAGCCCGCGCTGGCGCTCGCCGCCTCGCTTGACGCGATCGAAGCGGCGCATGCGCGAGGGCGGATCGCCCTCTGGCGCGCAAGCGCCATGGTCGCAGACGCCGAGGACATTTCGCCCGCCTGGGACGTGACCTCCGACAGTCTCGCCGCCTGGCTTGCAACAAAAACCTGCGCCCGCGCATTGCTTCTGATCAAGAGCGTCGATGTCGGCGACGGCGCGCCGCTGAGCGAGATCATTCGCAAAGGCGTTGTCGATTGCGTGCTTCCGGATTATCTCCTTGGAACGCCGCTCTTCATCGCCGGCCCCTCGTCTCTCCCGCACGCCGCGGCGCGTCTCGCCGACGGCGTGACGCCGGGCGCAGCCGTCGCAATTTTTCCAACCCGGAAGTCCGCCTAATGACCAAAAAGAAAGTCGTCACGCCGCGCTGGGGTTGGGCGCTCACCGGATCGGGCCATTTTTTTACCGAATGTCTCGACATGATCCGCGCGCTCGATCAGGTCGATCTCTTCGTCAGCAAGGCGGCGGCCGAAGTCGTGCGCATGTATAAGCATGATCTGGCGCTGCCGGCGAATGTGCGCATCTTCAAGGACACGACGGCGAGCGCCGCGCCGGTCGGCAATTTCTATTATAATTTATACCACACGCTGGTGTTGGCGCCCGCGACCTCGAACACGGTGGCGAAATGCGTCGTCGGCATTTCCGACAATCTCGCCACGAATGTGTTCGCGCAGGCCGGCAAATGCCGGGTGCCGACCATCGTCTTCGCCTGCGACACCGCGCCCGAACTTGAAACGCGCGCCCCGAAGGGCATGGTGATGGTCTATCCGCGTCGGATCGATCTGCAGAACACCGACGCGCTCAAATCTTTCGAAGCGACACAAGTCGTCGAGAGCCTCGCGGCGCTGCAGGAGGCGGTGGAGCGTCGCCGCCGAGAAGTCGAGCCGCAACCTTAAACGAAAGCTCCGCATGAGCGAGCGCCTACTGTTCCTGACCGGCCATCTCGCTTTGCCGCGACTGGAGCGCATGGTCGCGAGCTTCGGCGACGCGGCGCGAGACTGGCGCATCCACGACATCGGCGTGAAGGTCGCGGCGCTGATGACCCAGGAAATCATCCAGCGGCGGCTGCCGCGGCCCGTTCACGCGGACCGTGTGATCCTGCCAGGCCGCTGTCGCGCCGATCTTTGCGCGCTGACCGACGATTTTGGCGTCGCCTTCGAACGGGGGCCTGAAGAGATCGCCGATCTTCCCGCCTATCTCGGCCGCGGCGGCGCGGCGCCGGATCTGTCGCGCTACGACATGCGGATTTTCGCCGAGATCGTCGACGCGTCGAAAATGAGCGTGGCGGATATCCTCGTCAAAGCGCGCGAACTCGTCGCCGGCGGCGCCGACGTGATCGATCTTGGCTGTCTGCCGGACACGCCTTTCGCTCATCTCGAGGAGACCATCGTGGCGCTTAAGGCCGAAGGCCTCAAGGTCAGCGTCGACTCGGCCGATGTCGCCGAACTTCAACGCGCGGCACAGGCCGGCGTCGATCACCTTCTCAGCCTCGATGAAGAAACGCTGTCGATCCTGCCGGACAAATCCCCCATCGTTCCGGTCCTGACGCCCCGGCCGCATGGCGATCTCGATTCGCTGCAGCGCGCCGCGCGGCGGGCGTGCGATCGCGGGATCGGCGCCATTCTCGATCCGATTCTCGATCCGATTCATTTCGGCTTCGCTCTTTCGATCGCCCGCTATGTCGAGCTTCGCGCCCGCGAGCCCGACGCCGAGATCATGATGGGCACCGGCAATCTCACCGAGCTGACCGACGCCGATTCCGCCGGCGTGACCGCGGCGATGCTCGGCATATGTTCCGAACTCGATATCCGCCACCTTCTCACCGTGCAGGTTTCGCCCCACACAAGGCGCACGCTGCAGGAGCACGACGCGGCGAGACGGTTGATGTTTGCGGCGCGCGCCGATCGCGCTTTGCCGAAAGGCTATAGCGACGCGCTGCTGCAGATTCACGACCGCAAGCCTTACGCCGCGACGCCGGAAGAAATCGCCGAGCTTGCGCGCGAATTGCGCGATGCTAATTTCCGCATAGAGACGACGCGGGATGGCGTTCACATCTATGCGAAAGGCTTCCACCATGTCGCCGCCGACGCCATGGCGCTCTTCCCGCATCTTGCCGTCGAACATGACGGCGCCCACGCCTTTTACCTTGGCGCGGAATTGACGAAGGCAGAACTCGCCTACAGGCTCGGCAAGCGCTATCGTCAGGATGAGCCGCTCGACTTCGGCGTCGCGACCGATATTAACGAAGAGGATGCGACCCGCTTCAAGGAAATGGGCCACACCATGCGCAAGGCGGGCGAAGGACCTGCGAAAGATGCCGCTGATACATGAATGCGTCGTCACGACGCTGTCGCCGGAAGGCCGACCTCATATCGCGCCGCTCGGATTGATCGAGGAATATGAGTATTGGATTGCGGCTCCGTTCCGTCCTTCCTCGACTCTGTTCAATCTCACGCATAATCCCAAAGCGACGGCCAGCTTCACCGACGACGCGCGCATTTTTGCCGGCCTCGTCGTCGGCCAGCGCAACTGGCCCCTTACCGACATCGAGGACTGGCCCGCGCCCCGCCTTTCCGCCGCGCTCGCGCACGCCGAACTCGTCGTCGCGCGCGTCGAGGAGCACGAACTGCGGCCGCGCTTCTTCTGCAAGGTGAGGCGGATCGAATCGCATCGCGCCTTTCTTGGCCTCAATCGCGCGCGCGCCGCTGTGCTTGAAGCGGCGATTCTTGCGACGCGACTTGACATGCTGCCGCGCGAGAAGATCGAAAGCGAACTGGCCTATCTTCAGATCGCCGTTGACAAAACCGCCGGCGAAGCCGAACGCGAAGCCTGGGACATGGTAATGGCGAAAATTAACGCGTATAAGGAGCGGGCGGAGGCCGCCGCGTCGCGTTAACGAACTTGGTATTGAGCTTCCTTCGATTCTAGGCATTCGCCGTAGAGGCGTGCAATGAAACGAATTGTCTGCGCGACGGCGGCGATCATCATTCTTTCGGCGTCGCAGGCCATTTGCGACGATGGATCAAAGAAGCCGGCCTCCACGTCAAGTTGGCTCGAAAGAATATCGGTCGACGGTTATTTGTCGGGAGGCGAGGTCATCAACTTCGCTCTTCCGTTCAATAAGATAAATTTCGGTCATCTCGAGACTGACCGGGCCAACTGGCCGCAATTTAATCAGGCAATCCTGAACGTCGCGCGGCCGCTCGACAAGAACGCGAGCAGTCTGGACTTCGGGTTTTCCTTCGTAGGAATGCTCGGCACAGACGCCCGCTACACTCAATTCCTGGGGCAAACCGAATACCTCATTCACGATCGCACCCAGCTCTCGATCGTCGAGGCCAATCTCAAGGCTCATCTTCCGATCCTGACCGAGGGCGGCGTCGACATTCAAGTCGGCGAGTTCGTCAGCTATAATGGCTTTGAAAAGCTCACAGCGAAGGACAATATTTTTTACACGCGCTCCTTTAGCGCCAATTTCGGTCCATTCGTCGACACGGGCGTCATGTCAATTATTCATGCAACGGACTGGCTCGATCTTTACGCGGGCCTTGTAACGGGCGTGGCCACCACAATCGGATGGCCGGGCGACAACAATAATTCGCCTTCGATTCATGCGGGCTTCAGCCTGAACCTGCTCGACGGCGATTTGTCGATCCTCGCCATTACGCATTCCGGACCGGAATATGCAAACGTCAAGGATCCTTTGCTGGTTGGTTGGCCGAACGGCGTAGTCGGCGGGATTCCTGCCGCTTGCGCTTGCAATCCGAATAATGCCTGGACCAGCTATAACAATCTAACGACTGTTTGGAACGCGACTAAGAATTTGAGCCTTGTCACTGACATTAGCTACTATCGCGACAGCGGCTCGTACCCGGTTTCAATTTTCGGATCTTTTTTTGACGAGTTTAACGCCCTTCCCATCGGTTTCGGACTCGATACTTCGCTCGTCCCCCAACACCCTCGCGGAGCCAATGCATATGGGATCGCGCAATATGCGACATACAAGGTCGACAATTCGGTCAGCCTCGGCGCGCGCATCGAATTTTGGCGCGACGCCAAAAATTTCTTCGCCGCCGCCTATCCGGGTTACTTCGACAACGTGAACTCCGGTCATGGTTTCCCTGCTCCTTCTGTGATCGTTCAGCCGCAGGGACAAGGGACGAGCTATCTGGCGATCACCGCAGGCGTCACCTTTTCGCAGAAGCTGACAGCCGTTCCGTATTTTTCAGGACTAATTGTAAGACCAGAATTTCGATGGGAGACTGCGGTAAATGATGCGGCGCCGTTCTTCGGGCCGAACGGCCCGAAGCGCACGCAGGGTCTCATATCGATGGACGTTATCGCGCCTTTCACCATCCAGTAATGCGCGCGCTACAGCAGCGCGAGCGCTGACGCCGGCGCGCAATTGGCGGCCCTTTCAGCCAGAGCCGGCGGCGCGGCGATCAACTCGGCGAAATCGATAAAGGCGCGGCTTTGCGCCTGCATGATACGCGCAGCGAGTTTGCGGCCGACGCCAGCGGCGACGATCGGCGCGTCGCAGGCAATTGCCTCGCGCGATTCGAGTAAAGCGAACTGATCTTCGATCGCCCGCAATTGCGCCCGCGCGAGATAATGCGCGAAGGCGCGCGATTGTGCGTCAGTGAGTTCCGCGGCGTCGCGCCCAGCGAGACGCGCAAGCCGCGCGCGCGACGCCGCAACCGTCTTGGGCCGCCCGTCCGCCGTCGGCGAAAGATCGGCGTCATTTTCGCCTTCAGGAAGATTGCCGAGCGCGCGCCGCACGTCAGCCATCGACGCGAAGGCCTCGTTGACGAGCGGCGTCCATCGTCCGGCGACCGGCGCTCGGGGCGCATAGGCTTGAGGCGCGCCGCGCGAAAAACCGGCGTAGACGAGTTCGCCACAGGCGAGGCGCTCGGCGTCGCTCGCGCCGAGCGCCGCGACTTGGCCGGCGCGGATCGGCGTGAGATCTGTCGTCGTCGATCCGATGTCGATGAACAGCGCATCGGCGCAATGACGCGAAACGAGTTCGGCGGAGGCGCGCCAATTGGCGGAAGCGACAGCGTCGACATTCGCGCCCACGTCGTCGCGCGAGATAAAGCCGCGTTCGCCGGCGTAGAAAGCAATGTCGGCGACTCCGATTTCGCGCGCGGCGATCGCGGCGACCGCAACGACCCCGCGCGCCCGACTTTCAAAGGCGTCGGAAAGCTCTGCCGTCATCGTCACGCGGTGACGCTCGGCCTCGCCGAGCGCCCCGCGCGCGTCGCGAAGCGCCTGCTCCAGGCTCGCGAGGCTCTCATGTGGGGCGCAGGCGATCTGGACGATCTGCGTCAAACGTCCGTCCTGCGATCGCGCCGCCTTCACATGCGCGCCGCCGATATCCCAGCCGATGACCGCCGCCACGCGCTTCTCCCAAAAGAAAAGGGGAGCCGCGCGGCTCCCCTTCCAACTCGAAGATCTCGCGCGATCTCAGTTCGGCGCGAAGGGGTGCTTGGCTTCGTTGCGCTTGGCGACGACTTCCGAGGCCTTCGGCTCGCCCTTGATGGCGCGCGCGATCGCTTCCTTCGTCGCCGTGTAGTTGAAGTCCTGGATCTTCTTGTCGTCCGAAGCGTCCCAGTGAATGAACACGCCGACCGAAATGAAAATGTCGTCGGCTTCGTCGACCGGGATCACGCCCTCGGCCACCGAATCCGCAACCGCCTTGGCCACGCCATGCTGCGCCGGGCCAAACATCTGCACCGCCTGCTTGGCGCCCTTGATCGTCACCTTGTTAAACAGGATCGTGTTGGGCTTGCACAGAAGGTTCGGCGCGACAACCGCGAGCAGCGTCGTGAAGCCGTCCTTGTTGTTGACCAGCGCATTGGCGAAAGCGAGCTCGGCCGCCGAACCGCGCGGACCCATGATCAGGTCGATATGCGCGACTTCATTGCCGTCGCCGACCAGCGACTCGCCGACCAGCATCTTGTTGATCACTGCCATATTTTTTCTCCCAAAATCCTAGCGCCTGAAGCGCCTCATGCACGTCGCGCGCGAGGGGCGCGCGGCGATGAGAAAGCGCCGCAAGCTTGCCGCTCGCGGCGCGGACTCAACCATTTTTGCGCCTGCTTGCCAAGGCGCGCGAAGGCGAGCGAAGGCGGCCCCCGGCGGGCCCGCGCGCGTCAGACGAGCTCGCGGGCCAACGCGAAAGCGTGACGGAAGTCGAGACAGAGCGGCTCGTCCGACGACGCCATCTTTTTGAAGAGGCCGGATTCAGCACCATATTTGACGTTGCCGATCGCCAAAGCGCCGATGCCGAGCGCTCCATGGGTCGAGATGACGGCGCCATTGTCATGCAGGCCGCATCCTTCGACGCCGAGCGGCGGCACGGCGTTGACGTCGGCGGCGATCAACAGATCCTTGGCGGCGGCGAGATCTTCCTTTGAAATCACCTGGACTCCGGCGCGCGCCGCGCAAAGCGCGATTTCATGCTGGCAGAGCAGCGTGCGCACCTGTTCGGGAGCGGAGCCGTCGGCGGGCGTGACCTTGATGTCGAAACGCTTGCACATTTCGTTGGCGAGTTTCGCGACGCGCTCGAGGCCGCTATAGCCGACGATCGTGACCTCTGCGCCTTCGAGCGCCGAAATGACCGCGGCGGAATAGCCGACGACGCCGGTCGCGCCGTAGATCACGACTTTCGAGCCCTTGAGTTCGCGCTGCTTCTTGTCGCGCAGAATTTTTTCGACGCAGGCGACCATCGCGCCGGCGGTGGTGAAGGAGCCATAGGGGTCGGCGAACAACGACACTTCGAAGGGCTTGAGCAGCGCTTTCTTGGCTGCGTCCATCATGTCAAGCGCGAGCACCGCGTCTCTGCCGGCGAAGAAAATGCCGGTGCGCAGCGCCGCCGACGGCGCCCGCGAGAACATCGCGTCCTGCACCAGCGCAGTGACCTCGTCGAGGGTGACATTGGTATAGGGGATCGCCGCGTCATAGCCGGCGTCGAGGGCCATATTTACGTCGAAGGGGCTCATATGCTTCAACGTGCTGAGCATGTGCAAAATCGCTTTGGCCATTGAATTTCCCCAACCTTTCCCTCTATTTGCGCTTCTTACGCGGCCCTCGGGCGACGCCGCCCGGCCGGAACGGCCTCCAGCCCGTTCATGAACGCGGTGAAGACGTGAGAAGCGGGGGCGCCTCTCACTTAAAGCTGCGATGAGGCTTAGAACTCAGAATGGCGCCCATGTCCAGAAAGGATTGCGGCGCTGCACAGCATTAATCGTCGCAGCGTCAGGGGAGACGCGGTCAAGTCGTGGCATTTCGATGGCGATCGCCATGAATTCATGGCAGATTGGGCGGCGCAGGGGCGAGTTGGCGTCGGCTCGAAACAACAGCCTGGAGAGCGTGCGGTCGCCATAGAATTTCCGCCTCGTTTTCGGGTCTGCGCACGGGGACGACATCGAATTGGAACTAATTGATAAAATTTATGAATGTTCGTTCGTGCCTGAGCTCTGGCCTGGGGTGCTGGACGCGCTCGCGGAATTAATCGAGGCGCGGGGCGGGTCGCTCTTCATCGGCAAAGGCCCGTCGACCTTCTGGTCCGCATCGGACGTCAACCGGGATCGAACCGAGCGCTGCGTTCGCGAAAACTGGCTCGCGCGCGGCACTTTCGCGGCGCGTCTGTTCGGCGCGCGCCATCCGGGGTTCCTGATCGAGGACGACGCCTACACGCGCGAAGAGCTTGAGGCCGAGCCGCTCTACAGAGACTTTCTCCGCCCGGGCGGCATGGGCTGGGGCGCCGCCACGGTGCTCCCGATTCCGACCGGCGAAAAGGCGATCCTGACCGTTAACCGTCTCTATGAGCGAGGCCCCGTCGAGAAGCATTTTATCGACAAACTCGACGCGCTGCGGCCGCATCTCGCGCGCGCCATCCTGATGTCCGCGCGCCTTGAGCTTGAACGCGCCCGCGCCGCCAGCGAGACGCTGGGGAAGCTTGGCATGCCCGCCATCGTGCTCGACGAGCGGGGGAAAGCCCTCGCGGCGAACGATCTGGTGAAATGTGTCGCCAACTTCGTCAGCTGGCTGGCGCGGGATCATGTCGCCCTGACCGACAAGGCCGCGGACCAGATGCTGCGGGACGCTCTCGATGCAATCGAATTCTCGCCGACGGCTGGCGTGCGGTCGTTTCCCGTGCGCGCGCCGGGCGGAGACGGAACCTTGGTCGCCCATGTGATTCCGATACGCCTCACCGCGCGAGACATTTTCGTGCGTTGCGCCGCGGCGCTGGTTCTAACGCCAATGGCCGCGCCGTCGGCGCCGCCGGTCGAACTTATTCAATCGCTTTTCGATCTCACCCCGGCGGAAGCGCGGGTCGCCCGCAATCTCGTCTCCGGCCAGTCGGTCGACCATATCGCGGATGCGTCAGGCGTGTCGCCGAACACGATCCGCACCCATGTGCGCTGCGTTCTGCAAAAAACCGGCTGTAACCGGCAGTCGGAAGTCGTGGCGCTGCTGTCGGGCGTTTCGCTGGTCCGTTCGCCCGGCGCGATTCCGGACATGAGTTGATCGGCTCACCAACATTGGGGATGCATTTGGGGAAACTCTAGGCATCGATCAAAGCAAAAATACATTTGAGAGGAGCGTTTATCATGACCTTGGCCTTGGAAAAGCGTGACGCCGAACAGACGGCTCCCAGCGCTCCAGCGCAGCCATCCGACGCAGAGTCGCAAACGTCCGGCCCCCCGCAAGGCCCGCTGTGGCCAATCCAGAAGCTTGCCTGGGTGTTCGCGATTTTCGCGCTGTTGATGATCGGCGGCCTGATATTCGCCTCTCTTTTCGGCGTGAGCCTCGAGGAAGCGGAGAAAACCGGCTTCGCCAAACACACGGTCTTGTTCTGGCGGATGGTCTCGGCGGTTTGGGCCGCGACGATTCTCGTCACGGCGGCGCTGTCGCTTTATGTCTCGACCCGAAGCGACCGCATCGACGAATGGTGGCGACTGTTTTGGACCTTCGGCTATATCGCGCTGCTCGTGCATCTCTATTGGGCGATCGTCGTCAACGCAGGCGGGAACTGGGACGAAATCTTCAACAGCCCCTTAGGAGTCGGAAAGCCCGAACATGTCGTCGATCATCCCAGGATGGACCTCATCCTCGCGGCGCTTTGGGGGATCGACGTCGCGCTGTCCTGGCTGGCGACGCCCGAAACCAAATTGTTGCGCTGGTATCGTTCGGCGCTCCATATATTTGTTTTCGGCGCATTCTTCGGCGCCGCCACGGCGGCAAAAACGACCTCGATCGCGCATGGCTTGGGCTATGGCCTCGTCGCTGTCGTGACCGGCGCCGCCGCTCTTCACCTGATCAGGGCCGAAGTTGACGAGAAATCGCTTTCCTGGGCGGTGTTCGTGCGTTTCTTTTGGCTGTTCAACAAATTCATCGCGCGCTGGGACAGCCTGCCGACGTTTCTCGCCGTTCTTAATCTCATTGCGGTGCGCGCTCGGCTTCGAGCGAGGAATCTCTACGGCGTGTCGCGCATCCCCGTTACGAATCACGATGGCGTTCGAAAAATCAGCGCGCCAAAGCCGGAATTCTTCGTCGAACGACAGACTGACGGCCTCTACGACGATCTCGACACGACGACGATGGGGTGCTCCAGCGAAAACGACATCGACCCGCTCAGCCCATCCGATTTCAACAAGAGCCATCCGGGCGCACGTTTCGGCCGCAACGTGCCTCTGAGCAAAGCGCATCCCGAAATCGACGCGCCGCTTTGCGAACCGAATCCCCGTCTCGTCAGCGACGTTCTGCTGGCGCGGCCCATCGACGAGCATGGCGCTTCCAAGGTCGCGCCCGCGGAGACGCTCAATCTCCTGGCCGGCGCATGGATTCAATTTCAAACGCATGACTGGTTCAATCATGGGACGCCGCGTTCGATCGACGACAACCCCATCGAATTCGACGTCGACACGCCGGATTGGCCGGACGCAAAGATGCGAATTCGCCGCACCCGCGCCGATCCGACCCGCGACCCGAATTGCGAGCGCGTCGCCGACGAGCCTCCAACCTATGTCAGCGCCGAAACGCATTGGTGGGACGCCTCTCAAATCTATGGCGGCGGCAAGAAGCTGGAGGCCGCCTATCGCGCTGGAACGGCGGGCAAGCTAAAAATCGATCCGAAGAACTATCGGCTCCCCATCGAAGGAGACGCAATCGCCGCCCTGCCAACGAGCTGGTGGGTCGGACTGGGGCTGATGCATGTGATCTTCACGCTCGAGCACAATGCGATTTGCGACTATTTGCACGAACAATATCCTGAATGGCGCAATCTCGAGAACGGCGGCGACGACCAGTATTTCCGGGTCGCCCGTCTGGTCAACAGCGCGCTGATGGCCAAAATCCACACGATCGAATGGACGCCGGCGATCATTGCGCACCCTGCCCTGCTGTTCATCATGCATGGCACCTGGTGGGGCGCCGCTCAGGAATTCATCACCCGCCATCTCGGGCGCATCAGCGAAGGCGAGTTGATCAGCGGCATCCCGGGGTCGCGCAAGGATCACTTCGGGGTGGATTTTTCCCTGACCGAGGAATTCGTTTCCGTCTACCGCATGCATCCGCTGTTGCCCGAAACCCTTGAGCTTCGTCGCCATGCGGACGACCAAAAGCTCCGCGAGATGAAATTCATCAGCGAGAGTGATGACGACCCAGACCTCGCGACCGGTCCGAAGGCGATGTCCAATGCTCAAGCCCGCGCGTCCTTCGCCGATATTCTGTACAGTTTCGGGATGGAGAATCCTGGCGCGCTCCAACTGCGGAACTTTCCCAACTGGATGCGCAGAATGCGCCGCAGACATGGTCCCAATATCGAGGAGTTCATCGATCTGGCCGCGATCGACATTCTGCGCGACCGCGAGCGTGGCGTGCCGCGCTATAACAGGTTCCGCGAACTCTTCGATTTGCCGCGCAAATCCTTCGAGCAAATGTCGAAGAAGCCGGAACTCGTCAAAGCGCTTCGGGAGGTTTATGGCCATCCCGACAAGGTCGATCTAATGGTCGGCATGTTTGCGGAAGAGCCGCCCGTGGGGTTCGGTTTCAGCGATACGGCGTTCCGAGTCTTCATTCTGATGGCTGGACGGCGCCTGAAGAGCGACCGCCTGTTCACCGATGATTACCGGCCAGAAATCTATACCCAGGCGGGGCTCAACTGGATCAACGATAACACAATGATAACCATATTGTTACGCCACTTCCCCGAGCTTACGCCCGCCTTGCGGGGCGTGGATAACGCCTTCGCGCCCTGGGGCAAGAAGCGGGCCGGCGCATAGCGGGCATTTTTCGCCCGTTGACGAATGCAGCGGTTGGAAACTATAAGGCGTGCGATCAGGGTTCGCCGGCGCGCCGAGCGAACCCTTGGCTTTTCTTCGCTTCATTAGGCGGCGCGGATTTGCGCGCCCCGGGGGCGATACGACTAACTGCAAAGGATAGACAATGTCCCGCCGTTGCGAGCTCACCGGAAAGGGCGTCCAGACCGGCCATCTCGTCAGCCACTCGAACCGGAAGACGAAGACCCGCTTCCTGCCCAATCTCGTCAATGTGACGCTCGCCTCGGAGGCCCTGGCGCGCTCGGTGCGGCTGCGCATTTCAGCGGCCGCGCTGCGTTCCGTCGAGCATCGCGGCGGACTTGACGCCTTCCTGCTCAAGGCCAAGAGCGAGGAGCTCTCGCAGAACGCCCGCGCGCTCAAGCGCGAGATCGAGAAGAAGCAGGCCGCGAGCGCCTGATCCATTTCTTCCCGCTTTTGAAAAGCCCCGCGCTTGATGGCGACGGGGCTTTTTTTGGCGCCATCATCCTTGTCGCAGAAAAAGGCGCGCATCCCTTCTCCCATAGGGAGAAGGTGGCGCGCGAAGCGCGACGGATGAGGGGAAAGCGCCTGACGCGAGGGAGCAACCCCTCACCCGAACCGGCTCCGCCGGGCCACCCTCTCCCAAGGGGAGAGGGAATGCGCGTCCGGAGTCTTCAAACGAAACTACCCCCGCATATCCGGCGGCGTCGCTTCCTCGGCGAGCCGCGCCAACGCCTCGTCGAGCGGCAACTGCGTCTGCGCCTGCGAGCCGAGCCGGCGCATCGAGATCGTGCGCTCGGCCGCCTCCTTCTTGCCGGCGACGAGCAGAACGGGGACCTTCGCCAGCGAATGTTCGCGCACCTTATAGGTGATCTTCTCGTTGCGCGCGTCGACCTCGACCGCAAGCCCGAGCTTGCGCGCCGCGGCGGCGACCTCATAGGCGTAATCGTCGGCGTCCTGCGTGATCGTGCAAATGACGATCTGCAGCGGCGACAGCCACAGCGGCAGATGCCCGGCGTAATGTTCGATCAGAATGCCGGTGAAGCGTTCGAGCGAGCCGAAAATCGCGCGATGGATCATCACCGGAGTCTTCTTGTCGCTGTCCGGCCCGATGTAATAGGCGCCAAAGCGCGACGGCAGGTTGAAGTCGACCTGCGTCGTGCCGCATTGCCATTCGCGGCCGATCGCGTCGCGCAGCGTATATTCGAACTTGGGGCCGTAGAACGCGCCCTCGCCGGGATTGATGCCCGTCTTGATGCGTCCGCCCGAGTGGGCTTCGATCTCGCTTAAGACGCGCCTCATGATTGCTTCCGCCTGATCCCAGGCTTCATCCGAACCGACGCGCTTCTCGGGCCGCGTCGAGAGCTTCACGACAACCTGTTCGAAGCCGAAATCCGAATAGGTCGAGAGAATGAGATCGTTGATCTTGAGACATTCCTCGGCCATCTGCTCTTCGGTGCAGAAGACATGCGCGTCGTCCTGCGTGAAGGCGCGCACGCGCAGCAAGCCATGCAGCGCGCCCGACGGCTCGTAGCGATGCACGATTCCGAATTCCGCCATGCGAAGCGGCAGATCCCGGTATGACTTCAGGCCATGCTTAAAGATCTGGATATGGCCCGGACAGTTCATCGGCTTGATCGCGTAAAGCCGGTCTTCGTCCGTCTGCTCGCGCGCGGGCTGCGAGACGAACATGTTCTCGCGGAACCATTCCCAATGGCCCGACGTCTCCCATAGCGTCTTGTCGAGAAGCAGCGGCGCGTTGACTTCCTCATAGTCGGCCTTCAGGCGCCGGCGCATGTAGGAGATGACGTTCTGGAACAGCTTCCAGCCCTTGGGGTGCCAGAAGATCGCGCCGGGACCTTCCTCCTGGAAATGGAAGAGGTCCATCTCGCGGCCCAAGCGACGGTGGTCGCGCCGCTCGGCTTCGTCCAGCCTGTGGAGATAGGCGTCGAGCGCCTCCTGCGTCGCCCAGGCGGTGCCGTAAATGCGCGACAGCATGGGATTATTGTGATCGCCGCGCCAATAGGCGCCGGCGACCTTCATCAGCTTAAAGGCCGTGCCGACCTTGCCGACCGACGGCATATGGGGGCCGCGACAAAGGTCGAGCCATTGGCCCTGCTTATAGATCGAGAGCGGTTCGTCGGATTTGATCGCGTCGATGAGCTCGCCCTTGAAAATCTCGCCCTTCGCCAAAAACCATTGCTTGGCGTCGTCGCGGCTCCAGACTTCGCGACTGATCTTGGCGTCGCGCGCGACGATTTCGCGCATTTTCTTTTCGATCGCCGGCAGATCTTCGAGCGTGAACGGCTCGGCGCGGAAGAAATCGTAATAGAAGCCGTTCTCGATCACGGGTCCGATCGTCACCTGCACGCCCGGATAAAGCTCTTGTACGGCTTCGGCGAGCACATGCGCGGCGTCATGGCGAATGAGTTCAAGCGCGCGCGGATCGTCGCGGGTAACGAACTCGATTTTCGCGTCGCGCTCGACCGGGCTCGCGAGATCGACAAGCGCGCCGTCGAGCGTCATGGCGACGCTACGCTTGGCGAGAGAGGGGGAGATGCTTTTGGCGATGTCGGCGCCCGAGACGCCGGGCTCGAACTGACGGGGGGCCCCGTCGGGGAATGTCACCACGACCATGCTGCTCTCCTGACGCGCTCAGTCGCCGACACCAATCGGCGTAAGTCGCTAGGGATGTACAGGCGTCTTCATAGCGCCGGCCGCGCATTGGCGCAATTGTCGCGGAGGAAGTCTTGCTTGAGCGAGAACGAAATGGCGCGCC
>Ga0233425_10000601_pt1 | contig 91385 bp, 86 predicted proteins | sample Watercolumn_Towu_2_FD_181712 | JGI IMG/M metagenome (GOLD analysis project Ga0233425, IMG submission 181712) | Freshwater microbial communities from Lake Towuti, South Sulawesi, Indonesia - Watercolumn_Towuti2014_140_MG | ecosystem: Environmental > Aquatic > Freshwater > Lake | place... | reverse complement strand
GGAGATCGGCGAGCGACTCCAGCACCAGGTCGAGGGCGGCGCGCACGCGCAGGGCATCCGCGTTGTCCTCGATATCCATCGAAGTGGCGCCCAGATGCAGGATCGGTCCGCCCAGGGGTGCCTGGGCGGCGAAGAGGCGCAGTTCGGCCATCAGGTCGTGCTGGATCTCGGCTTCGATCTCCAGGGCATGCGGCAGGTCGATCTCGTCCTGGTGGGCGCGCAGGTCGGCGATCTGTTCGGGGCTGACCAGGCCGAAGGCGGACTGGACTTCGGCCAGCGCCACCCAGAGTTGACGCCAGAGCAGGCGCTTGTTGGTCTCGCTCCACAGGCGGCGCATGGCGGGCGTGCCGTAGCGCCAGGTGAATGGAGAGAGGTAGGTGTCGTAGTCGGGCATACGCCTCCGCGGGTTTTCAGCTTCATTCAACATTATACATGCATGGACTCCAAACCTGCTGGCCTGGATGACCTGAAGGGGATCCGGTTGACAGGCTAGCCAATTGAGGTATAATCTGTATACCATCCACATAGATGGTATACAGATGGTAAGGAGATGACGCAGAGATGCCAGACACAGAAAAGATCACCATCAACATGAGCGCGGTCGACCTCGGAAAGATCGATCTGCTGGTCCAGGAAGGCCTGTATTCCAACCGGACCGACTTCATCCGCACCTCGATCCGCTCCCAGCTGGACAAGCACAACTTCGAGATCCAGCAGTCGGTGGCCCGCCACTCCTACGTGATCGGCGTGCTCTCCTACAACCGCGCCGACCTGGAAAAGCATCAAGCCAAAGGGGAAAAGATGCACATCACCGTGTTGGGTCTCCTGCTCCTGCAGGAAGACATCGATGCAAGCCTGGCCCGGGAGGTGATCGACTCCCTCCAGGTGCGCGGCATTTTCACCGCCTCTGAAGCCGTCAAATCCGCCCTGGCCGACCGGATGAACTGAGCGGATCCAATCCAAACGCTGGAGTTCCCCTTGCAGGCAACGCCCTCCTCCCCCACACCGAACGCATCCCAGCACTGGGCAGCCAGGTTTTTCACCATCTGGACCGGTCAGGCTTTCTCCCTGGTCGGATCGTCCCTGGTCCAGTTCGCCCTGATCTGGTGGCTGACCCAGAAGACCGGTTCCGCCACCATCCTGGCCACGGTCTCCCTGGTCGCCCTGCTGCCGCAGATCGTGCTCGGCCCCTTCGTCGGCGCCCTGGTGGACCGCTGGAACCGGCGCCTCATCATGATCGTGGCGGACTCGGGGATCGCGCTCGCTACGGGGATCCTGATGTATCTGTTCGCCACCGGCCAGGTCCAGGTCTGGCACATCTACGCCATCTCCCTGCTGCGCTCCCTGGGCGGCGCGTTCCACTACCCGTCCATGTCCGCATCCACCTCGCTGATGGTCCCGGAAAAACACCTGGCCCGGGTCGCGGGGGCGAACCAGCTTCTGCAGGGTCTGGTCACCATCTTCGCCCCGCCGCTGGGGGCGTTGTTGATCAGCATCATGCCCACACAGATTGTCCTGGCGATCGACATTGCCACGGCCATGCTGGCCGTGCTGCCTCTGTTCTTCATCTCCATCCCCCAGCCGGCGGCACAGGCAGCGCAGGCGAATGGCAGTGCACCAAAAACATCCTACTGGCAGGACCTGCGCGCCGGGCTCCTGTATGTCGTCCAATGGCCCGGCCTGTTCGGGGTCATCCTGCTGGCCATGATGCTCAACTTCCTGCTCAGCCCGAGTTCCTCGCTGCTACCTCTTTTGATCATGCGTGAGTTCGGCGGCGGCGCGCAGGAACTGGCCTGGGCGGAATCCGCCTTCGGCATCGGCATCATCCTGGGAGGCATCACATTAAGCGCCTGGGGCGGCTTCAAACGCCGGATCATCACCTCCTTTTCCGGGGTGATCGGCATCGGCGTCGGCGTCATACTCACCGGTCTTGCCCCGGCAGGATTCTTCTGGCTGATCCTGGCAGCCAACTTCGTGCTCGGGTTCACGCAGGTCTTCGCCAATGGCCCGCTAAGTGCCATCTTCCAATCCACCATTGCCCACGAGATGCAGGGACGCGTCTTCTCCCTGATCAACGCCGGGGCGACGGCCATGATGCCGCTCAGCCTGCTGGTGGCCGGGCCGGTGGCGGATGCCCTGGGCATCCGGGTATGGTATATTTTTGGCGGCGCGGTCTGCATCCTGATGACGGTCGTCGCTCTCTTCATCCCCGCCATCGTGGACATCGAGAAGAACAAGCACGCTCCTGCAGCGCTCGGGAGCGCCGAACCGGCAGCCTGATAACAGAAAGCCAAGATGGAAATAAATAAAAACCGGGCTCCTTGCGGAGCCCGGTGTCGGTTGCAATGCCGATCACAGTTTAGGGGACCAGGATGACGTTCGCAGCCTGCAGACCCTTGGGGCCCTGCTCGACCGAAAACTCAACCTTCTGGTTCTCTTCCAGGCGCTTGTAGCCTTCCATCTGGATGGCTGAGAAATGGACGAAAACATCTTCGCCATCCTCGCGGCCGATGAAGCCGTAGCCCTTGGTGGAATTGAACCACTTGACCGTACCGACAAACCGTTCGTCTGACATCTTTCCTTCTCCTTACAAAAAGTTTCGCGCCCGACAGCCAAACTTTCGGCGAGCCTGGCGCATGCGGGCGTAAGATTATCACGGATGGGAATGAGTGTCAAGGCAAAATCAACGCGACTTTATCCGATTTCAGCGCTAACGGGCTCGATCCGGGAGGGAAGCGAACCTCAGGCTTGCCCGCCATGCCGCAGCGGCCGCTACGACAACATCCCGAGTCTTGGCCGGTATCGCAATGATTCTGCCCGGGCGAGCGGGCATCCAGCCCGCATCGCCCCCACCGGCCCTCGCAGCGCCGGTGCAGCAGCTACGACAACATGCTTATTCTTGGTCGATATTGCAAAGCTTCTGCCAACTGCGTCGGCTGGATGCGCTCACTCCCGGCCAGATCGGCGATCGTGCGCGCCAGCTTGAGCACGCGGTGATAGCCGCGCGCCGAGAGCTGCAGCTGGTTCATGGCAGCCTTCATCAACGCCTGCCCGCTCTCGTCCAGCGTACAGTGCTGGCGGATCTCCCCGGGCCCCATTTCGGCGTTGCAAGCCAGGGCGGAGCTGCTTCCCTCCAGACCCTCCGGCACGAACCGGCCGCGCTGGAGCCGCCGGGCCGCCTCGACCCGGGCACGGATCAGCGCCGACGGGTCCCCGGTGCGTTCTCCGGATAATTTCTCATATTCGACGCGTGGCACTTCGATATGGATGTCGATCCGGTCCAGCAGCGGACCCGAGATGCGCTTCTGGTATTTCGTCACCACCATGGACGAGCAGGTGCAGGGCCTGACCGGGTCGTTGTAGTAGCCGCACGGGCAGGGGTTCATCGCCGCCACGAGCTGGAAATTGGCCGGGAAGGTCAGCGAACCCTGCGCCCGGCTGATGGTGACCCGCTTGTCCTCCAGCGGTTGGCGCAGCACTTCGAGCACGCGCATGCCGAACTCGGGCAGTTCGTCCAGGAACAGCACGCCGCGGTGCGCCAGGGAGATCTCGCCCGGATGCGGCCAGTTGCCTCCCCCGACCAGGCCGGCATGGCTGATGGTATGGTGCGGGGAACGGAAGGGGCGGCTCTGGATCAGGGGCATCCCCGCCGGCAGCTGGTCGGCGACGGAATAGATGCGCGTCACGTCGAGCGCCTCGTCGATGGTCATCTGCGGCAGGATGCCCGGCAGGGCGCGCGCCAGCAGGGTCTTGCCCGCCCCGGGCGGGCCGATCATCAGCACGTTGTGCCCGCCGGCGGCGGCCACCTCGAAGGCCCGCTTGACGTGTTCCTGGCCCTTGATCTCGCAAAAATCGGTCAACGCCGGGCCTGCTTCGGCAGCCGTCCCCGCCTGCGGCTGGGCCTCGATCCGCTTCCGGCCGGCCAGGTGGTGATACAGCTGGGCCAGCGATTCGACCGGGAGCACCTCCAGCCCGGGGATCAGCGCCGCTTCGGCCGCATCCACCGCCGGAACCACCAGGCGCTTGAAGCCGTTCTGACGGGCGGTGGCGGCCATCGGCAGGACGCCGCGTGCATGCCGCACACTGCCGTCCAGGGACAGCTCGCCGACCACCATCGTCCCCTCCACGGCCTCGGCGGGCAGCATGCCGGCATACAGCAGAACACCCAGGGCGATCGGCAGGTCGTAGGCCGGGCCCTCCTTGCGCACCGCGGCGGGCGCCAGGTTGACCACCAGACGCTTGCGCGGGAAGGGCACGCCGGCATTGCGCACCGCCGCCTGGACGCGCTCGCGGCTCTCCTGCACGGCCGCATCCGGCAGGCCGACCACGGTCATGCCCGGGAACCCCTGGGTGTAGTCGACTTCGACCTCGACCACGACCCCGTCCAAACCCAAAATGGCGCACGAATGGACGCGTGCTAGCATGGAATTCCTGTCATATCTGCATGCTCTTTTTTCATCTCCCGCCTCGGTCAGAATGATTCGCCGGCCAGGTCCGGATTCACACCCCGGCGTATGCCAGGTCTCCCGCCGCCGGCAGTCCGCCGGCGGAGCGTGCGGTCCGCACCGCGCGCAGGATGGCCTGCGTCATGGCTTCGGCGGCAAAGGAGCCGACCACGGTCACGTCGGCGGCCTTCTCCCCGGTCGCCAGGGCGAAGATCGTGTCCCCGTCCAGCATGGTGTGCGCCGGGCGGACGGCGCGTGCCAGCCCGTCCTGGGCCATCTGGGCCACCTTGGTGGCCTCGGCCTTGGTCAGGCGGGCGTTGGTCGCCACGGCGCCGATGACGGTATTGCTCTTCGTGGCAAAGCCCAGCACCGTCCGGCCGGCAAAGGAGCGCATGACCTGCAGCGTATCGGCGAACTGCCCCTCCCCGCCCAGCCGCACCGGACCCACTTTCGCCGGGCGCGTCCCGGCCACGATCTGACCGCTGGCCGGGTCGATCACATCCCCGAAGGCGTTCACCGCCACGATGGCGGCGACGACCAGCCCGGCGCCGATCTCCAGGCTGGCGGTCCCCAGGCCGGCCTTCATCGCCCCGGCCGGGCCGAAGATCTTGCCCACGCTCGCCCCGCTCCCCGCGCCGACGTTGCCTTCCGCCACCGGGCCGGAGCCGGCCGAGCGGGCGGCTTCGTAGCCCATCGCCAGGTCCGGGCGGCGGTCGGCGCGGCCCAGGCCCAGGTCGAACAGGATCGCCGCCGGGACGATCGGCACGCGCGCCACGCCGGTATCGAAGCCGATCTTCTGTTCCTCCAGGTATTTGACCACGCCGGAGGCGGCGTCCAGCCCGAAGGCCGAGCCGCCCGCCAGCAGGACGGCATGCACCCGGTCGACCAGGTTGACCGGGTCGAGCAGGTCGGTCTCGCGCGTCCCCGGGGCGCTGCCGCGCACGTCCACGCCAGCCACCGCCCCCTTGCGGCACAGGATGACCGTGCAGCCGGTTAGCGCTTCGTCTTCCTGCGCCTGCCCGACCTCGATCCCGCGCACATCCGTGATGGCGTTGTGCCGCTTCATGCCTTGAGCGCCTCCATCAGGCTCTTCAGTTCCGCCCAGTCCTCGGCGTCCAGCCAGACACCGACGTTGTAGAACTCGACGGCATAAAAACCGTCCTCGTCCGGGCTGGCGGTCTTGAATTCGGCGGCATACTCACGAAATTCCACCCATTCCTCGGCAAAGAAATGCAGGGTGACATTGTTCAGTTCGAGATGGTAGGTGGTCTCCCCATCCGGTTCATCCACCTTCCAGACCAGGAAATTCTCGGTCTCGGCCAGGGTGATGGTTTTCAGTTCAGGTTCATTCTTCGTCATTTTGACTCCTTTTCTTTAGAAGAATTATACGGTTTTCGGGGAGGGACCGCAAATGGCAGCGGATCAAGCCTTCTTCCGGCCGGTCGGTTTTTTGGCCTGCGGATCCCGTTTCTGCGTCCGTTCGGTCCGGCGGGCCTTCCACCGGTCGACCAGTTTCTGGATCCATTTCGGTAGCGGAGGCGGATCGGAGCTTTCCTCCTCCGCCGGCCAGGGGTCGCGGTCCATCATCTTGCGCGTGGTGTACTGGACGATCAGCTGCAGGGTCGCCAGCAGCGGCGCGGCCAGGATCACGCCCAGCACGCCCAGCAGGTTGGCGGCGAGCACGGCGGCGATCAGCACGGCTGCCGGATGCACCTTGAGGTTGCGTGCCATGATGCGCGGGATGACCAGGTTGTTGTAGACCTGGTCGATCAGCACGCCGATGCCCAGCACCAGGATGGTGTACGCCAGCGGCGTCAGGCCGAAAATATTGCTTGGCTGGAAATAGGTCAGCAGGATGATCGTCACCCAGGTGATCGCCGGACCGATGTAGGGCAGGAAATTGGCAAATCCGGCGATCAACGCCACCCCGACGGCGTTGCGGACCCCCAGCCCGGCCATCACCATCGAATAGATGATGATCGTGGAGAGGATGACGATCATCTGGCCGCGCAGATAGGCATTCCAGATGCGCGCCAGCTTCCGGGTCAGGCGGCGGATGTCGTCCGCATAGCCCGGGATGTCGATCTGGATGATCTGGTTGCGCAGCCCGCCGCTTTCATAAAGGAAGAAGTAGGAGATGATCACGACGAAGATCGTCCAGCCGACCGTGGCCGCCGCGCTGCCGGCCAGGCTGCCGACCATGCTGCCTGCCCGGCCCAGGACCGGTTCGATGATCGAGAGCACCTGCTGCCCGGCGGAAGCCCATTCCAGGGTGGACAGGTCCAGCGAGAATGGCCCCAGGGTGATGACCTTCTGCGACAGTTCGTCGATGAAGCCGGGGATCTTGTCGATGTTGTTCTGCACCCCGCTGATCAGGTTGCCGATCTGCCCGATCAGGCCGACCCCGCCCCAGGTCAGCAGGGCCAGCAGGATGACGACCAGTACAAGATAAATGATGCTCACGGCCGCGCGCCAGGAAAGTCCCAGCTTGCGGTTCATCCACGAAGCCAGGGGATGCAGCAGGTAGGACAGCACAAAGGCCATCAGGATCGGAATGATGACCGTATGGAAGCGCACCACCAGCGCGCCCAGGACGACGATGATCGTCAGGGCGACCACCAGCTTGGTGATCGCGTTCCAACGCGGCGAAGTAAGGTTCCTTTCTTCAGACATACAACCCTCCAGGGAGGCCGGAACGGCCCAACAGGATTTTACACGAAATACGGGCAATCCAGCAGGGAGTTGCAGGAATTCGGCCCCGGAAACGCTATAATCGCTGCATGCCGAAACGACTGTCCCTGCTCTTGATCCTCGTTCTGCTCCTGACCGCATCCGCCTGCCGGCCCGTCCGCGACCCGCAAGCCTACCAAGTGATCGCCCATCCGGATGGCAGCCTGTACGCGGGCGACCAGGTCAGCTTCGAGATCGTCGCCGGGTCGGATGTGACGGAAAGGCAGACCGAGATCCGCGTCGCGTTCGGGGACCAGGTCCTGGGCACCAACCCGGTCGGCGCATACGGGATCGGGCAGCGCCGGCAGGCCACCTTCTGGTGGGTCTGGGACACGCGCCCGCTCGACCCCGGCCGCTACACACTGACCTTCACCAGCCTGCCCGAAGGCAGCAGCTGGACGGAATCCTTCACCCTTCGATCCCCGGAGCGCATGCCGGAGTCGCAAAGGAATGCCACCTGGGCTTCGACGACGAGCGCCTGCTGTGACCTCTATTACATCACCGGAACGGATGCCGAACGTGACCTGGCGCTGCTCAGCCGGCTGGCCGATGAAGCCGCTGCCTTCGCCGCCGCGCAACTGGGAGCCGGACCGGGCGAGCGCGTGCCGGTCTATCTCATGCCCCGCGTGATCGGGCATGGCGGCTTCAGCTGGGGCGGCCTGTACGTTTCCTACCTGGACGGCAACTATGTCGGCAATCAGATGGAGATCCTGCTCAAGCATGAGTTCAGCCATCATTACGACACGCTGCTCGGAGGCGAATACCTGCCCCCGCTCTTCCAGGAAGGCCTGGCGGTCTATCTCAGCGGCGGGCACTTCAAGCCGGAACCCATCCCGCAGCGGGCGGCTGCCCTGCTCGACCTGGGCTGGTACATCCCCCTGCCGGAGCTGGCCGCCGACTTCTACAACCAGCAGCACGACATCGGCTACCTGGAAGCCGGCGCCCTGGTCCAGTACCTGGTCGAGAGTTATGGCTGGGGGGCCTTCAACGAGTTCTACCGGACCATCGACCTGCCGTCCGACGAACTGCCCGCCCAGGCGATCGATTCGGCCTTGCAGGCGAATTTCGGGCTGACCCTCTCCGGGCTGGAGAGCGCCTACCTGGCCTACCTGGATACGCAGCGCGTGGAGGCGGACGTCGTCACCGACCTGCGCCTGACCGTCGCGCTGTACGACACGGTCCGACGCTACCAGTCCGCCCTCGACCCGTCCGCCTTTTACCTGACCGCCTGGCTCCCGGACGGGACTCAAATGCGCCAGCGCGGCATCCTCGCCGACCTGGTCCGCCATCCGGAGCGCCCGGTCAACCGCCTGCTCGAAACGCTGCTGCGCCAGGCCGGGGATCAGCTCTTCGCCGGCGACTATCCCCGGGCAGAAAAGACCCTGCTCTGGACGAACCGGCTCCTGGACATTCTCGAATCATAAAAGCGGCGGCAGGGTACCCTGCCGCCGCCTGATCTATCGCAGCCTGTCTACTGGCAGACGCCGCCCAGCATCCGCCCGATGAGGTTGAAGGGGAACATGCACCAGCGCGCCCCGGTCGCATCCGCATCGACCCAGACGAAGGTCAGGATGCAGCCCAGGATCAGGCACAACACGACCGCAATGATGACGATCAGGACGACCTTGCTGCCGCCTTTCCTGGCCGGCTTCGCCGCGGGAGCCGGTCCGGCCGGGACCTGGCCCGAGTAGGCCGGCGCGGCGGGAGCTTCCGCCTTCTTCACCGGTGCGACGGTCCTGGGTGCCTTGGCCGAGGAGACCACGGTGGCGTTCGGATCCATCGCGGCTTCATACAGCATGGAGATGTTCTCGCCCAGGGAGAGATTGTCGCCCGGATTGAGCACCTTGCTTGAGGTCAGACGCTGGTTGTTGACGAAGGTCCCGTTCGTCGAGCCCAGGTCTTCGACCACGTAGGTGTTGCCATGCAAAGTCAGCTTGCAGTGCTTGCGTGAGATCTCGGCATCGTTGATCGAGATGGCATTGCTGACATCCCGGCCGATGATCACTTCGGCGGCTTCGAGGGGATACGACCTGCCTGCGTTCGGACCCGTACGGACGACCAGTTGAAATTGAGCCATTGTTCCTCCTGAGGATCGCGGTGAAATCTTTTCCTAGTGTACAAAATAAAATTGGAAATGTCAATTCGCCCGTTCGAGCAATTCAAGTCAGGATCCGATCGCGGAGAAAACGCGCCGGTACAGATCCGATTCGAGCATCAGGTCCGGGTCGCAGCGTTTCTTGAGCGCCTTGAATTTCCGGACCGCTTCCGGCCCGAGGAAACGCAGGGCGCTGTCCGGGCTGGTCTCGCTGTTCTTGGCGAAATAGAACCGGCCGCCGGCATCCAGCACGATGCGGTCGAAATCCTGCAGCAGGGCGGATAACCTGCCCCGGTTGGCATCGGTGACCTTGAAATCGAGGGCCAGCGAGAAGCCGTCGACCGCGTGGGACAGCAGGAAGGCATCCGGGCGGTGGCGCTTGGTCACGCCCAGGTACGAGGGAACGCCCCGGCGCAGTGACAGGCGCAGCATCTCGCTCCAGGCCTCCTGGGCGGTCTCCTGCGGCAGGAAGGACTGGTACTGGACCAGGCCGCCGCGCCCGTAGGCGCGCTCCCAATTCGGGATGTAGTCGAGCAGGAAGTGGAAGGCGGCATGCGCCTGGCGGTAGGACCGGTTCCGGCCGGCATGGTACTTGAGCGTGTCGACCAGCGTCCAGGCCAGGTTGTTCGAAAAGGGGGCCATGAAATGGTGCAGGACGGACTTGGGCACGATGCCGAAGAATTTGTCGGGCAGGGTCTGGTACTCCACCTGCAGCGTCTTTTTGGCCTGCGGGTCCTCCCCCGGGCCGACATAATCGGCAGTATGCAGCTGGCCGCGGCCCAGGCCGCGCCCGCCGGCGGTCGGATCCAGCCAGCCGACGGTGTAATCGTGCTCCGGGGCGGCTTTCAGGATCTGCTCGAGATGGACCTCCAGGTTCGGCACCCGCCAGGCGCGCACATCCAGCAGCCCGGAATGGACCCTGTGCAGCTGCAGGGTGATCGAGGTGAAGATGCCCAGCATCCCCAGACCGCCGATCATCGCCCGGAACAGGTCGCCGTTCTTGCGCGGGGAGCAGGTCACCTGCGCCCCGGTGGGCAGCAGCGCGGTGAACTCGACCACATGTTCGCCGATCGTCCCCTTGCGGAAATTGTTCTTGCCGTGGATGTTCATCCCCAGGCAGCCCCCGAGGGTGGTGGTCATCGTCCCGGAGACGACCGGCGGCCACCAGCCATCCGGCAGACAGCGCTGCCAGAGCTGCCGCAGCGTCACTCCGGGCTGGACCGTCACCAGGCCGGACTGCGCATCCCAGGACAGGATGCGGTCCATCCCGCTCAGGTCGAGCACGATCCCGCCTCCGTTCAGGGCGGCATCGTTGTAGCTGCGGCCGGCGCCGCGCGCCGTGACCGTCAGCCCGGTCTGGCGCGCCAGTTGGAAGGCGGATCCGATCTCCTCCTCCGAGTCAGGGTGCTGCACATACGCAGGCGCCCGCAGGGAATGACCGAAATTCTCAAGCGGTGTGAAATTACCCGGTTTCGTCATGGCTAGAAACTCATTCTGCGGAACAGGATCGAGGGGATGTTGCGCACGACGAACATGACCAGGCCCCAGACCGGGGCAATGTAGACGTTCTGTCGCCTGCGCCGGATGGCGGCGGAGATCGAAGCCGCGGCCTTCTCGGGGGAAATGGCGAAGAGCGGATTCTTCACCCCGGCGGTCATCTCGGTCAGGACATAGCCCGGTTTGACGGTCAGGACGTGCACGCCCCGCCGGGTCAGACGGTTGCGCAACGCTTCCAGGTAACAGGTCAGGGCCGCTTTCGAGGCATTGTAGGCCGGGTTCCCGACCCGGCCGCGCTCCCCGGCCACGGAGGAGATGCCGACGATCTGCCCGGCCCTGGCCTGGTCGAACAGCGCCGCCACGGGGTTGAGCCAGGCCAGTGCGCCCAGGTAATTCACCCGGGTCACCTGCAGGTCCTTCTCGAATTCATAATGATGCAGGCCGGAAGGCAGCGAGATGCCGGCATTGTAGATGAACAGGTCCAGTCCGCCCAGCTCGGAGACGATCCGGCGTAAAAGGTCCGGCACGGAAGCGAAAGCGGTGGCATCGTGCACATAGGGCAGCGCCCGCACTTCGCCCGCCTGGGCGTTGATCTCGGCGCACAGGCTAGCGAGCAGCTCCTCCCGGCGGGAAAGCAACGCCAGCGTGTATCCTTCCACAGCCAGCTGCCGGGCCAGGGCGGCGCCGATGCCGCTGGATGCGCCCACGAGGATGGCGTAGCGGCGCGGGTGAAGAGGGGTCCCTCGAGGAGGGAGAACAGGTCGTTTTTTACGCATGTCACTCCTAGTGAATTCCACCAGATTATACAACCTATCCGCCAACCCGGCTTTTGCCTCTTTGATTCCGGTGCGGAATTGGGTATGATAAGGCAAGTCTGACCATCCCTGCTCCGAGGGCCCCTTGAAAAGCCGCACCGGTATCCTGCGCGAAGCGCGCATACGTCTCGAGAAAAGCGACCTCCCCGCCGACGAGCGCAACAAGCTGCTCGATCTGCTCCACCTGCTTACGGTCAGCCTGGACGACGAAGCCTTCGTGGACGACAACTTCGCGCACAGCCTGCTGGACGCCATCCAGGAGAACGGCAGGATCCTGCTGGTCGTCGAGCAGCAGGCTGCGGAGCTGGACGCGCTGAAGCGGATCACCCGCAACCTGACCTCGAGCCTGGAACTGCAGGAGGTGCTCGATACGGTCGTCAAGGAAGCCCTGGCCCTGGTCAAGGACGCCCTCGACGCGCACATCTTCCTGTTCCAGGACGAGAAGCTCGTCTTTGGCGCCTCCATCAAGAGCAATGGGGAAAAGAACATCGTCTATTCCATCCCGCGGCAGAACGGGCTGACCTTCAGCGTTGCCCGCCAGAAAAAAGTGATCATCGTCGAGGACATGCGCAATGACCCGATCTACGCGGATCTGCCCGCGCCCGAAGCCGGATCGATCATCGGCATCCCCTTGATGATGGGCACGCGCGTGATCGGCGTCATGAACCTGGCCCGCAACCGCGTCGGCGCCTTCAGCCAGTCGGAACTGCGCCTGCTGACCCTGCTGGCGGACCAGGCGGCCATCGCCATCATCAACGCCCGCCTGCATGCCGCCGTCAGCCAGCAGGCCCGCAGCGACGTGCTGACCAACCTGCCCAACCGGCGCGCCCTCGACCAGCGCCTGGAGGAGGAGATCGCCCATGCCTCCCATTCCGGCCGCCCGTTCAGCGTGGTCATGATGGACCTGGACGGTTTCAAGGTGGTCAACGACACCTACGGACACGACGTCGGGGACGATGTCCTGCGCGCGGTCGCCTCGACCATGGCGCAGTCCCTGCGTTCGACGGACTTCCTGGCCCGCTACGGCGGCGACGAGATGACCCTGATCCTGCCGGAGACCGACCTGCCCCAGGCCAGTTTCGTGACCCGCAAGCTGCAGACCCAGCTGCACAACCTCGCCCATCCCCTGCCGGACGGGAAGACCGTCTGCATGGGCGTGACCGGCGGCATCGCCCTGTTCCCCAAGCACGCCGATTCCGCCCCGGGCCTGCTGCGCGCCGCCGACGAGGCGCTCTACCGGGCGAAACGCTACTCGCGCGGCAATTTCCTGCCGGCCATCGAACCGACCGGAGAACTGCACCCGGTCGAAACAGACGACACCCCCTGAACCTGGAGGCTGGAACGGACAGCCTCCGGTGCGTTTGCGGCTATAATTTCCTGAAATCCAGCGTAGAGGTCCTCATGTCCCGAAAGATCAAATTGATCCTGAACCCGATCTCGAACCACGGCCGCGCCGGGAGCGTGGCCGACGGCCTGGCCGGCATCGTCGCCGAAGCCGGCAGCCTGGAATGGGGGCGCACGACACACGCCGGGCATGCCGTCGAACTGGCCCGCCAGGCCAGGCAGGAAGGCTGCGACCTGGTCATCGCCCTGGGCGGCGACGGCACCGTCCACGAGGTGGTCAACGGCCTGATGCAGATCCCGGCCAAAGACCGCCCGGCGCTGGGCGTCGTGCCGATCGGCTCGGGGAACGACTTTGCCGAGTACAACCGCATCTCCTTCGATCCGGCGCAGGCCCTGCGCCAGGCTTTGGGCGGCAGCCCCCACCAACTGGACATGGCCCGGGTCACGGATGAGCACGGGCGCACCGAATACTTTGACAACACGATCGGCATCGGCTTCGATGCCGCCGTGACCATCCGCTCCCGGCGCATCACCTTCGTGCACGGCTTCCCGATGTACCTGCTGGCCACCCTGCAGACCGTGGCCGCCAATTTCGACTGCATCCCGATGGACATCGAAACGGACGCGGAGACCTGGTCCCAGCCGACGCTGATGCTGACGGTGGGCAACGGCCAGCGCGAGGGCGGCGGCTTCTTCGTCACCCCGCAGGCCAGCATGACCGACGGCCTGCTGCATTACGCCACCATCGGCAGGATCGGCCGGCTGACCATGCTGCGCGTCATCCCGGAAGTGATGAAGGGCACCCACGCGCGCTTCAAGCAATTCCACCTGGGCGCCTGCAGGACGATGTCCATCCGCGCCGAGAAGCCGCTCTGCGTCCACCTGGACGGCGAGATCTACGCCGGCTTCGACTCGAACAGCCGCCAGCTCAAGATCGAGGTCCTGCCGGCCGCCCTGCGCCTGGTCTGCTGAGGCCCATGCCCGACCTGGTCCATTCCCTGCACTCGCGCGACCTCGGCCACCTGCGCATCGTGGCCGAGCTCTGGGGGCATGAACTGGGGGCCGCCGAGACGCAGGCCGCGCTGCAGGAACTGGCCGCCATCCTGCTCGATCCCGGCCGCCTGCGCGAGACGCTGGAGGTCCTGGCGCCGGAGGCCCGGGAAGCCCTGGACGCATTGTGCGCTGCCGGCGGGCGGCTGCCCTGGGCGCTCTTCAGCCGCCGCTTCGGGGAATTCCAGCAGGCGGGTCCCGGCCGCCGCGACCGGGAGCAGGTCCACCGCAAGCCCGCTTCGCCGTCCGAGGCGCTCTTCTACCGGGCGCTGATCGGGCGGGCTTTTTTCGAGACCCCCTCCGGGGCGCAGGAATTCGCCTACGTCCCGGATGACCTGCTGCCCCTCCTGCCTCGCAAAGAGAACCCACCGGGAACGGAACCGCTTCCCCGGCTGGGCCGCGCGGCCAACCCGGCGGAACGCGCCCGGCCCCTGCCCCCGTCCGACCGGCTGCTCGACGATGCCACCACCCTGCTGGCAGCCCTGCGCATGGACGCGGAGCCGCCCGGAACGGTCATTCCCGTCCGCGTGGTGGCGGACTTCCTGGAAGCCGCCGGGATCCTGCGCGCCGGGAAACCACAGCCGGAGGCCGTGCGCCGTTTTCTCGAAATGCCGCGCAGCGAGGCGCTCGACTGGCTGGCCGCCGACTGGCAGCCAAGCGCGACGTTCAACGAGCTGCGCCAGATGCCCGGCCTGGTCTGCGAGGGGGAGTGGACCAACCAGCCCAGAGCGGCCCGCCAGTTCCTGCTGGACCTGCTGGAGGCCATCCCGGCCGGGAACTGGTGGAGCCTGCCGGCCCTGATCCTCGACGTCAAACAAAACCGGCCCGACTTCCAGCGGCCGGCGGGCGAATATGACTCCTGGTTCATCCAGCGCGTCTCGGATGGGACCTACCTGCGCGGCTTCGACCGCTGGGACGAGGTCGACGGCGCCCTGCTGCGTTACCTGGTCACGGGGCCGCTGGCCTGGCTGGGGCGGCTGCAGCTGGCCGGCCCGTCCGAAGGCGATGCCGTGACCGCCTTCCTTCGTCCGGCGGCAGGCCGGCTGCCCGTGCCGGCCGAGAACGGCCGCCTGCACGTCGCCTCGCAGGGCCGCATCGCCGCCCCGCGGCTGCTGCCGCGCGCTGTGCGCTACCAGATCGCCCGCTTCTGCGAGTGGGAGGCGGAGAAAGCTGACGAATACCGCTACCAGGTCACGACCGCATCATTAAAACACGCCGGGGAACAGGGGCTGAAGGTCAGCCAGCTGCTCAGCCTGCTGGCCAAACATGCCGCCGGGGAGATCCCGCCGGCCTTCGTCAAGGCCTGCAAACGCTGGGAACTGAATGGCACCGAGGCGCGCGTCGAAACGCAGACCGTGCTGCGCGTCAGCCGGCCCGAGGTGCTGGAGGAACTGCGCAAATCGAAGGCCGGGCGCTTCCTCGGAGAGCCGCTCGGCCCGGTGACCGCCGTGGTCAAGCCGGGGGCGCAGGGCAAGGTGCTGGCCGCGCTGGCGGAACAGGGACTGCTGGCAGAGGATGTCCACGACCCCCAAAGAACGGGGGCAGGCAGACACGAAGCAGGTTAATGCGGTTGTCACCCTCAAAACGTGACAACCGTTTTCGATGAAGTAGCTATAATTCCCGGTTGGCGGCCTGATCGAAATGGTGTCGATGTGATCCATAGCATGGGAACAGACGTTTTCGAAACGGAAAGAATGGCAAAACTGGTTGCCAGGGGCAGGCCGTATCTCCAGACCATTTTTACCGACAATGAAATCGACTACTGTGAAAGCAAGGCTAGGCCCTGCGAGCATTTCGCCGCCCGTTACGCCGCCAAGGAAGCCGTCCTGAAGGCACTCGGCACCGGCTGGCGCGACGGGCTTGCCTTTTCCGACATCGAGATCCGCAACGACGAACTGGGCAAGCCGCAAGCCATCCTGCACGGCAAGGTCAGGGAACTCTGCGACCGCCTGCAGATCCGACGAACCCTGGTATCCCTGTCCCACACGAGAGAAATCGCCATCGCGGTCGCCATTCTGGAAAACTAAAACCACCAAAGGAGAAGCCAATTTATGTCGAACATCGGATCGTACGATGAAAGGGTCATGAGCTTCGATTGGTCGATCTCTGAGAAAGAACTCGGCTACAAAGCCGGCGACGTGATCAACATCGGATGGTACTGCTCGGACCGCATCTGCGAGATGGGCAAGGGGGACAAACCGGCGCTGCTCTGGGAGAACTCCCTGGGGGAGACGAAACGCTACACCTACAATGACATCCGCGTCTGCAGCAATGGCATCAGCGCTTTCCTGCGGGGGCTGGGCTTGAAAGAGGGCGACCGGGTTTGCCTTTTCATGGACCGCGTCCCCGAGCTGTACATCGGCCTGCTCGGCATCCTCAAGATCGGGGCGATCGCCCAGCCGCTCTTCTCGGCCTTCGGCGACGAATCACTCTTCGTGCGCCTGGAGAACGCCGGCACCTCGGCCATCATCACCCAGCGCAAGCATGCCTCCAAGGTGCGCAAGATCCTCGACCAGTTGCCGAACCTGAAGCACATCATCGTGGTCGACCACGACCCCGGCAAGGAACTGAAGGAGAAGGAAGTCGCCTTCTCGATGGATGCGCAGCGCCAGGATAAGCTGGACATCTACCCGACCAGGGCCGAGTCTCCCTCCCTGCTGCACTACACCTCCGGGACGACCGGCATGCCCAAGGGCGTCCAGCACGTCCACTACTCGCTCATCTCCCAGTACCTGACGGCCAAGTGGGTGCTGGACCTGACCGAGAACGACATCTACTGGTGCACCGCCGACCCCGGCTGGGTGACCGGCACCTCGTACGGGATCATCTCACCCTGGGCCCTGGGCGTGACCCAGGTGGTGCTCGACTCGGGCTTCTCGGCCGAGAACTGGTACCGCTTCATCGAAAAATACCGCGTCACAGTCTGGTACTCGGCGCCGACCGCCATCCGCTCCCTGATGAAAGCCGGCGACGAGGTGGTAAAGAAATTCGGCCTATCCTGCCTGCGTCACCTGGTCAGCGTCGGCGAACCGCTCAACGCCGAGGCCGTGGTCTGGTCCGAGAAAGTCTTCGGCCTGCCCTTCCTGGATTCCTACTGGCAGACCGAGACCGGCTCGATCATGATCACCAACTACCCCGGCATGAAGGTCAAGCCCGGCTCGATGGGCAAGCCCTTCCCCGGCATCGTCGGCACCATCGTGGACCCCGATACCTACGAGCCGATCACCGAGGCCGGCAAGATCGGCCTGATCGCCTTCCGCCCCGGCTGGCCGGCCATGATGCGCACGTACTGGAAGAACGAGGAAACCTACAAGAACAAGTTCAAGAACGGCTGGTACCTGCCCGGGGACCGCTCGCGCATCGACCAGGAAGGCTATTTCTGGTTCGTCGGGCGGGATGACGACATCATCAACACGGCCGGGCATCTGGTCAGCCCGTTCGAGGTCGAATCGGCGCTGCTCGAGCACCCGGCGGTCGCCGAATCGGCCGTCGTCTCCAAGCCGGACGAGATCAACATGGAGGTCGTCAAGGCCTTCGTGACCCTCAAGCCGGGCTACAGCATCTCCGAGGAACTCGAACTGGAGATCATGAACTTCATCCGCAAGAAGCTCTCCCCGCTGGCCATGCCGCAGGAGGTCGAGTACGTCGACACGCTGCCCAAAACCCGAAGCGGCAAGATCATGCGCCGCCTGCTGCACGCAAGGGAATGGGGCGAGGAGATCGGCGACACCTCGACCCTGGAGAATGACTAGCCGGCAGAGACGGTCTTGTCCGGGGTCCCATCCTCCCATATAATGACCATACACCTCAACCGAAGGAGTAGAAAATGGACGACCTGAAAGATGTCATTCTTGAGTACGTCATTGCTGAATACGCCGACGAAGACGACAAGGTCACCTTTGATACCCCGCTCATCTCGGGCGGCCTGGTGGATTCCTTCTCCATGGTATCGCTGAAACGCTTCCTGGAAATGAAGTACAAGATCTCGATCCCGGACGAAGATGCCACACCGGAGGCTTTCGACAGCGTCAACAAGATCGCCGACCTGGTGACGCGCTTCGTATCCAAGGCATCCTGAACATCGACACGAACATCGCAGTACACACCGCTGCCTAACTCACCCTTCGTTTCCCCGGGAAGAGTGGACCTGAGGGTCAGCAGGACAATTGTTGGAGGAGGAACCATGAGTTACACCGATCGCGTGCGTGGAATCTACGAACAACAGCTCAACGAGATCCGTGAGGCGGGGATCTTCAAGCAGGAACGTTTCATCCATTCCCCGCAATCCCCCGACATCGAGGTCGAATTCCCCTCGGGGGCGGACATTAAAAAAGTGATCAACGTCTGCGCCAATAACTACCTCGGGCTGTCGAGCCACCCGGAGGTGGTCCAGGCGGCCCACGCAGGCCTGGAGTCGCGCGGCTACGGCATGTCCTCGGTGCGCTTCATCTGCGGCACCCAGGATATCCACCGCCAGCTCGAGGAAGTGGTCACCGACTTCCTCGGGACCGAGGACACGATCCTCTTCCCGTCCTGCATGGACGCCAACGCCGGCGTCTTCGAGGCGGTCCTGACCAAGGACGATATCATGATCTCCGACCGCCTGGTGCACGCCTCGATCGTCGACGGGATGCGCCTGTGCAGTGCCGAGCGTGATACCTACAAGCACGGCGACATGGCCCACCTCGAGCAGAAACTGCAGCAATGGAAGGACAAGCGCCTGCGCGTCATCATCAACGACGGCGTCTACTCGATGGACGGCGACACCGCCAAGCTCGACGAGATCGTCAAGCTGGCGGAGGCCTACGATGCCATGGTCTTCGTCGACGACTCGCACGCCAGCGGCTTCATCGGCAAGACCGGGCGCGGCACGCACGAGAAGTGCGGCGTGGTCGGCAAGATGGACATCATCACGACCACCTTTGGCAAGGCCCTGGGCGGCGCCTCGGGCGGCTGCGTCTCCGGGCGCAGGGAGATCGTCGAGATGTGCCGGCAGAAGGCCCGCCCCTACCTGTTCTCGAACGCCATGGCCCCGGTGATCATCGCCGGCGTGCTGAAGGCCTTCGAGATCCTGAAACGCTCGACCGAGCTGCGCGACAAGCTGGAGGAGAACGCCCGCTACTGGCGCCAGGGCCTGACCGAGGCCGGCTTTGTCCTGAAGAAGGGCGACACGCCCATCGTCCCGGTCATGCTCTTCAACGCCAAGCTGTCGCAGGATGTCTCGCGCGACCTGTACGCCGAGGGCATCTATGCCATCGGGTTCTTCTTCCCGGTGGTGGCCAAGGGCGCGGCCCGCATCCGCACCCAGATCTCGGCCGGCCACGAAAAACACCACCTCGACAAGGCCCTGGAGGCCTTTATCAAGGTCGGGAAGAAGTACAACATCCTCGGCAAGACCGAGGAAGAGATCGTGGCGATGTACGGGTTGTAACCGAGCCCGGCACCCTAAAAACTTACCGGTCAAGCATCTCCCGTCAGGATGGGAGATGCTTTTCCTTTGCGGTAAGAAAATCTTTACTCGTGACCGGAACACCCTTTTCCCTGTCAGGGGACATAGACGAGATCTTCAGGCCCATCCCGGTAAGCCGGGATCGGGCGATGGCAGACCGCCCAGGCATGCAAATCCTTCGATCACGCGTGCAAGTCCTTCAATCAGGCATGCAAGTCCTTCAGTCACGCATGCAAATCCTTCGAGCAGGCGCGCCAGGTGTCTGCGCAGTCATGCCAGGTGTCTTTGCAGGCGCGCCAGGTGTCTGCGCATGCGATCCAGGTGTCCGCGCAGACGCGCCAGGTGTCCTCGCATGCGATCCAGGTGTCCTCGCAGGCGCGCCAGGTGTCTGCGCAGGCGATCCAGGTGTCTGCGCAGGCGATCCAGGTGTCCGCGCAAGCGCGCCAGGTGTCTGCGCAGGCGCGCCAGGTGTCCTCGCAGGCGATTTGTTACAGTTTGAGCTTCAACAGGATCTCCAGCCAGGCACGCGCTGCCTCCCCCCCGCTGCCGTCCTCGGCCAGGTCCCACCAGGAGGAAAGCAGGCTGAAGCACAGCGCCCAGCGCCACAGGCGCTGCCGGTCCCAGCCAAGCTGCTCGCAGAAGATGGCCATCCGGTCTTGCGTCTGGCGGATGGCTTCGGCCTCCGGCGGAGGCGGACCGAGCGGGTTGAGCAGGAACGGACAGGCCTCGTATTCCGCCGCGCCGACGACGCCCTTCGGGTCGATCACCAGCCAGCCGCGTTCCGATTCGAGAATGTTGTAATGGTGAAAATCCCCGTGCAGGAGCACCTGAGGCCGGTCCTCCGCGAACAGCTCCGCCAGGATGCCCTCCACCGCGGACACCGCCCGCTCGGAATACGGACCCGTCCCGCCGGAGAAACGCGGCCGCAGGGACTTCAGGTCGTCGAACCAGCCGCGCAGGGAAAGGAAGTCCACGCCGGGCGGCGCCGCTCTCTGGATCCGGCGCAGAACCCCGGCGGCAACGGCGGTGCGCTGGACGTCATCCTCCAGGGTGACCAGCATGGTGCCGGGCTGCAGGCGCTCCTCGAGCAGCATGCCGCGTGCGGGGTCCGCTTCCAGCAGCCGGCAGGCGCCCTCCCCCGCGTACAGTCGCAGGGTGTTCATCTCACTGGTCAGCTCGCGGTTGGGCACGCCGAGCTTGAGCACGGCCGGGCTGCCGTCCGCCCGGGCGGCGGCGCAGACGTAATTGTAGGAAAGCAGGAAGGGTTCCCCGAGGGACAGGTCCCAGCGCCGGGCGGCCTCGTCGAGCAGGGCGGGCAGCTCGTCCAGGTAGCGCTGCCCGGCTGCGCCGAAGGCCTGGCGGATGTTGCGGACGAAAACGGGGGTCAGCTGCAGGGTCATGGCAGCAGCTTGGCGTTCTTGATCTTCGCCCGCCGCTTGCGCTTCTCGTACTTCTGCCAATAGACCCTGTGGGCGTCGTACTGGGTGCGGGCCGGTTTTTCCTCCGCCGGGTAGCCGACGTGCATCATCCCCAGCGGGGTGACCTGCTCCGGGATGTCGAGCGCCTCGCGCACGGCGCGCACGAAGGGCGCCACCGGGTGGATGCCGATCCAGACCGCGCCCAGCCCCAGGCCGACCGCGGCGAGCAGCATGTTCTCCATGGCGGCGGAGCAATCCTGCTCCCAGAACATGCGCCCGGCGGTATTGTTGGCCCGCTCCGGGCTGCCCAGCACGACGATCGCGGCCGGGGCATTGTGCTGCGCGAAGGGCAGTTTGCCCCGCACCTTCGCCAGTACCTGCGGGTCGGTCAGGACGATGAACTCCCACGGCTGGCTGTTGACCGCGCTCGGCGCGGCCATGCCGGCCTGCAGCAGCAGGGTGATCGTCGCCTCGTCCAGCGGCCGGTCGGTGAAGCGGCGGATCGAGCGCCGCTTGAACAGGGTCTCCAGGAAGGGGTTCATTTCGGGAAGAGCCTGGCGAAGACCTCCGGGCAGAAGCGCTCGACCATTTCCGAGGACAGCCCGTTCTCTTTGCAGATGGCGGCATACAGGTCCGCCGAGGGACGCTTGCTGCGCTTCTGCGTCTCGATGTCCAGCCCCCACAGGCCAAAGCGCTGGGTCCAGCCGCGCTCCCATTCGAAGTTGTCGACCAGCGACCAGTGGAAGTAGCCCTTGACCGGCCAGTTGAAATTGACCGCCCGCCACATCTGGTGGATGTGCTGCGCCATGTAACGCGGCCGGATGCGGTCGCTGACGTCCTCGATGCCGTTCTCGGTCACCAGGATCGGCGTCCCGGGATAGGTCTTGACCGCCCAATGGATCGCCCAGTAGAAGCCTTCGGGCGTGTTGGAATTCATCTTCGCATCCGCCAGGTCGGTCCCTTCGGGGAAGAAGGAGCGCGAGAAGAGTTCGTCCTTCCTGCGCAGGTCGAAGGCGACCGTGTCGACCGAGTAGTAGTTCAGGCCGAAGAAATCCTGGGTGCCTTTGGCCTCCGGGACCGGGATCCTGCCCACCAGGGAACGCATCACGCCGGTCGAGATGGCCGACGGGAAGGCCATGTTGATGCCTTCGAATTTGATCTTGCGCATCAAGCGGTCGAGCGGGGACCAGGGGCGGAAGGCCTGCTGCGGACGGAAGTGCAGGGCGTAGCCGACGCGCGCCTCCGGCTGGAGTTCATGGATGGCCCGGTAGGCGGCGGCATGGGCGCGCGCCATGTTGGCCTGCACCACCAGGCCCAGCTTGAGATCGTTCTTCCCGGGGGGGAAGTTGCCGCGCAGGTAGCCCTCCAGCGAGTAGACGTTCGGCTCGTTGATCGTGCACCACAGGCTGCAGTACTCCTGGAGCGCCTCGACCACCTTGCGGACGTACTTTTCGAAGAGCGGCACGACCGCCTCCGTCTCCCAGCCGCCGATGCCCCTGTCCGGGTCGGACAGCCAGAGCGGGTCGGTGAAGTGGTGCAGGGTGACCATGGCGGTGATGTTGCGGTCGCGCAGGCCGCGCAGCATGCTGCGGTAGCGCTCCAGGGCCTCCTCGTCCCAGCGGTCGGGAGCGGGCTGGATGCGGCTCCACTCGACCGACAGGCGGTGGGCGTTCTGCCCGGATTCGGCCGCCCGGTCGAAGTCCTCCTTCCAGCGCCCGCCCCACCAGTCGCTGGCCAGCCCGGACTGGTGGGCGGTGTGCCCGGACTGCTCCCAGGCATGCCAGTTGTTGTTGGTGTTGTTGCCCTCCACCTGGTGCGAGGCGGTGGCCGTTCCCCACAGGAAGCCCTTCGGGAAATGGTAAGTGGCTGAGATCATGCCATCCCTCCGTGTTGCTGGATTAGTGTTTCTGACGGGCGAAATACGCCAGGTACAGGCTCACCGAGCCGGCCACGGCGGCGTTCAACGATTCGATGCGGCCCTGCATCGGCAGGCGCAGCAGGAAATCGCACTTCGAGCGCACCAGCGGGCGGATGCCCTCGCCCTCCGAGCCGACCACCAGCGCCAGCCCGCCGTCCAGGCGCATTTCGGATGGATCCTTCGACTCCGGAGATTCGTCCAGGCCGACGGTCCAGACGTTCGCTTCCCGCAGCTCGTCGATCGCCTGCGACAGGTTCATCTGGGCGATGAGCAGGTGTTCGCAGGCACCCGAGGAGGCGTTGACCACCGCCGGGGTGACCGCCACGGTGCGCGCCAGGGGCAGGAGTACGCCGTGCACCCCGACCGCCTCGGCGGTGCGCAGCAGGGCGCCGAAGTTCTGCGGGTCGTTGAGCGTGTCCAGGATCAGCACGAAGGGCGGCTCGCCGCGCGTGCGTGCCAGGTCGAGGATGTCTTCCAGGTTGCGGTAGGGATAGCCGCTGGCTTCCAGGATCACGCCCTGGTGGGCCGGGTGGATCTTGTCCATGCCGGCGCGCGGCGCCTTGAGCACCGGGATCTTTCTCTGGGCGGCCATCTGCAGGATCTCCTGCAGGCGGCCCTTTTCCTGCGCTCCCTGGGCGACTTCCAGGCGGAAGACGTCCCGGCGGCGGGCGCGCAGGGTCTCGTAGACGGCATTGCGGGAATAGATGAATTCCTTCATTGGTTATTCCAGAGGGAGAATAGCCCCGCACAGCGGGACACCTGTTCGTATTCTACCTTGAACCCGGCATTTTCCAAAGCCGGCAGGGCCTCATCCGCCAGCCAGTACTCTTCCTGCTCCCAGTCCGGCCCGGTCAGAAGCCGGACGGCTTCCATGGCCGGCGCATCTGCGAAGGCGATGTCGCCGAGTATCATCCGCCCCGCAGGTGCGAGGCGGCGGCTGCATGCGAGCAGGATGGCTACTTTTTCTTCAAGCGGAAAGTGATGGAAGACATAGGCGGAGACGATGGCGTCGAACGGGCCGGCCCAGTCCGCCGGAAGCGGCCGGCGCAGGTCGTGGAGCAGGAAATGCGCTCCGGGAAGCTTGCGGCGGGCCTCTTCCAGCATGAGCGGGGAGAAATCCGTGCACCACAACTCGCAGCCCAGGCGGGCGAAATGGAGCGCCAGGTTGCCGGTCCCGCTGCCCAGGTCCAGCACCTGTTGGCCCGGCTGCGCTTTCGATATAGTGGCTATACGCTGGATACAGGTCGGGTAGCCCCAGAAGGGGAAGGCGTCCTTCCCAACGGACAGATCGTACTCCTGTGCCCAGGCATCGAAGTCGGAGGCGGGATAGGGCTCGTCCATGACAGGGAATATTTTACTTCGAATTAACCTGGGGTAAAATGTCCCCACCTTCGCCCAAGGAGAGAACCATGCAACTGACCAGCATCAACATCGGGAAAGCGGAAACCATCCAGGGACCCAGGCGCCAGGAGACCAGCGGCATCTTCAAGCGGCCCGTCCCAGGCCCGCTGCGCGTCACCGCCCTCGGCCTGGAGGGGGATTTCATCGCCAGCACGAAACACCACGGCGGACCGGACCAGGCGGTCTACGTCTACGGCGGGGCGGATTATGACTGGTGGGCAACGCAGCTGGGGCGCGAGCTCGACCCGGGCACCTTCGGCGAGAATCTGACCGTCGGCGGGCTGGAGAGCGCCCGCTTCGCCATCGGGGACCGGCTGCGGCTGGCGGAGGTGCTGCTCGAAGTCACCGCCCCGCGCATCCCCTGCGAGACCTTCGCCGCCCGCATGGGCGATGCGCAGTTCGTCAAGAAATTCCGCCGGGCCGAACGCCCGGGCCTGTACTGCCGCGTGCTGCGGGAGGGGCTTGTGAAAGTGGGAGAGGAGGTGACGCTGGAAGCGTGCGCGGGGGAAAAGGTGCTGCTGCTCGAGATCTACCGGGATTACTACGAGAAGAAGGCGGATGCCGCCGAACTGCAGCGCTTTCTGCGGGCGCCCGTCGCCATCCGGGCCCGGCGGGACCTGGAGAAAAGATTAGCGAGTATGAAGGGATGAGTGGGTGCACATGCTTTTCAAGGCGGACCCGGGCCCGCCCTGAAAATGTATTGAAAAATTGCGCGATAATGATAAAAAAGAAGGAGAACTCCCATGGCTTACCTGAAACCTGAACTCATCGCAGAGGAAGTGGTCCTCAGGGAATACGGCTGCACCGTGTACATGGTCCGCAACGGCCTCTCCTCGAGAGGCTCGAATGTCCGATTATGGCTGACGAACATGCGCCTGATCCTGAAAGCGGGATTTGGGCCGCAGCGGACGCTCCCACTGCATGCCATCGTGGACGTTCGCGAGGAGAAGATCGGGTTCTACAACATGGCGCGCATCGAGTTCGCCGGCGGCCATCTGGAATGGTTCACCGTGCAGGATCAGACCCAATTCCTGGCGGCGCTCCAGGCGGCAAGAAGCGGGGCGCCCGTGGTCCCGGTGGATGCGGCGCCGGTGCCGGTTGCCGGCCAGAGCGGTGGACAGCAGTCGAAAGCCGTGATCGCAGTCGTGGTGATTCTTGCCGCGGCCATCCTGGTTTGCGTCTGCATTGCCATCCTGGCGATCGGGGGATACATGTTTTACGTGTTGCCGCGGTAATGGCGGCGGTGCATCCGGACTAAGGCATATGCCCGCCGTGCTTGCGTTTCTGTAGGAACTTTTGTAGCCAGACGATCCAGCGCTCCGCGGTTTCGACCCCCACCAGACGGTCCCGATCGGAATGGCGATGATAGAAGTGTATAAGGGGGAAGTGGCTCGAACGGGCAGGATCCAGTCGGACGGCATGCGGTAATTCAATGCCCTCAGCTCCGCCCGGCTGACCATCTCGAGATCGTCGATCTTCAGCTTTTGCGCCTGGCCTTCCGGCTCTCCCTGATACAGGAACCAGGCGGACCCAAGCCCGGCGATGGAGGCGTCGATCTTCCGATACTCGCGGATGACCTGCGACGACAGGATGTGGGTGATGAATACAAAAGCGGTCCGGGCAGGACCGCCATTGCTCTGGTTGTTACTTCCAGTCATCGGCCTGAATGTGATTCAGATGCATGACAGAGAAAAGCTACCAGTGCCAAGTCGTGCCGTCCTTGGTATCCTCGAGCTTGACCCCTTTTTCCAGCAGTTCATTGCGGATCGCATCCGATGCCGCCCAGTCCTTGTTCCGGCGGGCCTGGTTGCGCTGTTCGATCTTTGCCAGGATCCAGGCCTCGTCCAGCCCTTCCAGCGCGGCCTTCTTCGCCTCCAGCCGCAGGCCGAGCACGCCGGCCAGTGTGACCAGCGTGGTTCGGGCCGGCGCCAGCTGCTCATCCCGCGCGCCGCTGTCGCGTGCCGTGTTGACCGCCCGCACCAGTTCGAACAGGGAGGCCAGCGCCCCGGCGGAGTTGAAATCGTCGTCCATGGCCTCCGTGAAGGCCTGCTGGGTCGTTTCGCACTGCTCGAGCAGCGCGGCAGCCGCCTCGGGGCTGAGCCCGGCAGCGGAGGGGGAGGCCGGTTTCAGGCCCGAGCGCAGCCGTTCGAGGCCCTTGGCGGCCGAGTCGAGCGTTTCCTCGTTGAAGATCAGCGGGGCGCGATACGAGCCGTTCAGGACCAGCATGCGCATCACCCCGGCTTCGCGTTTGCTGAGGAATTCGTTGATGCTGATGATGTTGCCCAGGCTCTTGGACATCTTCTCGCCGCCCAGCTGCAGCATGCCGTTGTGCATCCAGTAGCGGGAGAAAGGTTTGCCCGTGAACGACTCGCTCTGGGCGATCTCGTTCTCGTGATGCGGGAAGATCAGGTCGTTGCCGCCGCCGTGGATGTCGATCTGTTCGCCGAGTTCGGCCAGGTTCATCGCCGAGCACTCGATGTGCCAGCCCGGACGTCCCTGCCCCCAGGGGCTTTCCCAGGCCGGTTCACCCGGCTTGGCGCCCTTCCACAGGGCGAAGTCCATCGGGTGTTCCTTCTGTTCTTCGACCTCGATGCGCGCCCCGGCCTGCATGTCGTCCAGGCGCCGCCCGGAAAGTTTGCCGTAATCGCTGTCCTTGGTGACCCGGAAATACACGTCGCCGTTCCCGGGGGCGTAGGCATAGCCCCTGTCGATCAGGCCCTGGATCATGGCCTGGATCTCGTTCATCGTCTGCGTGGCGCGCGGGTTGACCGTCGCCGGCAGGATGTTCAGGTCGCCCAGGTTGCGGTTGTAATCGTCGATGTAGCGCTGCGCCAGCTTGAAGGGATCCTCGCCCAGGCTGTTGGCGCGGTTGATGATCTTGTCGTCCACGTCGGTATAGTTCATCACGTGCCTGACCTGGTAGCCGCGGAACTCGAGGTAGCGGCGGATCACGTCGAAGACCAGCGCCGACATGGCGTGCCCGACATGCGCGTCGTTGTAGACGGTCACGCCGCAGACGTACATCTTGACCTTGCCGGGCTCGAGCGTCTGGAATTCTTCCTTCTTGCGGGTCAGGGTGTTGTAGATGCGTACGGTCATGCGAAAACCTTTCAAAACGGGCGGACTGTGCGTCCGCCCATGGGATTACTCAGCAGGAACTGGTCCGGTCAATCCTTGAGATCCGGGCGGGCGAAGACCATGCGGCCGGCGGCCGTCTGCAGGACCTTGGTGACGGTGACCGGGATCTCGCGATTAATGAACTTGTTGCCGTTCTCGATCACCACCATGGTCCCATCTTCCATGTAGCCGACGCCCTGGCCGACCTCCTTGCCTTCCTGGATGACATTGATGGCGAAGGTCTCGCCCGGCAGGACCACGGATTTGACCGCGTTGGCCAGTTCGTTGACGTTCAGGATCGGCACGCCCTGCAGTTCGGCGATGCGGTTCAGGTTGTAATCGTTGGTCACGATCGGGCACTTGAGCTGGCGGGCCAGGATGACCAGCTTGTCGTCCACCTCGCGCACGCCTTCCACGTCCATGTCGCTGATGCGCACGACCACCGAGGAGGCTTTCTGCAATTCGGCCAGCACCTCCATGCCCCGCCGTCCGCGCGCCCGGCGCAGTCCATCCGGTGAGTCGGCGATGTACTGCAGTTCGTTGAGCACGAAGCGCGGAATGAGCAGCGTACCGGGCAGGAAGCCCGTGCGGGCCACGTCCGCCACCCGGCCGTCGATGATCACGCTGGTGTCGAGCAGCAGGGTGCGGTTGGACTGGGCCCAATTGCTGCCGCCCCCCTCTTCCCGTCGTCCGCCAAAGCCGCTCAGGATGTTGCCGACATCCGTCTGGCGGGTGACGAACAGGGCGACGCCAAAATAACAGAACAGCAGCACACCCAGGAAGGGCAGGATCTTGCCGAAGGGGTCCGGCAGGAGCGAGAGCGGGAAGGAGAGCAAGGCGGCGACGATCAGGCCGACCACCAGGCCGATCATGCCCGAGAAGAGCGTTTCCGCGGCCAGGCGTGATAACAGGGTGCGCAGCCCGCGGATCGGACGGATGGTGAAGTACGGCGTCACCACGATGCCAAACAACGCCCCCACCAGGGTGAAGGTGATCGTGTAGAGCATATTCTGATCCGGGTTGTAGCTGGCGAGGCCGTTGCCCACATATCCCCCCGCCACGGCGAAGACCGCCATGCCGATTAAACGGAAAATCAAGTCCACACTCATGAATAACTCCTTTCATCAAATAAAGGACGAACAATAATTGCTGCATGATAGCACGCCTGTCGGAAGCCGTCAATCGGGAATACGGACATCCCTTGGTATAATTCGCTGCACTTATTGGTATCAGAGGTGCGATATGGCTTTCGACCGTTTCGGACGGATCATCCACTACCTGCGCATCAGCCTGACCGATCACTGCAACCTGCGCTGCATCTACTGCATGCCGGAGGAGATGTCCTTCCGTCCGCTGCCTGAAATGATGCAGGACGACGAGGTGCTCCAGTTGACGCGCCTGTTCGCCTCGCTCGGTTTCGACAAGATCCGCCTGACCGGGGGCGAACCGACCGTGCGCGCCCACCTGGTCGAACTGGTCGCCGGGATCACCTCCACGCCGGGTGTGCGCACCGTGACGATGACCACCAACGGGGTGCTCCTGTCGAAACTGGCCGAGCCCCTGGCAAAGGCCGGGTTGAAGCGCGTCAACGTCAGCATCGACACGCTCAACCCCGCCAAGTTCAAACGCATGACCCGCTGGGGGGATCTGGAGGATGTCTGGGGGGGCATCCTGGCAGCCGAACAGGCCGGCCTGACGCCGGTCAAGTTGAACGCGGTGGTGGTGCGCGGCTACAACGAGGACGATCTGCCCGACCTGGCCCGCCTGACACTGGAGCACGACTGGCAGGTCCGTTTCATCGAGATGATGCCCTTCGGCGGCGCCACCGACCTGCAAACCGGGCAAATGGTCACCGCCCGCGAGATGCAAACCGGCATCGAGAACGCGCTCGGTCCGCTCGACCTGGTGGACGGCGGCAGGCTGGACGGGGAGGCGCGGCTCTTCCGCCTGCCCGGTGCGCGCGGGGACCTGGGTTTCATCTCCTCGGTCACCGCCCCCTTCTGTGCCGACTGCAGCCGCGCCCGCCTGACCTCGGACGGGATCCTGCGCATGTGCCTGCTGCGCGATTACGAGATCGACCTGCTCACCCCGCTGCGCGCTGGCGCCAGCCTGGAACAACTGCGCACGCTGATCCTGGATGCGGTCTGGAACAAACCCTGGGGGCACGGGCTGACCGAGGGCGAGATCGCCACCGGCCGGGTGATGAGCGAGATCGGCGGTTAGTATTCAAGGAGCGGGTTCCCTGGAGGAACCCGCTCTACTGTTTTCAATGTGATTTACTGCCGGAGCGTTTGCGTTCCTACATCCGGGTGGAGATGCGGATCGAGACCGGCTGGGGCACGCTGTCCGCTTGCAGATCCGCAGGCAGGACCGGGAAATCGGGCGAGGACATCATCTTCAGGAACAAACCGGCGATGGACGGGTCGAAGATCACGCCGCTGTTCTCCTCGATGTAGGCGCTGACCAGTTCCGGCGGGAGCGCCCGGCGGTAGGGCCGGTCCGAACAGAGCGCCTCCCAGTGGTCGACCACGGAAAAGATGCGCGCCGGCAGGGGGATCTCCTCGTGTTTCAAACCGCACGGATAACCGCGACCGTCCCAGCGTTCATGGTGGCAGTAGGGGATCGGGATGGACGGGCTCAGGAAGGGGATCGCCTCCAGCATCTGGCGGGCATAGAGGGGATGCTGGCGCATCAATTCCCATTCGGCATCGGACAGCGGGCCGGGCTTGAACAGGATCGAATCCGGGATCGCCATCTTGCCGATGTCGTGCAGCAGCGCGCCGCGGTAGATGGAGATGACCTCTTCGCGGCTCAGGCCAAGCTGGTAGGACAGCTGCACGCACAGGCTGGCGACCCGCCGGCAGTGTCCCTCCGTCTCCCGGTCGCGGAATTCGAGCGCCTTGACCCAGCCTTCCAGGGTCATGTTGTAGGACTCGTTCAAGCGCGCCTCGGAGCGCTCGGCCCGCTGGTAGTTGTTCTGCAGCAGTTCCAGCGTCATCCAGACGAGAAAACTCTCGGCAGCGACCAGGATCACCTGGGTCAGAATGTCGCTGGCATCCGCATGGTAGCTGGTCTGCAGCAGACCGCGCATCTCGATCAGGCCGATCGACACCAGCGAAGCGGCGCTGGCCAGGAAGAAGGCCGGAAGATGGCGTTTGCCGAACATCAATCCGCCCAGGAAGACCAGGATGGGATACGCCAGGACGACCGGATCGTGGATCCCGCCGCCGGTGATGGAAATGTAGAACAGCGCCAGCAGGAACAGCCCGCAGGCGATGCCACCCACCAGGGTGTTGTTCATCTTCAGCCTGGTCTGCAGACCGAGCAGGCACAGGATCGACAATCCAAGCAGGAAATGGGCCGGGTGGAGCGATTCCAGGTAGGTGGCCTGCAGTCCCAGCAGCAGGCTGGTGACCAGGATGCCTGACAACACGACCCGCAGCGACTGCTGGTCCAATCGATCGCCCGGGGAGACCAGAGGCGGTATCTGCAATAGGCGGCGAAGAGATGTGAGCACGTTGACCTCGGTTCGAAAATCTGACCCAACGTCTCCACTGTACCTCACGCATAGGCAAGTGCCTACGCTAGAAACCCGCCATTTCGATGGGAACTTTTCACCCATGCGCTGCAGGGAAGGAAATGCGGGCCCCCGGCGGTGCGACGAATCATGATCTCAATGGAACCGGAGAAGGCCAGCCTGGCCCAGGTGGCGGAGACCTTGCGGGACCTGGGCTGGGTGATGGACAATGAAGGCCGGAGCGCAGCCCTGCGCATCTGCCGCAAGGACAATCCTGCCCGATCCGATGCGGAGTTCGAGGCGCTGTGCTGGGAATTCCCCCTTCCCGCCGCGCGCAAGAAGACCGTCAACCTGGACAGCCTGGATTTCATCCTGCAGAGCGCCGGCAAGGGCCTGGCCGTGAGGTACTGGCTTGATCGTCACGGCTAACGGCTTCTGCTTCGATCGGCATCGGCGACGAGATCAACGATCTCGATTTCCTGCAGCAAACCGGCCGGCCGTTCATGCTGGCCAGCGCCTACCCGGAAGCATTGCAGATCGCCCGCAAATATGCCTGGGAGATCTCCCCCAGCCTCCATTTCGACGGGATCAACGCCATCCTGCGCACGATCCTGGTCCAATGCTACCAGCGGTAAACGAATGGAAAGAGGCCGCACCCAGAACGGTTGCGGCCTCTTTAATTCCCGTCTCAAAGGACTACGGGGTAAATGTGTTGTACAGGGTGAAGCCGGTGGTCGCGTTGTCGTCGTACATGAAGATCTGGATGTAATACCGTCCGCCGGCGCCGGGGATGGTCACCTCTTCCGGGGTGGTCCCGGATTCGCGGGAATAGTACTCGCCCAGGTTGTCGGATGCCAGCAGCGTCTGGTAATCCTGGTTGATGTACAGGTCCAGGTCGACGTTGAAATCGCGCAGGCCGATGGTCAGGCTGGAACCACCATCCGGCACCCACAGGCAATAGATGACATACTTGCTCTCGTAGGTGCTGCCGCCGGCGATGGTCGCCTGCAGGCTCTCATCCATCAGGAGCTGCTGGGTGCCCGGTTCGCAATCCCCGGGTTGAAAACCGTTGTTCGACCCGGGCAGACCGATCCCGGACAGATTGCACTGACAGGCCAGCATCAGGGCAAAGACGAGCAGGATGATGATCAGGCTGAGTTTCTTGTGTTTCTTCATATGTACTCCTCCTCAAGGATTGAATGATTGGGCCAAGAATATTATATGCTCAATTCCTCGAAACCGCGATAACAAATCCGTTCGTTCTCATCCATCCCAGCGGGCATACACCGCCTGGGAGAGCAGATGCCCGGCGCTGGCTTCGCGCGTGACCAGCTCGCCACAATCCAGCCTGCCATCGAAACCTTTCAGGCACTCGTCCAGGGCATAGGCCAGGTGAAGAGCGGAAGCGCGCACCGCATACACGGTCAGCACGGCAAAAAGGGGATGATCGCTCAGGACCGCCCGGCAGGCCTCCAGCAGCGCCGGGAGCGATTTATACACCTCCCAGACCTCGCCCTTCGGCCCGCGCCCGAATTTGGGCGGATCCAGGTGCAGCCCGTCGTACTTCACCCCGCGGCGGGCTTCGCGCTGGACGAACTTGAGCGCGTCGTCGACCAGCCAGCGGACCGGTTTCCCGGACAGGCCGGAGAGGGCCTGGTTCTGGCGCGCCCACTCGACCGATTTCTTCGAGGCGTCCACGTGGGTCACCTTGGCCCCGGCGGCGGCGCAGGCCAGGCTGGCCAGCCCGGTGTAACCGAACAAATTCAGGACGTTCACCGGTCGCCCAGCCGCCCGGATCAGCCCGCTCATCCAGTCCCAGTGTGCGGCGCACTCGGGGAAGACGCCCAAATGCCGACCGGGGGTGGTCGTCACCGTAAAACGCAGGGTATCCTTTTCCAACGGATAGGATAGCTCCCAGTCGGCAGGCAGCTTGCGGCGCGCGTTCCAGTGTCCACCGCTCTCCTCCCCGCTCGGCACGAAGGCCGCCTCGGCCCGCTCCCATTCGGAGACGGGCAGGCTGCGGGTCCAGAGTGCCTGCGCCTCGGGGCGGACGAAACGAACCGGCCCGAAGCGTTCCAGCTTCAGGCCGTCGCCGCTGTCCAGCAGTTGATAGTCATTCCAGTTTTGGGCTTCGAGCAGGGTCAGTTTCGGCAGGTTCAAGGGAAAATCCATCCAAACAGAGGGGAAAATACAGATTTGTAAGCAGGAAAACTGGTCATAAATACTACTTGCGCCCGGCTCTCATTCTATGCTAAAATGAGCCTGTCCGTGGGAGAAAGTGGGACGAAGTGGGACGCCGGTCATTCCCGGCGTTCCGGCTTAATAAGGCAAACTAGAACGAATGTTCCTCAACCAGTACCGTCACTCCTTCGATGAAAAAGGCCGTCTGACCGTTCCGGCCAAGTTCCGGGATCTGCCCGAGGACGGGGTCTTTGTCATCCAGGGGCTCGACCGCAACCTGATGGTGCTGCCGCCTGCCGCTTTCCAGGTGATCTACGAACGCCTGATGGCGCTCAACCTGACCGACCCCACCGCCCGCCTGCTGCGCCGCATCATCCTGGGCAACGCCCAGCAGATCGTTCCGGATGGCGCCGGCCGCATGCTGATCTCGCCCAATCTGCGGGAGTACGCCGATCTGAAGGGCGAGGTGGTCTTCGTCGGCCAGGGTGATTACTTCGAGATCTGGTCGCCCGAGCTCTGGCAAAAACAGGAAGAGCTCGTTCAGGATGCCGAGACCAACGCCCAGCGCTTTGCCACGCTCGACTTGAAGACCCGCTGAAATGGGCCTCGCGCATCAACCCGTACTTTACCAGGAAATTATACACGCTTTACGCCCGATCAGCGCAGGACGCTACGTCGACGGCACGCTCGGGGCCGGCGGTCACGCCGCCGGACTGCTTGCAGCCAGCGATCCGGAGGGGAAACTCCTCGGCATGGACGTGGATCCGCAGGCACTAGCCCTGGCCCGCCAGCGGCTCGCTCCCTACGGGGAGCGTGCTTGGTTAATCCAGGCCCCCTACACCAGCCTGCCCGAGCAGCTGGCCTCGCTCGGCTGGGAAACGGTCGACGGGATCGTGCTCGACCTGGGAGCCTCCTCGATGCAGTTCGACAACCCGCAGCGGGGCTTCTCCTTCCTGGCCGAGGGGCCGCTGGACATGCGCTTCGACCCGAGCGGGCCGCTGAGCGCCGCCGAGATCGTCAACACCTGGCCGGAGGACGAACTGGCCGACCTGCTCTTCCGCTTCGGCGAGGAACCCGCCGGACGGCGCATCGCCCGGGCCATCCTCAGGAACCGGCCGCTGACGACGACACGCCAGCTGGCGGAAACGGTCGAAATGGTCCAGCCCCGGCGCGGCGGGCACCACCCGGCCACGCAGACCTTCCAGGCCCTGCGCATCGCCGTCAACGGCGAACTGGACTCGATCGGAACGGTCCTGCCGCTGGCGATCCAGGCCCTGGCCCCGGGCGGGCGGCTGGCGATCATCTCCTTCCACTCGCTGGAGGACCGGCTGGTGAAGGAGACCTTCCGGCGGGAAAGCCGGGATTGCCTGTGCCCGCCCCGACAGCCGGTGTGCACCTGCGGGCATAAAGCGAGTATCAGTGAAGTCAGCCGCCGGGCGATCGTTCCGGCGGAGGCAGAGATCGAAGCAAATCCGCGGGCGCGCAGCGCCAAACTGCGCGTGGCGGAAAAGCTCTAGGACAACGGGTGTTGGCCCGGCAGACCCGGAAACGGGGAGGCCGGACGGTGGTGCGGCAGGTTGGGCAGTCACAGACATCAAGGCTTCATGGACAAGGTAGAGATTATGGAACAGGTCACAAACATCGTCACCAAAGCAAAGCAGGCTCCCTGGCGGGTCCAACGCCAGTGGATCGGCCTGTTCCTGCTTGGATTCGTGGCTATAGCCATGGTGGCCGGCATCTACCTCAATGTGACTGCCCGAACCGCCGTCAGCGGGCGCGAGATCCAGTTCCTGCAGGCCGGGATCAGCGCCAACCTGCGCACCAATTCCGACCTGGAGACGCAGCTGGCCAGCCTGACCTCCGCCGAGGCGATGCAGCGGCGTGCCCTGGCCCTTGGCTTCGAGCCGGTCGATCCCGAGGACATCACCTACGTCGTCGTCCCCGGCTACGTTCCCGACCGCACCGTGGATCTCTCCAGCCCGCAGACTGAGGAAACGGTCCGCCCGATCCTGCTCCCGGAATACAGCGAATCGCTCTTCGACTGGTTCACCCGCAAACTGGCCGCCGACCTTCCGGCAGGAGGCCAGTGATGATCAAAGCCAGCTTCTGGCGTTACCTGACCGTCGCGGCTGTGCTGCTGCTCATCGGCCTGGGCAACCTGGTGCAGATCGTGCGCATCCAGGCCAGCCCCGAGGTGGCCGGGGTCATCGGCCAGGGAGACTACATCTGGAAGACCTTCTATCCGGCGCGTGGCGAGATCTATGACCGTTACGGCCACCTGCTGGCCGGCAACAAGACGGTCTACGAAGTGGGCGTCGACCTGACCGCCCAACCCAAACCTGACTTCCCCACCATCACCCTGGCGGCCCAGATCACCCTGGGCCTCGACCCGGGTGAAACGCTCAGTTTGATGATGAATGCCGTCCCGACGGCCCAATACGTGGTGCTGGCAGACTACGTTCCGGCCGACAAGGCGCAGGCGCTGATGGACCTGCAGGAATTGTCGGCGGACGATCCCAACGGACTGACCCTGGATGCGGTGGGCTTCAAAGCCCACCTGATGCGTTCTTATCCGGAGGACGATCTGGCCGCCACCGTGCTCGGTTTCGTCACGCGTGACAACCACGGTTACCTGGGCGTGGAGGAAAAATACGACAGCGTGCTCGCCGGCATGCCGGTCTCGCTGCTCATTCCGGCCGATCCGCGCCGTGCGCTGGAATATCCGCACATCCCCGCCGGCCAGACCCTGGTGCTCACCCTGGATCGCGAACTACAGTCCGCGGTAGAAGGCATCCTGGACGAAGCGCTGGACGACACCGGCGCCAGCTCGGGGACGATCGTGGTCATGGACCCGCGCAACGGCGAGATCCTGGCGATGGCCTCCACGCCGCGCCTCAACCTGAACAACTACACCCAGATCAACGAGCTCTTCCCCGGGGCGACGCCCTACAACCGGGCCATCAGCCAGGCGTACGAACCCGGTTCGGTGGTCAAGATCCTGACCATGGCCGCCGCCCTGGACACGAACACCATCCGCCCGGACACGACCTTCTTCGACACCGGCGTGATCGTTTACGGCGGCTGGCCGATCTACAACTGGGACCGGGGCGCCTGGGGCACGCAGGACATGACCGGCTGCCTGGCGCACTCGCTCAACGTCTGCCTGGCCTGGGTCTCGACGACGATGGGCAACGACCCGTTCTACATGTACATGCAGCGCTTCGGCCTCGGCCACCCGACCGGCATCGACCTGGCCGGCGAAGTCCCCGGCCGCCTCAAGCTCCCCGGCGACGATGACTGGTACGCCGTCGATCTGGCCACCAATGCCTTCGGTCAGGGCGTGGCCATCACCCCGCTCCAGCTGATGATGGCCGCTTCCTCCATCGCCAACCAGGGGCAGATGGTTTACCCGCACGTGCTGCTCGCCCAGGTCCAGGATGGCCGCCAGCGCTTCCTGTCCCCGCAGATCGTCGGCACGCCCATCTCTGCCGACACCGCCCGCACGCTGAGCGAGATGCTCGCCATTGGCCTGGAGGCTGAATCCTCGGAAGCCCTGGTCGAGGGCTACCGCATTGCCGGCAAGACCGGCACCGCCCAGATCCCCGAGATTGGCGGCTACGACGAGCGCGACATCAACGCCTCCTTCATCGGCTGGGGACCGGTGGACGATCCTCAGTTCATGGTCTATGTCTGGCTCGAGAAACCCCAGACCAACCGGGCTGCCTCCGTGGTTGCGGCGCCCATCTTCCGGCAGGTGGTGGAGAAGACCATCGTCCTGCTCGGCATTCCGCCGGATGCGATCCGGCTGCAGATCGCGACCGGGCAATAAGAAACCGGACTGTTATGTTGACACTGGCTGACGTACTCGAAGCCCTGACAGGCAATCGCCCCGCCCAGACCGGTCCGGTCATCCCGGAGACGGCGATCGACTCACGCCAGGTGATCCCCGGCGGGATGTTCGTCGCCCTGCCCGGTGAGCGCGTCGACGGGCACGACTACGTCAAGACGGCCTTCGAACGCGGCGCCGCCTTCGCCCTGGTGCAGCGCGAGGTTGCCGGGGGCTTCCGCAGCGTGCGCCTCGAGTCCGACCGGCTTCCCGAGATCCCGGCCGGCGAGGGCCCGCTCTGCCTGCGGGTGGAGAACAGCCTGACCGCCCTGCAGCAGACCGCCCGCTTCTGGCGCAGCCAGCTGGACGTCAAGGTGATCGGCATCACCGGCAGCGTCGGCAAGTCGACCAGCAAGGAAACCATCGCCGAGGTGCTCGGGCAGCGCTACCGCACCCTGAAAAGCCCCGGCAACATGAACAACGAGATCGGCCTGCCCCTGTCCATCCTCAAGCTGGGCAAGGGTTACGAACGGGCTGTGCTGGAAATGGGCTTTTACGTCCCCGGCGAGATCGCTTTCCTGTGTGCGATCGCCAGCCCGGCGATCGGCGTGGTGACCAATGTCGGCACCGTGCATGCCGAACGGGCCGGCTCCCAGGAAGCCATTTTCCGCGGCAAATCCGAACTGGTCCAAAGCCTGCCCGCGGACGGCGTCGCCGTGCTCAACCTGGACGACGCCTGGGTGTGCAAGATGGCCGAGAAATCCCCCGCCCGGGTCTTCTTCTACGGGCTGGACCCCTCGGCCGACCTGTGGGCCGACGAAGTGCAGGGCGAGGGCCTGGAGGGGATCCGCTTCCGCCTGCACTCCGGCCACGAGGTCCTGCACGTCCACGTGCCGATGATCGGCAAGCATTCGGTCCACACCGCCCTGCGGGCGGCGGCCGTCGGCCTGGTGGACGGTCTCAGCTGGGACGAGATCCTGGAAGGCCTGCGGCAGGGACACACCCAGCTGCGCCTGACCGCCGTGCGCAGCGAACAGGGCGCCCTGCTGCTGGATGACACCTACAACGCCTCGCCCGAGTCGATGCTGGCCGCCCTGAACCTGCTGGCCGAACTCGAGGGACGTCGGGTGGCGATCCTGGGCGACATGCTCGAGCTGGGCCAGTACGAGAAACAGGGCCACGAGATCGTCGGCATGCGCGCTGCCGCCGTGGCGGATGCCCTGGTGACCGTCGGATTGCGCGGCCACCTGATCGCCGAGGCAGCCCGGCGGGCGGGGTTGAAGGCCCGCCAGGTCAAGGAATTCGAAGACACCGACCAGGCCATTCCTCATCTGCGCAAGATATTGGGCAGCAAGGATGTCGTCCTGGTGAAAGGTTCACACGGAGTACACATGGAACGGATCGTTACCGCCCTGGAGGTGCAGGCATGAGCGAGACCACCCTGGCCCTCAGTCTGACCGGACTGACCTTCATGATGACCGTCATCTGGGGCGGTCCGTTGCTGCGCATCCTGCGCCATTTCAAGATCGGCAAGCTGATCCGCGTCGACGAACCCGGCAAGCACATGGTCAAGATGGGCACGCCCACCATGGGCGGCGTCATGATCATCCTGCCGGTGCTGCTGGTGACCGTCCTGCTGAACGCGGCCAGCCTGATCGGCATGCAGATGCTGGGCCGGTCGGTGCTCGTGCCGATGCTGGCCATGATCGGATACGCCCTGCTGGGCGCCCTGGACGACTGGGAAGGCATCCGCGGCAAGCGCAAGGGTGAAGGCATGCGCATCCGCACCAAGTTCCTGGCCCAGATCGCCCTCGCCCTGGGCATCGCCTTCGTGTTGAAGTTCATGCTCGATGTACCGGGCCTGTACCTGCCGGGTGTGACCGGAGAGATCGCACTGGGTGCCTGGATCTACATTCCCATCGCCGCATTCATCATCGTCGGCGCATCCAATGCGGTCAATTTCACCGACGGGCTGGACGGTCTGGCCGGGCTGATCACCGCCACCATCTTTGCCGCGTACGGGGCGATTGCCCTGATGCAGGGCCAGGTCTTCATCGCCCGCTTCTGCTTTACGCTGGTCGGTGCCCTGTTCGGTTTCCTGTGGTTCAACGTCCACCCGGCACAGCTCTTCATGGGCGACACCGGATCGCTGGCCCTGGGCGCCTCCGTGGCGGTCGTGGCCCTGATGACCGGCCAGTGGGCACTGCTCCCGCTCATCGCGGTCATCCCGGTCAGCGAAGCGCTCTCGGATGTGATCCAGATCTTCTACTTCCGCATCACCAAGGGGCGCCGTTTCTTCAAGATGGCCCCCATCCACCTGCACTTCGAACTGCTCGGCTGGTCCGAAACCCAGGTCGTCCAGCGTTTCTGGCTGATCGGGCTGCTCGGCGCCATGCTCGGCATCGGACTGGCACTGGTATGAGCATGACGACGAACTGGACCGGCAAGCGTGTCACCATCCTCGGAGCCGCCCGTCAGGGGCAGGCTGCGGCGCGCTGGCTGGTCCGGCATGGAGCGCAGGTGACGATCAACGACCGCCGGACCGCGGAACAGCTGGCCCAGGTCTGTCAGGCGCTGACCGACCTGCCGATCCGCTGGGTCCTGGGCGGCCACCCGGCCGAACTGCTGGACACGACCGACGTGGTCTGCATTTCGGGCGGGATCCCGCTGGAGAATCCGATCGTGGCCGGGGCGCAGCAGCGCGGCCTGCCGCTCACCAACGACACGCAGGTGTTCCTAGAAGTCGTGCCCTGCAAAACGGTCGGCATCACCGGTTCGGCCGGCAAGACGACCACCACCACCCTGGTCGGCCGCATGGCCCAGGCCATGCTCGGTCCGCGGGCCCATGTTGGCGGCAACATCGGCGAGCCGCTGCTCAACCACGTCGACGGCATGCACCCGGACGATCTGGCCATCCTGGAGATCTCCAGCTTCCAGCTCGAGCAGATGACCCGTTCGACGAATGTGGCCGCGATCCTGAACATCACCCCGAACCACCTCGACCGGCATGGCACGATGGAAGCCTATGCCGCCGCCAAGCAGCGCATGCTGGACTTCCAGAGCCGCGGCGACATTGCCGTGCTCGATCGCGAGGACCGGGGTGCCTGGGCACTGCGCGACAAGGTCCACGGCCGGCTGGTCACGTTCGGCTTCCGCGAGCCCGCCCCGGGCATGGACGGCACCTACCTGGCCGGCGAGAACCTGACCCTGCGCGAACAGGGACGCGATTTCACCCTGATGCGCCGCGACCAGATCCAGCTGCGCGGCGATCACAACTGCATGAATGTGCTGGCCGCGTTTGCCATCGGCAAGGCAGCCGGACTGCCCCTCGGCGCGATGATCCGCTCTGCGGCCGAATTCCGGGGCGTCCCCCACCGGGAGGAATTCGTGCGCACGTGGCACGGGGCTTCCTGGTACAACAACTCGATTGCCACCGCCCCGGAGCGGACCCTGGCCTCCCTGCGGGCGTTCGAGGAGCCGGTCATCCTGCTGCTCGGCGGCCGGGACAAGGACCTGCCCTGGGAAAAGCTTGCCCAGGCCGTCCATGCCCGCGTCGATCATGTCATCCTCTTCGGCGAGGCCAGCCCGAAGATCGCCGCTGCGATCGGCGAGAACCTCGGCCCGCAGCTGGAATCGATCGACGTCTGCGCCAATCTGCAGCAGGCAGTCCAGACCGCCGCACGCCTGGCGGCACCGGGCGATGTGGTCCTCTTTTCCCCCGGCGGAACCAGCTTCGACGAGTTCCGCGACTTCGAAGAACGTGGAGAGATGTTTAGAAAATGGGTGTCGGAGCTTTCGTAAACCAGTCAAACCGCCCCGCCGCGGTCGGACCCGCCCGCCGGGCCCGCTTCAGCACCGGTGACCTGGTGCTGGTGGCCAGCATCGTTGCCCTGTGCATTTTCGGGCTGGTGGTGCTTTACTCCGCCAGCACGGACTTCTCCTTCCTGGTCAACGACGGCGATGCGACCTTCATTTTCCGCAAGCAGCTGCTCTGGCTGGCGATCGGCAGCGTGGTCGCGGTGGTCTTCAGCCGCATCGACTATCACCTGTGGCGCCAGATGGCACTGCCGCTGATGGGGATCACGGTCATCCTGCTGATCGCGGTGCAGATCAACAACGAGGTCCGCCTGAACGCGGTGCGCTCGCTGTTCCGCGGCTCGGTCCAGCCTTCCGAACTGGCCAAGCTGGCGATCATCGTCTACCTCTCGGTCTGGCTGTACGCCAAGCGCGAGGTGCTGCACGATCTGCAGCTCGGCCTGATCCCGCTGGCCTCGATCCTCGGCCTGATGGGCGGTTTCATCTACCAGCAGCCGGACCTGAGCGCGGCCATCACCATCTTCCTGCTCGGCGGCCTGCTCTTCTTCCTGGCCGGAGGCGACCTGCGCCAGATCGTCATGTTCGCCGTGGTGGCCGGGCTGGTCGGCCTGGTGGTCGTCCAGTTCAGCAGCACCGGCCGCGACCGCATCGCCAACTACCTGGCCGGCCTGAAGGACCCGCTGCACTCCGGCGAGCATGTCATGTGGTCGCTGGAGGCGGTCTACAGAGGCGGCTTCTTCGGGGTGGGCATCGGCAATGCCAGCACCAAGCTGATCGGCCTGCCCTTCGCCGCCACCGACTCGATCTTCGCCGTGGTCGTCGAGGAACTCGGCCTGTTCGGGGCGATGGCCCTGACCGGCCTGTACGGCATGTTCCTGTGGCGCGGTCTGAAGATCGCCTCGCGTGCCCCCGACAGCCTCGGTGCGGTCCTGGCCGCCGGCCTGACCTTCTGGATCGTCATCGAGGCTTTCATCAACATGGCCGTCATGGTCGGCCTGCTGCCCTTCGCCGGCAATGCCCTGCCCTTCATCAGCGCCGGCGGCTCGAACCTGATCTCTTCGCTGGGCGCCATCGGCATCCTGCTCAGCATCTCACGTCAATCCGGGACGAAATCCCCGGAAAAACCGGCTGCCAGGCCGGATACTCAGGAACGGAGAACCTACGGTGCGTCTGTTGATCTGCGCCGGCGGGACCGGCGGCGGGGTTTATCCCGCGCTCGCCGTCCTGCAGGCCCTGCGCGCTAAGGCCGAGACCCTCTGGGTCGGTGGGGAAGGCGGCATGGAAGCCCGGCTGGTCGAGCGGGTGGACGTGCCGTTTAAAGCCATCCCCGCTGCCGGTGTGCACGGCGTCGGCCTGCGCAGCCTTCCGGGCAACCTGTGGCGGTTGGGCCGCGGCGTCCTGGCTGCCCGGCGCATCCTGCGCGAGTTCCGCCCGGACGTGCTCCTCTTCACCGGCGGTTATGTGGCCGTCCCGATGGCCCTGGCCGGGCGCAGCCTGCCGACCCTGCTCTACGTGCCGGATATCGAGCCGGGGCTGGCCCTGAAGACCCTGGCGCGCTTTGCCGACAGAATCGCCCTGAGTGCGGAAGACTCGGCGCAGTACTTCAAGCAGGCCGACCGGCTGGTCGTCACCGGCTACCCCACCCGCCCGGGCCTGGATCGTTGGACGCGTGCCGAGGCCCGCAAATTGCTGAGCCTGGATGAGAGATCCCCCGTGCTGCTGGTCTTCGGCGGCAGCAAGGGCGCCCGCTCGCTCAACACTGCCATCCTGGAGAACCTGCCGGCCCTGCTCGAACTGGCCCAGGTGGTGCACATCAGCGGCGAACTCGACTGGCCAATGGTGGAACAGCGCAGCCAGAGCCTGATCCCCGCCCAGGCTGCCCGCTACCACGCCTATCCGTACCTGCACGACGAGATGGGCGCCGCCCTGGCCGCCGCCGACCTGGCGGTCTCGCGGGCCGGTGCCTCGACCCTGGGTGAGTATCCGCTCTTCGGCCTGCCCGCCGTGCTGGTCCCCTACCCGCATGCCTGGCGCTATCAGAAGGTCAACGCCGATCATCTCGCCGCCCGGGGCGCGGCCGTCGTCCTGGAGGATGCCAGCCTGGGCAGGGAACTCCTGCCGCTGGTCAGCGGCCTGCTCGGTCAGCCGGACAGGCTCGCCGCAATGCGCACCGCCATGCAGGCCCTTTCCCGGCCCGCAGCCGCTGAACTGATCGGACGCCAGCTGATCGAACTGGCGGAGAAGAGGAGATAACGCGTGGTCAGCCTGACAGTCGTCTTCTGGATGTACGTCATCCTGTTCGCCATCATCGGTGGGATGCGCGGCTGGGCGCGGGAGCTGCTGGTCGTTTTCAGCGTCATCCTGGCCCTGACCTTCAGCACCCTGCTGAACAACTACATCCCCTTCATCCGCCAGATGCGCGCGGACAGCCCGATCCTGTACTTCTGGCTGCATGCCATCATCCTGGTCGTGCTGGTCTTCTTCGGTTACCAGACGCCGAACCTGCCGCGCTTCGCTTCCAAGATGAACCGCGAAAAACTGCAGGACGTCCTGCTGGGCATCATCCTGGGCGCGGTGAACGGCTACCTGATCATCGGCACGCTGTGGTTCTACATGGACCAGGGGAGCTATCCCTTCGGTTTCATCACCGCGCCGGACCAGACGACCCACATCGGCCAGGTGGCCCGCAACCTGCTCGAGTACATGCCGCCCCGCATCCTGGGCATTCCCGGCATCTATTTCGCCGTGGTGCTGGCTTTCATCTTCGTTCTGGTGGTGTTCATCTAGGCCTATGACTCGCATTCACCTGATCGGTATCGGTGGTACCGGCCTCTCGGCCATCGCCCGTGTCCTGCTCGAAATGGGATACGCGGTGACCGGTTCCGATCGCGCCGAGTCGAGCTTCACCCGGGACCTGGCGCGGGAAGGCGCCACGATCTACATCGGCCATCGCCCCGAGAACATCGGCCAGGCCGAGCTCGTGGTGCGCTCCTCCGCCATTCCCGACGACAACCCGGAAGTGGCCGCCGCACGGCTGGCCGGCATCCCGGTGCTCAAGCGCTCGGATTTCATGGGCTTCCTGATGCAGGGCAAGCAGGGCATCGCCGTGGCCGGTACGCACGGCAAGACCACCACCACCGCCATGATCGCCTGGATGCTCTCCGAACTCAACCAGGACCCGTCCTTCATCGCCGGCGGTGTGCTCTCCAACCTGGGGATCAACGCCCGGGCCGGCAAAGGCGAAACCTTCGTCATCGAAGCGGACGAATACGACCGCATGTTCCTCGGCCTGCAGCCAACCATCCAGGTGGTCACCAACGTCGAGCACGATCACCCGGACTGCTACCCCACCCCGGCCGATATCAAAGCCGCCTTCATGGACTTCATCCGGCTGCTGCCCGCGGACGGGGTGCTGATCGCCTGCTGCGACGATCCCGGCGCCTTCTCCCTGCTGGCAGCCGCCAAAAAAATGAAGAAAAGCACCATCTGCTACGGCCTGCAGCCGACGGATGCCGATGGTTTCCCGGTGAATGCCCATGTCCGGACCCTGGAACCCAACCGGCAGGGCGGTTTCACCTTCACCGCCTCCGTTCTGGAGACCCCGGTGACCGTGGTGCTGCAGGTCCCCGGCCGGCACAATGTCAGCAACGCCCTGGCCTCCCTGGCCGTCGCCCGCACCCTGGGCCTCGACCTCGGGCAGGCCGCCGTGGCGCTCGGCCAGTTCACCGGCACCGGCCGCCGCTTCGAAGTGCGCGGCGAGGTGGCCGGGGTCACGGTCATCGACGACTACGCGCACCATCCGACCGAGATCCGCGCCACGCTGTCCGCCGCCCGCAGCCGCTACCCCTCCCGCCGCATCTGGGCCGTCTGGCAGCCGCACACCTACTCGCGCACCCGCACGCTGCTCGAGGATTTCGTCCGCTCCTTCGGCGATGCCGACCGGGTCATCATCACCGAGGTGTACGCCGCCCGTGAGCCCCACCAGGATTTCTCCGCCCGCCAGCTGGTCGAAGCCATGCAGCATCCCGCCGCCCAGTTCATTCCCGGATTGCAGGAAGTCAGCCATTATCTTCTTTCCAATCTTCGCCCCGGGGATGTCCTGCTGGTTCTCTCCGCCGGCGATGCCGACCAGGTCAGCAACGATGTGCTGACGCGTTTCAAGGGAGTAGGAGGATCGCATGGAAACTAAGAAGGTTGTTTACGAATCGGAAGTCATCGGACTGCCGCCCCTGTGCTCGGTGATCGGTGAGGTTCCCTCGCCGGACCCCGAGAAGCGGCGCAGCCTGCGCCCGATCACCGGCAAGCCCGGGCGGGAGATGATCGTCCCGGTACGCCGCCTGATCGCCCACCTGGAAGGAAAACCGACCCGCTGACCCGTCTGCGGCCGGCCCGGATGATGCCATGAAAAACGCTGCCCTGAGACCCACCGCCCTTTCCGCCCTGCGGGCCGCCTTCGGCGACCGCCTGCAGGAGAACGCGCCGCTTTCCGGTTACACCTCGGCGCGCATCGGCGGCCCGGCGGATGCCCTGGTCTTTGTGCGCTCCGCCGGGGAACTGGAACAGGCCGTTCGCACGCTGTGGGATCTGGGCCTGCCCTGCCTGCTGCTCGGCGGCGGATCGAACGTGCTGGTCAGCGACAGGGGTGTGCGCGGCGTCGTGCTGGTCAACCGGGCCCGCACGGTCAAGTTCCACAGCCGGGACGAGGTCCCGAGTGTGTGGGCCGAATCGGGCGCCACGCTGAACGACATCGCCCAGCGGGCCGCACGCCTGAGCCTGAGCGGGCTCGAATGGGCCGCCTCCGTCCCCGGATCGCTCGGCGGCGCGGTCTACGGCAACGCCGGCGCCTTCGGCGGCGAAATGGTCAACAACCTGGTCTCGCTCGACCTGCTCTTCCGCAGCGGACGTGAGACCTGGCCGGTGGAGAAGATGGCATACGGCTACCGCACCAGCCGCCTGAAGCGCGAGCGGCCGGAGGTCTTCATCCTCTCCGCCACGCTCAAGCTGAGCCACGGCGAGATGCCGGCCATCCAGGCCGTCATGGCGGCCAATACCGAGAAACGCCGCAAGACCCAGCCGCCGGGCGCCAGCATGGGTTCGATGTTCAAGAATCCCCCCGGCGACAAGGCCGGACGCCTGATCGAGGCCGCCGGGTTGAAAGGCATGCGCATCGGCAACGCCGAGATCAGCAGCCAGCACGCCAATTTCTTTATCAACACGGATGGGACCTCGGCGGAGGATATGCGCCGCCTGCTGGAACTGGCCCAGAAGACCGTCTGGGAAAAATTCTCGGTCTCGCTCGAACCGGAGATCGAACTGGTTGGTGAATGGTGAGCATGGACAAGAAACTCCGCGTCGCAGTCCTGTTTGGCGGCCGCTCCGGCGAGCATGAAGTCTCGCTGGCCTCCGCCAGATCCGTGCTGGACGTCCTCGATCCGGCCCGCTACCAGATCTTCCAGGTCGGCATCACGCATGCTGGTGCCTGGTGGACGGGTGCGGAAGCCCGCGAACGGCTCGAACAGGGCACGACCGACGGCCTGCTCCCCTGCACCATCCTGCCGGACGCCTCCCGCCCCGGCCTGTACCTGCTGCAGGACGGCCGGCTGGAACTGCTCAGCGAACTGGACGTGGTCTTCCCCGTGCTGCACGGCACCTACGGTGAGGACGGCACCCTGCAGGGCCTGCTCGAGATGGCCGACGTGGCCTACGTCGGCGCCGGTGTGACCGGCTCCTCGGTCGGGATGGACAAGGGCGTCTTCAAAGATGTGATGCGCGCCAACGGCATCCCGGTGGTCGAGTCGATCATCCTGCTGCGCAGCGAGATCGAAGCCGACATGAATGCCGCCCTGGACCGGGCCGAGGCCGTGGCTGGGTACCCGCTCTTCGTCAAGCCCGCCAACCTGGGCTCCTCGGTCGGCATCACCAAGTGCAACCACCGTTCCGACCTGGCCGAGGGCCTGCTGGAAGCCGCCGCCTTCGACCGGCGCGTCCTGGTCGAACGCGGCGTGGATGCTCGCGAGATCGAGGTCAGCGTACTGGGCAACGACCGGCCGCAGGCCTCCCTGCCCGGCGAGATCCTGCCGAGCCGCGAGTTCTACTCCTACGAGTCGAAGTACGTCGACGGCACCTCCGGCCTGCTCATCCCGGCGCCCATGTCTGCCGAGCTGACCGAAACCGTGCGCCGCATGGCCGTGGCCGCCTACCAGGCGATCGACTGCGCCGGCATGGCGCGCGTCGATTTCTTCCTCGAGAAGGCCACCGACAGGCTCTACCTGAACGAGGTCAACACCATCCCGGGCTTCACCAGCATCAGCATGTACCCCAAGCTGTGGGAAGCCACCGAACTCCCCTACCGCCAGCTGGTGGATCGTCTGGTCGAACTGGCGCTCGAACGCAAGGCCGAGCGCGACCGCACCGAACGCCGCTTCCGGAGAAGCTCATGACAACCAAGCCGACCTTTACCCGTTCCGATTTCGTGCGCCAGCGCCGCAGCAGCCGCTCCCCGCTGGATGTATTCAACCCGTCCAGCGGAACGCAGCGCCCGTCCCGCAGCCAGACCGCTTCCCGCCCGGCCAAGGCCCCTGTCACCAGCCACCGCTCGGCGACCATCGGCCGCGGCGGCGTGCCCGCCCGCCGGGCGCAGGCGACCGGCCGCAGCCAGAATTACGACATCGCCTTCTCCGTCGGACGCACCGCCGTGCGCGCCCCGGCCGTCACCCTTTCGCTCCCGGACCTGGGGCCGCGCTGGATCTCGGCCGGCATCAGCCTGGCCCTGTTCGCCCTGCTCTTCATGCTCTGGAACAGCTCCACCTTTGCCGTCTCGACGGCGGAACTGACCGGCGCCCAGCGCCTGACCTCCGCCGACGTGGACGCGGCCATCAGCCTGGTCGGCGAGCCGATCTTCATGGCCGTCCCGGCCGAGATCGCAGCCACGCTGCGGGCCGCCTACCCGGACATCTCCGAGGTCAAGGTACGCGTGGCCTTCCCCAACCGCATCAAGGTAAACGTCGTCGAGCGCGCCCCGGTGCTGGCCTGGAATCTCAACGGCACGGTCTACTGGATCGACGCCAACGGCGTCTCCTTCCTGCCGCGCGGTTCCGTCGAGGGCCTGATCCAGGTGGCGGCCACGGCCGCCCCGGATCCCCTGCCGACCGACCCGGAGGTCCCGTTCTACGAACAGGCTTACATCGACCCGCAGATGGTCGGGGCGATGGTCGCCCTGGCTCCCTACGTCCCGGCCGGGACCCCGATGAGCAACGACCCGGTCTACGGCATGGGCTGGCAGGACCCGCAGGGCTGGTTCGTCTACTTCGGCCAGAACACAAGCGATATCCCAATGAAACTGGTCGTTTACCAGTCGATCGTCGAGACCCTACCCCGTCAGGGCATCCAGCCCGACCTGATCAGCGTCGAATTCCTGGATGCGCCATTCTACAAGTAAAGCCTATGGATGAAATCGTTGTTGGAATTGACGTCGGCACGACCAAAGTCTGCACCCTGGTGGGACGGGTGGAGGAGCAAGCCATCCGCATCCTGGGCGTGGGCATCGAACCGTCCGACGGGATCAAGAAGGGCGTGATCGTCGACCTGGCGGCCGCCTCGCAGGCGATCACCAAGTCCGTCGCCAAGGCCGAGCAGACCTCCGGCGTGGAGATCACCGGCGCCATGGTCAGCCTGGCCGGGGCGCACGTCTCCTCGATCAACAGCCGGGGTGTCTCCGCCGTCTCCGGCGAGGCCATCGGCCAGGACGACATCTACCGGGCCTTGGAAGCCGCCCGGGCCGTGGCCATCCCCCACAACCGGGAGATCATCCACGTCATCCAGCGCGGTTTCACCGTCGACGGGCAGGACGGCATCGCCCAGCCGGTCGGCATGCACGGCTACCGGCTGGAAGTCGAAGCGCACATCATCACCGCCGCCCAGGCCACGGTCGAGAACCTGCGCCAGGCGGTCGGCGCGGCCGGCGTGGAGGTGCTCCAGTTCGTGCTCAACCCGCTGGCCTCCGGCGATGTGGTCCTGACCGACACCGAGAAACAGATGGGTGTGGCGGTCTGCGACATCGGCGGCGGGACCAGCGACCTGGCGCTCTACGTCGACGGGCACGTCTGGCACACCATGGTGCTGGCGGTCGGCGGCAACCACATCACCAACGACATCGCCACCGGCCTGCGGCTGCCCATTCCGCAGGCGGAGGAGATCAAGAAAAAGTACGGCTATGCCCTGCGCTCCGGCGTCGGCGCCGAGGAGACGATCAACGTCAAGGCCTTCGGCGAGGACCAGCCGGTGCAGATCAGCCGTCAGGACATGGCCCACATCATCGAGGCGCGCGTCGAGGAGCTCTTCCATCTGACCCTGCAGGAGATCAAGCGCTCCGGGTACGACGGCCTGCTCCCGGCCGGCATGGTCCTGACCGGCGGATCCAGCGCCCTGCCCGGCATCCGCCAGCTGGCCTCCCAGGTGCTCGGACTGCCCGTCCGCACTGCTCACCCTGACAAACTCATCGGGCTGGTCGATCAACTGCGCAGCCCGGCGTATTCCACCAGTGTCGGCCTGCTGCACTGGGCCGCCGCCCTCACCGAAGAAGACATCCGTCCGACACGCGGCCGCGAACGGCGCGGTCCGAAAGGAGAAACGCGCATGAACCTGGAGCCTGTCAAAGACTTCCTGAAGCGCCTGCTCCCGTAGGATCGCCGCCAGAAACGGACACGGGATGAAACAGTTCGACCCATCATCGCTAACAACAATCCGCTCTACCTGATTGGAGGAGAAACATGGACGCAAAGAAGAACCAGATCGAAGCTTTTGCCCGCATCAAGGTCGTCGGCGTCGGCGGCGGCGGTGTCAACGCCGTAAACCGCATGATCGAGGAAGGCATTCAGGGCGTCGAGTTCGTCGCCATCAACACGGATGCCCAGGCACTGATGCTGGCCAAGGCCCCCACCCGCGTGCGCATCGGCGACAAACTGACGCGCGGCCTCGGCTCGGGCGGCAACCCCGAGACCGGGCGCAAGGCGGCCGAGGAATCGGCGGAAGACCTGTACAACACCCTCAAGGGTGCCGACATGGTCTTCGTCACCGCCGGACTGGGCGGCGGCACCGGCACCGGCGCAGCCCCGATCGTGGCCCAGATCGCCCGCGAAGTCGGCGCGCTGAGCATCGGCGTGGTCACCCGCCCGTTCACCTTCGAGGGCAACAAGCGCATGCAGTCCGCCGAGTCCGGGATGGCCAAGCTCAAGGAGCAGGTCGACACCCTGATCGTCATCCCCAACGACCGCCTGCTGCAAATCATGGACAAGCGCGCCAGCCTGACCGAGGCCTTCACCATGGCCGACGACGTCCTGCGCCAGGGCATCCAGGGCATCTCCGAACTGATCACCGTCCCCGGCCTGATCAACCTGGACTTCGCCGATGTGCGCACGATCATGTCCGAAGGCGGCGCGGCCCTCATGGCGGTCGGCAAGGCCTCCGGCGAGGACCGGGCGCGCGTGGCGGCCGAACAGGCCATCTCCAGCCAGCTGCTGGACATCACCATCGACGGCGCCCGCGGCGTGCTCTTCAACGTCACCGGCGGTCCCAGCCTGACCCTCTTTGAGGTCAACCAGGCCGCCGCCCTGATCCGCGAGACCTCGCACCCGGATGTCAACATGATCTTCGGCGCGGTCATCGATCCGGACATGGGCGACGAGATCCGCGTGACGGTCATCGCCACCGGCTTCGAGCGCTCGGGCATGCCCCGCCGCATCAGCCAGACCCGCCCGATGGTCCATCGCAACGACGTCATCGCCGCCGAGCGGCCGCTGGAAAGCGTCAGCGTCGCTTCCCAGACCAACCCGGTCCAGGGCAACGAATACCGCCCGCAGACGCTGAACCTCGAGGACCTGGACATCCCGACCTTCCTGCGCAACCGCAAGTAGGCCCACCCTCCTCTCCCCCTCCCACGGAGCGAATCAGGGGCAGCCGCATGGCTGCCCCTGTTCCATTCCGGCCGGAAATCCTTTGACAGACGGAGCAGGGTCATGTATCATTGACGATATTTCGATAATGGAGATAAAAAATGGGTAAAATTAAGCTTCTTCCTGTGCTGGCCCTGGCTGCCAGCATCCTGGCCTGTGCCCTCCCGGGCGGATTGCTGCCGGGACCGGCCACCGAGCCCCCCGCCCCTCCGGTGGGCGGTGTCACCCCGGAGGCCGGTGTGACCCCCGACGCCGGCCCGACGGTCACGCCCGAGGTGGTCCTGCCGCCCCCGGCCATTGCCCCGCTCTTCCAGGTGGTTTATGCCAAGGGCGGCAGCCTCTGGCTGTGGACCGAGGCAGGCGGTTCGGTCCAACTGACCAGCGCCGGCAGTGACAGCGCACCCCGCCTCAGCCCGGATGGGATCAAGGTCGCCTTCCGCCGCGGCGAGGAGATCTGGGTGGTCAACACGGATGGCAGCAGCCCGCGCCCGGTGATCGCCTCCGCCTTCCTGGGCAGCGTGGTCGATGCCTCGGTCGGACGGGCAGCCGTGCAGTGGTTCGAGTGGGAGCCGTTGTCTGGAAGCCTTTTCTTCGGGACATCCACAGTTGGAGATCCCTTTACCTATCCAGTGTATGATCTTTGGAGAATCGGCATCGGCGGCGGAGACATCCCGATCCTGATCGCTCCAGCCGGCAGCGGCGGTCCGGTCACCTTCTCCCCAAACGGGCAGTACTACACGATCACGCAGGGGACCCAGGTCCTTTTGTACAGCTATGACGGCACCGTGAACCGGGTCGCCCTGACCTATGATTTTGTCCAAACCTACAGCGAGTGGACCTACCTGCCGGACGTGGTCTGGTTCGCGGATTCGAGCGAGTTCCGCGTCGTCATCCCGGCCCATGACTCGCTGGGCGATCCCTACGCAGGAACGTATGTCTGGTCGGTGCCGGTCTCCGGCAGCCCGGTCGAGATGGCCGGTTTCATCGCCGTACCCGCCTTCATGGACCGGCCGCGCCTCAGTCCGGACGGCGTGAACGTGGCGTATTTATCCCCCAACGGAGCGAATACGGATGTCTATCTTAACGGCTTCTACATCGGGAACGAGATCCTCACCAGCTGCGCGGCCAATACCTGCGGGCTGACCGGCTGGGCGCCCGATTCCGCCACGGTCGTTTTCTGGGCGGACAACCCGCGCAGTCTCTGGTATCAGGGATTGAGCATGGTCTCCAGCACCCACCTGACCGACACCGCCAATGCGGAAAACGTGCGCTGGGTGGATTCCAGCCGCTTCCTGTTCCTCAGCGACGGGGAACTGCGCCTGGGCACGCCAGGCGGCGCCAGTTCCTATCTCGACTCCCCGGTGGACGGCGAATACGATTATTACGGTTTCCTGCCCTAGGGAGACCGGACGTGGAAAACAAAGGAGCAGCCTTGCGGCCGCTCCTTTTTCATTCTATGCATATCGCCCGGGGATCGAGCAGGAGTTCAAGCGCATCCCCGTAGCAGATGCCAGGGATCTGCTCGGCGATCACTTCGATCAGCGCCGGATCCTGGAAATTGCGGACCTTGGTCTCCGGATGCGGATAATAGACCCAGCCTGCGTACTCCCTGCCATCGAAGCGTACCCGGCAAGCGGAAAACGAGAAATCCTCCGGCGGGTGCAGATCCGTCCAGCGGACGGCGCGGAAGGTGTAGGCGGGACGCAGCCACTGCCAGGTATGCGGGGCGATCGAGACGTTCAACGTCCCCTGGAAGAAAGCACCCAGGTCGAGGCCGCGCTTTTTGAATAGCGGGAACTGCCTCTCCAGAGAGCCGTAGGGATAATCCCGCGACGGCCCCGAGGCTACCCGGTGACCGCGTTGGATAATGCCCGGAACGACGATCCAGTCATCGGCCATGCCGCACGCTCTCGATCCTGCCCGGGATGGGTAAATCAGGTTCAGGCCGCGTTGAGTTCATCCAGCAGGGCGAAGAGCTCAACATTCTCCGGGATGTCGCTCATCGAATGCCCGTAATGGGCGTAGCGGACGACGCCCTGACGGTCGATCAACACCTGGGCCGGCATGCGTCCCAGCTTGAACAGGTTGACCTCCTGGCCGTAGCGCTTGAGCACGCTGTGCTCCGGATCGGGCAGGCCGATGAAGGGCAGGCTGTTCTCGCGGAAGTACATGCGAAAGGCATCCGCATCCTCCGGACCGGCCACCAGGATGACGGCGTCCCTTATGACGAATTCATTGAAGTCATGGCGCAACTGCGCCATATGCGCACGGCAGAACGGTCACATGAAGGTGCGATTGAAGACCAGCAGGACGTTCTTGCCGCGCAACCCGGACAGGCGCACCTGCTTGCCGGTGTAATCCGCCAGCTCGAAATCCGGTGCGGGGGCGTTCAGGGCAACTTTGGGCACGTTTCCTCCAGAACAGACAACCTGCATACTTTATCGTGCCGACTTAAGTCGGCACGACGAGCTCATCGCGGGAGATCAGCCAGGAAATCCTGCACCGCCTGCAGGAACAGTTCGGGCCGCTCCTCGTGCGGGACATGACCGGCAGCCGGGATGACCGCCAGGTCCGCCTGCGGCAGTTCGCCGGCCAGGCGGATGGAAGCTTCGGTCGGGACGATGCGGTCGTCGTCGCCGGTGATGACCAGCACCGGCAGTTCGAACTCCGCCAGCCGGTCGGTCAGCCCGGAGGGCGTACTGTAGGCCGTGAAATACCACAGCGCCCGGTCCCAGTTCTGGACCCGCAGGGGTTTGGTGTAACCGTCCAGGGTCTCCTGCGTGATGAGGCTCGGGTCGTGCCAGGCCAGGTCGATGATCCCCAGGCCGCGGCTCTGGATCGAGCGCACGAGCAGCGGGCCGAGGTGCATTAACTGCGGGGTGCGGTAGAACGGCCGCAGCCAGGACGGTCCCCCGCCGCCTTCGTAAACGGCCGGGTCGACCAGGATCAGCGCCTGCACCCGCCCGGGATGCTGCAGGTAGAACTGCATGGCCACCGTTCCGCCGGCGGAATTGCCGACCAGGATCGCCTGCTGTACATTGAAATGATCGAGCAGCCCGAGCAGCAGATCGACGTTCGCCTGCAGGGTATAGGGCGGCTCGCCCTCCCATTCCATCGGGCGTCCGGTCAGGCCGAAGGCCGGGCGGTCGTAGGCGATCACCGTGCCGGTCTCTGCCAGGGGTTCCACCACCGCGTGCCAGGAGAACAGGCTGGCGCCGAAGCCGTGCAGCAGGACGAAGACCGGCTCGCCATCTCCCGCCGTCTTGAAATGCACCGGCAGGCCGTTAAGCTCGACGAACTGGCTGTCCGGGTCGGCCAGTTCGGCCGCGGACGAAACCCCCTCCAGCGGCGGGACAGGCACCAGGAAAGGGCCCACCAGCAGCAGAACGAGCAGGACCGCCAGGACGATCAGGAGGATGCGCAGGGCCTTCTTCATGCCTTGCGGGGTCCTTTGCGCAGAAGAGCAAAGACCAGCCCGGCGGCGACCAGGGCGGCGGTGACCAGCGCCGGGAGCCAGACCGACTGAGTGGCAGCGAACTTGTTGGCGATGCCGACCAGCGCCCAGAGAATGACCAGGATGTAGGCCGCGTCGCGGTGGCGCAGGCTCATCAGCGTGGCAATGACCAGGACGGCCGCCAGGACGACGAGCAGCCAGATCCCATCGGACAGGCCGAACTGGTTCCAGCCGACGAAGTCGAGCACGTCCGAAACATTGGCGATCGTGGCGACGCTGATCCAGCCCAGGTAGATGCTGAACGGGACGCGCACCATCCATGTCTCGGCGATAGACACCTTCGTCAGGCCTGTGCCCAGGCGCAGGGTGACGGTGATCAACGTGGCCAGCAGGATGAGCATGGCGCCCAGCGTCCCGACGAACTGCTCGTAGTGCCAGAGGAAGATCCAGGCGCTGTTGGCCAGCCCGCCCAGCACCACCCACCAGCCGGTGGCCTGCAGGCGGGGATTGTCGCGCTGCGCGGGCAGGGCCTGGTAGATGGCATGCGCGATCAGGCCCAGGTAGATCAGGCCCCAGATCGAAAAGACGTACCCGGCGGGCACGAACAGGACGTCGAAGCCGTCCGAGATCTGCCCGGTATTCAGCCCGTTGATCGGCAGGGCATTGGCCAGGACGTTGACGGCGATGGTGGCCAGGATGACCAGCAGGACGGCAGCCTGGCGCAAGCTGTTCTTCATGGATTTGCTCTTTTCTGTCAGGCGGGGAAATCCCCATCGGGCGAGGCGGGCCTGCCTCAATGATACAACAAAATCCACGGGCGATGAAAGGGAATTCCCGCGTTTTTCCACCTTTCGCCGGGACCGCGCCGGGCGCATGTCCGCTTGACCGATGATTCCCCCGCCATTTCCTTCGTGCGCTTTGAGACCAAGAACGGCAAATGGCGCCGGAGAAAACCGCCCAATTCCGGATCGAGCTGCCATTGTCCTGATGGAATGGGTAGGGGAAGCGCATCTGGACAGTTCCTACTTTGACAATGTCACGTTCCCTTTACCGTCCCCACTCCCCTCTGTCCTCCCATTTTCGCCCGGTGGGGTTTGGCATATCCGGGCTCCTGCAAGGCGTAAATCGGGGGATGACAGGGGGTGGTTTTGAAGGTGACACTGTCAAGGAAGATACGATCAGGCGACCTTCTCCGGCGTCGCCGGTTGTGCTGGAGAGCGCAAATGGAACGGGTTTTGCCAGAGAAGAGAATCGAGGAACAGGTATAATCTACCAATTGCTTTTCCGGCCGGGGCGCTGCCCGCCTGTTCCGCAGGGCCAGAGCCGGATGGGGTATATTGCGGTATATTGAAGAAGGAGGTTGCTCATGCAGTCGGAGATCGGATTCATCTTGGGTGTGTTCCTGGCGCTGTGCCTGCTCGTTTTCTTGTTCGAATTTCGCGTTCGCCATCCCGACGTGATGGTCTTGCGCGAGTCTCGCGGCCAGATCGGGGTGCGCAAGGGAGCGCTTTACCCGCGCCATTTCAGTTTACCCATCAAGCGCTCGACCTGTCCCGTGCAATTGTCCGTCGATGCCAGCGCCGTCGGCAACCTCGGGGTGCGCATTCGCATCATCGGCTCGGTCGCACCCTCGCCGGCCAACCTGCAGGCGTTGATCCGTGTCGGGGGCTGGAGCGAAGAGACGGTGGTGCGCGCCGCCGAGGAAGTCAAGATCACGATCGAGCGCTGGGTCAAGGAATACACCGAGCGGGTAGAAATTCACACCCTGACCTCGGCCGGCATCCTCGACTATCTCGAGACGTGTTCCGGGAAGGTCGAACAGAAACTGGGCATCGAGTTGATCTCGCTGGCCATCCAATCGCTCGAGCCATCGGACCCTGAAATCGTCGACGCCCTGCGCCAGCAGGAACAGGCGCGCCTCCTCGAAGAGACCGAGCGCCTGAACAATGCCGCCCGCTCCGCCGCCGCCCGGGCGCGCTTCCAGGCCGACGAGGAGATCGCCGAGATGGGGCACACCCTGGAATTGAAAAAGGCCCGCCTGGGGAAGGCCCTGTTCGAAAAGGAATCGGAACTCGCCCGCCAGCGTCTCGCCGACGAACTCGAGCGCAGCCGCCTGCGCCTGGCCTTTGAGAAAGAGGAGCTGGACCTCCTGCGCAGCAGCCCCGAATTGCTCATGCTCACCCCCCAGGCCGCCCGCCTGGCCGAGGCCAGCCAGAGCCTGCGCAATGCCCGGACCATCATTTCGCTCACCCCGCAGGAAATGACCAACCGCCCGGAGCTGTTCGTCCTGTTCCAGGAATTGTTGCAGAAAGCCATGAAAGACCGGCAGGATAGCTAGCCTGTTCGTCCCCATGCGCATCCCATGACCTCTCCCGATCCGATGGATTTCTTCCGCCTGAAGCCGATCCGGGCTGCCAGGGTCTCGGAGATCAGCGAGATCACGGCTTCCGCGCCGGTGACCGACGAGGAACGAGTCAATTTCCACATCGGGAACCCGCTGCAGGATCCGCGTCTCTCCTCGGTTTTCCTGCGCGCCGTCCTCGGCATCGACATCCAGCGCGAGGACCTGGGCGACGCCGCCCCGGCGGCGATCCTGGACGCCCTGGGCTGGGCCCCCTGCGACCGCCCGAAGCTCGACTTCCTCATCCGGGTGATCCAGCGCAGTTCCCCCTACATGCCCCGCGGCGGCTATGCCCGCAAATCACCGCACGCCCTGGTCAAGGCCTTCTGCGCCTGGTTGGAACAACAGCAGGACCCCCTGCATTACGATACCGGGGAACAATCGGGGCAGCGCGAGATCATCCTCGCCGCTGGTGGAATCCAGGAGACGCTGCGCGTCCTGCTATTCTCCCTCTCCTCCTATCTGAAAATCCTCCCGGCGCAGGTTCTCTGCCACCGCTGTGAACTCATGCCCGCCTGGAAGGCCATTCCAAACCTGGTCTTCGAGGACCTCGCTCCCGGGCCGCGCGCCGCCTGCCAGCAGGTCGAAGAAGCCCTTGCCCGCCAACCGGATACCCCGACTTTCCTGCTCCTGGGAGAAACGCTCGATGAAGAAACCCGGCGCAGGTTGCGCCAGTTATCCGTCGAGCGGCCGCTGTTTTTCATCGAAGCCAATGACGCACCCAATCACCTGTCGCTGGCCCGCGAGGCTAGGCTCGTCCGGCGTGTCATCCGCCTGCTGACTCCCGCCATCTTTGCCCCCCGCCTGAGCAGCCTCTCGCCCGTCTTCGTCGCCGGGAACAGCGACTTCCTGAAAGTGATCGAGAACGTCCACTTCAACCTCAAGGGCACGCCGTCGGCTTCCGAGGTCGAACTCCTGGCCTTCCTGCTCGAACAAGACCTGGCTCACCTGCCGGCTCCGGACCCGACTGATGCGCCCCTCCCCCCGACGGCTTTCGAGGGGCTGGCCTTCGGGCTGGACGCCGAATCTGTCCTGCCGCAACTGGCCGGGCAGGCCGAACAACGCCTCGAACGGTTGCTCAATGATCACGCCCGGACCCTCGACCACGCCCTGGCCGCCCTCGAACAGCGCGCCGGCGCCCTCTCCGGCCGCCTGGAGCATGCCCGCACCGGCGAGACCTTCGACGAGTTCGCCGGTCTGGAAACCGGGGACCTGCTCGACCGGCTGGTCGCCAACCTCCACCGCCCCGATTGGTGCCAGGCCCTCGAGCGCAGCTTCATCGACGTTTTCGTCAGGCACCGCCCCCAGTACCACCCCGCTTCCTGCCGCGTGGCAAGCGGCTCGTCGCGCACCGCTCTGGGCATCCTCGGCTTCCACTGCGGCATCCGCGAAGTGGTCATCCCCGACCTGAGCTGGTCCTACGAACAGTGTTTTCCCACCATCCATGCCGTACCCCTGACCCACGACCTGGCCCTGGACGCCGAGGCCATCATCCGCAAGGTGGAAGAACTATGCTGGCAGGACCCCGCCTGGCCCGGGCGGGGCGCGGTGGTGATCAACAACCCCCACAACGCCACCGGCCGCATCTTTGACGAGAAAGCCGTCCGCCGCCTGACCGCCTATTGCCTGCAGCACGACCTCACCATGATCGACGACCTGGCCTACCAGAATGTGGCGCCTGTGGACGCCCTGCCGCTGATCAAGACCGTGCGCCAGGTGGCGGCCGAACTCGTCCGGGAGGGCATCCTCGGCGAGCGACAGACCAGACGCGTGGTCACGGTCCATTCCATGTCCAAGACCGACTGCCTCGCCGGGGCGCGCCTCTCCGTGGTCGAGATCCCCGACCGCCAGCTCATGGAACGCTTCGATGCGGTCAACGCCCGCATCCGGCCCAATCTCGGCGCCGTCTTCCTGTGCTATCTGTTCTATCGCAGCGACCCGCAGGTGACGCACATCCACGGGCGGCTGCGCAACTCCATCTTCCTCGAACGCACCCGTGCCCTGCTCGAAGCCGTGGACAACCTGCCCGCAGACCGGAACCCGTACCAGATCAGCATCCTCCCGCCAGCAGGCAGCATGTATCCCCTGCTGCGCATCGCCCGCCTGCCCCACGGTCTGTCGCTGGACTGGCTGGCCTCCTCGCTGGCGCGCAGCGGAATCGGCATGTTGCCCCTGACCACCTTCGCCCGCACCGAAGAGGGGTACGAAACCGGCCGGACCACCTTCCGCCTGACGTTGGGCGGGGTGGACGCTGCCGCGGTCCTGGCCCGCAAGACGCGCCGCCTGCTGATCGACCTCAACCGCCTGATCGCCGAGGAGGATGCCCGCTACAATCGCAAGCGGCTTCCCGTCCGCCCCGCCCAAGGCATCCCCTCCGCCCTGGCCGAACGCGCCTCTGCCTGGGAGGCCGTTGCGGCGCAAGTCCTGGAACATTGCAGAAACCGCCGGGCACGCGAACGGCTCGAGGCCATGCCTCCCCTGGACGGCGAACGCCTGCAGCACGATCTCCTACAAGATTATGCTCCCGAGCGGCTGGCGACCTTCCGCACCCGCCTGCTCGACCGGGCGCTGGTCAGCGACGAGCTCCTGCGCCAGGCACGCAGCGACGGCGGCAAGCGACTCGCCGGGCGGCTGGAACAGGAATTCATGAAAGATTCCCTGCCGCGCCGCCAGGAATTGTTCCGGCTGCGCTCCTACGACCGCACCGTCCATCCCACGCAGATGTATTCGCTGCAGACGGAGGAGGCTTTCGACGCCATTGTCGCCGCGCTGGTCGCCCGGCAGCCCGTTCCTCCGGCGCTGGTCGAACGCGCGGCCGGAGAATTGCTCGAGGAGTATCTCGGGCGAAACATCGCCATCAGCTCGCAGAAGGAAGCCGATGAAATCCTGCTCGACATGGCCGTCCTGATCGCCGGCGAGGAGTTCGCCGAACTGTTCGCCGAGGCGCAACCGCCCACCCTGCTTTCGTTTTGGAGCGATTGGGATGGCAGCAACCGTCCATCCGGGCAGGGACACCGGCTGGTATCCGCCGTGGTCATGCGCAATGTCCAGCGCATGGCGCGCATCCTCGATCTGCTTCACCAGGCTGCCCCTGACCTTGCGCTGCCCCCGGACCTGCTCGCCGAACTCGAGTCGCTCCCCCGGCGCAACCAGCGTTTCACCGGACTATTGAATGCCATCACCGTGCTGACCCAGCAACTGGAACGGCGTTACCGGGGCATCCTGCCGTTTTCGATGGAGGCGACGCCTTTCCAGCGCCTTGCCACCCGATTGCACCTGCGCCGCGACCCGGTCAAGGTGCTCTGGCAGCACAACGACCGCTACGAGCGGAAGATGCTTGAACTGCGCCAGCGGCGCAGCGAGATGATCGAATACTATTTCTCGCTCAACAAGCAGTTGCGCAAGCAGTTGCACGGCCTCATTCCCGCCATCCGCTCCAACCGCTCCTCCGAGCGCCTGCTGCGCGAGGCGGTGGAGTACCGCGACCTGCTGCAACGCGTCGTCATCACCCCCCGCATCCAGCAGGGAATGATCACGGCGCGCGACCAGTTCGCCATTGACACGACCGTCTACAACATGTACGAGATCGACGCCATCGCCGGGAAATACGGCAACCCGGGCATGACGATGGCTGTCCAGGTCAGTCTGTCGTCGAAGCCCGAGGCCTTGATCGCCCTCGACCGCAAGATGCGCACCCAGCGCGAGCAGGTGCGGCGGCGGGAGCCATCGACCGAAGCGCCCCCCATCTGGCTCATTCCCCTCTTCGAGGACATCGACTCGGTCAAGCGCATTCCTGCCTATCTCGACCAGGTCTGGGATTATGCCACGCAGAGCCGGCAGGCCTCCCAGACGCCCCAGGCCCGCTTCGCCGAGATCATCCCCGAAGTGTTCATCGCCGGGTCGGACTTGAGCCAGCAGGCCAGCCAGGGGACGAGTGCCTACCTCTACCGCGCTGCCAAGTTCGATTTCCAGACCTGGCTGGCCGAGCATGGCGTGGCCGAAGCTGTGCGCATCAAGCTGGGCAGCGGGGAACCGATGCAGCGCCAGGGAGGCTATTACTCGCCCGTCGCCGGCCTGCCGGCTTTCCTCGACTCCGAAGACAGTCGCCGCCGCTTCCAGGCCCACCTGCCTGCCGCGGCACGCAGGAGCACCTCCTACGCCGTCACGCCCTTGCAAGGCGTCTTCCTCGGCGGAGATTTGCGAACCTTCCAGAGCAATCTCTCGGAACAGTTGCGCTTCTTGCCTGCAGGCGAACTGGTCGGATTGTTGCACCATGTGCGCGAATCCCAGATGGATCACCGCCGCAACCTGGTCCGCGCAGCCGAGACCCTGGTGGAAAGCCGCCTCGGGGCGCAGAGCCACAGCCTGCAGGAACTCAAGCGCCTGACGATTGGGGCCAACGAATCGCTGCTTGAAGATTTCCTGAAAGAATTGACCGAAAATTTCCGTAACATCCTCTACGGTCGCCCGGAGGACGCCGTTGGCCTTCACGCGGTTTCCTACTTCATCGGCCGCGCGATCCCGCAGCTGCGCGAGCGCCCGACCAGCCGCCAGACGCTCGGCACCGGCGTGGAACGCGGGCAGCACATCCTGGCCAACATTGCCGAGATCGTCCCCCTCTCGCGCCAGGGCAGCCTGCTACGGGCCATTGCCCACAACCAGGCGCAAACGGCGGTGCTCGGAATCAACCAGCTGACCACCGGCCTCTTCCGCGCCCTCGAGCGTTTCGCCCAACGAACGTTCGCCGAGGCCGAAGGCGAGCAGATGATCGCCGAGCGCCTCCTGCCGCACCTGCCCGTCTACGAGATCCTGGCCAGCCTGCGCCTGTACCAGGATTGCGACGGCGAGTTCCTGCGCCGGGTCGAAGCCGCCTTCCCTGCCGGCAACCCGGCCTTCGTCGCCCTGCGCGAAGACGACGACGCCATGCGGCGCTACCTGCCCCTCTTCCAGCAGGAACTCCTGCGCCAGCACGGCATCAACGTCAGCGATTTCTTCGCCGACGGGAGCTTCCTGCCCAACCTGTTGCCCACCCTGCGGCCCGACCTGGCGGTCCTGCTGCAAGGCGATCTCTTCAACACCGCCCCGCAGGCGTTGACGGAAGGCGTTTCGGGCAGAGTCTCCTCAGCCTGGAGGGCCGAAACTGCCCGGCTGCTGCAACTGCGCCGCCAGGTGCACGACCTGCGGGCGGTCATCTGGGAGGTCATCGGCGATTCGATCACCCAGAAGGTCCAGAGCTTTACCGAGCTGGCCGCGGCGCTGGCAGCTTTCTCAGCCACACGCGCCTTCGATGCCCCGGTCCCGGTCCGCGGCACTCGTCTGCCGCCGGCGCTGGCCGGTTTCGTGCGCACCGCCCGCGCCGACGACGAGATGCGCAATTTCCTGATCGGCACCATCGAGTACTTGAGCACGTTCGCCGAGGGGAATATCGAAATACCGGTCAGCATCATCCGCGCCATGAACGACGTTGAGCGCATCGCCCAGTTGGAAGAGAGCGCGCTGCCCTCCGACAAACAGGATATCCTGCGCTGCTGCGTCCTGCAGATCGCCCGCCTGGCAGGCGAAAACGGCTGAAGCGGGCGATTCCTTCCATCCCCCGCGGCGCGGGGGCCGTCTCATTCCCCGGCCTCGATCTCCAGGATGGTGTACGCCCGCCCAGCCTCCGCCGCCTGGCGCGCCATCTGGCGCTTGACCTCCCCGTACTTGGTGTCCAGCAGTTCATCGACGTTCGCCGCAAGCCGGGGATCGTCGCGGACCTCGCGCGCCGTCGCCGGGAGCCAGTCGCCGAGCAGCTGCCCCTCCCGCCCGCAAACGGCGATCCGCACGCGCGGGTTGTTGCGCACGCGTTTGACCTTGCCCGATTCCGCCACCGTGCGGATATAGAGCTTCTCGCCGTCGCGCACGAACCAGACCGGGGTGCGCATGGCCTGGCCGCTGCGGCGGAAGGTCTCCAGGTTCAGGTAGGGCTGGCCGGTAAAGTGGTCGATGGTGTTCATGGCCGTTCATCCAAGGGGCCGGATCTCGAGGAAGATGCTTGCCACGGTCTGGCGGCCGCGCCCGATCTCGGTGATCTTTTTGATCAGGCCGTACTTCCGCTTGAACAGGCGGTCCAGGTTCTTCCAAGCGGCTTCATCTGTGATGACGGATGCCTGCGCCGTGACCCAGTCTCCGGTTAGCCCGCCGTCCATTTTGCAGGGGGCGATGTTGACGCGGCCGCTGCGGCGGATGCGCTTGACCTTGCCGGAATCCGCTCCCGTAACAACATACAGGACCTCTCCGTCCTGGGTGAACCAGACCGGGGTCTTGACTCCCTCGCCGTTCTTGCGAAAAGTTTCCAGGTTGAGATACTGCTGTTTCTTGAATTGATCCAGAGCGGACATGAATGACTCCTTGTTATCCTTTATACACCCAAAGCGCACGTTTTCGCGCCATGTCGTGTTCCACGATCGGCCCGGGGTAGCCCGGGACCGCGACCCCCCGCTCCCAGGGGGCGTGAATGACCTCCGCCGGGAGATGGGCCAGTTCCGGCACCCAGCGGCGGATGTAATCGCCGTGCGGGTCGAACCTGCGCCCCTGCAGCACCGGGTTGAAAATGCGGAAGTACGGGGCGGCGTCGGTGCCGGTGCCGGCCGTCCACTGCCAGCCGCCGTTGTTGGCCGCCGGGTCGCCATCCAGCAGATGCTGCAGGAAATGCCGCTCCCCCAGGCGCCAGTCGATCAGCAGGTCCTTGGTCAGGAAGGAAGCCGCGATCATGCGCGCCCGGTTGTGCATCCAGCCTGTGCCAGTCAGCTGGCGCATGGCCGCGTCCACCACCGGATAACCGGTGCGTCCTTCCTTCCAAGCAGTGAAGTCAACCGGATCGTTGCGCCAGGCCAGATCCCGGAACTGCGGCCGGAACGACCTGCGCAGGACGAACGGGAAATGGAACAGAATGGAAAAATAGAACTCGCGCCAGATCAACTCGTTCAGCCAGGTCCCGGCGCCGCGGCGGGTCTCGCCATTCCGGGCAGCCAGCTCCGCCTGGGAGGCCTCCCAGGCCGCCTGACGGGCCGAGAGCAGCCCGAAACGCAGGTACGGGGAGAGCGCCGAGCTGCCCTCCAGGTCCATGCGGTCCCGGTCCTCCTGGTAGCGTGCGATGCGGTTCTCGAGGAAGGCCTGCAGGCGGCGCTGCGCCTCCGCCTCACCGGCCGGGAAAATGTCTTCCAGGCGATGGACCGGTTCCGCCGGGATGGGCTCGCTGGCCAGGCCGTCCAGGCCCGGGATGCGATCCGGGGCGGTCACCGGCGCGCCAGGGAACGGCAGGCTGCGCCAGGCCCGGGCGAACGGCGTAAAGACGGTGTACGGGCTGCCATCCGCTTTAAGCACCCGGCCGGCCGGATGAACGGTCAGGCCGTCCGCCAGCTGTAAATGCAGGGCGCGGGCCACCCGGTCATCCCGTCGCCGGGCGTACGGGGAGACATCCTGCCCGGCAAAAACCGCCCCGGCTCCGCTTTCCGCTGCCAGTTGCGAAAGCACCGCAACCGGGTCGCCGGAGCGAACGTGCAGCCGGTTGCCGCGGCGGCGCAGATCCGCGTCCAGGCTGCGCAGGGCGGCGTACAGGAAAGCCAGGCGTTTCTCGCCCAGGTTGGGGGACGAAAGCAGGCCGGGGTCGAGGACGAACACGGGGATCACCCGCCCGGCCTGCCGGAGTGCACTCTCCAGGGCCTGGTTGTCCGTCAGGCGCAGATCGCGCCGTAGCCACCAGATGGCGGTCTTCATCGGAGCCAGGCCCGGTGTCCCTAGACGGAGCCGAGCCGGGGCCGGCCGGCGCCCAGTGCGGATTGGAACATCAGGAACTCGCCCACATTTTCCGAGGTCAGCAGACCGACCAGGCGCCCGTCCTGGACGACCGGGAAGATGTGGCAGCCGCAGGCCTGCAGGCGGATGAAGGCGGCCTCCAGCATGTCACCGGGATGCACCTGTTCGAAATCCCTGCGCATGACCGCATCCACACGCACCTGGTCGCTTTCCCGCGCCAGGGCAGCCATCAGATCCGAGCGGGTCAATACACCGCTGACCTGCTGACCATCGTAGACGGGGAAATCGTGCTGGCTGCCGCTGAGGATGTAATCGACCGCCTGCTGCAGCCGGTCCTCCGGACGCAGGGATCTGAACTCGGTCAGCATCGCCCGGCTGACGGGGATGCCGCCCAGGGCGGACTTCATCTGCACCAGGCTGGCCTCCTGCTGGGCGCCGATCCAGACGAACAGGGCGATGAAGATCAGGAAGGGGTTGGTGAACAGGCCGACCAGGCCGAACAGGAAGGCCATCCCCTGCCCCACCGAGGCGGCGATCTGCGTCGCCCGCACGTATTCCATGCGCAGGGCCAGCAGGGCCCGCAGCACCCGCCCGCCGTCCATCGGGAAGGCCGGCAGCAGGTTGAAGAGTACCAGGCTCAGGTTGACGCTCAGCAGGCGCTCGATGAACGGACCGCCGGTCAGGGTCATGCCGCCCAACGGGACCAGTGTGTTCGTCAGGACGAGATAGCCAAAGAGCACGATGGCAATGACCACGTTGACAGCCGGACCGGCCAGCGCCACCCACAGTTCCTGGATGGGCTTGTCGGGCATGCGTTCCAGGCGGGCCACACCGCCGAGCGGCAGCAGGGTGATGTCGCGCGTCTTGATCCCGTAGCGCCGGGCGGTCAGGGCATGGCCGTACTCATGCAGGACGACCGAGAGGAACAGCGCCAGCAGGAAGCCGATCCCCTCCAGGGTTCCGCTGAGCGTGCGTGTCTGCTGCCAGTAGCTGAAGCCGAAGAAGGCGACCAGCAGCAGGAACGTGGCATGCACAAAAACGTCGATGCCGGCAAAACGACCGATCTTCCAGGACCATTTCATTTTGTACCTCCTAAAGGTAGTGACCTCGGTAATATTTGGATAGATTTGGTCGCCATTTTAGCGGGCGACCATTAACGTTCTCTCAGAACGGCGTAGAAAGCGCATCAGATCCGTTCACGCCGCAGGAGAATTCGGCTTTTCCCATCTGCGCCGGATCCATTTTTCGATCTCGATGATCACGAAAGCAGCCAGACTGACGGCGATCACGTCCAGCCAGAGCATCAGGCTCATCGGGGCACTGCCGAACAGGCGGTGCATGAACGGGGCGTAGGTGAAGAGCAGCTGGATCAAGATCATCGCCAGCGACCCGGCGACCGCCCAGGGATTGCTGAACCAGCCGATCTGGAAGACCGAACGCGTCAGCGACCGGGCATTGAACAGGTAGAAGATCTGAACGAAGATGACCACGTTGACCGCCACCGTGCGGGCCTCCGCGACCGAGGCGCCGCGGGCCAGCTCGTACTCGAACAGCCCGAAGGCCCCGGCCAGGATGATCAGGCCCACCAGCAGGATGCGCACGAGCAGCGCCCGGGTCAGGATGGGCGCCTGCGGGTCGCGCGGGCGGCGGCGCATGAGATCGCTCTCCTTCGGCTCGACGGCCAGGGTCATGCCCAGAACAGCTGCCGTGACCATGTTGATCCACAGGATCTGGATCGGCAGGATCGGCAGCGTGACCCCGGCGACGATGGCAGCCAGCAGGACCAGGCCCTCACCCAGATTGGTCGGCAGGGTCCAGGCGATGAACTTGGTCAGGTTGTCGAAGACGCCGCGCCCCTCCTCGACCGCCGCCTCGATCGAGGCGAAGTTGTCGTCGGTCAGGACCATGTCGGCGGCCTCCTTGGAGACATCCGTCCCGGTGATGCCCATCGCCACGCCGATATTGGCCTGCTTGAGCGCCGGGGCGTCGTTAACGCCATCGCCGGTCATGGCCACCACGTGGCCGCGCGCCTGCAGGGCCTCCACCAGGCGAAGCTTCTGCTCGGGGGCGACCCGGGCAAAGACGTTCACCTGCTGGGCTTTTTCGATCAGTTCGGCATCCGTCAGCTTCGCCAGCTCGGCGCCGGTCAGCACCTCGCCGCATTCTCCCGAGCACAGGCCGATCTGGCGGCCGATGGCAGCCGCGGTCAGGGCATGGTCGCCGGTGATCATCTTGACCACGATGCCAGCCTCCTGGCTGGCCTTGACCGCCGTGACCGCCTCCAGGCGCGGCGGGTCGATCATGCCCTGCAGGCCGAGCAGGGTCAGCCCCTGGATGTCATCGAAGGACAGGCCCGCCGCCCCGGGCTTCTCCAGCCGGGCAAAGGCCAGGACGCGCAGGCCGCGCGAGGCCATCTCTTCCATGTCAGCCCGGAAGCGGTCGGTGGAACAGGCGACGGCCTTTCCCCCGGCATCCAGTCCGCCGGCGCAGCGTTCGAGCAGCACCTCGGCCGCCCCCTTGACGTAGATCACTCCTCCTTCGTGCAGTGTCGCCATGTACTGGTGCTGCGAATCGAAGGGGATCGCGTCGAGGCGGGCTGCCGGAACCGGGTCCAGGCCGGCCTTGCCGGCGACCGCCAGGAGCGCGCCTTCGGTCGGGTCGCCGGTCACGGACCAGCGGCCGTCGGCCTGGACCAGCTGGCTGTCATTACACCACAGGCCGGCCTTGAGCATTTCGGCCAGCGCACGGTCGGAGCGCCATTCCCCGCCGATCCCGCCCTGCGGGGCATACCCGCTGCCGCTGACCGGATAGGTGCCGCCCAGCGTGCGCAGCTCGGTGACGGTCATCTGGTTCTGGGTCAGGGTGCCGGTCTTGTCCGAGCAGATCACCGTGGTCGACCCGAGCGTCTCGACCGCCGGCAAATTGCGGATGATCGCCCGCCGTTTGGCCATGCGGCTGACCCCGATCGCCAGGGTGACGGTCACGGCCGCCGGCAGGCCTTCCGGGATGGCCCCGACCGCCAGGGTGATGGCGGCAAAGAGCGTTTCGACGAAGTCCTGGCCGCGCAGCAGGCCGATCCCGAAGGTCGCCGCCGCCAGGACCAGGATGACGACCAGCAGCACCTTGCTGAACTGGCCGATCTTGCGCGTCAGCGGCGTTTCCAGCTCGACGGCTTCGGAAAGCAGCTGCGAGATGCGCCCCACCTCGGTCCGGTCGCCGGTGGCGGTGACGATGCCGGTCCCGGTCCCGTAGGTCACCAGGGTGGAGGCGTAGGCCATGTTCCTGCGCTCGGCCAGGACGGTCTCGCTCGACAGCACGGCGGAGGCATCCTTCGCCACCGGCAGCGACTCGCCGGTCAGGGCCGCCTCGGCCACCTGCAGGTCGCGGGCAGCGATCAGGCGCATGTCCGCCGGGACGCGCGCCCCGGCCGCCAGCAGGGCGATGTCCCCGGGGACGAGATCGGCGGCCGGCAGGCGCACGGTCGCAGCGCCGCGCAGGACGGTCGCCTCGGCCGTCATCGTCTTCGACAGGGCGGCGATGGCCTGCTCGGCACGCGCCTCCTGGATATAGCCGATGACAGCGTTGACCAGCACCACACCGAAGATGACCGCGGCGTCCACCGGGTCCTTGAGCACGGCGGTGACGGCCGCCGCCACGACCAGGATGAAGACCAGCGGATTCCTGAACTGCAGCAGGAACTTGACCAGCGGGCTTTTGCCGCGCCGCGGCGTCAGCTGGTTGGGGCCGAAATGGTCCTGACGATGCCTGATCGCAAAGGTATCCAGACCGATCTGCGGGTCGGACTCCAACAGCTCGAGCACTTCAGCGGCCGGCAGATGATGCCAGTGGTTGTTCAGGATGGTGTCCATGTTCCCTCGCCGAACGGGATCATCTCAACTGGGCCAGGAGATCGGCAGTTGCCTGCACGATCTGCGCCTGCTGTTCTTCCCTCGTAATTGTCGCCGGATTGTCGCCGGACTGGTCCCCGTACCAGCCGAACTGGGCGTGGTTGCCGCCCTGGATGGCGACCCAGGTGGTGCCGGCATTGTTGATCCAGATGTCGAAGCGGCCGTACTTGCCAAGCGTGAATTTTGCCAGGGATTCGACCTGGTCCGCCCGGGCCACGTCGCAGGCGAAGGCAGCCGCCTCCAGGCCTTCAGCGCTGAGTGCGGCCGCATGGGCCTCGATCTCGTTCGCGGAGCGCGCCGAGAGCACGACCCGGGCCCCCTTGCGGGCGAAGAGTTCGGCCATGGCTTTCCCCAGGCCGCGGCTGGCGCCGGTGATGACGGCGACTTTTCCTTCCAATGTCATCATGCTAGGCCCGCCTTCCCATCCAAAAGCTGCGCCAATCCCCGCCGCTCTTTTGCAGGGCGAGGAAGGTGTACAGCGCCCCGGTCCAGAAGCCGAGCACCATCATCAGGACGACCCAGAGGAGGGAGGGCAGCACGGCTTTTTCGCGATACACGATCCAGGCGGAAAACAGGGCGAAGCCGACGTACAGGTCCACCAGGGAGACGATCCCCCAGGGCATGGCGAGCAGCTGCGCGCCTTCGGCGGTAAAGTCGCCCAAGGCGAAGGCGTAGACGAGGATGCCGGTCATGGCCAGCAGGCCGAGCAGGGATATGGCTTTTGCGAGTTTCATGAAAATCTCCACAGATCTATTTCTTGCGAGGCAGCCAGGGCACGAACGCGCTGGTCCTCTCGAGATATTCGCTGTACCCCGGGCGGGTCTCGAGGGTCTTCTCCAGCAGCGCCACACCGGAAACGCGCAGCAGGAGGAGCGTCATCAGGATCGGGCTGAACAGGGTCCACCAGCCGCCGCCCGCCGCCGCGATCAGGAAAAAGCCCCACCACTGGGCCGCGTCGCCGAAATAGTTCGGGTGACGGGTATAGCGCCAGACGCCGCGATCCATGACCTGGCCTTTGTTGGCCGGGTCCGCCTTGAAACGCGCCAGCTGGAGATCGCCGGCCGCTTCGAAGAAGAAGCCGACCGCCCAGACGGCGATCCCGAGCAAGTCCAGGATCGTCGGCCGGTCCGGGGATGGGTTGAGCTGTGCGGCCAGCAGGGGCGCGGAGATGATCCACATTAAAACGCCCTGCAGCAGGAAGACCTTGAAGAAGCTGCGCCACCACCAGGACGGCCCGGCCTCTTCACGCCACTTGCGGTAGCGGAAGTCCTCGCGCTTGCCCCAGTTGCGCCATAAGATGTAGAGCGAGAGCCGCAGCCCCCAGACGGTGGTCAGGAGCACGATCAGCAGCTTGCGCAGCGGGAACCCGTCCGGGGTCAAGGCGTAGGCCACCCAGGCGGTGATGACGAAGCCCGCGCCCCAGAAGATGTCCACGATGCTGGAGTTCTTCAGCAGCAGGCTGAGCAGCCAGAGCAGGGTCATCAGCCCCAGGATGATCAGCAGGACGTTCAGATAGACATCGAAGAATGACATGGCAACACCTCTATTTCCTGCTAATGCAGACGTAACCGAGCACGCCCGGGCCGATGTGCGCGCCCAGGGTGGGGTTGATCTCCTCGACCAGGATCTCGCCGGCCGGCAGCAGGTGTCGGACCTGCTCCAGCAGGGCTTCCGCCCGGTCGGCAGCCCGGGAATGAAGCAGGGCCACTTTTTCGATGGGGGCCGCTTCGCCGAGCAGCTCCACCAGCCGCTTCATCGCCCGCTGCCGGGTGCGGATGCGTTCGGCGTTCGGATTGCCATCGTACATCTTCAGGAACGGCTTGATGTGCAGCAGGCTGCCGATGAAGGACAGGGCAAAGCTCATCCGCCCGCTGCGGCGCAGGAACTCGAGCGTATCCAGGGCGGCGAAGACGCGCGTCCGGCGGATCTGGTCCTGCAGCATGGCCAGGATCTCGTCCAGCCCGCACCCTTCTGAGGCGGCCTGCGCGGCCGCCAGCACCTGGAAGCCGGTCCCCAGGCTGAGCTGGCGGGAGTCGAAGACCGTCACCGGGACGGCCGTCGTTTCGCGGGCAGCCTGGGTGGCGATGTTCATCACCGCGCTCAGCCTGACCGAGATGTGGATCGAAAGGACCTGCGTCGCACCTTCGGCGGCCAGCCGCTCGTAGACCTGCCGGAAGACCTCCGGACCGGGGGCGGCGGTGGTCGGGGTGGGACGGAAATCCGGCAGACGTTCGTAAAACTCCTTGCGGCTCAGATCGACGGTATCCCGGTACGCCTTCTCCCCGACGTTGATGTACATCGGGACGACCGTGATGCCGAATATTTCGATCAGCTCCGGCGGCAGGTCACACGTGCTGTCGGTCACGATACGGATGTTCATTCGCTTCACCTCTTGACTCGAACTGCTACTCCTCGGAAATGAGCCTGGCTGCCTGGGCCGGCTGCCTGCGGAAGCGATCGGCGATCCAGATGCCCAGCGCCACCAGCCCGGCCAGGACGAAGACAAGCAGGTATTCAATCAATGGGATGCGCACGATCTCATTAAGTTGCACCCAGCCGCGCGAGGAATACACCAGCAGCGCTCCGGCAACGTACACACCCGTCACCAGCCAGCGCACCCAGCGGCTCCAGCCCAGGCCGTGCATCTGGGTCAGGAGGAAGATCCCGGCAAAACCGAAGGCGAACATCGGCCAGATGCCGTTGCCCTGCATGACCGCCACAAGCGTGCCGTGGATCGCCACCGTGGCTTCCTGGACGACCATCCAGTACTTGTTGAGATGCATGCGCGTCAGGAACAGGCTGCCCTGCAGGAGCAGCAGGAACATGTAGAAGAAGCCGATCAGGTGACCGGTGGTATTGACCATCGGGTGATACCAGAAGGTGTAAACGGTGGCCCAGGCAAAGACGTAGCCATGGTATTTGCGCACGAAGGACAGCACCCGCTTGCCCAGCGGCACCTTCTTCCCCAGGAACAGGCCGCGGCGCTGGTTCTCCATCAACAGGATGGCGACCAGCATCAGGATGACCGATCCCTGCGAGGAGAAGATCGACACATCCTGGGCAATGCCGTCGTACCACAGGTGGGTCTGCACGAAATGGAGCAGAATGAAGAAGGCGTTCGCACCCAGCGCCCACAGGTTGACCGGATGCAGACCGCTGCTGTATTTCTTGACCCGGGTCTGGGCATAGAAGATCAGGCCCCACAGCGTGACCTGGTGCAGGGCGTAGAACCCCCAGGAGGTCAGGCGCGTCCAGAAGGTCGGTTCGGGCAGCTTCCAGTAATACCAGGCGACACCCTGGTCCGGCAGCAGCGCCACGGTTTCGAGGCGCTTCCCGGCCCACCAGATGAGGGCCACGAACAGGGCCGAGAAGAGAATGCCGCCCCACAGGGCGATCTTCGCCGTGCGGGGATTGTCGAGAGCGGAGGTACGGGTTTCGGACATGTCGATTTCATCCTTGTGGGGGCGAGGCCTCGCCCGGTTTGTATTTTGATTGACAAAAGCGATTATATCCAGGCACGCTCAAGTTGTCAAGGTTTTGTATAGATTTACATGGGATTACATTGACATATTCTATACAACGCTGTATACTTTTCCCATTCACGGGAGCCTCCCGCATGACCCATCCGCTCCCAGGACGAAAGAAAGCCGACCGCCAAACGGATTTCCCGGTACGCCTCCACCGTGCCGGATGACTGGACTGGAAGAAGATCATGACCGAAGCGCCGCTCTACAACATCGGGGTCGTCACCCGCCTGACCGGGATCTCCATCCCCACGCTGCATGCCTGGGAACGCAGGTACGATTTCCCGAATTCGGCACGCACCGCCGGCGGACACCGCCTCTACTCCGAAAAGGACATCGCCCTTCTGCGGCATGTCAAAGCCCAGATCGAACGCGGCTTGTCGACCCGCCAGGCGGTCACGGCGGTGCGCCAGATGGATGCCGATGGCCGTCTGCCGATGGCCCAGACGGACGCGCAGCCGCACCTGGCCCCGCCGGCCCCGGCCCTGCCTGCCAACCTGGGCGGCCAGCTTGTCACCGCCCTGCTGCAGCACGACCTGGAAGGGGCCGATCGCGTCATGGCAGACGTGCTCGGTTTTTTCCCGCCGGAGGAAGTGACCCTGAACGTCATCGGTCCGGCCCTGCATGCCATCGGCGAGGCCTGGGAACAGAAACAGATCAGCGTGGCCACCGAACATCTTTCCAGCAATTACCTGCGCCACCGACTGCTGATGTGGATGGTCACGGGGCCGCGCACGCAGCCGGTCAGCCCGATCGTGCTGGCCTGCGCACCGGAGGAATGGCACGAGGGCAGCCTGTTGATGCTCGGCGTGCTCCTGCGTCGGCGGGGCTGGCCGGTCGCCTACCTCGGTCAGAACGTACCCTTCTCGGACCTGGCCCTCTTCATCGAGCAGATCCAGCCCAGCGCGGTCGTCCTGGTGGCCATGCGCGCGGAGACCGCCAACCTGCTGATCGACTGGCCGAAATGGATCCTGCAGCGCAACGGAAAACCGGCCATCCTCTTCGGCGGGCGCGCCTTCTTGCAAACGCCGGACCTGCAGCGGCAGGTCGCGGGAAGCTACCTGGGGGACACGATCCAGCAGGGCGCCGACCGGCTGGGACAGCTCCTGTCCGCATGACCCCAAGCATCTCTCAAGACCCAACCGGCCCGGGAATTCCCGGGCCGGTTCTGCGTTCTTCCCCGCCCGACCGGCAGGCAGTACCAATATCCTAGTGCCACCGGTTGACTCCGGGCCGAAGAGCCCCTATAATGGGGTCGTATGGTCTGACCACCATACCAAAGACGATGATCAAAATCCCCCCCATCTCCCACTCCTCCCTGACCGATACGGTCACCGCCAAGCTGGCCGCCTCCATCCTGGACGGCAGCCTGCAGAGCGGCGTCCAGCTGCCTCCCGAGCGCGAGCTGATGGGCCAGCTCGGCGTCAGCCGGGCCACCCTGCGTGAAGCGCTCAAGATCCTCGAACAGAACCGCTTGATCGAGGCACGCCCGAACGTCGGCTGGTTCGTCCGCAGTGTCGAGGAGTCGAACATGGCCCTGGCCAGGGAACTGTCGGCCCCGGCCGGCACCACGCCCAGGCCTGCGGCGATCAACGAACCGATCACAGCCCCGCTGCGCGTGCCGATCGCTCCGGAAAAGCCGCTCCACATTCCCAACCTGCAGACCGACCGCCAGGGAACCTTCGATTTCATCTCCTGGTGGGAGCGTGACAAGGTCCGCGACGCCAAGGTGCTGGTCGTGGGCGCCGGTGCGCTCGGGAACGAGGTGATCAAGAACCTGGCCCTGATGGGCGTCGGCCACCTGTTCATCGTCGACTTCGACAGGATCGAGGCTGCCAACCTGAGCCGCTCGGTGCTCTTCCGCGAAGCGGACAATGCCCGCCCCAAGGCCGAGGTTGCCGCGGCGCGTGCCAAGGCGGTCAACCCGCAGGTGCACGTCCAGTACTTCAACGGGGACGTGACCAGCGGGCTGGGCCTGGGGGTCTTCCGGCGCATGGACGCCGTGATCGGCTGCCTGGACAACCGTGAGGCGCGCCTGGCGATCAACCGCTTCTGCTACTGGGTCAACAAGCCCTGGGTCGACGGCGCCATCCAGGAACTGCTCGGCCTGATGCGCGTCTTCGTCCCCGGTCAGGGCGCTTGCTACGAATGCACCCTGACCGAGCAGGCGCTGCGCGACCTGTCGCTGCGCTATTCCTGCCCGCTGCTCGCCCGCCAGAACATCCTGCTCGGCAAGGTCCCCACCACGCCGACGATCGCCTCGATCATCGCCGGGATGCAGTCCCAGGAGGCCCTCAAGCTGATCCACAACCTGCCGGTCGAGCCCGGCAAGGTGGTGCATTTCAACGGCATGGTCAACGAGATGCACACCACCGCCTACTCGCCGCGCCCGGACTGCGAGAGCCACTGGACCTACGGCGAGATCAGCGAGCTTCCGGCGCGCGCCGAGCGGACCACGCTCGAGGAGATGCTGCGCATCGCCCGCGCCGACCTGGGGCCGGAGGCCATGCTCGAACTCGACCAGGAACTGATCACCTCGCTGGAATGCCCGACCTGCTTCTCGAAGGAGGAGGTCCTGCGCCCGCTGGGCGAGGTCAGCTTCGAGGCCGGGCACTGCCCGACCTGCGGCGTGCTGCGTGAGGCCCACCTGACCCACACCATCACCGGCGAGGAGCCTTTCCTGCACCGCACCCTGAGCAGCGTGGGCGTCCCGCCCCTGCACATCCTGCGCGCCCTCAACGGACAGGAATACCGCTTCTACGAACTGACCGGCGATCTGCCCGAGGCGCTGCACTTCAATCACTTCGAACAAACCCAGCCGCTCAAGCTGCACGGGCGCATCCGCCTGTCCTCCGCCGCGGCCGCCGACCGCCCGCCACGCGGACGGATCAAACTGCGCACCTGAGGCCAGTCTGCCTGGCGCTGCCCCGATGACCAGTCCCGCTCCCACGCCTCCGGATCGACCGCCTGCCTGGCACAGGCTGCTCGTCCTGCTGCTGCTGGCGGCCGCGACCGCCCTGTGGACGCTCGTGCTCTTCACCGTCCGACCCGGCTTCCCTTACCTGGCGCTGCTCCTGCTCAGCGGAGCCCTGCTGGGACTGGTTTGCGGGCTGGGAACCCGCCTGCTGCTGGCCAACCGGCCCTGGCCGCTGCAGCTGCTGGGCGGCTGCCTCAGCCTGACCGGCGGTTTCTTCCTGATGGGCTTCCTCTCGGTCGGCCGGTTCGGCCTCACGCCGGCCGGGATGGCCCGGGCGAGACTTGCGGAACTGGTCCAGCTCGGGGTCGGGATCCTGGCCGCGGTCCTGGTCGAGCGCGCCTGGCGCCGCCCCCGGGTCCCGCTCCCGGAGGCCGCCAGCCCCCCGCCCGTCCAGGCCGCTCCACCCGCCCGGGTGACGACCCGCCGCCCGCGGTTGAAGACGCCCGGACAGCGCAAGCCGGCCGTCCCTCCACCCAGGGTCAAGACCCGGACGCGCAAGCGCAAGGCGGCCGTCCAGCTGGCCGCCGTCGAGGAGCATCGCTGCCCGTACTGCCTGGAGCCCGTCCAGGCCCATGATCCACGCGGCATCGTCAAGTGCAAGGTCTGCCACAGCCTGCATCACGCCGACTGCTGGGCCGTTACCGGAACCTGCCAGGTGCCACACCTGAATTCCTGATCGGAGCCCATCGAGGAGAAGAAGCCCATGCCAGACCTGAACATGACCATCGTCCTGCCGAGCGGCGGGGCCCGCAACGCGGAGATCCCGGACGACGTCACCACCCACGATCTGCTCGCCGAGCTGATCCCCCTGCTGCAGCTGCCGACCGTCGGCCCGGACGGACGCCCGATGTTCTACCGCCTGGACAGCAAGGCGCTCGGGCGCGAGCTGCGCGAGGACGAGACCCTCGCCGAAGCCGGGGTGCCGGAAAGCGACCGCCTGATGCTGACCGCGGACATCACCGCCGGGTCGAAGGTCGCGGTGACCGAGAGCCCGCGCATGCGCCGCCTGCGGGCGGACTACGAACTGATGCGCGAACTGGCCGGGCGCAGCGACGTGATCAGCTTCACCTCCCAGTCCACACGCCCCGGCCTGCCGCCCGAACGCTACCTCGTCAGCTTCAAATGCCGCAGCATCAGCGACGTGGACCGCAGGGGGGAGCCGAAATACAGCCACAACCACCAGGTCGAGATCTACCTGCACAACCAGTATCCGCAGCGCTGGCCGGGAATGCACTGGCTGACCCCCATCTGGCATCCCAACATCAACCACCTGAACGGCAGCGTCTGCATCGATGCCGCCTGGTGGACGGCCAGCCGCTCGCTCGACCGCCTGGTGATCATGCTGGGGGAAATGCTGCAATACAAGAACTTCCACGACGACCCGACCAAGCCGCCCTTCCCCTGGGATGTCGAAGCCGCCCGCTGGTCGCGTGAATACCGCAAGAAGCATCCGGATGTCTTTCCGGTTGACAAGCACGAACTTCTCCGGCCGGAGCGTGTCAAGGTCAAACCGGAGGGCAGCGCAAGTTCGCGGCCCAAGATCCGCCTGAAGTAACGCTGCTCGAACCAACCCTCAGCGGGTCGCCAGACCCGCCATTCGAAAGGAGTATGCCATGCCTGACCTTCCCGTTACCTTCGTGCTCCCCTCCGGGGGCTCCCGGACGGCGGAAGTACCGGACGATGTGCTGGTCAAGGACCTGATCCCCGAGCTGACCACCTCGCTCGAACTGCCGGTGACCGGTCCCGACGGCCGGCCGATGTCCTACCGGCTGGACAGCAAGGCCCTGGGTCGCGAGCTGAAGGAGGACGAAACCCTCTCCCAGGCCGGGATCCCGCAGAACGACCGTCTGATGATGACGGCTGACGTCACCGCCGGGTAGGACCTGCCGTCCGTACCGCCCCGGGTTCCCCGGGGCGGTACTCCCCTCTCCGCAGCCAGCATGGATACCAATTCCCCCATCCGCATCTCCCCGCCCGGTGACAGCCAGCCGCGCCAGGCCCCCCTGCCGACGGACTTCGCCCTGCGCTGGGAATCGCCGTTCGACCGGGTCGACGGCCGTCCCAAAGTAACGGTCTTCCTGACCCAGCCTTCCTATGCGCACATTCACGTGCATGCCGCCAGCGACATGCAGAATGAGGTCGGGGGCGTCCTGGTCGGCCAGTCCTGCGTGGACACCCGCTCGGGGGAGCCCTTCCTGGTCATCGAGAATGTCCTGGCTGCCCGCTACACACGCCACAGCAACGTGTACCTGACCTTCACCCAGGACAGCCTGGTCCATTTTCACGAAATGGTCGAGAAGCGCTGCGCGGGCAAACAGATCGTGGGCTGGTACCACACCCACCCGCGCATGGGCATCTTCCTCTCCCACTACGATACCTGGCTGCACGAGAACTTCTTCCCCGAAGCCTGGCAGGTCGCCCTGGTGGTGGAACCGCACAGCCTCCAGGCCGGTTTCTTCATCCGCCAGGCGGACGGCCGGCTCGACCCACGCCACTATTACGGCTTCTACGAAATGAACGGCTGCATCGGGCGCAGCGCCGTACACTGGCAGAACCTGACGCCAATCGGCGGAGAAAGCGAGTAGGTCATGAAACGACAGATGCGTACGTACTACTATTCCATTTTCGGCGCCATCGGCGGTCTGCTCGGCTGGTGGGCAAGCAACCAGCTCGGCTTGTCCTTCGCCTCCAATCTCTACCTGAGCGAAGCCGTCGTCGGCGCCCTGGTCGGCCTGTCGGTCGGCCTGGGGATCGGCGTCACCGAGGGCCTGCTGACCCGCAACTTCGTCCAGGTCCTGCGCTCGGGCCTGGTCAGCGGCGGGCTCGGGGCGCTTGCCGGGGCGATCGGCCTGCCGCTCAGCGAGCTGTTCTTCCAGGGCCTGGGCGCCGGCCTCGCCGGGCGGGCCCTGGCCTGGGCCCTGTTCGGCATGTTGATCGGGCTGGCCCAGGGGGTGGTCGGCAGGAGCCAGGCCTGGAAAGGCATTCTCGGCGGCCTGATCGGAGGCGGCCTGGGCGGCGCCCTGCTCGAGGCCGCCCATCTGCTGCTGCCCGACCCGCTGGTCGGCAAGATGGTCGGCCTGGTCCTGCTTGGCGGCTCGGTCGGCGCCTTCATTTCCTTCATCGTCACCCTGCTCAGCCGCGCCTGGCTGGAGGTCGCCTCCGGAAAGCTCAAGGGCAACGAGTTCATCCTGGACAAGTTCATGAGCATCAAGGGACCGGCTGTCGCCATCGGCAGTTCCGCCCTCAAGTCCGAGATCGTCCTGCCCGACCCGGACATCTCCCCGCAGCATGCCCTGCTGAGCGGGGACGGCACGCGCTTCACCCTGCGGGACATCAGCCTGACCGGCACCTTCATCAACGGGAAACGGATCGAGCAGGCAGCCCTGGCCAACCGCCAGACCATCCGCATGGGCAACACCGAGATGATCTATCATGAGAAGAGGTGAATGATGTCCAAGACTCTGCAAACCCAGACCCTGGCCGCCCTGCTGCTCCTGCTGGCCCTGCCCCTGGCTGCGGTCCAGCCGGCCCGGGCCCAGGCGGACACGCCGCAGGTGCGCATCACCCAGGTGGATGCGAGCCAGTTCCCCCAGGTGACCGTCTACGTCTCGGTCACCGATGCCGGCGGGGAGCCGGTGAACGTGGATCCCAACCAGATCCAGCTCTACGAGAACGGCCAGCCGGTGGCTGCCGTACAGATCAGCGGCGCCGGCCAGGTCGGCCCGTTGATCACCATGCTGGTCGTGGATGTCTCCGGCAGCATGGTCAACGGCGGCAAGATCCAGGCGGCCAGGCAGGCGGCCCGGGCCTACATCGACCAGATGCGCCCCGGTGACCAGGCCGGCTTGATCAGCTTCAACACCCGCATCACCTACGTCCAGCCGGTGACCGGGGACCGCCAGGCGCTGGTTGCGGCGATCGACTCCCTGGTCACGCGTGACGATACGGCCATGTACGACGCCCTGCTGCAGGCCGTCGCCGCCCTGGAAGGGCTGCCCGGCCGCAAGGCGATCATCCTGCTGACCGACGGGCTGGACAATTCCAGCGCCGGCACGCTCGCGGACGTGACCGCTTCCATCAGCCAGGGCGGGCTGTCGATCTCGACCATCGGCCTGGGGGATCCGGCCGCGGGAAGCGGCTTTTACGGCATCGACGAGGCCTCCCTGCGCGACCTGGCTTCCCGCGCCGGCGGCGCCTACGCCTTCGCCCCGGACAGCGCCGCCCTGCAGGAGATCTACCAGGTCTACGGGCAGACCCTGCAGAGCGAGTACGCCATCACCTACACCTCCCCGGCCAGCCTGCGCGACGGCATCAACCGCAGCCTGACCGCCTCGCTCGGCTCGGGCGAACCTGCATCCGCGGCCGAGGCCGGCTACAATCCCGGCGGCGTGCTGCCCGAGGTGGAAGGCAACTCGAACCTGCTCTTTACGGCCATCCTGGCCGGGCTGGTCCTGCTGCTCTTCCTGCCGGCGTTCACCCGCCTGTTCGCCTCACGCAAGCCGAAGCGATCCCGCATCAAGCTCAAGTGATCCCGGCTGCGCTCCCCGGAAAACAGGCACCCGCAGGGAAGTTCCCTGCGGGTGCCTGCCTGTCCTGCGCTGGTGCGATCACTCCTGGTATTCCAGCTCATACTCGCCGATGTAGACCGTATCCCCCTCCTCGGCGCCGGCCAGGCGCAGGGCTTCGTCCACGCCCAGGCGCTCCATCAGCTTCTGGAAGCGGCGCACGGAACCGGACTGGTCCCAGGGGGTCATCTCGGCCGCCCGTTCGATGGCCTTGCTCTGCACGCGCCAGCCGTCCGGCTCGCGCAGGATCTTGAAGTCGCGCGGGTCCTCCGCCGGGCGATAGACCGGCAGCACGGGGGCGGTCACCTCGGGCAGCGGCGACTCGGCCAGCAGTCCGGCCGCCTGGAGCAGCAGCTCGCGCGTCCCGCTGCGCGCCATGGCCGAGACCAGCACGGCGTCGCGCTTCTTTTTCTTCAACTTCTTCTTCAGGTCTTGCCAGCGTTCCTGCACCTCGGGCTGGTCCGCCTTGTTGACCGCCACCAGCATGGGCTTCTGCGCCAGGCCGGGGTCGAAGAGCGCCAGCTCCGTCATGGTCTGCTCATAGTCTTCCAGCGGATCGGCGGACATGCCATCCAGCAGGTGGATCAGCACGCGCGTGCGCTGCACGTGGCGCAGGAACTCGAAGCCCAGCCCGGCCCCGCGGCTGGCGCCTTCGATCAGGCCGGGGATGTCCGCCAGCACGACGCTCGTCGCCTCGTCCACGCTGGCCACGCCCAGGTTCGGCTCGAGCGTGGTGAAGGGATACGGCGCGATCTTCGGTTTGGCGTTCGTCAGCACCGAGAGCAGGGTCGATTTCCCGGCGTTGGGCACGCCGACGATGCCGATGTCGGCGATCAGGCGCAGCTCGAGCCGCAGGCGCTTCTCCTCGCCCGGCTCGCCGCGCTCGGCGGTGCGCGGCGTCTGGTTGATCGAACTCTTGAAATGGGTGTTGCCGCGCCCGCCGCGCCCGCCCTTGCAGACCAGCAGCTGCTGGCCGGGACCGGTCAGGTCGCCGAGCAGTTCGCCCGTCCCGGCGTCGAAGACCACCGTCCCCGGAGCGACCGGGACGATCAATGCCCCGGCAGACCTGCCGTACTTGTTGTTCGAGCCGCCGCCCTTGCCGTCCTGGGCGGCATAGCGGATGGTGTGCCGGAATGCGGACAGCGTGTTCAGCGTGGGACGCACTTCCAGGATCACGTCCCCGCCGCGCCCGCCGTCGCCCCCGTCCGGGCCGCCGCGCGGCACGTACTTCTCACGCCGGAAATGGACCATGCCATCCCCGCCTTTTCCGGATTTGACCTCGATCTCGGCCTGATCAATGAACATACGCACTCCAATTGCAGCGATTATACCGTCTCTTCCCGCCCGGCTGCGAGACTGCCCCCGCGGCCGCTTTCGCCTTCCGGGTGGAATTCTGGTAAAATCTTGTCCTTACCCGAGGCCATCCCCGATGACTGCCCCCCGCCCGCCGCACAAGAAACCCGTCCCTGCCCGCACCGGCCTGATCCTGGCGCTGCTCGGGGTGCTCCTGCTGGCCCTTGGTTTGGCGGCCTGCCTGCCCTCCGGCACGCCCTCCGGGCCGACCCCCGAGCCGACCTTCGCCGATGCGCTCTGGTACTCCGATTCGGAGCGTCTGGCGCGCCCGACGCTGAGCTCCCCGGACGATCCCACCCAGGACGATCTCGGTTCGCTGGTCTACTGGAGCGTGTGCATGGCCTGCCACGGCGACCGCGGCCAGGGGCTGACCGAGGAGTGGCGCACCACCTTCGGCGAGGACATGAACTGCTGGCAGTCGAAATGCCACGCGGCGAATTATCCGCCCGGCGGTTTCGAGATCCCGCGCGACCGGCTCGCCCCCCCGCTGGTCGGGCCCGGGGCCCTGGCCCGCTTCCAGACCGCACAGGAGCTGTACGAGTACATCCTGGAGACCATGCCCTGGTGGAAGCCCGGCTCGCTCTCCCCGGAACGGGCCTGGGCGGTCACCTCGCACCTGCTGGAAATGAATGCCACCCTGCCCGAGGGCATCCTCCTGGACGAGACGGCCGCCTCGGCCATCTCCGTCCACCGCCGGGTGGCGGTCGGCACGACCAGCCAGGCCGGCATCTACATCTTTATCGGCGTGCTGACCCTGGCGGCGGCCCTGCTCGGCCTGCGCCTGAAGTTCCGCCCCGGGACGGCGCCGCCGGCCGCGCAGACCGACCCCGAGCCGGGCGCCCCCGCCGTCCGCCGGCCGAACTTCTTCCTGCACCTGCACCCGCCCGCCATCCCCGCCCGGCAGGCTGCCTGGAGCTACACACTCGGCCTGGGCGGCCTGGCGGTCTTCCTGTCGCTGGTCCTGCTGGTGACCGGCATCCTGGAGATGTTCTACTACGTCCCGCAGACCGACCAGGCCACCATCTCGATCCAGCGCATCGCCCACCTGGTGCCCTTCGGCGGGCTGATCCGCAACCTGCACTTCTGGGGCGCCCAGGCGCTGGTGGTGGTGCTCTGCCTGCACCTGTTGCGCATCGTCCTGACGCGGGCCTACCGGAAGCCGCGCCGCTTCAACTACCTGCTCGGCCTGTTCCTGTTCCTGCTCGCCCTGGGGCTGGACTTCACCGGCTACACCCTGCGCTGGGACAACGGCATCAGTTGGGCGCTGGTGGTCGGCACCAACCTGCTCAAGACCGTGCCCGGGATCGGGGAGGGCCTGTACCGCTTCGTCATCGGCGGAGCCCAGCCGGGCGCGGCCACCCTGCTGCGCTTCTATTCCTGGCACATCTTCGGCCTGACCCTGCTGATGGGCATCGCCGTCGCCTGGCATCTTTTCCGCATCCGCCGCGACGGCGGCATCGCCGCCCCGCCGGCGGTCCTGGGCGACGGCCGCGAGACGATCACGCGCAGCGAGCTGCTGCGGCGCGAACTGCTGCTGATGACCGCGGCCGGGATCGTCCTGCTGCTGGTCTCCAGCGTCCTGCCGGCGCCCGTCACCGCCCCGCTGGGCGACACCGCCGTGGACCTGAGCACGGCACGCGCCCCCTGGTTCTTCCTGTGGATCCAGCAGCTGCTCAAGTACGGCGACCCGTTCCTGCTGGGCGTGCTCGTACCGCTGGTCGTGCTGCTGCTCCTGGCGCTGATCCCCTACCTGAACCCCAAGCCGGCTGATTCGGAGCTCGGGCGCTGGTTCCCGCGCGGCGGGCGCCCGGTGCAGATCCTGATCGGCGTCCTGACCCTGGTCCTGCTCGCACTGACCGTCCTGGCCCTGCTGCCGTCCTGATCCCGTCCCGATGACCGAGAAACCCGTCTCCCGCCGTGACTTCCTCAAGCTCGCCATCCAGGGCCTGTTCACCCTGGGCGGCGCCCTCGGCCTGGCCGGCCTGGTGCGCTTCTTCTCCTATGAAAGTGAACCGCCGCAGCCGACCGAATACGACCTGGGGCCAGCCGAGAACTACGACGTGGGCTCGCGCACGACGCTCCCGGAGATCCCGGCCATCCTGATCCGGGAGGCGGACGGCTTCCGCGCCCTGAGCCTGGTCTGCACGCACCTGGGCTGCACCGTGGGCGTCGAAGGGGACGGCTTCCTGTGCCCCTGCCACGGCTCGCAGTACAGCCTGAGCGGCAGCGTGCTGCAGGGTCCGGCCAGCTCCCCGCTCAAGACCCTGCGCCTCGAACAGACCCCCGAAGGCAACATCATCCTGCACATGAAATAAAGAATTTTCATCCGGACTGAAAATAAAAAAACGAGCCGGCTGTCTTTCACCGGCTCGTTTGCATTCGCAAAAGTGGAGAGTATTACTTCACTTCCACCAGCACGGCCCTCACCAGCAAGCGATAGCGGTACTCGCCGGTGACCGGATCGTAGCCCCGGCAGGTGACCAGCGTCACCCAGGGCAGTTCCTCGTGCTTGAGCAACTGCGCCGTGCTGCCGGGTCCCACCTGCAGGACGCTGCGGACGGCGTAGACGTACTCCGCCCCGCCGGCGTGGACGACGACCGTATCGCCGTACCAGAGCGTGTTCAGGTAGCGGAACGGACCGGCGGTGTTATCCGCATTCCAGACGTGCCCGGTCAGCACCGAGTTGCCCTCCCAGGTCGGGAAGGCCGAGCCTTCCAGCCAGCCGGCCTGCTTGCCGAGCCAGGTGACGTCCCATTCTCCATTCACCTGCGGCACGCCGACGATGTCCATCTGCACGCCCAGGCGCGGGATCTCCAGCCACAGGTCGCTCCGCGTGTAGGAGACGGCCGGTTCGGGCAGGGCCGTCACCCGGCCCGGGGCGAAGCCGGTATCGGGTATGGTCGCGGCCGAACCCACCGTGAAGTTGAACTGGGTATCCGAAAGACCGCCATTCAACACGTTGCCGGTTGGGTCCTCAATCGAGGTGGTGCCGCACACGTACAGGCGGTAGACCCCCTGGGGCAGCGGCACGCCGCCGTTGATGCTCAAGGTTGCCGTGAACGTGCCGGCGTTGTAGGTGATGCCGTTGATGGCAATCGACGTATCGCCGACAGCTGCACCGGAAGCGCAGTCGATGGTGTTGAAGACGGGGTTGGCGCCATCCTCCACCAGAATGTAGTTCGCCACATTCGTCGCCGAGCCTTGATCGACCGGGCTGACGTGGTTGACGTCCTCGCTGTAGGTCACTTCGATCTGGGTCGGACCGGTCGTCAGGAAGGCCCCGTTGGCCGGCATGCTGACCGGCGCCGTCGGGGGGATAGTATCGGTCGTAACAACACCGGCAGTGCAAGTACCGGCGGTGTCGGCGGTAAACATATTGTCAAGGAAAACCGCCGTGTCTAGACCCTCATCTGACATATCAAAGACGGTGAGGTAGAGAGAGTGCGCGCCGGGGGTAATGGGCGTGGTGATGGGATACCGGTCGGTGCCGCCGCCGTCATTGCCATCGATGCCAGTGTTATCAAACCCCGTGCCAGCCGCCCGCGATTCGGACCAATCCAGGCCGCTGTTGATGCTCATAACCTTGTTGCCGGGGGCCAGGGCAAAGTTAAGCGGGGCGGTGATCGTGGTGCCGGAAACGCTCCAGCTATTGCCATCCAGCTCGGCCAGGAAGGCGTCGTCGTAGACATTGCCTACGTACTCCGGATATTCCTCGGACATGAACTGCACGTCGAATAGCAGGCAGTCATGGCCGCTGGGTACGTTCAGGTCAAGCTTCAGGACGGTCACATCGAACGCCCCGTTATAATTATCGGAATACGGTACAGAAGGATAGTAATCGGCGTCCCCGATTTGGGTGGCATCGCCGGAACTGATGGCGACGAAGTTGCCATCAATTCCGCTGGGAAGAACGTCTCCGGGGAGGAATAGACGGCCGTGGTAGCGTCATTGGCCTGGTGGACATACGAGGCCCCGGTGATGAGGCCGGGGTTATTCGCCAGGGCTGCAGCAATGGCAGTAGCAAGCGCCAGGTTGTTGGGGGCCGCCGCAGTCGGGTATATGCCCAGAGTGCCAAAGGTTAACGCAAGGACCAGGGCGGCAGACAATATCTTTCCCATCGTGAACGGATTCGGTTTCATCATTTTTCTCCCAGGTTGGTCAGATACAGGTTCTCGGCGGCCACAGCAGCAGGGTTCACCGACATGGTTGCTGTTATCGCGGCGAGGAATTTAATCAGGGCATGGCGTTTTGAATTCATGGCTTCTTCATCTTTTTTGAAGAAGTCTCTGTATCAAGAACAGTTATCTCTATAACAAGAATACCTTAATATTGAATTAATTATATCGATGAAGTGTTTTTTTACCAGCGATTCGAAGACCTTTTTCTAACCCACCGGTGCATGCCAGGTTATTAGAATTGTTAGGTCCCATGCAACTCCTTGGATCGACATACTTCTTGGTACAAGATCGTCATGCAGCTTTTTTCTCCTACTGACGCCAGTAAAAAACCAAAAAGCCGGGCGATTCCTTTGGCATACACCGCACAGCTTTCATTCAGCGACCAGAGAACCCTATGGTCAGGCCTTTCATTTTAAACCCCTGCGCCTCGAGCAGACCCCCGAAGGCGATCTCATCCTGCACTTGAATTGAGCTTTTCAACTATTGGACACAAAAGGAACGAGCCGGCTCGATAGAGAAGAGACCCGGTTTCCCACCCCCTGCGGGGGCCTTCGCACCCTGACGGGTACTTCGGGAAACCGGGTCTGTTTCTGGTGGGCGAGAAAAGACGGCCGCCCTGCGGGGCGGCCGTCTGGCAAACAGGAGGAGAACCTATCCGAAAATTGGAGTGCAGGCTTCAACCTGCCCGTAAATTGCGGACGACAGTCCGCACTCCGGGAACGATCGACGCATTCCCGGATAGGTACTTATTTCGCCTTGCCGAACTTCGCCTTGAGGATGTCCTCCAGCGTCGGCTGGCCGATCTCCTGCAGTTCGTAGCGCACGCGCTGCGACGGCTTGGTGATCTTGAGCACACGCGTCAGGTCGATCGGGGTGCCGATGACGACCAGGTCGACGTCGGCCTTCTTGATCGTGTCTTCCAGGTCCTTGACCTGGGCCGCGCCGTAGCCCATGGCCGGCAGGATCGGTCCGGTCTTGGGATACTTCTTGTACGTGTCGGCGATCGACTTGACCGCGAACGGGCGCGGGTCGACGATCTCGGCTGCGCCGAAGCGCCTGGCGGCCACGTAGCCGGCGCCGTAGGCCATCTCGCCGTGGGTCAGGGTCGGGCCGTCCTCGATGACCAGGACGCGCTTGCCCTGGATGGCGGCCGGGTCATCCACGAAGAGCGGAGAGGCGGCTTCGAGCACGGTCGCCTTCGGGTTCAGCAGGCGCAGGTTCTCGCGCACCCGGATCACGGCCTGCGGGTCGGCGGTATCGACCTTGTTGATCACGATCACGTCGGCATCCCGGCTGTTGACCTCGCCGGGGTGGTAGCTGCTCTCATGTCCGGGGCGGTGCGGGTCGGCGACGACGATCTTCAGGTCCGAGACGTAGAAGGAAAAGTCGTTGTTGCCGCCGTCCCACAGGACGATGTCGACTTCCTTCTCGGCGGCGCGCAGGATCTTCTCGTAATCCACGCCGGCGTAGACGATCACGCCGTTGTCGATGTGCGGTTCGTATTCCTCGCGCTCCTCGATGGTGCACTCGTGCTTGTCGAGGTCGGCGTAGGTGGCGAAGCGCTGGACTTCCTGCTTGACCAGGTCGCCGTAGGGCATCGGGTGGCGGATGGCGGCCACCTTGAAGCCCATCTCGCGCAGGATCAGGGAGACGCGCCGGGTGGTCTGGGACTTGCCCGAGCCGGTGCGCACGGCGCAGACCGAGACGACCGGCTTGGTCGACTTGACCTGGGTGGCCTTCTCGCCCATCAGGCGGAAGTCGGCCCCGGCGGCCAGGACCATGGAGGCCTTGTGCATGACATATTCATGCGGCACGTCCGAGTAGGCGAAGACGACCTGGTCGACCTTCAGGTCCTTGATCAGCTTGAGCAGGTCGCTCTCGGCATGGATCGGGATGCCCTTCGGGTAGCGCTTGCCGGCCAGTTCCTTCGGATAGGTGCGTCCTTCGATGTCGGGGATCTGCGTGGCGGTGAAGGCCACAACTTCGTAGTCGGGATCGTCGCGGAAGGCGACGTTGAAGTTGTGGAAGTCGCGCCCGGCGGCGCCCATGATGAGGGTACGGATGGGTGACATGCAATCTCTCCTTGGAGACAGGGTCGTGGGTTACACCGCCTTCCCGTCGCCCGCCGAGGCGGGGCGCTGGGGACGGGAGGCGTATCTTCCCACGTCACATCACTTCTGGGGCTGTGATGCCCAATAGCGCCAATGCATTGGCAAGAACGTGTCTGGTCGCCACGACCAGGCGCAGGCGCGCCGCCCGGACCTCGGGGGCGGCCTGCACGACCGGGCAGGCGTCATAGAAGCTGGCGAAGGCCTTGGCCACGTCGTAGGCGCAGCTGGCGATGACCAGCGGCTTGTACTCGGCCGCGGCGCGCTGCACCTCGGACGGGAAACGCGACAGCAGGTCGATCAACTGGACTTCGGAGGCTTGCAGGGCGTGCTCGAAGGAAGCCGCCGGCAGGTCGTCGGCGTTCAACCCGGCCTTGCGCAGGATCGAATTGCAGCGCACGTGTGCGTATTGAATGTAGGGAGCGGCCTGGCCGTTGAAGTCCAGGGCGGCCTGCCAGTCGAAGGTCACCAGGCGGGTGTTCTCGCGCGCCAGGATCGGGTACTTGAGCGCACCCAGCCCGACCGCCTCGGCCACCTGCTCGAGCTGCGCTTCCGACAGGGCCGGGTTCTTCTTGCGCGTTTCGTCCTTCGCCCGGCTCCTGGCTTCACGCAGCAGGTCTTCGAGCAGGACGACCGTCCCCTCGCGGGAGGAGATGACCACGTTGCCCGGCAGGGTGACCAGTTCGTAGGAGATGTGCCCGCATTGTTTGGACTGCTCGTAGCCGGCGATCTCCAGGATCTTGAAGACCTGGGTGAAGTGCAGGCTCTGGCGCACGTCGACGACGTAGAGCGAGCGGGTCAGGTCCGGGAAATCCCGGAACTTGTGCTGGACCAGGGAAAGGTCCTCGGTGGCGTACAGCGCGGTGCCGTCCGAGCGCAGGATGACCGCCGTGCGGAACTGCTCCTTGTCCAGCCCGAGCACCTCGTCGATCTTGACCACCACCGCCCCGCCCTCAGGGCGTTCGTCGCTGGCGATGCCGCGCCGGACCAACTCCTCGACGACTTCCTTGCCGGGTTTCTCTTCCTGGCTGTTGAAATAATACCGGTCGAAGCGCACATCCAGGGCGGCGTACATCTGGCGGAAGCCCTCCAGCGACCACTCGCGCGTCCGCTCCCACAGGGCGACCACTTCCGGGTCGCGCCGGTCCCAGCGGGCGTAGACGGCGCGCACTTCGCTCTCGAGCGCCGGGTCCTCTTCCAGCTTTTTGGAGGCCTCGGCGTAGACTTCACCCATCCACTGGGTGATGTCGGCGGAAGGTTGCTCGCCGTTGTGGTATTTCAGGTAGCCCCACAGCCACTTGATCACGTGCAGGCCCATGTCGCCGGGGTAGTTGGCGCGCACGACGTCATACCCGGCAAATTCCAGGATGCGGCAGATGGCGTCGCCCAGGATCGTGCCGCGCAGGTGGCCGACGTGAAAGGCCTTGTGCGTGTTGGGGTGGGAGAACTCGACCATTACCCGTTCGCCGGTCGCCGGGCCGGAGCCGAAACGCCGCCCCTCCTCGAGAACGGTCCCGACCACGCGGCGGGCGTATTCGGCGGTCGAGAAGTACAGGTTCAGGTAACCTTTGACCGCCTCGGCATGACCGATCCCCGGGACGTCGCCCAGGCTGGCGGCCACGGCCGCGGCGATCTCCTGCGCCCGCACGGGCACCGGCACGCCGGTCGCCTTGCCGGCCCTGGCCTCGGCGGCCGCGGTGGCAAAGAAGGAGGTGGAGATGCCCCACTCCCCGCTGAAGGGGATCGGCTTCCAATCCAGCGCGGCCAGCGGGATGCCGCCGGCGCCGCAGAAGGACTGGATCCTGGTTTCGATGGTCTTTTGCTCGGACTGGAACATGCTACCCCGGTCTGCGATCTAGGCTGAATGCGACGGAAACACTCGGAATTATATCATCCTCGATCCGGCGCGCGTCCGGCGCAGGACTGCGAAAGCGGGAGGCCCTTCGTTCCGGGCGCTCCCGCTCATGGTTTTTGCAAGCCGCGAACGTATTGATTATTTCTTCGCGGGGGCTTTCTTGCGCGTGGCAGTGCTCTTGGCTTTGGCCTTCTCGGCCTTCGGCTCCTCCGCCTTGGCGGCCTTGGCCTTCTTGGCGGCTTTCGGCTCCTCCGCCTTGGCGGCCTTGGCCTTCTTGGCGGCTTTCGGAGCGGCTGCGGCGGTCTTGCGCGGCGCGGCTTTCTTCTTCGGCTCGGCGACCGCTTCGACCGGGGCTTCGGTCTGCGGTTCTTCGACCCTGGCCTCGACCGGTTTCACCGTGGAGAACGCCTTCATCAGGCGGCTCTTGCGGCGGGCGACGTTGTTCTTGTGAAGGACACCCTTCTCGGCCGCCTTGTCCAGGGCGCTGATGGCGGACAGGAGAGCTTCCTTGGACTCGGGGGCGTTTTCATCGAAGGCGCCGCGGGCATTCTTGACAGCGATGCGGGCTTCACCGCGATAGACGCGATTGCGCAGGCGACGCTTGTCGTTCTGCCGGTTACGTTTGATCTGGGACTTGATGTTTGCCAACTTGCTTCCTCCAAAAATCAGTCATTCCTATGCACGGGGGGCAATTTTACAGTATGGCGCCGATTCTGTCCAGTACCAGACCGGGTTGCGTATGCCGGGATCGGTGGGGAATGGAAAAGATCTGCCACGGAGCCCGCGGAGATCACAGAGGGTTCTGCCGATCCTTTTCTCTGTGGACCGGGTGCGCTCCGTGGTATGGACCCTTGCAGCCGCCAAGCGAGGCACTCCCAGCAGCTTCCCGGCAGGGCCCTCACAAAGTCGAGCGGCTGCGATCTCACCGCGAAAACGCGAAGGGCGCGAAGGGATGACCGATGCTTTCCTGGCGTCCGGTGCAGTTTTGCGGTCCGGAGCCTCGTGGTTGTTGCTCTTCATGCCGACTTTGAGCATGCCGCGCGGCTTCCGGCAGGATGCCTGTGCGCCGGATCAGGCCACCTTCTCGAACCTGGCGGGCAGCGCGCCGCAGACCGGGCAGGTCTCGCTCATCGGCCCCTCGTGGGTGAAGCCGCACACCGGGCAGACGTAATACTCGGTCGCCGGGGCGTCCTGGCCCTGGGCGAGCAGCTCGGCGGCCTTGCGGTAGAGCGCCTCGTGCACCTTCTCGACCTCCAGGGCCCAGCGGAACGAACGGGCAGCCCGCTTGTCGCCTTCGGCCTCCGCATCCGCCAGCATGGGCGGGTACATGGAGACGACCTCATAGTTCTCCCCGCCGACCGCTTCCTGCAGATTCTCCGCCGTGGTGCGCACGCCGTCCATGGCTTTCAGGTGGTTGTGGGCGTGCACCGTCTCGGCCTGCGCCGCGGCGCGGAACAGGCGGGCGATCTGCGGAAAGCCGTCCTCATCCGCCTTCTTGGCGAAGGCCAGGTATTTGCGGTTGGCCTGGGACTCGCCCGCAAAGGCGGTCTTCAGGTGGTCAAGTGTTTTTGCCATAATTTCCTCCATTTGGTTGGAATTGAAACTCAAGGTATTAAAGCACAGAACCCATCCCGCCCGGCGGGGCGATGGTCACCTTTCCAGGGTGATGAAAATCCTTGTTTGCGATCGTTCCCACGGCGATTGACTCGCAGGCGGATCGACGGTATGATACCTGCGTCTTCAGGCTGGCCGGGCGGTCGCGGTCGAGCGCGGTGCGCGCGATCGAGGAAAGTCCGCACTCCATAGAGCACGGCGTCGGATAGCACCCGGGGCGGGGAAACCGCCGTGAGGCGTTAACCTGCCGGAAAAGGGCCACAGAAACAAACAGCCCCCGCTTCGTGCGAGGGTGATGGTGAAAAGGTGGTGTAAGGGACCACCGGCGTCTGCAGTAATGCGGGCGGCCAGGTAACCCCCGCCGGGAGCAAGGCCAAGCAGGGACGAAACCGTCCGAGGACGGGAGGAGGCTGCTCGCCACCTTATGTGCACTCCCCTTTGGTGGGAGTGCCAGTCCCGGGTGGGCCGCTAGAGCGGCGCGGAGACGCGCCCCCCAGAGAGATGATCGCCCAGGCAGACGCAGGGATGGAACCGGACGCTTCGGCGGAAGGCGTAAACCTGCGAAAAAAAGTCTGCTGGACAGAATGCGGCTTACAGGTCAGCCTGAAGACATTTTTCCTTATCGCCGGACAGAACCCCCAAAAGGGGACGATGTGCGGCTATCGGTCAGCCTGAAGACATTTTTCCTTATCGCCGGACAGAACCCCCAAAAGGGGACGATGTGCGGCTATCGGTCAGCCTGAAGACATTTTTCCTTATCGCCGGACAGAACCCCCGCAAGGGGGCTCGTGCGTTTCCAGGTCAGCCTGAAGACACTTTCTACCTTCGCCGGACAGAACCCCCGCAAGGGGGCTCGTGCGTTTCCAGGTCAGCCTGAAGACACTTTTTCATATGGAAAGCTCCTTTTGACCGACGTCCGCCGGGTGGGACGAAGCGGGAAGGCAGGAGAATGTCCCCGGAGTGTTTTCTCGATCCCCACCCCGATGATACCCACGACCCGGGGAACCGGCATGGCAAACATTTCCTATCCTGGTGGCGTTGCGTATATAATCCGTCGCATGCGAAGCATGTTCGAGGACCGGATC